>Ga0209096_1000593_pt1 | contig 47085 bp, 42 predicted proteins | sample AD_UKC034_MetaG_FD_184407 | JGI IMG/M metagenome (GOLD analysis project Ga0209096, IMG submission 184407) | Active sludge microbial communities of municipal wastewater-treating anaerobic digesters from USA - AD_UKC034_MetaG (SPAdes) (version 2) | ecosystem: Engineered > Bioreactor > Anaerobic >...
ATTTGCAAACTGTACTGTATCTATATTAAGAGTATCGGTATTTGCATCGCCAATAATAAACATATCATTACCTATTATTTTCATAAAGCTTGCCTGAAAAGCATTGGAAAACAGTTGTGCCATTCCCGAAATTTGCTTATGCCAAATTAAACCGCCTTGCGGATCGAATTTGGCAAGGAAAGTTCCCGGCTGTAAAGTGTCTCCATTTAAAAAGGCTATTGATGAATTATTGGCACATATATAAATGTTTCCCAAGTTATCCACATCCACTGCACCTGAATAATCATCACCTGGTCCTCCAAAAGATAAAGCCCAAAGGCAGGTACCATTCAAATCAAATTTGGCAATAGCTCCCTCTACTCCACCAAAAGTAGTACATACTGTGTCATTATCCCAAAAAGCACATCCAGAAAAACTCACGCTTGCAATAACTGTATTCGTTGAAGCATCATAAGTCAATGCTCCAACATTCTGAGGATCGCTTCCCCAACCATCCAATTGTTTTAGCCAGATACGATTACCCGAAGGATTATACTTTATAAGAAATACGCCATTATCTCCTATTGCCGTTAGTGTATCATTAGGAAAATAACCATTCGGACCTGTAAAATGCCCCCCAAAATAAATATCCCCATTAGCATCCTTGCAAAACTCCGTTCCCCTATCAAATTCAGAACTATGAATGTGCTTTGCCCACTGCCATTGTGCATGAGCATTAATAGCAAATGCTGCAATAAATATTGTGATTATAATTTTTTTCATTGTTAAAGGAATTTTAATTGATGATAAGTTTCTGGATGAGCATTTCGCTGCCGGTATAGATTTTAAACAGGTAAATTCCTTTTGAAAAAAAGGATAAATTCACATCAAAATTACTTTCATGCGAAATATTATTGTACATATTTTTACCAAGCATGTTTAAGATTTCATAGGAGAATACAGATGTTGCTGAATTAGTAACTTGCACGGTGAAAACTCCGTTATTCGGATTTGGGATAATTTCCAACGCTGCAATGGTTTTATCGCTATTAAAGCGAATCTCGATGAATTTCTGTAAAACCTCCAGTTCATTTTCCTGCTGCTGACCGGAAGCTATGCGATTATATGAGGCAAGGTCATTGCATTCGGGGAAAGTTTCCTCATTAAAAATATGCACCTCGCTGCCGATCTCAGCATGGAACTCGGTATTTATATGCACTTCGGTGCGCGCTTTAAAATCAGCCATACCGCCATTTTCTAAGGTTACATCGGTAGCGCTTAGGGTATTCCATCCTTTAAAATTTCTGTCATCCCCGTTACCGACCGTAATATTTTCAATTTCCGTATCGTATTTAAACTGCTCTCTCGTTAATACATATGTTAAATTAGAATATACTGGGTCGGATGGGTCAGTCGGGTCATAATAAAAATCCGCCAATCCTGTCAGTTTCCAATTTGCATAATAAACTTCTGCTCCTGCAGCAGATATTCGAAATGCTAAAATATGTTCAGTAAAGGGATTAACTGTTCCTTCATAATCATAAGGTCTGATTTCAAAATCACCATTATCATCAGTAAAAACATATTGGTAATCATATTTATCCTTTCCATTAACCGTTTCCAAATATGTCCATCCAAACACCCGTGTAGGCGCGAGCGTGCCGCTCGTGCCTGTTTATTTTTGATGTATGTTGCATATTTTAGCGGTTCACTATGAGCGAAAAATACAAAATTTTTCCAGATGGCTTATATTTCTGCACGCTTACTACGGTCGGCTGGATTGATGTTTTTACCAGGGCAGAATATTGCGATGAAATCATAAAAAATCTGAATTATTGCATTGACAATATAGGATTGAAAATATTCGCCTTTTGCATCATGCCAAGCCACCTGCATCTGATTGCCAAGGTGGAGAACGGAAATTTAAGCGATGTGCTACGTGATTTCAAAAGCTTTACGGCTAAAAAAATAATTAAGCTGATTGAAGACAGCCAGACAGAAAGCCGCAGGGAATGGCTGTTGTATATGTTTAAATATTTTGGAGAGAAAAATGCGCATAACAAAACATACCAGTTCTGGCAGCAGAACAATCATGCATTTGATTTATTCTCCAACAAATTCATTGACCAGAAAGCAGATTATATTCATAACAATCCTGTGGAAGCAAGAATTGTTGCTGAACCACATCATTATATTTATTCCAGCGCAAATGAATTTACTGATTTGAAACTGTCAGAACTCTGAGTGGTTGGCTTCAATCCAACTTGATAAATAAGCACGAGCGGCACGCTCGCGCTTACGGCATAGTGAAGTGGAAGATGAGAAAGAAATTTACTTAACAAAAAGCCTCAAGGCCTCAGCAGCACCAGCTTTTCTGCTTTAGTATATCCATCACTTGTTAGCACTGCATGATACATGCCATTGCTCAAAAAACTCAAATCAAAATGTTGCAGGGTGCTCCAGGGTGGGAGGGTATAAGTGAAAACTTTTTTTCCCGTTATATCATACAGATCAAACACTCCGCTCTTATTTTGCGGCAATTGGTAAATTATTTTTACAGCACCGCTGCTGGGGTTGGGCGAGAGCGAAAATTTAAAATCGTGTTTGCCCGGTTCATTTATGCCCACAACAAAGCAGGGCCCGCAAGTAGTATCGCAGCCGAGGTAGTAGTTGGGGTGGTTGACATGAGGTCCTACCACAAAGCAGGGCATAGGTAGTGCATGTTGTTGCACATCGCAGGCCAAACCGGCACTATCGGGGTAATTGATATAACCCAAATCAACAACACCACCTCCTGAACTTATGGTAATCTTGCCGTTGGCCGCTAAATACATGGTAAAGAAACTGGTTCGATGAGGAAGTACAGGTGAAATAAAATAATCATTTATGGCTACCACCTGCATGCTTGCCTGAATGTTGGAAGTATCGGTATTGATTTGATACAGGGTATCAAAATTTGATACGGTATAAAGATATTTTGAGTTGGATGAAAAGGCCAAGCCAAGACTCCCATAAGCACTCGTCCATGAAGCAATTTTTGGATTGGAAAATGTGCCCGAACAGCGATCGAAATCGAAAAGCCGTACTTCTTCAAGAACATTGCCAACTGTTCCGGAAATATACCTGTAAGCAAACTTTTTACCATCGGGCGAAAAGCTTCTTTGTCCTTCATTTCTACCATGAAAGGTACCCAAACTTTGAGTTGAAACATTGCTTATTCCTTGATCGGTTAGTAAGACTTTATATATAGTATCTGAAGTATGTTTTAAGATTACTACCCACCAATCACGTCCGTTGGCATGTTTGCACGCTGAAATTCCTCTGTTCAATCCATCCTGAATCAGTATCTGATTTTTTTGAATCACAGCACCCAATCCATTGTTCAAACTCATATCAATTACAGAATAATAGAAAACCAATGGATAACTAAAAGGGTCGGCCTGACTGGCTCCATGATGAAACAATACATATTTTGTTGAGTCGCCCGGAAAAGGTAATATTATATTGGCCTGGGGTAAAGGTAAAGCTGAAGGTGGAGTACAAACTTGAGTAACTACAGGATCGGGGTTAAGTCCTGCCCCGTTCTGCATGGTATCTTCTAAAGCATTGGCAATCCAACAGCCATTGGTATAGAATAATATGTCGCCCATTTCATTAGAGATATTGGCCTGCGCATCAAAGAATATCATCTTCCTCGATAATCCGAAAATACTAAAATTAGCGGTATCGATTTTAATGATTCCTTTAGGATATATAGTATAAGGTGGCCAAGGATTGGCATCGTCTCCTATCAAAAAATTATGGTTTAAACCTTGTGCAAATGCTGAAAGAATTGATACAAAGAAAAGAAAGATTATTAATATAGCGCTTCTCATTATTTTACAATCATTAATTTTTTGCTGCTCAAGGTAATTCTGTTTTTGCGTGCCCGTACAAAATACAATCCTTCATCAAACTGCTCAACCGAAAACGTAATGCTGTTGATGCCTTTGTCTAATTCAAGTTCTTTTACTTTGCCGCCCATAATATTGCGTATCTCTAATCGGATGTTCTGCTCATTGGTAAAATGGAGCGTTACCGTTACTTTTTGTGATGCCGGATTGGGTACCATACTAAAATCAAAGGCAGTGTTGCTACTGTGGTGCTCGCTGATGATGTTGCGGTATATGCCCACTTGTGCGCACACCATTGCATCATCATAATATATTGTATCGGTAAACAAGGCTAAAGCAGCCCTTGCCTGATACACCGCCTTGCCTCCGCTATACGGGCATTGCGAGGCGATGGAATATAAGGATTCAAAATAATGCTTCAAGGTATCTTGCCCATAGCTTTGTTTGATCGAATACAGTTCGTTCATGGCCTGCCGGGTGACTGCTGAATTGGAGCTGAAATGCCTGTTGGTGATAATAAAAATTTATAAACAATATCGCTGTTATCCTTAAAAGCAATGATCCACCAATCTCTTCCATTAGCATGTTTACATGCTGCCATACCGGGCATTAGTGTATCATTGATGGCGATTTGATTTTTCTGTCCCAAAGGAACTCCTCCAAGCCCTCCGTTTAAATTCATATCAATAATGGTGTAATATTATTCGCTTGATTTCAAATTATTAATATTATTATTTCCAGTTTGATGTAACAATATATATTTTGAACTATCTCCCGGATAAGGTAAAAATATGTTTGCATGTACATAAGGGACCCCACTTGTACTGCTACACCACGAAGTAGTAAAAGAGGATGGGTTCAATCCCCCTCCATTCATCATAGTGTCCAGCGTGGCATCGGCAATCCAGCAGCCGTTGCTTACCATAAGCAGATTGCCCTGCTCATCGCTGATATTACCCTGTGCAGCCCGGAATGGCATTTTGAAATTTGTAGGTGTAATAGTAACTGTATTGGTATCAAATTGAAGCCATGCTTTGGTTGATGTTACATTGGTATCAAATAATGCAACATCATATCCTATAAGCCAGTTATGGTTTCTTCCTTGGCTAAATGCTGAAAGAGAAATGCAGAGAAAAAAAATGGTAGTGCAACAAGTTTTCATAGCTCTTTGTCATGCACTAAGATAGTGAAGAGTAGGCTGAGAAAGAAATTTACTTAACAAAAAGCTAAGGCCTCAGCAGCACCAGCTTTTCTGCTTTAGTAAATCCATCACTTGTTAGCACTGCATGATACATGCCATTGCTCAAAAAACTAAAATCAAAATGTTGAAGCGTACTCCAGGGTGGGAGTATGTAAGTGAAAACTTTTTTTCCCGTTACATCATACAGCTCAAACATACCGCTTTTGTTTTGGGGCAAGAGGTAAATAATTTTTACAGCACCGCTGCTGGGGTTAGGCGAGAGCGAAAATTTAAAATCGTGTTTGCCCGTTTCATTTACACCCACAACAAAGCAGGGCCCGCAAGTAGTATCGCAGCCGAGGTAGTAGTTGGGGTGGTTTAAACCTTGTCTTATGGTGTAACATGGCAATCGTAAAGCATGCTGCTTAACATCGCAAGCTACTCCCGCACTGTCAGGTGAATTTATGTAGGTTAAGTCAATCGTATATTGGCTTGAAGTAATATAAATCTTACCATTTGCTGCTCGATACATCAGCCAGAAATCAGTGCAAGTAGCCGAAAACGGATAACAATACCCATCATAAATTGCTATAAGTGTATCAGTAGCTGCAATATCGGGCGCATCGGTGTCTAGCTGAAATATATGCTGAAAAGCTGAATAATAAAGGTAGCGGGAATTGGGTGAGAAGGATAAGCCAAAACCGGCATAATTTTGTTTATGAATATACCCAATAGAATCTAATATACCATTGCAGCGGTTAAATGAAAAAACACGAACATCCATAGCGAAGGGGTTAAGCCTGCCGCTTGTAAAAGCGAATTTGGTTCCTTCTGGAGAGAAACAGGGTTGGCCTGCATTTCCGAAGTAGGGCAAGGGCATATTAACTGTTTGAGTAGTTACGCTGGCAATGCCTGCCGGTGTAACTAAAACTTTGTAAATGACATTGCTGCTATCTTTTAATGCAAGCACCCACCAGTCGCGTCCATTGGCATGTTTGCAGGCAGCTATTCCATAACTCAAAGTATCAGTAAACGCAATTAAGTTCTTTTGACCCGGTATAACTCCGCCATTGCCACTATTCAAAGTACGATCTATAACGGTATAAAATAATTCGGAACTTTCTCCGTTAGGCATATTAAAATTTCCCACCTGATGAAATAAAATAAATTTAGTTGAATCGCCAGGAAAAGGAATAAATAAAGCCCCATTAGAAATGGGAATAGCGGATGTATTAGTACAGTATGAATTGGCATACGAACCCGGGTTAAGACCGCTACCGTTTTGCATGGTATTGCCCGTTGCATCCATTATCCAACAACCGTTTGTGGCTGCTATTAAGTTACCGTTTTCATCGCTTATATTTGCCTGCGTTCCTCTGAATGGCATTTGTCTTATTTCGCCAATTGTATCTGCATTTACTCCATCAAACAATATTCTTGCTTTGGGTGATGTTGTGTTTGTGTCTAATAATACCTGATTTCCAATGAACCAAATGTGATTATAACCCTGGCTAAAAGCGTAATCAACAGAGAATAAGCAAATCATTATTGCACAAAGCGTTCTCATAATTTATTTAACTATTACCAATTTGCGATGATTAACCAGCTTATCTTCTTTAAGATAAGCTACTGCATAAATACCGGGTGCTAAATCTTCTAGGCTTAATGAATGTGCGGGTACTTTGCAATTAATTTCAAATGACCTGATGATTTGAAATACGCTGCTTATTATAAATATTGAGCATTTTGAATCATCCGATGGAACAATATCTATTTCTAGATTACCACTTGTCGGATTCGGTCTTATCCGAAAATATTCACTATCTATGGATTGACTTGCTGATGTGTTATTTCGGTAAATCCCCTGTTGCAGGCAAGCAGCATCGTCATCGTATTCCAAAGTATCATTCATATATTCAAGCATAGCCCTCATTTGGTACACCGCTTTACCACCGCGGAAAGGGCACTGTTGAGCAATTGCTCTTATGTTATTCAGGTATTGAACAAGCGTATCCGTTCCAAGCTTTTTATGCATGTATATTATTTCATTGGCGGCTTTCTCGTTTTGTTCGGGAAATTCAACTGGCGCAACAGTTGTATTGACAATTATAGCTGTATCTTCCCGTGCGCCCTCAATGGCTTTAATCTGGCTGCTGATGTTAATTGCAGTTTGATTCATTACATTAAGCGCCAGAACTATTGCTTCTCTCTGAGCAACATAATTACTTAGCGGATTAACGGCATTTATACTGTCAATCATAAACAAGCTGTCGGTTTTGAGCCGGATAAGACTGTCGGCAGCAGCCAATGTATTTCTCAAATAGGCGGTAGAGGCATCGGGTGTAAATTTTTCTTTAACCGTATATAATTTTCCGATGGCAGCATTTTCATTTGCCGCATAAAAACTGGTATAAACCGTATCACTGTTCAGCAGAGAATCATCACGAATCAATGCTTCAAACAAATACTGCTCCGCCATGTTTTTGCTCTCAGGCTTATAGTCAACCGTTTCAATATTTCCTTCGGCAATCATCCGTTTCAAATCGTTATCACCCCCTCCTGCAATGGCGGTATTACATATTTGAGATGAACCACAACTAAATGGTATTCCTAGTGGATCGAGATCATACCAATTTACAGGTGCAGTTCCACCATTTCCTACTGAAATATTATAAGGCGGTACGATGGGATGCAGCGTAGTGCCGGGAGAGGTATTCACTTCAAATTGTGAGTTTTGCAATCCTTGAATAGTTATATTCAAATTATTCGCTCCAAAAGGTCCCTGCACATTTATCCATTGGTTGCCGTGCTGTTCTTGTACACCTATAAGCCCTACATTATTGATACGCAGCCCCTCCCAGTTGTTCTGCATGGTATTTCCCCGCATATTGGTACCGGCACAGTTGCCGCCAAAGCGCATGCCTATACCGGTTTGATCAACACTATTGCATTGCAAATGGGTATTGTTGCTTATGTCTATGGTGATGCCGCGCAGCAGGGTATCGTTGCTGTTGTAGCCCAGCACCTGGTTGCAACTGATCAGTGTACTGTCGCAGCCTTCGCTGATAATGCCGTTGCGTGTAAGCGCTGCACTTCCTTGCTGCATTTCTATATTGTTGTACGTGCATTGTGCTTCTTGCACGTTGCGCAGCAGTATGCCGTTTTGTCCCGGATTCAGCAACACACTATTGCCGCTTATTTCTAAAGCCTGCACTTGTAGCAGCAACTCTTCGCATACGATGCCCTGCGCATATATTTGTTGGGTTTCTATACTATTGCTGCCAATGTTCATGGTTGAGGCTCCGGCATTGTTGATAAAATGTATGCCTGTGCCGCGCCCCAGTAGTGATATATCGTTGTTGTAAACGATCATCTTTTGTTGCATGCTGTTGTTTTTTGATAGTATTCCATCGCGCAGCATATTATTAAAGTTTGCATTGTAAACATACAAATCGCCAAACTCATTGTAAACTCCTCTTTGGCTATGGCTTATGTTTACTCCGGGGCTTTGTGCAAAGATATTAAGATAGGCGCTCACACTGCAAGTGTCGCTACGGCCGCGGCTCACTATGGCGCTTCCGCCCCAGTCATCGTGGTAGCTCAGGTCGCTGATGATGCTGTCCATCGTTACTTCATTCATTTCAATATGGCTGCGTATGCCTTGTATGCCGCAATGCAGGTTTTTAAAATAATTGCCTCCACCCAAACTCAGCAGCACATCGTGCAAATACAAGCCGGCACGGGTTTTTTGTCCATGCAGGGCTTGATTTAGGTAGGCGTCTTTCAACTGGTTTTGATCCATCAAAAAATCGCTATCGCTTATGTCGAGCGCTATGTTTTGATAGCCGCAATCGATATCGGCTTCGCTATAAATGCCATAGAGGCAATTGATGAAGGAACAATTATTGGTGCTCACTTGTGTTTCGTCTTCGAGATATACTCCATACTCGGCATCGCGCACCACACACTCGCCCAGTACATTTACCGCGCTGCCTTCTCGTGCTCGTATGCCTTGCCACATTTGCGAGCAGCTCATCAGTTGCGAGCCTTGGTCTAAAGTAAAGGTATAACCACTCATCACTACTATTTGCGCGGCAGGCGCCATATAGCCTATGCTGTTGTTGATGGTAAAATCAACGTCAACATAAAACTCTCCTTCCAAATAAAAAGTAGTATTGTCTAAAGTGCTGTTGCCTTGTGTAGTAATATAATCCGAAGCCAAACTCTGATCGGGAATGATGATGGAGGCGAGGTTTTTGAATTTGCTATCATGCTCCTGTGCCACAATAGGAAAATAAATAGAGCAAAATAAAATAAAAGCACTAACTTTTTTCATAAACAATATAGCACTACTAAGGTAGTGAAGTGGCAGATGAGAAAGAAATTTACATAACAAAAAGCCTCAAGGCCTCAGCAGCACCAGCTTTTCTGCTTTAGTAAATCCATCACTTGTTATGACTGCATGATACATGCCATTGCTCAAAAAACTCAAAACTAAACGTTGTTGCTTAACACATTAAGACAATTACTCGAAAGAAATGCAGCAAGCCCACAAACACCCACAGGTTATACAGGTACGATTCTGTTATCATTTATCCCCTCTTATGCTTTAAGCATATGAATCCAATCATTGACAATTATTCAAACGCAGGATTAGTTGTTAGAGCAAAATGATTATATTAGATGTATGAAAAAGATTTATAGCATTCTGATATGCCTGTTGATTTTATCTTCATGCAAAAAAGAAGAGCAAAAGAATCCATCCAATAACCATCCGGTCAACACCTATAGTTTAGTGCTTAACATGAATCATTTTTTTGGGAATGATCCTTTGCAATTAAACGCTGCTCCATATATAAATGCACATAATGATACCCTTACTGTTTCTGTTTTTAGATATTATCTGAGTAATTTCTATTTACAAAAATCGGATAACAGCTGGAAGAAAATGCCGGATCAATATGTATTGCTGGATCAATCGGATCCTGACAGCAAAATATTTTCTTTGGATGCCGTTCCCGAAGGATCGTATAAAGCCTTGCGTTTTATGTTAGGTGTAGATAGTTTACGAAATGTAAGTGGCGCACAAAATGGTGCACTTGACCCTGCGAATAATATGTTTTGGGATTGGAATTCAGGATACATTTTCATTAAGCTTGAAGGATTGAGCAATCAATCGCCTGTAGGAAATTATTTATACCATTTGGGTGGCTTTAGTGGTAATAATAATATTATAAAGTACATGGATATTCCATTTGGACAAACGCTGAATGTCAATGCATCTGCATCTGCTCAATTGTTTTTGCATGCCGATGTGGCTGAAATTTTTAAAAATCCATCTCCAATCGACCTTTCACTTATTCATCATGTAACAGGAGGAAACGATATGAAAACACTGGCCAACAATTATATGGATATGTTTGTACTGGATAGTATAAAAAACTAATGATCTTTCTTCTCAAGGCTATTAAAGAAACACTATGGGATTAAAACTTTCATATTCCCTTTATGATCTATCATTCAAACATCCGTTTAGAATTGCCCATGTAACGCGCAGCCATACTCCATCTGTATTTATAAAACTTGAATATGAAAATCACTGTGGATATGGTGAAGCTACCTTACCGCCTTATGTTGAAGAGGGTAGGGAAAGCGTTGTGTTGTTTTTAAATAAGTTGGTATTACCCAAACAAATTGACCTGAGTCATCCCTTCTCTTTTCTATTATACTTACATTCTATTGAAGGAAACTATTTTGCAAAAGCAGCTATTGACATGGCCTTTCATGATTTATGGGGAAAGTTAATGGATCGACCGGTTTATGAATTGTTCGACCTCGATCAAAACAATACACCACTATGCACATATACTTTAGGAATGGGCAATGAATCGGAACTGATTGAAAAACTGAATGATGCCGACAAATTTGATGTAATAAAAGTTAAACTGGGCGGAACGAATGATAGAGAGATGATTGCATGCATTCAAAAGCACAGCAACAAATCTATTTGTGTTGATGTGAATCAGGGTTGGAAAGATAAAGAACAAGCTATAGAAATGATGGAGTGGTTGGCACTGAAAAAAATTCTGTTTGTAGAGCAGCCATTGCCAAAAGAAAACTGGGAAGATATGATATGGCTTAAAGAAAGAAGTGCTTTACCGCTGTATGCTGATGAAAGTGTACAGGGCATGAGCGACTTGAAGAAATGCTCTAAAGTATTTGATGGTGTAAATATAAAATTAATGAAATGCGGAGGCTTATTTAAAGCAAAGCAGATGATTGAATTTGCCAATCAGAATAAACTTTCCGTATTGATGGGTTGTATGTCTGAAAGCAGTTGTGGCGTTAGCGCAGCAGCTCAACTTACGCCCTTATGTCAGTGGGCTGATTTAGATGGACCTTTACTGATTAATAACGACCCATTTCAAGGCATTGAGTACGGTGAGAAAGGAAAAATAAAACTTAAAGCAGAAAATGGAATTGGAGTGAGGATTAAAGACAAAGGAATGTTTAACTAAGCAAAAGTTGAAGCATATGTACATCGTGGTATCGCCCAAACTTTTTTCCAACCTCTTTTAAGGTTCCTACTCTACTAAAGCCGGCTTGTGTATGAATATGAATGCTGGCATCGTTTCCTTCTGTAATTCGGGCCAATAGGCAATGCAGTCCATTTTGTTTAGCGCGCATGATCAAGTCTTCCAACATCAATTTTCCTAAACCCTTAGCTCTGTGCTCATGATGTATATAAATCGAAACTTCTGCAGTACTGTCATACGCACATCGATCGCTCCATTTAGAAAGTGAAGCCCAACCCATAATGGTGTTTTCTTGTTCGTAAACGCTAACCGGAAATTGTTCCGAATGATTGTTGAACCACAGCTCTTGCTGTTCGACTGACTTTACATCTGTATCGAATGTGGCATTGCTATTCAATATAGATTCGTTATAAATTTCCGTGATGGATTTTAGATCTGTCGTTTTGGCCAATCGAATCATAAAGAATAATTGAAATCAAAAATAAACTATTGTACTGCAACAACTAAATTCCCAATACCTCACAAGCCTTTTCTGCAGCAATTTGTTCTGCCTTTTTCTTGCTAAAATCCTTTCCCTCTGCTATTAATTTATCATCAAGCAATAATGTAACATGAAACAATTTGTCAGAATCTGTTTCATCTGAACAATCAAACTGAATCTGTGCTTTTTCGCGCTGTGCCCAATTCAATATTTTACTTTTAAAGTTAAGTTCTGTCTTTTCCAGCTCATCGAAATCTACATATAAATGTATGATTCGTTTTTGCACAAATTTTGAAGCCATTGCAAAGCCTTTGTCTTTGTATACAGCCCCTATCAATGCCTCCAACGCGTCACCATAAACCGAACGACTCATAGGTTCGCCATTGCTTTGTTGCATCATCTGATCGATTCCAATTTTCATAGCAATCAATTTTAAATGATCGCGACTGACGATTCGTGCTCTCATTTCAGTTAGAAAACCTTCATCACGATATGGAAATTTTTTAAAGAGCTCGTCCGCAACTACAGCTCCGAGTATGGCATCACCCAAATACTCCAATCGCTCGTTGCTCATTCGAAATCCGTTTTCGTGTTCAATGGCATTGGCACGGTGTACAAAAGCAAGCTTGTATAAGGAAACTTTGCCCGGAGTAAACCCAATTACATTTTTGAGTTTACGAATGAAGTCTTTGTCGTTAGAAAATAAGTGTTTGAGCTGTGTAATTGAAACCAAAAGCAAGGCTTAAATTTTCTTAAAGATAACAGAAGCATTGTGTCCGCCAAAACCAAAAGTATTGCTCAATGCAGCATTCACCACTCTTTTTTGTGCTTTGTTAAACGTAAAATTAAGTCGCTTATCAAAGGCAGGATCATCATTAAAATGGTTGATGGTAGGAGAAACGATATCCTCTTTTACCGACATGATGCAGGCAATTGATTCAATGGCTCCAGCAGCACCCAACAAATGTCCGGTCATTGACTTAGAGGAACTAATATTAAGGTTATATGCGTGTTCACCAAATACTTGTTCAATGGCTTTGGTCTCAGCAATATCTCCCAATGGAGTAGAAGTACCGTGCACATTGATATAATCTATCTCTTCTGCTTTCATCCCGGCATCTCTCAATGCTTCACGCATAACATTCAATGCACCCAATCCTTCGGGATGAGGAGCAGTGATGTGATGTGCATCGGCTGTCATTCCACCGCCAACCACTTCAGCATAAATTTTTGCACCTCTTTTTTTTGCGTGTTCGTATTCTTCGAGTATAATACAGGCGGTTCCTTCACCTAAAACAAATCCATCGCGCTCATGATCAAAAGGACGAGAGGCAGTGGTTGGATCATCGTTTCTGAGTGATAGGGCTTGTAATGCATTAAAACCACCAACTCCTGCTTCGTTTACTGCTGCTTCAGATCCTCCGGTAACGATAATGTCAGCCTTACCAAGTCTGATATAATTAAAGGAGTCGATCATAGCATGGGTGCTACTGGCACAAGCTGAAACGGTGGTATAATTTGGACCTCTATATCCATATTGAATACTGATATGCCCTGAAGCTATATCGGCTATCATTTTTGGAATAAAGAATGGATTGAATCGAGGTGTGCCGTCTCCTTTGGCAAATGCTGCACATTCATCGTAAAATGTTTTAAGTCCTCCAATTCCTGATCCCCAAATAACACCTACCCTATCGGGATCAATGGCATTATTGTTCAGCATACCTGCATCTTCAATCGCTTCTTTAGAGGAACCCATTGCAAACTGTGCAAACAAATCGAGTTTACGAGCTTCTTTGCGTTCTAAAATGCTAAGTGGATCAAACCCTTTCACTTCACATGCAAATCGGGTTTTAAACTTAGAGGCATCAAAACGGGTTATAAGGGCTGCACCGCTAACTCCGTTTACTAAATTATTCCAATAATCTGTAACGTTATTACCCAAAGGAGTGATGGCTCCGAGCCCAGTAACTACTACTCTTTTAAGTTGCATGTGTTGAACTTCTATTAAAATTAGGAGTGACCAATATAGCTAAAAAAACAAGACTGCCCGGATGAACAGGCCAGGCAGTCTTGCATATTTTTTTAAATTGAATTACTTGGCGTTGGCCTGAATATAATCAACGGCCTGTCCAACAGTGCTGATCTTCTCAGCCTGATCATCAGGAATAGCAATATTGAATTCTTTTTCGAATTCCATTATTAATTCAACGGTGTCAAGCGAGTCGGCACCCAAATCATTTGTGAAACTAGCTTCGTTGTTAACTTCAGATTCTTCTACTCCCAGCTTATCTACGATGATAGCTTTTACGCGAGCTGCAATGTCAGACATATTATGTTATTTTTAGGTTAGTAATATGGCGCAAAAATAAAAAATTAAAATTCATTGTAGCAATATTTTATAAGTATGTAACTAATTGTTTTTCAATATAAAGTATAAATATTGCGCTTTTGAGTGTATTTTTGCAGGGCATGAAAAAGATTGCAATACTGGCCAGCGGCAATGGAAGCAATGCTGAAAATTTGATCAAATTTTTCAAAAACAGCGATTGCGCTCAGGTTTCCTATGTTATTTGCAATAAAAAAGAGGCGGGAATCTATGATCGATGTAAAAACTTGAACATTCCGTGCCATTACTTTACAAACCAATCATTTGATACCGGTGAAGTACAAAAATTTATGATCAATGAAAAAACAGACCTTATTGTTTTGGCTGGTTTTTTACATTTAATACCTAAAGCCATGGTGCAGCATTTTCAGGGTAAAATGGTAAACATTCATCCTTCTTTACTGCCTGCCTTTGGAGGAAAAGGCATGTATGGTATGAAAGTCCATCAAGCGGTTATAGCATCAGGCGCAACAGAAAGTGGTATCACCATTCACCTGGTTAATGAAAATTTTGATGAAGGAGAGATTTTATTTAGAGCGCATGTGAGCATTGAAGCTGGTGACGATGCTGTTAAACTTCAGTCGAATATTGCCAAACTAGAAATGCAATATTATCCGGAGATTGTAGAAAAACTATGTCGGCAACTCTCTTGAGAAAAATCCTGAATCAGCGCCAGGCAATTTTCATCCGTTCAAAAGTTCCGTCACTCATCACTTCAAGAGCTTTGTGGAATGGTGGGCTCAGTTCATTCATTACTTCAAAATAAACATCATTGCCAAATAAGTTTCTTCCAATCAATGCTTTTAATTGGGTGCGTATGAAAGTTTCGCTACGTGCGAATTCTGTATCGTTAAATTCAACTTTTTCTTTCTCTGCATTGGCTTTAAACTTTGCCATTAGCACATCATCAAACGTAAACTCTTTTACAAAACGATCCTGATTTATAAACCGAGCATTGAGTTCCTTACGGTTTTCATCCACATAATTTAAAGCAAAGTCAAAAGTTACCGCTTTGCGAATAAGATCTCTTAAGTAGCGGGTATCGAACATGGTATCGAGTGGAACAAAAATATCGGGCATTATTCCTCCACCCCCATAAACAGTGCGCTTATTGTTAGTGCTGTATTTTAATGATGCATCAAAACGTATGCTGTCTGCAGAAAACAGTTCTCCTTGCTTACTTCTGTTAATGAGGTCCAAATCGTAATCGTCTTCCTGACCCGGTTCATAGGGTTTTTGAATGCTTCTTCCTGATGGGGTATAATAGCGTGCTATGGTTAATCGTACCGCACTGCCATCGGGCAATGAAAATGGTTTTTGTACCAATCCTTTTCCAAACGATCTTCTACCAATAACAATTCCTCTGTCCCAATCTTGTACAGCACCGGAAACAATTTCACTTGCTGATGCAGAGGTTTCGTCTATTAGAATAGCCAACTTTCCACTTTCAAATCCTCCACTTGAGGTAGAGAAATTTTCCTGTCGAGCACTACTGCGTCCCATGGTATAAACCACTAATTTATCATCGCTTAAAAATTCATCGGCTAATTCTATGGCTCTGTTCAGGTAGCCACCTCCATTGCCTTGCAGATCAAGAATCAGGTTTTGCATTCCTTTCTGTTTCAGCTCAGACAATGCTTTCTTAAACTCTTCAACAGTACTATCGGCAAAGCGGCTGATTTTTATATAACCTGTAGTTGGCGTGGGCATATAAGATGCATCTACTGAGAAAAGTGGAATTTTATCTCTGGTGATGACAAACTCCAAGGGCTCTTTTTCACTTCTTCGTTTAATATGAACCGTTACTTTGGTTCCTTTGGGTCCTCTTAACTTTTTGACTACATCGTTATTCTTTATTCCAATTCCACCTACATTCTCATTGTCAATGGTGGTAATCCGATCGCCCGCTCGCAATCCTAACTTTTCAGAAGGGCCTCCCGGTATGGTATTGTTCACTACAATCGTGTCGTTCAAAATATTGAACTGTATTCCTATCCCTTCAAAATTCCCAACCAAAGGTTCATTGACTTCTTTTAAATCTTCGGCCGGTATATAGGTGGAATGTGGATCTAAGTCTTTTAATATTGCCTTTATGGCATCTTCCGCTATTTGATGCTTATTAACGGTATCTACATAAGCATAGTCGATCATTTGCAACAATGCCTCAATATTTTGATACGGATTAGTCTGCGCCTTTAGTTGAACGGAAGAGACTAAAAAAGATAAAACCAGAATTCGCTTTAACATTGGCAATTTAATTAAGGTGCTTATTAATGAGAGTAAGATAGAAGCAATATGTAGGTTAACGCAATACGTTTATCACTTATTACTTACACTGTAATGTTAACACTCTACATGAGCCTGCAGTTCGAACCGCTTGGTAAAAAAACAAATCGCTTAATGTGCGTCTGATGCGGCCATAGAACCAAGATCGCGATCAAACAAATACAAGCCACTCTTATCGTTTCCAATAAGTTTCAGTTTATCCAAAATGTTTCTTGCTAAACGCTCTTCTTCAATTTGTTCGGCCACATACCATTGAAGAAAATTATGCGTGGTATAATCTTTTTCTTTTAATGTTTCTTCAACCAATTTGTTGATCTCAGCACTCACCATTACTTCGTGCTTTAACAACTGTTCAAATAATTGATTAACACTCTTATATTCGAGGGTGGGTGATTTTAATGCAGGAACTTGAGCATGTCCACCTCTTTCATTAATAAACCCAAACAGTTTTAACATGTGCATTCTTTCTTCGTCAGAATGTTTGTAAAGAAATTGAGGGATCCCGCTGAATCCTTTTACTTCAGCCCATGAAGCCATGGCTAAATAATGTTGCGAAGCCATTGCTTCTAATTCAATCTGTCTGTTCAACAGTTTTTCTATCTTTTTTGAAATCATTTGATTATTTATTTAAGTTTTTAGAACAATTTTTATGACACAAAGTTACAATTTAACACAATAATTTATGGTGACAAGTATCACAAAGAGTAAATTTGTCAGCCTTCATCCATAAGGCATATTATTTGACAAGTTCAAACTAAATCTAACAAATTATGACAACACAAAGTGGAAAAATCAATGTACACACGGAGAATATATTTCCCATTATTAAAAAGTTTCTTTATTCAGATCACGAAATATTTTTACGCGAATTGGTGAGCAATGCGGTTGATGCCAGTCGGAAAATGGATATCATTTCGAGAAGCGGAGATTTTAAAGGAGAGCGAGGAAACAATGGAATTCAAATCTCCTTGAATAAAGAAAACAAAACTTTAACGATCAGTGATCATGGTTTAGGAATGACGGCTGATGAAGTTGAAAAATATATCAACCAAATAGCCTTTTCTTCTGCAGAAGATTTTGTAGAAAAGTATAAAAATGAAAGCGAGGGCAATCCCGTTATCGGTCACTTTGGACTAGGGTTCTACTCGGCATTTATGGTGGCTGATAAAGTTGAGTTGATCAGCAAATCTTACGTTGAAAATAGTTCTCCTGTAAAATGGACCTGCACCGGCAATACCGACTTTACATTGGAAGAAACTACTCGCGATAGTTTTGGTACCGATGTGATATTGCATATCAATTCGGAATCGGAAGAGTTTTTAGAGAGTGTCCGCATCAAAACATTGCTAAAAAAATACTGTACGTTTTTACCGATTGAAATTTCGTTCGAAAACGAAATCATAAACAATACACAAGCCACGTGGCTAAAAGCTCCTTCTGAGTTGAAGGAAGAAGATTATAAAAACTTCTATAAAGAACTCTATCCCATTGCCGAAGATCCGCTCTTTCATATTCATTTAAATGTTGATTATCCATTTAAACTTACCGGTATTTTATATTTTCCAAAAATTAACCGCAACATCGAATTACAAAAAAATAAAATTCAGCTTTATTGCAATCAGGTATTTGTTACCGATTCGGTCGAAGGAATAGTACCTGAATTTTTAACGCTCATGCATGGGGTTATCGATTCGCCTGACATTCCACTGAATGTTTCGAGAAGCTATTTGCAAAGTGATGCGAATGTTAAAAAAATAAGCAGTCATATTTCGAAGAAAGTAGCCGATAAATTAAAAGAACTGTTTAAAGAAGATCGAACTGCCTATGAGCAAAAATGGGACGATATCGGTTTGTTTGTGAAGTATGGTATGCTTACCGATGAAAAATTCTCTGAACAAATCAACGATTGTGTATTGCTTAAAAATACGGAAGCAAAGTTTTTTACATTAAGTGAATACCGCGAGCTGATAAAAAGCAATCAAGAAAACAAAACCGGTGAAGTGATTTATTTATACGCCAATCATACCGATCAGCAACACAGTTATATACAGCAATGCAAAAACAGAGGATATGATGTACTTGAAATGGGAGGTCAATTGGATATGCATTTTGTAAACATGCTGGAGAGTAAAGAAGAGAAAAGTCGTTTTAAAAGAGTGGATGCTGAAGCCATAGACAAACTCATAGAAAAAGATCTGGAGCGCAGTAGCCTTTTGAATGATGATCAAAAAAAATTAGTAGCGTCTGAGATTGAGAAATGTGTATCGAAAGACGTTTACCATATCTCATTCGAAAATCTAGATAAAGACGATATGCCTTTCACCATTGTTCAACCTGAGTTTTTAAGGCGAATGAAGGAAATGAGCGCAGCAGGTGGACCTATGCCTTTTATGGGTAATATGCCGGAAACCTATAGTTTGATTGTAAACACCAATCATCCTGTAGTGCTTAAACTGTCAAGCAATACGGATGAAAAAAGTAACATGGCTTTAATTCAAAATGGAATAGACTTGGCTCGACTACAACAAAATTTGTTGAAGGGCAGTGAACTTACAGCGTTTATTCAAAGAAGTTTAGATGCTATGAATGATTAATTTTCATTGATTGCTAAATTAAAATGCCATCTCAAAAGGATGGCATTTTTCGTTGAAAGACTTTCATTTCAATTGGATGGAGTAAATGTACTCCCCCGCTGTTTTGTATATTAGCCTCAAACTTTTTAGAAATGAAAAACATTCTACTCCGTCTACTCGTAATCCTATTTTTAACTCCCTCTCTATCACGTGCAGATGAAGGCATGTGGATACCCATGTTATTAAAGCAGCTAAACGAAAGCGACATGCAGGCCAAAGGCTTAAAGCTAAGTGCCGAAGAGATCTACAGTATAAATAAAACCAGTTTAAAAGATGCTGTGGTATGGTTTGGGGGAGGATGTACCGGAGAAATGATTTCTGCTCAAGGATTATTACTCACCAATCATCACTGCGGGTATGGACAAATTCAATCGCATTCATCGGTTGAAAATGATTTGTTAAGAAATGGATTTTGGGCCATGAGCAAAGAAGAAGAACTCTCATGCCCCGGTTTGAGTGTAACATTCATCATTCGTATAGAGGATGTAAGTGAAAAAATAAATGCTGAGTTGAACGATAAGATGAGTGAGGAAGAAAGGAATAAAAAAATAAAAGAAGTGAGCAGTCAATTGGAAGCAGAGGCAACACAAAACACGCACTATAAAGCATTCACGCGTGCATTTTATAATGGAAACTCTTTTTACTTATTTTTAACCGAAGAGTTTGAAGATGTTCGTTTGGTTGGCGCTCCACCTTCATCAATCGGCAAGTTTGGTGCGGATACCGATAATTGGATGTGGCCAAGACATACAGGCGATTTTGCCGTTTTCAGAGTATATGCCGGAAAAGACAATAAACCTGCAGCGTATTCAAAAGATAATGTTCCATTTACCCCCAGACATCATTTCACGATCAATATTAATGGAATAAGCGAAGGCGACTTTACGATGGTGTATGGATTCCCAGGCCGCACACAAGAATACTTACCTTCTTATGCGGTAAATGAAATACTGGAAACCATTAACCCTTCCCGAATAACTATTCGAACAGAACGATTGGGTGTAATGGATTCCTACATGAGGTCTAACGATACCATCCGCATTCAATATGCGGCCAAACAATCGGGCATCAGCAACGGATGGAAAAAGTGGATTGGAGAAAGTAAAGGCCTTAGAGTGAGCAATGCCATGCAACAAAAACAAAAACAAGAAGTTGCATTTACTCAATGGGTAAATGCTGATAAATCTCGGACTAAAAAATATGGATCGCTGTTAAGTGAGTACGACAAACTCTATCAACAAAATGCCAAGCCATTGAAAGCCGCGATTTATGTTTTCGAAACAGCTTTAAGTGTTGAATTGTTGAGTTTTGCTCATTCATTTAATAAATTGATTGAAATGGGTTCCGCTTCCAATACAGATGAAAAAACAATTAGAGCAGAAGCCGATAAAATGATGAAAAGTGTAAATGGCTTTTTTAAGAATTACAGCCAAGCCGTTGATCAGAAAATTTTTGAAACCTTAATGCCCATGTACCAAAAAGAAATGGGTTCTGACTATATACCAGAAGAAATGAGTAAGCAGATGAAATGTGCTAAAAATGATTTCATAAAATGGTCAGCAACATTATACCATCAATCAATTTTTACGAATCAAGATCAATTACTTTCCATATTAAAAGACTTTGATGCCAAGCAGGCAAAAAAACTTAGTAGGGATAATGCCTATATTTTGGCCCGTAGTTTCCGTACGCTTTATGATGATAAAATAAGATCGGAACAAATGCGCATTTCTGATCAATTATCTATTGTTCACAGAAACTATATGGCTGCAATTATTGAAATGAATCAGAATAAAAAAATCTATCCTGATGCCAACAGTACCTTGCGTGTTGCGTTTGGTAAGGTAGAACCCTACCAACCGGCTAATGCAGTAGAGTACCAATTTCAAACCTATTTGGAGGGTGTGATGGAAAAAGAAGACAATAGCGTTGAAGAGTTTAATGTTCCCGTTAAGTTGAAAGAGCTTTACAATAAGAAGGATTTTGGACCTTATGGATTCAACGGCAAAATGCCGGTAGCTTTTATAGCCAGTAATCATACTACTGGTGGTAACAGCGGTTCTCCTGTTTTAAACAATAAAGGACAATTGATTGGAACAAACTTCGATCGAGTATGGGAAGGCACTATGAGTGATATTATGTTTAATCCAGACCGTTGCCGAAACATATCTGTTGACATTCGCTATACTCTATTTATCATTGATAAATTTGCTGGTGCAAAACATTTAGTGAATGAGATGACGATTGTCAATGAAGATTATTGATCCGCCTTTGCCGATCTGAATATTTCTTCAGGAAATATTTTAATTCCCAGTGCGTAAATCCCTGAGCTAAAAGTATCTTTTCGTTGCTTGTCTCCGGCTATATTGAATCTATATCCTGAGCCAATACTCAAACCAACCCATTTCAATATTTTGTACTGAACAACCAACATAGGTTGTATCATATAATTGGTTTGCTTGTCTATTTTTCCGATTCCGTTATCGGGATTTCGATCATCGTAATAACTGTTCCCTATTCCGATATGTAATGGTGAACTCACTTGCCAAGCCTCATATTTGTATATTAATGGTTCAGCACGTAACGCAAACTGTCTCATGCTTAGTTCCGCCTTTAAAGTATCCGATGAAACAACTCTAGTATCAATAATATCAGAACTAAGCCAATAGTATCCAATACCCACTCTCAGATGTTCAATTGGTGAAAATCCTACACTTAATCCTTGCATGTTTACCCCTTTGTCGCGCGAAAATGAATTGTTGGTTTCGAACAGTACATAAGGCTTATATGTCTGTGCAAATGACTTTAATTCTTGAGCCATAGATAAATGACTAAAGAAAAATAACCATATGAAGACTAGTTTTTTGATCAATGAATTCATACCGATTACAAAAAAACAAAAAAGCTTAATTCCTGAAATACGGATTTAGCGTATATTTATTTTATTAACCAACATTAATTCATCATGAGCTACAACGAAAACTTAGCTGAACGCATTAGAAAGTCGCTTTCAAAAACTAAACATGTAGAAGAGAAAAAGATGATGGGAGGTTTGACTTTTATGGTTGAATCAAAAATGTGTGTGGGTATAGTGGAAGATAAACTTATGTGCCGGATTGATCCAAACATCTATGAAAGTGCCTTAAAACGCAGAGGTTGTAAAGAAATGGATTTTACAGGCAAGCCGATGAAAGGCTATGTGTTTGTTTTGCCTTCCGGATATCAGAATGATGAAGAATTTAATTATTGGATCCAGCAATCTTTACTCTTTAATAAGAAAGCAAAGGCATCTAAAAAGAAAATATAAATTAATCAATCAGGACAAACAAAAAAGACAGCTGATTTAGCTGTCTTTTTTTATTAATGCATTCCCGCATGATTTGATTCCGGAGTATCTTCAAAAGGAACCGTTTGAGGAATAAAATCTTCTTTAGCTCCAGGTTTACCATAATCGTAAGGCCAACGATGTACAGTCGGAATAGGGCCTGGCCAGTTACCGTGCAAATGTTCAACCGGTGCTGTCCACTCTAGTGTAGTAGAGTTCCAAGGGTTCTGTTCAGCTTTCTTACCTTTAAATATACTATAAAAGAAATTGAATGCAAATATCAACTGAGCTAAACCACCAATTATGGCCATTACAGAGATCAACTCATTGATATTAATAAAAGCATCAAACTCAGCATAGGCTGTATTGGCATAATATCTTCTAGGCACTCCACCCAATCCTAAGAAGTGCATAGGGAAGAATACACCATAGACACTCACTAAAGTCATCCAAAAATGTGCATAGCCCAGTTTCTTATTCATCATTCTACCAAACATTCGTGGAAACCAATGATAAATACCTGCAAACATTCCAAAGATTGCAGAAGCTCCCATCACAATGTGGAAGTGTGCAACCACAAAATAGGTGTCGTGAATATTAATGTCCAGCGCAGAGTCTCCTAATATGATTCCAGTTAATCCTCCAGATATAAAGAAGGACACCAAACCAACGGCAAATAACATAGCATTGGACAATTTTATATTGGCCCGCCATAGGGTGGCCAAATAATTAAATACTTTAACAGCAGAGGGAATTGCAACTAAAAGAGTAGTAAACACGAATACCGAGCCTAAAAAAGGATTCATTCCGGTGACAAACATATGGTGCCCCCAAACAATGAAGGATAGAAATGCAATTACCGCCATAGATAAAACCATCGCCATATAACCAAAGATAGGTTTACGCGCTTGCGTTGCAATAACCTCCGAGGCCAAACCAAGTGCAGGTAATAAAACGATATACACCTCAGGGTGTCCTAAAAACCAAAATAGATGTTGAAATAAAATAGGACTACCGCCAACATGTTCTAAAGGAACTCCACCGATAAAAATATCAGACAAATAAAAACTGGTTCCCATACTACGATCGAACACCAAAAGCAATGCAGCGGCAACTAAAACCGGGAATGATAAAATTCCTAGAATAGCTGTAATGGTAAATGCCCAAATGGTTAGAGGTAAGCGCTTCATGCTTAATCCTTTGGTCCGTAAATTAATTACGGTAGTTACGTAGTTTATACCCCCTAGTAAAGCGGATACAATAAATAATACCATAGAAACAAGCCACAAGGTCATTCCCAATCCGGAGCCGGAAATGGCTTGGGGCAATGCACTCAATGGAGGATAAATAGTCCAACCACCTGATGCAGGACCTCCTTCAACAAATAGTGACGCTACCATGACTACACTAGAAGCCAAAAAGAACCAATAGGATAACATATTTAAGAAACCTGAGGCCATATCTCGCGCTCCAACCTGAAGTGGAATCAACAAATTCGAGAATGTACCACTCAAACCACCCGTAAGTACAAAAAACACCATAATCGTACCATGAATGGTTACCAAGGCCAAATAGAACCCTGGATCTAATTTTCCATTAGCTCCCCATTTTCCGATTATGCTTTCTAAGAATCCAAACTTTTCATCGGGCCAAGCCAATTGCAAACGAAAAATAAGCGACATAAACATGGCTAAAAATCCCATTATGATCGCTGTAATGAGAAATTGCTTGGAGATCATTTTGTGATCAGTAGAAAAAACATATTTGTTCCAAAATGTTTCTTTATGGTGGTGATGATGTTCATCGTGACCATGAGCTTCATGTGTATGCCCATGTTGAACGTTTATATTTTCATTCATTTCCATCACTTTTCCTTTTATTCTTTATTTATCGGTTTAAATTATCTTTTATAAAAACTGCTTATGGCAATAATGAATTTTGCACATTGCCATTAGTGTTTACATGGGCAGTGGTTGTACTAATCGTTTCACCCAATTGCTTTCCCCCTTGTATCCATTGCTTAAACTCTTCTTTGCTGACTACAACTACTTTCATTTTCATATTGTAATGTGCAACCCCACAAATTTTATTACATAATAATATATAATCAAATTCCGGCTTTCCGGTAATCTCTCTCATTTGTGCAGTTGTAATAGTAGGTTTAAAATAGAAATTGGTCGTCATCCCAGGCACACAATTCATTTGCGCTCTAAAATGTGGAAAGTATGCACTATGGATTACATCTCTCGAGTTGAATTCCATCATTACCGGTTGATCAACTGGTAAATAAATCTCTTTCATGACAATATCATCAGCTGATGCTTTGTCATTCATATCAACTCCTAATTCATTGTCATCTGCAATCATTCTAAAGCTGGAGGCACCTAATTTATTGTCTTTACCTGAGTAACGTGCTGTCCAATCAAATTGCTTTCCATACACTTGAATAACCATTCCGTCTGATCGATCACCCATAGTAACCTCATTCCATACGCGCAAACCTGTAACAATCAATACCATTAGTACAATGGCCGGAATAACAGTCCAAATGATTTCTAGTTTGTTGTTATGCGGAAAATAATATGCCTTTTCTCCCGGACGATATTGGTATTTCCAAACAAAATAAAACAGAGCAATCTGAGTAATGACAAATACTACCCCTATGATGGCAAAGTTGATCCAAAGTAAATTATCAATCTTTACTCCATGTTCGGAGGCAGCAACAGGAAGAATAAACTTTGAATAGCGTAATGTCATGTAACCGATAGCTACTAAACCAACGATCATGAGAACAAAACTTAAAAAGCTATTAATCTTATTGTCGCGCAAAACTTCAGCTTCCTCATCTTCGCCCGCCAATTGAGCAGAGAGTTGAGAAATGTTCATCAACCGAACTAGAATAAGAGTCGTGAATACGGTAATTAATATGAGTATTAGATTCATTTCGTCTGTTACTGTTTAAATAGAATGATGTAAACTTTCTTGCATAAACGGATCTTGCTTAGGCATCAGAGAGGCTTTAGCTAAATGTATTTTAGTGACATACAAGAATGCTCCTAAAAATCCCAACATAGTCCCAATCTCCATCCATCCAAAATGCCAGTGATGTCCAACTACTCCAGGTGTAACCATTATGAACACGTCTAACCAATGTCCGAAAATCAATACAACTCCAACCACCGTCATCAATCCGGCTTTTCTTTTCGCATCACGTGACATGAACATTAAAAAAGGGAAAATGAAATTTATAAAGAACAATGCTAAGAAAGGAACTCGATAATGCTCAAATCGTGTTTGGAAGTAAGTTATCTCTTCAGGAATATTGGAATACCAGATAAGCATAAATTGTGAAAACCATAAGTAGGTCCAAAATATTGAAAAGGCAAACATAAATTTACCCACATCATGCATTACATGTTCATTTACATGCGTCATTAATCCGCGACTTTTTAAATAAACAATGAACAATGCCATCATGCTCAATGCACTAATAAATATACCTGCAAAAGTATACCATCCAAAAAGGGTACTGAACCAATGCGTATCAATAGACATGATAAAATCCCATGCACTGGTAGAAGATGTGATGGCAAACAAAACTAAAAACGTAATACCATAGCGATGATTCTTTTTGTAATGTTCCAATCCTCCTTCAATATCTTCCAGCATACTATGCTTACGTAATACTTTAGTAAACCATACCCAAATAACAAAGTATAAGACCATTCGAATAACAAAAAATGGAGTATTTAAGTAACCCGACTTTCCATCAATAATGGAATCGTAATGCTCAGATGCAGGATCGTATAAATCATGGTGTGTCCAATGATATAAATGATGTCCTCCGGCCAAGAAAATAACTATCATTATTATTCCAGAGAATAATAAAAACTGACCCATGGCTTCTGGCACTCTTCGAATACCAACAGACCAACCGGCTTCAGCGGCATATTGAACGGCTACAAAAAAAGTCGCTCCCAGCGCTATAGCCATAAAGAAGAAATTATTCAGTAAAAGATTGGTCCACGCCTGATGCGATCCAGTCATAAAACTTGCTGCAATTGAAACAGCTCCTATAACCATCAAGACTATGGCAATCAATTTCTCTCGCTGAGTGAAAGTGTAACTGTTGTTTGATATTTCAGTGTGTCCGTGTTCCATAATCAATTCGTAACATTTGTATTGGTAGAATCTGTATTCGCTACTTCTTCTTCAGTTTCAGTAATGGTACCTGCTTTTTGCAATTCCATAACCCATGCTGTTATTTTCCAACGCTCTTCATAATTAACTTGAGAAGCATGTGGCCCCATCATATTCAACCCATAGGTAATGGTATGAAATATTTTTCCAGCTGATAAGTCTTTTATTGCTCCTCCTCTGGAAGAATTTCCTGATGAATAGGAAGGAGGTGCAGGAAACTTTCCAGTTGCAATTAATGAACCATCTCCATTTCCTGTTTCGCCATGACAATGCATACAATATATGCCATAAAGTTTTTTGCCTTCCGATAAATACTCTGGAGATATTTCTGTCGCAACAGTTTTAATATCATTTCCAGCCGCTTCATAACCTTCTGTTGTCCCTGCATAAGGGAAATATTGTGATTTTCCTCTGGCCACTGTTCCTTCAACAGGATTTCGAGATGCTAGACTGTCAGAGAACAATGTATTTTCTCCATAGGTTTCATATGATGGAGACGTGTACATATCAGGCATAAAAACATAGCCTGGATCATCTTTATCGGCTTTGCATGCAGATAGTAATGTAATGACTGCTATAAAAGCTATACTTAATTTACTATACAGATGTATGTGATATTTCATAATACTCATTCAGTTCTATTATTTTACTTCTACAGCTCCATTCGATTTAAGAATTTCGGATAATGCAGCTGCGTCTTGTTTTCCATGCAACTCAACTTCCAATACCATTCTATCATCTGATTGTCTTAGATCTATGATTCTGGGCTCAACACCAGGCAACACTTTACATCTAAATAGAAAAGTGATGAACATGCCATGTGCTGCACACAATACGGTGCTTTCAAAGGTAACCGGTATAAAGGCAGGGAGATTTTTGTAGAGCGCAAAGCTTGGTTTTCCTCCTATGTCCATTGGCCAGTCAAAAATATTCATATACCACATCATCAATAACGCCAATGAAGTTCCGGTAATACCAAACATGAAAGCGACAATTGAGATGCGTGTTCTCTTCAAACCCATTGCTTGATCCAACCCGTGTACAGGAAAAGGAGATATGGCATCAACAATATGGTATCCTTTTTCTCTAACAGCAGAAACCGCTTTGAGCAAATGCTCATCGTCTTCAAATATTCCAAATACAGATTTACTACTCATGATGATCTTTATTTTCTTTTGCTTGAGAACTTGAAGATTTAACTATAGTTTTCAATTCACTCAGAGCTATAACTGGACAAAACTTTGCAAACAATAAAAAACAGGTAAAAAACAAACCTATTGATCCCAGAAATATTCCTATTTCAACCCAAGTTGGGTAATACATGGTCCAACTGCTTGGAATATAATCGCGATGCAAAGAGGTAACGATAATTACAAATCGTTCGAACCACATACCAATATTCACGAATATACTGATGATAAAAGTAGCTGTAACACTGGTTCTCAATTTGCTACTCCAAAACAATTGAGGAGTAATTACATTACAAGTCATCATACTCCAATAAGCCCACCAATATGGTCCAAATGCTCGATTGATAAACGCATATCCTTCGTATTCTACTCCCGAGTACCAGGCTATAAAAAACTCCGTCATATACGCTACCCCAACAATGGAACCAGTAAGAAGAATAATTCTGTTCATCATATCGATATGATAGATGGTAATATAATCTTCGAGTTGAAGTACTTTTCTTGTAATGATCATTAAGGTTTGCACCATGGCAAATCCCGAAAAGATAGCACCGGCAACGAAGTAAGGTGGAAATATAGTAGTATGCCAACCTGGTATAACCGAAGTTGCAAAGTCCATCGAAACCACCGAGTGTACACTTAACACCAGTGGAGTTGAAAGACCGGCTAAGACCAATGACATTTCTTCAAATCGCTGCCAATTTTTAGCGGTTCCTACCCATCCAAAACTCAATATGGTATAAACTATTTTTCTGGTTTTAGTTTTTGCTCTGTCACGAATAGCTGCAAAATCAGGAATCAGACCTGAATACCAGAATACAAGAGATACAGTAAAGTAAGTCGAGATTGCAAATACATCCCAAACCAAAGGAGAATTAAAATTCACCCACAAAGAACCAAATTGATTGGCTAAAGGTAAAGGCCAATAGGCAACCCATGGGCGACCCATGTGAGAAACAATAAACGAAGCCGCACAAATTACAGCGAATATAGTCATCGCCTCTGCCGCACGGTTAATACTCAAGCGCCACTTTTGTCTGAATAATAATAAGATTGCTGAGATTAGAGTACCGGCATGACCAATACCAACCCACCAAACGAAATTGGTTATATCCCAAGCCCAACCAACCGTTTTATTTAGACCCCAAACTCCAATTCCTGTTCCAACGGTATATGCCACAACGGCAACCCAATACAAAAACAAACTGAATGCGGCAATGAATGCGATCCACCACCACTTCGATGGCTTTGCTTCAACAGGGCGACAGACATCTTCTGTGATCTGATGATAATCTTTATCACCCAGTATTAGAGGTAATCGTATTTCTGATTCGTGATGCATATATTCCTAAGTTCTATTCTTTAATTATTATGACTCCAACCCGTTTCGGTTTCTAACTTTAGTTTGATAAAATATGGATGGTTGAACATTTAATTCTTCTAAAACAAAATAATGACGTGGATCTTCTTTCGCTTTAGCTACAGCACTATTGCTATCGTTTGCGTCACCAAATGTAATGGCTTTAGTAGGGCACGATTGTGAACAGGCCGTTTGAATTTCTCCATCCTTAACCATACGACTCGATTTCTTTGCCTCCAACTTACCATATTGAATTCGTTGAACACACATGGTACATTTTTCCATCACCCCTCTTGATCGTACCACTACATCAGGATTCAACACCATTCGTCCCATAGGATCGTTCATGTTAAAATCGAACTCTGCATTTTCCGAATATTTAAACCAGTTGAATCGTCTAACTTTATATGGACAGTTATTCGCACAGTAACGCGTACCAACGCAACGGTTATAAGCCATCATGTTTAAGCCTTCGGCACTATGTGTAGTTGCTGCAACCGGACAAACTGTTTCGCAAGGAGCATGATTACAGTGCTGACATAACATGGGTTGAAATACAACCGAAGGATTTTCCGATTCTGGAATTTCCATGGCTTCGTACATATCAATTTTACCAATACCTTCCACCTTAGCTTTTTCTTTGGTCATTTCGCTGCTATAGTAGCGGTCTATTCTGATCCAATGCATTTCTCTGCTGGTCATCACTTCTTGCTTTCCAACGACAGGCACATTATTTTCTGCCTGACATGCTATAACGCACGCACCACAACCAATACAAGCATTGAGGTCAATACTCATATTCCAAAAATGATTAGGTTTTGGATGACCGGGATGTTTTTCGGTTGCCCACAAATCTAATTCTTCAGGAGTTTTCTTCCCTTCGTGTGTAGCCAATAACATGGCCGGATTACCTGACTTTGGGTCTTTCAAATAAGCATCCAAATTGGTTTCCTTCACCATGTTTCTTCCCATAAGGGTATGATGCGTTTGGGTCGATGCTAAAGCATAGGTTTCTCCTGTGTTTGATGCGTTTACTGCTCCAATAAAATATTGTAAAGCTCCATTGGTGAAAGAAGTTAATGTATATGCGTTAGCACCTAATTGATCAGCCGTTTTACCTGCTTTGCTTCTGCCATATCCTAATGCAATACTTACCGTACCTGAAGCCTGACCGGGTTGTATAAAAACAGGTGCTTTTATGCTTTTCTGTCCGGCTGATAATTCAATAATATCGCCTTGTTTCCAATTTTGCTCTGTGGCAAATGCTGGAGAAACACTTATATAATTATCCCAACAGATTTTAGAAATTGGATCCGGTAATTCTTGCAGCCATGGATTATTTGCATGTTGCCCGTTGCCAATTCCTGTTTTTTCGTACAACACTACTTCTAAACCATTGGATTTCATATTGGCACACTTTGCAGCGGCATCATCTATGTTTCCACTAAAATTCAATTCACTTGAAGCTGAAGCATTAGAATAGACCCCTTTTTCTAAGCAATCATTCCAGAAGGCATCGGCACTACTGATTGTATTTTGCTTCGCATAAATCTGTTCTGTCCAATTTTGTTTAACAAAACCCATATAATCCATATCACCTTGACCAGCCCAAACCAATAAAGAATGTGGAGCTTGTCTTGTGTTGTATAAAGGATTGATGGTTGGCTGACACAGTGAGTATGAGCCGTTATAGGCTTCATGATCGTTCCACGATTCAAGGTAATGTGAGTCGGGACAGGTATAGTCACACAAAGATGATGTTTCACAATGCTTTGAGCTTAATGAAACTTTGAGTGGTGCTTTAGAAAGAGCTTGTTCGAATCCGGGTAGTGTATACACCGGATTTACATTATAAAATATTATTGCACCAATATTACCTGCATTTAAATCGCTCAATAGTTTCTCTACTGCAGCGTCATCACTGTTTCTAAATTTTGTTGGGTTTGAAGTAAAAATGGTATTTCCATAAGATCCTAGCAATTGGTTAATTCCATTCACCATACTTTGAATCGAAGGATCGTTTGATCCACATACCACAATGGCTTTGCCTTTTGCTTTACTAACATCTTGTGCTATTTGCGATAATGCCTTATCAATTCGGCTACTTACCGATTGTACCGTTTGTCCACCATTCAATGCAGCTACTTTGTTGTAAAGTGAAACCACAATAGAGCCCATTTCAGAAGGCTTAACCGGGTATCTATGGTCGGCATTCGAGCCACTAAGACTTAAAGCTGATTCAATTTGGTAATGTCTTGATATATTTTTCTGACCATCGTTTAATTTCCGTGTAGCAGCATACTGTGCAGCATGTTCAATTGGAGATACCCAATTGGCTAAAAAGTCGGCATCGATACTTACAATAACGTCCGCTTTGTCGAAAGCATAAGACGGTACCATTGCAGCACCAAAAGTATCCAAATGTGCTTTACGAATACCATAATAAGAGACAGCATCATAAACTACATGATTGGTATTGCTATACGCGCTTTTAAACAAACTTATAGCTTTATCTACAGAAGGACTGCATAGCGAAGAAGTCATCAAAGCAATTTGCTTTCCTGAGTTGTTTATTTCACTTAATTTTTTCTGAAGCTCAGCGTCTAATGCATTCCACTCTATTGATTTTCCATCTTTGGAAACTGGTCCTTGCAAACGATTTCCGTCATACAAATCTAAAACCGAAGCTTGAACACGAGCATTTACTCCACCTTTTGTGATAGGACTTAATTCGTTTCCTTCTATTTTAATAGGTCTGCCTTCTCGGGTTTTTACTACAATACTGCAATAATCATTTCCGTCAAAATAAGTACTTGCGTACCAATTGGGCACACCTGGAATAATTTCTTCAGGCTTAACTAAATAAGGAATACTCTTGCGAACCGGTGCTTCACATGCCGCTATTGAAGCCGCAGCGACACCAAATCCTAAATATTTTAAAAAGTCTCTTCTGCTGGTTGATTCATCCGATTCACTCTTGTTACCTAATATCTCATCGACCGGTATTTCAGTTTGAAATTCTTTATCTCTTTGTTCAATAAAAGAAGGTTCAGCATTGAGTTCTTCTACACCTTTCCAGTAAACTTTATTATTCATAGGTATAATTTCAGCTCGTTATATTTTATTAATAGTGGCATTTGGCACATTCCAATCCACCTATTTTATCTACCGTTATTTTTGCGTCTTTCCCATACATCTTGGCCAACTCACCATGGAATTTTTCATAGTATCCATTATTGGCCACATCCACTTCGGTGGTTCGATGACAATCGATACACCATCCCATAGTTAGCGGAGCATGTTGTTCTAGAACTTCCATCTCTTCAACCTTTCCATGGCAAGTTTGACACTCTACTTTACCAGCCACCACGTGTTGAGCGTGATTAAAGTAGGCTAAATCGGGTAAGTTGTGCACACGTATCCAACGCACAGGTTTTGGATTATCACCATACAATTGAGTAGCAGGATCATAATCTAATGCAGCGTATATTTTACTAATTTCATCTTTTCCATATGTTGGACCTTCTTTCACATACTTATGACAATTCATACAGATATTAAGTGAAGGAATATTGGCATGGCGACTTTTTGAGGCCCCATAGTGGCAGTACTGACAATCAATTCCGTTTTGTCCGGCATGTATTTTATGAGAAAAACGAATCGGTTGCTCTGGTGAATATCCTTGTTGTATGCCTATATCAGCAAGAGCATACCAACCTTTATAACTACCCCAAACAAAACATACGAGAAAAATAACCGCAATTAATTTTTTATTACCTCTAATCCAAACTTTAGCGGCAGGCCAACCTTTTAACTCAGGAAGAGCAGGTAACCCTTCTTTTTGTCTTACAGCTTTTTCTAAACTCTTTTTAACTTTCCCAAGTGAACTGGCTAGAATACCTAAGATGGCAACAATAACCCAAAGCAACCATTTTGGAGTTTCTTTTGACTCAGCTTGAGCAGCGGGGCCTGAAACAGCGGCAACTACAGGAGCTTTTTCTCCCTCTTCTTTTACATAAGCAAGAATGGCTTTAATATCTTCATCGGTACCATTATAGGCAGGCATGGCAACTTTGTTGTACTTTTCAAAAAGTTCCACCGCTTTAGCATCACCAGCCTTAACCATAGCACTGGAATTTCTAATCCATTTGATCAGCCAATCCTCTTTGTGTCTTAAATGAACATCTTTCAGACCAGGTCCGATGACAACATCATCGCTAACGCTATGACATGCTTTACAAACGGCATCAAACAATGCTTTCCCATCGGGTTGAGCCTGAGCCGTCCCAATTAATAGAAAAAATACAGGTAGGATTAAAGCAGATTTGCTTATTCTTTTTACAAATCGCACAAAATGTTTACTCATACGGGCGCCTTTAAAAATTTCCCAAAATACAGCATAAAGATAATTTTTCAGAGCTCAATTATTACCTTTCACTGACAAGGGTGCGCAAATTTAAAACAAACATTTGTTTAACAAAAAGTAGGAGCAGATTTATTTACAATTTATATCGATTCTAAATGGTTTTTTGAATCATTGCTTTACTTTTGTGCATGCTTCGTTTACACTTGATATTATTGATCTTTTTAATTTCAGCAAATCAAAGTTCTGCTCAAGAAAAGGCCTTGTTGAAAACTAATTTTGAAGAAGGTATTGAACTACTTGCCTCTAAATGGAAGGAGCAAAACATATTAAGAAATTCGATGCCCGGCTATCGCGTTCAATTGAGTTTTGGTAATGATCGAATCAAGGCCAATCAACTACGCAGTGAGTTCTTACTCGCATTCCCTGAGATACCAGCTTATATGCTTTATCAGCAACCTTATTATAAGGTGCGCGTAGGCGACTGCAAGGATAGGTTATCAGCATTGCGTGTTCAGGAATTGATTAAAAAACTATATCCTAGCAATTATATAGTTAGTGATGATATTCCACTACCATTCTAATTTGGCATTTTTGACCCTCGGTGAATAATTAGTTTTCAACAATATTGTGCTTTTGGGCTAAATTTTGTAAATCGTACTTGGTAATTAATTTCAATTGCATCAACCATGAACAACGGCAATTTACCGATACCTGAAGAGGGCACTCAAGAAAATATTTCAATAATAAAACCAAGCGTTTACCTTCATCCTTCTCTGAAGTATAGGCTGAAAGATTTGGTTGAAGAAAAAAGTCAGGTGATTATTCACTGCGAATACAAAGGTTCAAATCTTGCTATGGAAGAACATATTCGCATATGGAAAAGTACTTATTTATTTGACTTAGATAGTGGAAAGAAAAGCTGGTTAATGCATAGCGAAAACATTGCAATTACTCCTATGTGGACAAAGGTACCTTATGCAGGCAGTGTGCGATTTACATTATTTTTTGAAGGCTTACCTAAAAATTGTGTGCTGTTCGATTTAATTGAAGCCATACCAGAACAAGGGGCTTTTCATATTGAGAACGTAAAGAGAAATGCTTCGGATATTTATCACCTTAACTTTTCTTCGGCCGATATTTAATCTTATTGAACGAGTGTTCGTTTAACAGCTATCTCTTCAAATCCTTCGATAATATCTCCCACTTTTACATCATTAAAGTTGGCAATGTTCAATCCGCAATCCATACCGGCAACTACTTCTTTTACATCATCCTTAAATCGTTTCAACGAAGCGAGTTCTCCACTATAGACAACGATTCCATCACGTATCAACCGAACTTTTGTATTGCGGTGCACTTTCCCTTCTAGCACATAACACCCAGCTATGGTTCCCACTTTTGGTATTTTAAATGTTTCTCTTATTTCAATATTACAAACAATCTTTTCTTGAATCTCGGGGCTTAGCATTCCTTCCATTGCCGACTTCAATTCTTCTATTGCATTGTAAATGATACTGTACAGACGAATATCAATTTGTTCGGTTTCAGCTAATTTTCTAGCTCCAGCCGAAGGCCTTACCTGGAATCCAATGATAATGGCATCGGATGCAGAAGCCAATAATACATCAGACTCGGTAATCTGTCCTACTGCTTTAAGTATCACATTGATTTGAATTTCACGCGTAGAGAGTTTGATTAAAGAGTCGGCTAATGCTTCTACCGATCCATCAACATCACCTTTCACTATCACATTCAATTCTTTAAAGTCACCAATCGCCAATCGTCTTCCAATCTCATCTAAAGTAATGTGCTTGTGCGTTCGAATTCCTTGTTCGCGTTGAAGTTGCAAGCGCTTGTTGGCAATCTCACGTGCTTCTCTTTCATCGTCCAATACATTGAACATATCTCCGGCTTGAGGTGCTCCACTTAAACCTAATATAACAACCGGTTGCGAAGGCCCTGCCGCGTCAATTCTTTGTCCTCTTTCGTTGAACATCGCTTTGACTCTACCACTATAACAACCTGCAACCATTACATCTCCAATTTCAAGCGAGCCCGATTGTACCAATATATTGGTGACATAACCGCGACCTTTGTCCAGCGAAGATTCAATCACCGTTCCAACGGCATTTTTATCCGCGTTAGCTTTCAATTCAAGCATTTCTGCTTCGATCAATACTTTTTCAAGTAGCTTATCGATGTTCAATCCTTTTTTGGCAGAAATTTCCTGACACTGGAATTTTCCTCCCCAATCTTCTACCAGAAAATTCATACTGGCCAATTGCTCTTTAATTTTTTCAGGGTTAGCTCCGTCTTTGTCAATTTTATTAATGGCAAACACAATGGGAACTTGTGCGGCCTGTGCGTGATTGATTGCTTCTTTTGTTTGAGGCATCACCGAATCGTCTGCAGCAATTACAATAATAGCTACATCGGTAAGTTTGGCTCCACGAGCACGCATTGCAGTAAATGCTTCGTGACCTGGAGTATCAAGGAATGTTATTTTTCTACCGTCTTCTAGTGAAACTTCGTATGACCCGATATGCTGTGTAATTCCTCCGGCTTCATCGGCAATAACATTTGATTTCCTAACATAATCGAGCAATGAAGTTTTTCCATGATCCACATGTCCCATAACGGTTACAATTGGGGCACGATCTGTCATTGAATCCGGATCGTCCTCTTCCGTTAATATCGATTCCTGCACATCGGCAGAAACAAAATCAACTTTGAATCCAAATTCATCTGCAATGATGCTTAATAATTCGGCATCCAATCGCTGATTGATCGAAACCATATGTCCAAGACTAAAACAGGCCGATATAATATCCTTTACCGGAACATTCATTAATTTCGATAAGTCATTAACGGTAACAAACTCTGTTACTTTAATGGTTTTATCTTGCAATGATGCTTGCTCAACACTTTTTTGTTGTTCCGCAGCTTGTTCACGTTTTCTTCTTCGCGCTTTTGAACTTTGCGATTTACCCCCCGAGCTGTTCAGTCTGGCAAGCGTTTCTTTTATTTGTGCTTTTATTTCCTCATCCGAAACTTCTTCTTTGGGCGTAACAACTCTTTTGTTTTTGTTGAAACGATTTCCCGTGTCGCTTGTGTTTCTTTGATGGAAATTACCTTTTGTATCTGCTGTTGCAACTTTTTGCTTATTCAGACGAGTTCTTTTACCATCCTTCTTATCTTTCTTGTCTTTTTTAGCTGATTTCTTTTCAGGCTCTTTGGGAATTTCAATCTTCCCTTTCACAGTTAATCCTGTTAAAGACTTTACTTTAACGCTAAAAAGCTCACTACTGCTATCTTCTTCTGCTTTTGGTTCTTGTTTTACTTCATCTGTTTTGTCACCAGCTTTGCTTTCATCCACAATAGCAACAGGTGCTTCCGTTATGGATTCTGCGCTTACTTCGTCCTCTTGGCTAACTGTCTCTTCTGCTGATTCTTCTTCCGATTTTTTTGATTTGCTTTTGGTTTTTTTGCCTTTGCTTAAATCAATTTTATCTACAATTTTAAGCCCGGCCTTCTTTCTTCCGCTAGCTTTTACTACTTCAGGTTCTGTTTTTACTTCGGTCTCGTTCTGTTCCTCTGTTTCAAGAATTTCTTCTTCCGTTTCATCTGTTTTATTACTTTTCGCCTTAGTCGTTTTAGCCGTTTCTGATTTTGTCTTACGAGTCTTTTTCTGCGATTCAGCGGCTTCTGCTTTTATTTTAACTAAATCATTCTGAAGATCTTCATCACTTTCTTTTTCTTGAATTTTAGCCTCTTCTTCTTCCCGCTTTAAATCAGCCACGGTTACTACCACGTCACGCTTCATTTTCTGTTGCGTAACTTCATTTGCTTCTTTTTTTGCTAATAAATCTGCATTAAACTCCTTTACTAATAGATCGTAGATATCCATAGAGATCTTGGTGTTTGGACTCCGATCGAATTCTATTTTATTCTTTTCCAGAAATTCATAGATATGATCAATCCCTGTATTAAGATCCTTTATGGCCTTACTTAATCGTATGGTTTTTTCTACGGTCATGCGCAGTTTTTACTGTTTTATATTTTATTCAAATTCTGATTGCAATATTTTCACAACCATTTTGATTGTTTCTTCTTCAAGATCGGTTCTTTGCACCAATTCATCTGCTGGAATGGCCAATACACTTTTAGCCGTATCGCAACCTATCTTCTTCAATTCGTCAATAATCCATTCATCTATTTCATCACTGAATTCATCCAATGCCACATCTTCTTCGTCCTCATCTGTATCACGGAATACATCAATTTCAAATCCGGTAAGTTTACCAGCCAAACGAATGTTATAACCTCCTTTTCCTATCGCTAACGAAACCTGATCTGGTTTCATAAATACTGATGCTCTGTTTCGCTCTTCATCGAGTGCGATGCTGGTAATTTTCGCAGGGCTTAATGCTCTTTGAATAAAGAGTGTAGGGTTTGATGTAAAGTTGATCACATCAATATTTTCATTTCGTAACTCGCGAACAATTCCATGAATCCTTGATCCTTTCATTCCTACACATGCACCTACCGGATCAATCCTATCATCGTATGATTCCACAGCTACTTTTGCTCTCTCGCCAGGTTCACGTACAATTTTTTTAATGGTAATTAAACCATCAAATACTTCGGGCACCTCTTGCTCAAACAATCGCTCTAAGAACATGGGTGAGGTTCTGCTTAAAGTTATTTTTGGCGTTCCATTGATCATTTCAACTTTTGAAATAACCGCTCGAACGGCATCTCCTTTCTTAAAAAAGTCGGAAGGAATTTGTTCGTTCTTTGGCAAAATCAATTCGTTTCCATCATCGTCCAAAATCAACATTTCCCTTTTCCACACTTGATAAACTTCACCAGAAATAATATCGCCTACGCGATCGCGGTATTTTCCGAAAATAGAATCTTTCTCCAGTTCGAGTGTTTTTGATTTTAGGTTCTGCTCTAAAGAGGCAACTGCTCTTCTTCCAAAAGACTCAAGACTGATACGCTCAATGCACTCTTCTCCTACTTCAAAGTCAGACTCTATTTTTACAGCATCACTTAATGCAATTTGAAGTGCTTCATCTTCTACCATTCCATCCTCTACGATTTCACGGTTGCGATAAATTTCAACATCCCCTTTGTCAGGATTTACAATGATTTCAAAATTTTCAGCGGTTCCATATTTCTTCCGTAACATTGCTCTAAGCGATTCTTCCAAAACGCTTATTACGGTAGGATGGTCAATGTTTTTTGAATCCTTAAACTCTGTAAAAGATTCAACCAACTGATCGTGATCTACTTTATTGACAACTACTTTTTTCCTTGCCATGATTATATCTGGATGATAATTTTTGTTTCTTTTATGTCTGTTAAAGGTATAACCTTTTCTTGTTGTTCAGTCTTTTTATTTTGAGCCGGTATAATAAGGGTGCAAATGCCATCTTTAAACTCTTTCAATACACCTTCTGCGTCTGTTCCATCTGTAGTTGAAATTTTTACTTTTCTTCCAACATTTTTAAAATATTGTTGTTCAACTTTAAATGGATATTCTAACCCGGGAGAGGAGACGATCAAATCGTGTGTTTCCAATAAACCGGATGACTCATATTCTTTTTGCAATTCACGATTCAATCGTGCACATTCCGTAACCGAAATGCCTTCATTACGGTCAATAAAAACCGACACCTTTCGGCTGCTCACTTGAACATCCACCAAAAAGCAATCGGTATCTTTAAGTTTACCGCTTACAAAATCTGCTATTTTTTCTTTCTCAATCACCAATAAAAAAGGGGACAAAGTCCCCGTTTTTCGTTGCTGCAAAGATAATAAAATAAAGTGAATATCTATAACCTTATATTAATTTAATTTGATTCCGACTATTTTGGAATAAAAAGCGGTTTTAGGCTGCACCTCTCCTTTTTTATTATTGTTCCTTTCCAGACATGATATTCTTATATAACTGTTCATTTTTTAAGGCCTCACTGGCTTTAATCAATTCAGTATCACTGTTAAAAGCAGCCTGCATTCGACCGGTTTGATAATAATATCGTCCTGCTATTTCTTGGCGCAACAAATCTGATATTTCAGCTTTAAATTTCTTTAAATCTTCTGTTTTGTTGTGCTGAAGTTTTGCATTTAATGCCGCATATTCATTGCTGATGTCTTGATAGTAGGACTCTTTTTCGGTAGTTTCTTTCAAATCTTTCATCAATTTTTCGCTTTTTGTCTCGTAATCGTATTCTTTATCGGAGATATATTTCAAAAAGTCTTGGTAATCGTTTTCAGAAATTTGAAAATCGTTAATTGCCGGAATAGAGGTATGAGTACTGGCATATTGCGTAGCATAATCAAATATCAAATATTTGGTGATCAAGCTTGTGGATATGGGACTCAGTTTATCCAATTCTACTTTGTAGTCGGGATATACACCACCACCATCAAATACTTTTCTTCCTGATTTGGTTTTAAACTCTGTGATCAAAGAATCGGGAATTTTTCCTACACTACCATCATCATTTCGATGAGAATAGTCGAGCGCTTGAATACATCTTCCGCTGGGTATATAATATTTTGCAGTGGTAACTTTCAATTGAGAATTATAACTGAGCGGTCGTGTGGTTTGAACCAATCCTTTGCCGAATGAGCGTTGACCAATAACAATAGCACGGTCTAAATCCTGTAATGCACCTGCTACTATTTCACTAGCAGAAGCAGAAGTGCTGTTGATTAAAACGGCTACCGGGATTTTTATATCCACCGGTTGATCTAAAGCTTTATAATTTTTATCCCACTCTTTTACTTTTCCTTTGGTATATACTACTTCGGTGCCTTTATCGACAAATAGGTTTACAATATTTACGGCTTCGTGTAAAAGTCCACCGGGATTTCCTCTAAGATCGAGTATTACGCTGCTGATATTGTTTTTCTCTTTCAACTCAAGCAAAGCTTTTTTTACCTCAGCTCCACAATGATCGGTAAAACTTGTCAATCGAATATATCCGACTCCGCCTTCTAGTGCTGTGTAATAGGGTACGCTTTTTATTTTTATTTCATCACGTTCGATGGTTTTTGTAAAAGCATCATCTCGTCCATTTCTTTTAAAAGTAATCTTAACAGGCGTTTTGGGTTGCCCTTTGAGCAATTTACTTACGTCATCACTGTTTTTCCCTTTTACAACTTTGCCATCAATTTCAATAATAATGTCGCCTGCTTTAATATCATTCATTTGAGCAGGGAATCCTTCATAGGGTTCCATAATCACTATGTTGTCTCCCTTTTGTCCAATCAAAGCACCAATACCTCCGTATTGCCCGGTGGTCATAAAACGATAATCTTCTATATCCGATTCAGGTATGTAGTTGGTATAAGGATCTAATGAAAGAAGCATGGCATCAATTCCTTTTTTCATCAAATCGCCAGGAGCCGTTTCATCAACGTAATAAATATTCAATTCACGGAACAAGCTGGTAAAAATGTCCAGGTTGCGAGATATCTCAAAATAGTCTTCTTTGAAACTATAGGAAGCTACTCCTATAGAAACGATTAAAGCCATGATTGCCAAACGGCTTTTAGTAAGTGATTTTTTCAGCATCTTTTTCATATTCAAAAAATTAATCACGGTAGCGGATCATGTCCATGTCCTCCCCATGGGTTGCAGGATAAAATTCTTTTTAGTGCCAACCACAATCCTTTAATTGCTCCGTACTTATCCAATGCTTGAATCGCATATTCGCTGCAGGTTGGCACATAGCGACATTGTGCACCAAGAAGCGGTGATATACTGTATTGATAAAATCGGAACAAAAGGATAAATGGCTTCTTAAGCACTTGTATTATTTGTAGTTAAACGATTTAAAATTACCATTATTACTTGCATCATTTTCTTTTGATTTTCTTTTTCTTTTGCGGTATATATTAACATAATATCCAGTCCCGATTTTTTTTGGATCAATCTTTCACTCAAAGCATGATGACTGTGTCTCAAACATTCCCTAACCAATCGCTTTATTTTGTTTCGATCAACCGCTTTCTTAAAATGCCTTTTGGCCACACTAATACAGAAATGCAATCCGGCATTCGATACATTTTCATTATAAACTACTCTAAATGGATATAAGTTAAATGACTGTCCTTTGGACATAAGTTCTTGGATACTTTTTCTACCGTGGAGTCGAAATTTTTTTCCAAAACGATAGTCGCCTGAAGCAGCAGATGTAATGTTGTCCGATTTGATGGTTTGAAATTCTTGAAGTCTACAAGAGCTAAATTAGAAATAATTGCGCCTTACTTGTTGACCGATTTAATATAATTTTCGAGTGCCATGGTCATACTGGGAAACTCTGGAAGTGGAGCGTAGATATCTATTTTAAGTTTGGCTTCTAAAATTGCTTGTTCGGTGGTTGTTCCGAAGGCGGCAATACGGGTATTGTTTTGCTTAAACTTTGGGAAGTTTTTAAACAAGGACGCTATGTCGGCCGGACTAAAAAACACCAAGACATCGAAATTAACTTTTTCCAAATCGCTGAGGTCGCTACAAACAGTTTTATACAACAATGCCTTACTGTATTTTATCTGATGCTTATCTAATGTGTCGGTTATTTCCGGTTTCAAAATATCAGAACAAGGAAGTAAAAACTTATCGTCTTTATGCTTTTTGGCAATATCCATCAAATCCTGAATCGTTTGTTTGCCAAAGAATATTTTTCTCTTACGATAGGTAATAAACTTTTGAAGATAATAGGCGGTTGATTCACTAATACAGAAATATTTAAACTCTTCAAGATTGTTAATACGCATTTCGCCACACATTCTGAAAAAGTGTTCGGCTGCATGACGGCTTGTGAGAATGATGCTTTGATGTTCCTGTATAGAAACTTTCTCTTTTCTGAAATCCATTCCAGAAACTCCTTCTACATGAATGAATGGCCTGAAGTCAATCTTTAAATTGTACTTTTTTGCCAAATCAAAATACGGAGACTTATCGGATTCCGGTTTGGGCTGTGTAACTAAAATACTTTTAACCTTTAGGTCTTTTTCTATTCCCACTCAAATAAAAGATTTATCCTAATCAGACCAAGGCCCATTTTATTACCAATGCCCATGGTACCAATTCGAGGGCGCAAAAATACAAAAAAATATGCATCCAAGACATACCTTGTATGGACCTTGCTATGCCCAATCCTCTAAAATACCGTACTAATAGAGATAGAGAAAACAGCACTAATAAAATTGAAGGGATATAACTTACGAAAGCTGAATCAACAAAAACCCAAACGAGTATTAATGGCGTAAATAAGATACCCAGCATATTGTTGAGCAAAAACACATTGAATATGTAGGTTGAAATGGATCGCTCCTGATTGAATATATATCCGATAAGTTTTAATAAAACCATTTTACCGGAATATATCATTGATATTAAAAATGCAAATAAAATAAAGCGCCCAAAGCCATCAAATATCCATGGATGATTCCAATCGAACTGCACCGATAACTTGTACATCAATAATGCCGATGAGAGATAAAAAATAATAGACATAAAAACCGATGCTTGTTGGATTATGATGTTTTCGTCTCGCACTACTTGATTGGTAAGACCGGTACTCATAAACGCTTTTAATATCTGAGCGGCTGCTCTTCCATACACTACCCTCAACAAAGCAATGCCTGCTGATAGTATCAACAATACCACTACAAACCAATCGGGATTTTTTTGCTCGAAGCTAACCGGTCGAACAAAATCACTTTTTAATTCATGTGATGTAAAGATGTTTTTCTCTTCATAGCGTTGCACATTCCCTACGCTTACCCGTATGGTGTCAATTCCCGATAAGGGTTGATGCATCACAATCGGAATTTCAGCAGTGATTTTAGTATGGTCCGATTTAGGCAAAAGGTTAGAAGCTTGCTTTTTTACAGTCGAGTCCTGTTCTGCTTTATCGATTGTTGCAGTTGAGTTAAGCAAATGCGTAGAATCTTGAATTGCTTTCAAAAAGAAATGATACTATAATCTGAAATTTCTGGATATGTTAAAGCTAAATTTATATCCACCATCAGCCCAATCATCGGTGGTATAGGGAATAAATTCAGATTCAAGAAAATAAGATGCATTGGTCAACATGATGGTAAACACATGTCCTCCGGTTTCAATTTCCAATCCGGCACCTAAAGGAGGAAAATATCCCGAATCTTTTTCATCTCTGAGCGATGAGAATGTATGAAAGTAATCGGCTACCAATGCCAAACTTCGAGTGAATTTAAATCGCATGGCGGCACCCACTGAAAACAATCCATTTTCATCGTCAGGATCGGGAACAAAATTTCGATGAACATAGGTCGGCATTAGCGCCAAAGAAAAATTAGAACTGAATTTACGCGCTATAATTAGCTGACTGGCATACGAAATTCTCCTTGCAAAAACATTTTCTCTTTCATTATCATCATCACCTCTTCGACCCCTATCGTCATCTTTCAATCGGCTATAGTAACCATTCACATCTTTCTCTGGTGTAATTGCCATAGAAGTAAACACGGTCACTGCTACCGGTACTTTGTTGTTCGTTGTTTGTTGCAATATTCTTCCTTTAAACAAACCTTCTAAATTTTCTTTGTGTTTGCTTCTGGAAAGTCCTACCGTAAAGTTATCGGTTATACCATATTCAAATGCTATGCGTATGTCTTGCGAAACATCAAAACCCCATAAGGTATGCGCTCCACCACCACTATTATCTCCAATACTTCCAAATCGGTGACCGATTCTGAAATCAAGTGTTTTACCAAATACTGTCTCATTGGTTTGAGCGTTTATCACCTTGGTACTTTTAAATGTAGCCGAAACTTTTTCGTTCTTTTCTTCCGATTGCTCATTCAACAAGTTCATCAAATCGTCTTGCGCGAATGTATTAGTGCTACAATAAACTAAAAGCAAGCTAAAAAGTAAGGGTTTAAATTTTGATGTCATATACTACTCCTTTTTATCTTTAGGCTTATAAGGCTTGTAAGTAAATTCAAATTTCACATTTACTTTTTCTGCTATATTTTCCGTCAGCAATTTCGGAATTTTTATGTCATGATCTTTCAGCATCACATCAAAACTTCCTTTCAAAACAATATTCCCATTCTGCACTTCGATGGTTGCATTTTCAACCCGCTCTTTTTTAACTCCATGAATTTCAAGCTCACCGCTACCTTTCACTTGTTGCGGCCCCTCTTTCCTCATGTCAAATCCTTCTCCTATCACACCTTTAAAAGAAGCGAAAGGAAATTTATCGCTTTCCATGTACTTCTCATTAAAGTGTTCCTGCATCAATGGCTTTTCAAATTTAAATGTAGTGATGGGTATTTTAAACACCACTTCATTGTTGCTGGTGTTCAATACTGATGTTGCACTGTGTGTTTCTGCTTCAATATTTTCAAGTGGAGCTTTGGAGAAAAAACTAATCTTTCCATCGCTGCTCATATATACTTGGGCGAACATTGTTAGCGGAAAAATCAAAGCAAGAAGTAATAAATTCAATTTTTTCATTTCTTTTCTTTTTTAATTGTTAGGCGCACCGGCTGCCAGCCAGCAACGCAAAATATCTATATCGGTCTGACTTAATGGACCGGATGGAGGCATGTCTTTTGTATTGATAGCTCTTTGTTCAAATGTTCCATTGTCAACTTTCGATTTAACGCCTACATAAGGATTGCTTTTAAAATCACCGGTGCCACTTCCTCCGGGCTCGTGACAACCGTTCACACAATAAGTCTGTATGATTGGATTTACATCTGCATTAAACTCGCTAGCTATGGTTGTACAGTCGGGAAGGGGTTGAGCCAAATCACCTTTATCGCTTAAGCAAGATGTAAATAAAACAATGATAAACAATTGACATATAAAAGGAAGTGCTCGATTCATTTTGTATTTTTGATTAACAAACATACAAAATATGAAAAAAATTGTACGGATCTGGTTTGTGATTTCTACATTATTCATGAGTAGCTCACCAATAAAGGCTCAACTATTTGTAACCGATGCCTATTTATATGGCGATGCAAATGATGATGAGGTGAATACCATGTCATTTAATGAGCAAACTTATGAAGTGTTTGCTGCGGGCTATTTTCAAAATTCTTTCGATGGCACCATTAATGCCTTAGGAGGTAAAGATGCTTTTGTATTAAAACACGATCCTTTCGGAACTCCTTGGTTTGTTCAAATTGGAAGCGCAGCAGACGAAGAAATTACTGCCTCATCGTTTGATGTATCAACAGGTAGTTTGTATGTGGCAGGAACATTTTCCGGTTCAACATTATCAGTGGGTAGTAATACACTAAACAATGCCGGCAATACCGATGTTTTCATTGCAAAAATAAATGCAATGGGAAATATTGTATGGAGTATGCGAATGGGAGGTTCGGGTTCTGATTATATCAGTGCCATAAAAACCGATAGCAGCGGAAACATTTATGCCTGCGGATACTTTTTTGGAGGATCATTTACTGCAGGACCTTATACCTTGGGTGGTGGTGGACTAAGCAGCTCATACCTGGTAAAGATTAATAATACCGGCTTAGTAGATTGGGCGAAAGAAGCCAAAGGAAGCGGAGGTGGAGTAGCGATTGCCAGAGATGTATCCATATCGACCAATGGAACTATTTGGATGGTCGGTGAATTTTCGGTAGCTGCTGATTTTGTTGTGAGCACATTAAATGCCGTTGGAACACGCGATGGTTTTTCGGCAGCTTATAATTCAAGCGGAACTTTTCAATATGCAACCCAATATTTTGGGAATTCAGGAGCTCAAGTTTTTATCAGAGGCATTCGTCCGATCGCCAATCATGAAATGGTTATGGCCGGATATTTTAGTCAAGATATTTTTGAAGGTAGTGCATTCATCAATTCGGCCGGGAATATGGACATGATGATTTTGCAAATCAATAATTTTGGTACCATTCTAAACGGATTTACTGCAGGAGGTCCGGGAGATGATCGAATATTAGGTATGGGTGGCGATTTCAGCAATGTTTTTTCATTAGGGTATGAAAGTGACTTAAGTGAAATTCAAGGTGTGTTTTTACAAATGCCGCTTGGGGTTTCAAAAAGCGGATTGATCATTAATACCAATCACAATACAGGTTCTCCAATGGTAGTGACTGGTAGGTTGCGATTAGCGGAACATGGTATTTCGGCACCCGAGTCTGTTTTCAAAACCACTTATGATGGATTGCCTTTGTTTGTATCACCCTTCTCGGGTTATAGTACCGGAAATATAAATTCAACCATAGC
>Ga0209096_1000605_pt1 | contig 46296 bp, 36 predicted proteins | sample AD_UKC034_MetaG_FD_184407 | JGI IMG/M metagenome (GOLD analysis project Ga0209096, IMG submission 184407) | Active sludge microbial communities of municipal wastewater-treating anaerobic digesters from USA - AD_UKC034_MetaG (SPAdes) (version 2) | ecosystem: Engineered > Bioreactor > Anaerobic >...
TTTTCCACGATCTCCTTGACGGTTTCGTCAAGATTTCCCGTGCCGCCGCGGGACACCGCTTCGCTCAGGAGTTTTTCTTCCATTTTGCTGCCGAGCTCCGCGAATATCGGGTCGAGGTATTCCTTTATCTCGGCGTTGAAAGCGGGATGGCCTGAAACAAGGCCGGCAAGTTCGGCGGCCTCTTCGAACCGCGACGACCTGATCCTCAGATGCATAACCCCGACCAGCACTTCGAGAGTGATCGGCGCGGAACCGATCTGCTGGGAGAGGATGAGAGCCTGCTTCAGGTTGTCGATCGCGTCCTTTTCGCGACCTTCCATCATGGCGAGAACATTGCCGGCGTTGCAGTGGCTGATGATGACGCTCAGTTTCGCGCCGATCTCCGTGGCGATGGGAAGGCTCTGTTTCCAGCAGCCGACCGCTTCTTCGAACATGCCTCTCTTGCGGAAGGTCTCCCCGAGGTTTATGAGGCCCGTGCAGACTCCCCACCTGTCGCCGATCTCCTCCGATATCCTGCCATGCTCCCTGTGGTGATTTCCCGCGCCCTCGTGGTCGCCCCTCATCATCGCGGCAAAACCTAGGACCCGGTGGGAAAGAGCTATTCCCTGCCTGTCGCCTATCCTTTCGTAGATCTCCAGGCTTTCCCTCGCGCATCTTTCAGCCGCGTCGGCGTTCCCCAGCCGGAAATGGGCGTCCGCGAGGTTGTACACGGCCTGCGCCGCGCCGGCCTCGTGGCCGCTTTCACGCGATATCCTGAGCGCTTCGTCCAGGTGCGGCAGGGCTTCGCCATATTCTCCCCTCGATATCGCGATCCTTCCGAGACCGCAGTGGGCGGCTGCCAGGGTTTTCACTTCGCCGGTCTTTGCGGAAAGTTCGACCGACTCCTTGAAGCTCTCAACGGAGCGGTCGTATTCTCCAAGGGACCTGAGCGCGTCGCCCATCTCCGCCAGCATTTCCGCTCGAGAGGCGTCGTTCCCGGGTGGAAGCAGCTCTAGGGCGCGCCCGAAGGCGTCGGTCGCGTCCTTGAAGGCGCTGATCCTGTGTAACTCCCGTCCCGACCGAAAGAGGTACCTGGCGGCGTTCTCCTTTTCTCCCGCGAGTTCGAAGTGGCCGGCTACCAGGCTGAGGAACTCGCCTCGCCGCTCCTTCATGTTCTTCTCGAGCCAGCGCGCCACCTGGGCGTGACAGGCGCGGCGCATCTTCAAAAGAACGGTTTCATAGGTGACATCCCTGAGGATGGCGTGCTTGAAGATGTATTCCCTCGAGTCCGCGAACGAAGAGAACTGCATCGGGAAGACAAGTTCCCTCTTCCTGACCGATTCGAGGAGCAGTGATATTTCGTCGGGGGCCGATGACTCGTCGTGGTCGGAACCCGGGAGCTCCGATACCGCGGAGTCCCAGAATATCCTGCCTATGACGGAAGCTTTCTGGAGAAGGACCTTTTCCTTCCTCGGCAGGCTGTCGAGACGGGCCTGCAGGACGCCTGTAAGTGTGGGGGGAACGGTAACCTTCTCAAGCCTTCCGGCTTCTATTTTCCACTTCTCTTCGCCGCGGACGATGACCCCTTCCTCGATGAGCATCTTCACCAGCTCTTCGACGTAGAACGGGTTGCCCTCCGCCCCCGCCGCAACCAGCTCTCGAAGGTTTTCCGGCATGTCGTCCACTTTCTTCAGGATCTCGTCCACCAGCGCGCGGCAGTCCCTCGGCGAAAGCAGTCTAAGGTCGATGTTCACCCTGTTCTCCCGCTCCATCTTCCAGTAGGGCCTCCTTTCAAGGAGGGCGGGCCTGGCCAGGCACACGATCATCACTTTGGAAGACGGCACGGAGTTGAAAAGCTGTTCGATCATCTCGATGGAGCTGTTGTCAGCCCAGTGCAGGTCCTCGAGAAAAACGACGGCCGGTTTCGTTCCCACCGACCTGAAGAACATGCCGAGGTCGGAAACCGCCAGCTTGCCGAAGTTGGGGCTTCCGAGGAGGCTTTTCACCGCTTCGCTCTCCGAGAAGTCGAACCCGATGAAATGCCCCATGATGTCTGACCGGTCGCGCTCGAGGTGCTCCGCCGTCCCCGCGCGGAACTTCTCACGCATCTCCGCCGCTGAATCGCTCTCCCTGATGTCGAAGCGGAACGAGAAAAGGTCCCTGACGAGCGAATAGGGAGTGTTCATCATCTCCGGAGTCGCTCTTCCCTTGAAAAAGAGGACTCCTTCCGGGAGAAGGTCGAGCCACCTGGTGAATTCGTAAAGAAGGCGGGACTTCCCGACCCCCGCGTCCCCCATGATGGTAACGAACGCGCTTGATGAAGTTTCCTCCACCTCCTTGAAAAGATACTGGAGCTTACGGAGTTCGGCGTCCCTGCCGATCATTCGGGTCTCGATCCCTTCCACCCCTCTCGCCGGGATCCTGAACACCCTGGGCCTCGCTCGCAGGAGGACATATGCCTTTATCGGCTTCTCTTTCCCCTTGACCTTCACCGGTTCGGTGGGGCGCACGTCGAAGATCCCCTGTACGAGGCGGTATGTATCGTGGGAGATCAGTATGCCGCCGACGGGAGCGTGGCTCTCGAGGCGGCTCGCCGTGTTCACCGTGTCGCCCATAGCCGTGAACTCGCCCGTCGTGCCCATTCTTCCGAGGCGCGCCGGACCGCTGTTGACTCCGATCCTCAGCCTGAGGCGGCTCTCCGTGTTCAATTCCCGGTCAAGGGCTTCTATCTCCTCCTGCAGCGCCAGGGCCGCGCGGAGAGCGCATTCGGGGTCGTTCTCCCTGGATGTCTCGGCGCCCCAGATGGCCATCACGTTGTCGCCGATGTGCTTGTCGATTATGCCGCCGTTGTTCACGATGATGCGGTCGAGACGCTCCCAGAGGCGGTTCATTATCTCCGTCACATCCTCCGCGTCCATGGTCTCGGACATAGAGGTGAAACCGGAGATGTCGGCGAAGAGTATCGTCACCTGTTTGCGCTGTTCCTGGTCCGCCTGCGCCGGATCAAGAGCTTTCAGCTTGTCCTTTAAAGCCGATATGGAGGTGTCGACCGCAACGTCCCCGAGGATCGACCTTTGGGATTCCAGTGTCTCGATCGCCTTTTCGAGCTTTTCTCTCTCGGTCATCTTTCCCCTCCGATCTCCGGCGCCGCAATGACCCTTCCCCCTTGACTGGTGTTGCCCGCGATAGTAGATTATTGCTTTAGGAGGCCGGGTATTCATTAAACCCGCGAAGACTTCCGCGGGCATTTTTTTATACGCACGATGTTCCCAAAAAGTTCTTTGCCTGAACCGCATGCCGGCCCGGCAGACCCGACAAGAGGCGAACATGAAGAGTGAGTCATTCGTCGTTCCCAAGTTTCTTATCTTATCAGTGACAACCAGCCTTCTCATCCTTTCCGGCTGTTCGGGCGGAAAAAAGGAGCCGCCCGCCGTTCCCGTGAGGGCGGAGAAGGCGATCGTAAAAGACATGCCAAAAGTTATAACGGCCATCGGCTCGACCGAGGCGCTCGCTTCGGTCACGGTGAAGACGCTTGTCAGCGGCGAGCTTCAGCGAGTCCACTTCACGGAGGGGAGCGTCGTGAAAAAAGGCGATATCCTGTTCACGATCGATCCGCGCCCCTACCGTGCCTCGGTGAAGCAGGCCGAGGCGGACCTCTTGAAGGCGAAGGCGCAGGCTGCGGCGGCCCTTGCCAACGCGAGGCGTTCCGAGGGGCTGGTAGAAAAAGGTTACATCGCGGACCAGCAGCTTGAAGACATACAGGCGAAAGCCGATTCCGCCCTCGCGGACGAGAAGGCGGCCGAAGCTTCTCTCGACAGGGCGAGGCTTGACCTCGAGAACTGCTCCATACTGGCCCCCATGGACTGCCGGACCGGAAACGTGAAGGTCAAGGTGGGCAACATCGTCAAGGCGAACGAAACGGAGCTCACCGTGCTCAACCAGGTTTCTCCTGTGAACGCCGCTTTCACCATCCCCGACAAACATTTGGAAGCGGTGCGATCCGCCATGACCGAGGGCAAGGTCCCGGTGACGGCGTCGGTCACGGATGGCAGGAAAGTTCCGGGAGAGCTCTCCTTCATCGACAACACGGTGGACCCCGCCACGGGATCGATACTGGTCAAAGCGGTCTTCTCCAACGAGGACGGAGCTCTATGGCCCGGGCAGTTCGCCAACCTGACCGTCACCCTCGGCACGATCGCCGGCGCTGTGGTGGTGCCATCGGAGGCGGTGCAGACGGGCCAGCAGGGCGAATATGTCTTCGTCGTAAAGGAGGACATGACCGTCTCGATGAGCTTCGTGAAGACGGGACAGGCCCTTGACGGAAGCGTCGTCGTTAGCGCCGGCGTAAGGGAAGGAGAGACCGTCGTCACCGACGGCCACCTCAGGCTGAAGCCGGGTTCGAAAGTGGAAATCAGGAAATGAACTTTTCGGAACCGTTCATTAAGCGCCCTATAATGACCACGCTCGTGATGCTCGCCATCCTTTTCGGCGGCATCTTCTGCTACAGGATGCTCCCCGTGAACGACCTGCCGACGGTGGATTTCCCGACGATCCAGGTCAGCGCGAACCTCCCGGGGGCGAGCCCCGAAACCATGGCGTCGGCCGTCGCCCTTCCGCTGGAGAAGGAATTCTCCACCATCTCGGGGATCGATTCGATGACCTCCACCAGCGGCCTCGGCTCGACCCGCATAACGCTCCAGTTCGCTCTCGAAAGGGACATAGACGCGGCCGCGCTGGACGTCCAGTCCGCCATATCCGTTGCCCAGCGCGAACTCCCGAAAGACATGCGCTCGCCTCCTTCATACCGCAAGGTCAACCCTGCCGACCAGCCGATCCTCACTTTCGCCCTCACCTCGTCCACGCTTCCGATGAGCGACGTCGCCGAGTACGGCGAGAACCTGATCGCCCAGAGAATATCGATGGTAAGCGGCGTGGCGCAGGTGGACATACGCGGCTCGCAGAAATACGCCGTCCGCGTCCAGGCCGACCCGGGAAAGCTCGCGAACATGGGGATCAGCCTCGACCAGGTGAGCGCCGCCATAAGCGAAGGCAACGTAAACCTTCCGACGGGGACGCTCTACGGCGACAGGAAGGCCTTCACCATCCTCTCCAGCGGACAGCTCAGGAACGCGGCCGCCTTCCGCCCGCTGATCGTCGCCTACAAGAACGGCCAGCCGGTAAGGCTCGGATCGCTCGCGGTGGTCTCCGACAGCGTCGAGAACGACAAGAACGCCGCCTGGTACATCGACAAGGACAACTACCAGCGCTCGGTTATCCTCGCCATCCAGCGCCAGCCGGGAACGAACACCGTAGCCGTGGCTCAGGCCGTCCTCGACCTCCTGCCGCAGTTCAAGCAGCAGATCCCCGCTTCGGTCTCCCTCCACATGCTCTTCGACCGCTCCGAGTCGATCAGGGAGTCCGTCAATGACGTGAAGTTCACGCTACTGCTGACGCTCTTCCTCGTCATACTGGTCATCTTCCTTTTCCTTAAGAACGTGTCGGCCACCGTCATACCCGGCCTCGCCCTGCCGATGTCCATCGTCGGGACCTTCGCCGTGATGCACCTGCTCGGATACAGCCTCGACAACCTTTCGCTGATGGCCCTCACGCTCGCCGTCGGCTTCGTCGTGGACGACGCGATAGTCATGCTCGAGAACATCGTCCGCCACATGGAGATGGGAAAGGACACGCTCAAGGCGGCGCTCGACGGCTCGAAGGAGATCGGGTTCACGATCGTTTCCATGACGCTGTCCCTGGTCGCGGTCTTCATCCCGGTGCTCATGATGGGAGGGATCCTGGGCCGGCTGTTCAAGGAGTTCGCGGTCACGATCAGCTCGGCGATCCTGATATCGGGGTTCGTCTCGCTGACCCTCACCCCCATGCTTTCGAGCCGCTTCCTCATGCACCAGTCCGAAGTTCATCACGGCCGGACCTACGAGCTCTCTGAAAAGTATTTCAACTTCATGCTCGCCTGGTACGAGAAGTGGCTCAAGTGGTCGCTTTCCCGTGTCCGCCAAGTGATGATCTTCTCCGGCATCGTCCTCGTCCTGACGGTACTCCTTTTCATCACGATCCCGAAAGGGTTCCTCCCAAGCGAGGATATAAGCCGGGCCATCGTATCGACCCAGGCCGCGGAGGGCATCTCGTTCAACGACATGGTGAGCCACCAGGAAGCGGTCGCCCGGATCCTTCAGGCCAATCCCGACGTCGAAGCCCTCTACTCCTCGGCCGGCGGTCGCGGAGGTTCGGGAGGCAACCAGGGATTCTGCATGATCCGTTTCAAGCCGCGCTCCGAGCGAAAGCACAGCGTTGACGAGATAATCGCCAGGCTCAGGCCGCAGATGAGCTCCGTGCCGGGGATCAACGCCTTCATCCAGAACCCTCCGCCGATACAGGTCGGGGGACGATGGACGCAGAGCCTTTACCAGGTGACCCTGCAGGGGCAGGACACCGGCGAGCTCATAAGCGTCGGTTCGCTTTTCTTCGAGGCGATGCGGGAACTTCCGGAACTTACGGACGTCACCAGCGACCTTCAGATCAGAAACCCGCAGGTGAACGTGAACATCGACCGCGACAAGGCATCCACATGCGGAGTGACGGCGGAGGCGATAGAGAACACGCTCTACAACGCTTACGGAACGCGCCAGGTCTCGACGATCTTCGCGCCCAACAACACCTACCAGGTGATCCTGGAGGTCGAGCCGCGCTTCCAGCAGGACCCGTCGGCGCTATCCGCGCTTTATGTCCCTTCGTCCTCGGGAACGCTCGTCCCCCTCTCCTCCGTCGCGGCCATCTCCCAGGATGTCGGCCCGCTCTCGATCAATCACACCGGCCAGATACCTTCGGTGACCGTCTCCTTCAACCTCAAGCCCGGGGTCTCCCTCGGCGACGCGGTCGCGCTGGTCGAGAAAATAGCGAGGGAGACAGTTCCCGACACGATGGCCTACAGCTTCCAGGGGACCGCCCAGGTCTTCCAGTCCAGCATGAAGGGCCTCGGCTGGCTGCTCCTTTTCGCGGTCCTCGTCATCTATCTTGTCCTCGGCATCCTTTATGAAAGCTTCATCCATCCCCTGACCATCCTATCGGCGCTCCCCTTCGCCGGCTTCGGCGCGCTTCTTACCCTGATGATCTTCCGCATAGACCTTTCGATCTACGCCTATGTCGGCGTCATAATGCTCGTCGGCCTCGTCAAGAAGAACGGCATCATGATGATCGACTTCGCGCTCGAAGCGCAGAGGAAGGAAGGCAAGCCCCCCGCCGACGCGATCTACGAGGCGTGCGTGATAAGGTTCCGCCCCATAATGATGACCACGATGGCCGCCCTCGTCGGCACTCTTCCCATCGCCCTCGGCATGGGCGCGGGCGCGGAATCCCGCCGCCCCCTCGGCGTCGCCGTCGTCGGCGGCCTGATCTTCTCGCAGTTCCTGACCCTCTTCGTCACGCCGGTGTTCTATCTCGTGATGGACGGGCTGCAGACGAAGCTGAGAAGGAAAAAAGTTTCCGACCGGACCTGACCTTTTTCAGGGAGGCTTGCGATGCGCGAAAACGATAAATTGATAAGGGTTGTGGGGCTGATCGTAACTCTCGTCCTTCTCTCCGTGATTGTCTTCGGCTTCATCGCCGTCAGGAACGGCCGGTCGAGGGCGAAGACGCCGCGGGAATTCGTCGAGAAATATTCGGACGCGTTCAAGAGGAAAAGCGCAGGGGACGTCCTCAAATTGACGGCCGATCCCCGCACCCGCCTCCTCGAAGGGATCCCCGGGGACCTGAAAAAGGCGATCCTGAAGTACAACGCCGAAAAGGACCGCGAAGAACTGAAAAAGCAGTTCAAGGAGGAGGACATGTTCTACCGGGCATGGTGCATGACCTCTTTTTACGAGGAACGACCCCACGGCGACCACATCCATGTGACCGTGGATGTCCAGGGCGCCAAAGCGGATATCATCCTCGTCAGCGAGGACGGGTACCTGAAGATACACCCCTTCCCCGGCATCTTCGACCTGGAAGAAGCGGACAACTCCAAGCAACCCCAAAAACAGGAACAGAGTACGGAGACCCCCGAACAGGAAAATGAAGACGCCGGCTCTTCAGAACAGCAGGACGAAGAAAGCTTCGCGGATAGCGAGAGCCAGGGCGGGGAGACAGAATAGAGCCGAAGGCCGTAGGAAGCTACGGAGTCAGATATTATAACCGCCGCATTTCACCCTGGAATCCAGGAAAATGAAACGCGCCGCTTGACCGGCAAAGCCATCTCGTATAGGCTGGATGGGGTTTTTGCCCCTTCCTTTGGGAGATAAAAAATGCTGCCGCTTTCGATCTTTCTGTTCGCCCTCCTCTACCTGGGATACCGTTTCTACGCCTCCTACCTTGGAAAGCTTTATTCCGTGAAAAGCGGGGAAACAGTGCCGTCAGTGGAGATGCGGGACAACATCGACTATGTCCCGACTAACAAGTTCGTCCTGCTGGGTCACCACTTCTCTTCGATCGCCGGGGCGGGGCCCGTCGTCGGCCCCATCATCGCCGCGATGGCTTTCGGCTGGCTTCCCGCCGTGATCTGGATAATAATCGGATCCATCTTCATCGGAGGCCTTCACGACTATTCGTCCCTGATCATTTCAGTAAGGCACAAGGGCAAGTCTATAGCCGAGGTGGCCAACCAGTACATAAACAAGCGGACATACAGGATCTTCCTCATTTTCATCTGGCTGGCCCTGATATACGTGGTCGCGGTCTTCGCGGACCTGACCGCCGTGACCTTCAGCAACGAGCCCGCTGTCGCCGAGGTCAGCACCATTTACCTGATCGTCGCGGTCGTTTTCGGGTTCCTGATGGTAAAGTTCAGGGGAAAGCTGGCGACGCTGACCACCGGAGCCCTCCTCACCCTGCTTTTGTTCTCGGTCCTGAGCTTCAAGTATCAGTTCCTGTCCCTGGACAAAAGTTCCTGGGTGCTGATCCTATTCATCTACTGCTTCGCGGCTTCGATCCTTCCGGTGAACCTGCTTCTCCAGCCGAGGGACTACCTCTCGAGCTACCTTCTCTACTTTTCCGTGCTGATCGGTCTTGTCGGGCTCATGTTCGGAAGATACCCGATAACCTATCCGGCTTTCATCTCCTTTTCTTCCGAATCTTTGGGAGGACTGTTCCCGTTCCTTTTCATAACGATAGCGTGCGGGGCGGTATCGGGATTTCACGCCCTCGTGGCGTCGGGAACGACATCCAAACAGATAGACGACATAAATAACGGCAAGTTCGTCGGGTACGGCGCGATGCTCCTCGAAGGCGTCGTGGCGATCATCTCCATCGGGATAGTGATGATGCTTGCCCCCGGGGATCCGGCGCTCAAGGGAGACCCGGGAAGCATCTTCGCCAGCGGGCTTGGAAGGTTCTCCGCTCTCGTGGGGATCGACCCGCAGATGGGGAAGACCTTCGGATTCCTTGCCATATCGGCGTTCATGCTGACGACCCTCGACACCGCAACGAGGATAGCCAGGTACGTCCTTCAGGAGATCCTCGACAAGGTCCGGGGAGGCTGGACAGTCAAGATCTCCGCCACCGCGGCTTCCCTCGCAGTCCCGCTGGTCCTGATGAACCTGAGAATGCACGACGCCGCGGGGAACGTCATTCCGTGCTGGAAGATGATCTGGCCGCTTTTCGGGATAACGAATCAGCTTCTCGCCGCACTTGTGCTGATGATCATATACCTCTGGGCAGGCAGGAACGGCGTCCGGAACAAGGCCATAATACTCGTGCCCGCTCTGTTCATGCTCGTCACCACCGTGACCGCACTGGTCCAGAGCCTCACCAACTACATATCAGCCGGCAATTTCACCGTCGTCTTTTACATAGCGCTGCTGCTGCTCGCCCTCTCCCTCGTCGTCGTCGTGGAAGCGCTCCTGGCGATAACCCGAGGCCCTCATCCTGAAGGAGAGAAGAAGCTGAGCTGAAGAGCGGAAAAGCTGAAGGTTAAAACCGCTCGGATGAAAAGCAGTCCGACAGCCGCAATCAAGTCGTTTGGAACCGTTGCCGCTCTTTCCTCCGCCTGAGAGAATGAAGAAGAGATCAATAGCTTGTGTCATGACCGTGATCCCCACCGTGAGTTTTGTCCGCATGCACGACTTGGAACCGTCCCAAAGTGACTAATGACAGAAGATAAACCAAAACAGCCACCTTCGCACTGATGGCGAACTGGGCCATACCGGGATTCTTTTCGGTCACACTGAGATGTTTCATGGGCGAAGCGTTGGCCGGTTCGTACACGCTTATATCGGCTTCGGACGCTCCGGGATCGCCCTCGGACATGCTGATGGCCGATTTGTCCACACTGTTGGTTCATTCGTCCAAGCTGGGATCGGGTTGGGACACGCTTTTGGTGGCTTTGTACACGCTGAGATTCGTTCCACACGCGAACGCAGGACATGAACGCAGAACATTTTTTAGGAATTCCCCGCTTTAACCCTATGAGTTAGGGCAACGAGGTGTCAAGTTATGGATCATGAATTTGAAATCCCCCTCGTCCCGGAACTAGAATATTTCCATGAAAGAAGAGATTAACAACAGGCCGGAGGAGAGGGGGTGGCGAAAAGGACCTCTCACTTCCCCCACCCTGTTTGGGATATAATAGCAGCGAGGAGACCGGAGAGATGAAATGCATAATGCATGGCCTGACCCCTTTTTCTTTTCGGAAGGGATGAGCTGGCTGAACGGAGTATATACCCAGAAGATCAACCGAAGCAGGAAAAGGGTGGGGCATCTCTTCCAGGGAAGGTTCAAGTCAGTCCTCGCCCAGAAGGAAAGCCATCTGCTTGAGGTAGCGAGATACATAGTGCTGAACCCGGTAAGAGCGCGAATAGTCAAGTCGCCCTCGGATTGGGAATGGAGTAGTTTCAGAGCGACCGCAGGCGCGGTCAGGCCGCCGGGGTACCTGGCGACGGACTGGATACTGGGGCAATTCGCGAAGACCCGAGGCATAGCAAGGCAGAGATATTCTGAATTTGTGATGGAGGGGATCGGTTCGAAAAGCATCTGGAACGGCCTGAAGGCTAAAAGCGTCCTGGGAGAAAGGGAATTCCTCGAAGAGATCAGCGGGTTTATGGAAGAGGATGACGAGCTTCCCGCGATCCCGAGATATCAAAAACAGATTGCCAGGCCGTCCTTGGAAGAATTGGCCGGTGCGGGCGATTTAAGCGAAATTGGAAAGAGGGAAAGATTCATCCGGAGCGCCGTTGATGACCAAGGATACAGCCAGAGCGAAGTTGCCAGGTTCCTCGGCATCAATCAATCGACCGTATCAAGGATACTTGGAGGAGGTAATGCATAATGCATGGCCTGACCCCTTTTTCTTGACCCCTTTTTCTTATGTTCTACCGGGCATGGTGCATGACCTCTTTTTACGAGGAACGACCCCACGGCGACCACATCCATGTGACCGTGGATGTCCAGGGCGCCAAAGCGGATATCATCCTCGTCAGCGAGGACGGGTACCTGAAGATACACCCCTTCCCCGGCATCTTCGACCTGGAAGAAGCGGACAACTCCAAGCAACCCCAAAAACAGGAACAGAGTACGGAGACCCCCGAACAGGAAAATGAAGATACCGGCGGAGAACCCGAAAGCCAAAGCGGGGAAGAAGAATAGGGTTGAAGGATGAATCAACGCGGAATAGCCGTTGGAGCCTCACTATTAATTAGTCTCGTGTCCCCTGAATTCCATCCCCTGAATTCCACTACCTATCAAGGGGCTACAAATGGAGGTATATACGGCACTTTGATTGGTTCCGTAGCATGATCATTGCAAGGAAGGAGAACGACAATACCAGAATCTGGTGGCGGGTATTCATAACTTACGTTAATCAAAGAGTTATTATTTGGGCAACGAACTACCAGCAAACAAGATTCTCTAAGATCTGACAGATTGACTTCTGCAACACCTGTTTCATCGGTAATACTTTGTGGCCAGTAGTCATGACCCCGTATTATCTGCACGGCGGCACCTTTTATAGGATGCCCCTGATAATCAAGAACCGTTATTGGATAATGGTCCAGTTCAATTTGATGCAATGGCTTCTTGGCCGCGCATCCACATAAAAACAAGAAGCAAGTTGTTATCAGAAACAATTTTTGCAATATGACCTCCAGGACAAATTCTATCCCTGAGACAGCTTGAAAACAAGCGCCCAGTGTCGGAGACGCCGACGCATAGACGCCGATAGGCTTTTACTGAAATAATTTTTGCGCCGTGCGTCGAATTTACTTCGCGCTAAGGGGCCCCCTTCTTCGGAAAGCGCAAGCGCTAGCTTGCAGGCAGGAAGTAGAAGACCATCCCGAGGATCACATAGACAGAAAGGAGCTGGACGCCCTCGAGCCAGTGCGACTCGCCGTCGCTGGTCACCTGTCCCGCTATCGCCACCGCGACGACCACCGCCAGCACCTCCGGCAGAGTGAAAACAAGGTCCATCGGCTTCGGGCCCAGAAGAAGGCTGGCGAGGACCAGGACCGGCGCGACGAAGAGCGCGATCTGGATGCTGCTCCCCACAGCGATCCCGATACTGAGGTCCATCCTGTTCCGCGCCGCCGCCAGAAGCGCGGTGCTGTGCTCGGCCGCGTTGCCTATGATGGCGACGACTATGATGCCGACGAAGACACCCGTCATCCCGAAAGTATGAGCCGCGTGCTCGACCGTCGCCACCAGTATCTCGCTGACCAGGACGACGAGCCCCGTCGCGCAGGCAAGCACCGTCAGGGATCTCTTCATGCTCCACGGTTCGCCTTTCTGCGGGCGGCCGTTGCCGTGTTCCTCTTCAGGCGCGGTGAAAAGGTGCTTGTGCGTCCGGAGCGAAAAATAGAGGCTGAGGGCGTAGGTGACGAGAAGGACGACGGCGATCTCGATGCTGAGGCCCGCCTCGTGAAGAAGGACCTCCTTCCCTCCGAGGTAGTGGTAGGCCGCCGGAAGGACGAGGGCGATCGCCGCGAGAGTCAGCATCGACGCCTGGCTGCGCGCGCCCTGCGCGTTGAATTTCTGGACCTTGTGCTTCATCCCCCCGGCGATCATCGCGCCGCCCAGAACGAGAAGGATGTTGCCGATTATTGATCCGGTAAGAGAAGCCTTGACGACATCGTGAAGGCCGCGGCTGAGAGCTGCCAGCGCGATTATGAGCTCGGCCGCGTTGCCGAAGGTCGCGTTGAGGAGGCCGCCCACAGCTTCCCCGGTCTTTTCGGCGAGATGCTCGGTCGCCTGCCCCATCCAGCCGGCGAGGGGGATCACCGCCAGGCACGAGGCGATGAAGGTGAAAGTCTGCAGATCCGGCGCGGCGAAGTGCAGAACGACAGCAAGGGGAACGAAGATCAGCAGCCAGTCGATCGAGAACCTGAACTTTCTTGTCGTGAACATCATCAGTCATGCTCTCCCGGGATCGTTCACTCTTTTATTACCATCCTGAAGCCCAACTCGCGGATCAGGCGGGGCGCGGTTTCCTTGATCCGCCTTTCCACCGCCAGGATCCCCGATTTCGTCATCGCGTTCTTCTGAAGCTCCGAGAGGAAAAGCGTCTCGAAGACTGTGGACTTGACCCAGTCGACCTCGTACCTGTACCCGGCGACGGCGAGCGCGTCGAACTTCCTTACCATGTTGCGCAGGATCTTCGAGGGAACGTTGAGGAAACTGCATGCGCCGAAATATATCAGCTGTCCGTGGCAGGAATCCTCGAGGCTCTCGAGGAAAACATCGAAACCCACGGGCTTCGTCCTCCCGCTTTCCCCTGCGAGAAATATCTCTCCGGGGCTTCCGTGGAAGGCGAGGTAGAGGATGGGATAATCCCTGTACTTGTTCTGAGTCCATTTGCCCAGGTAATGGCTCAGCTCGCCCTGAGTCGCAACGTCCCTGTAGATGTAGGGGACTTCGAGCGCGGAATTGCGGAGAAGGTCCAGTATCGGCTTCACCGTCTCCCGCTTCTTCATGTTGCCTGACCAGTCGGCAACTTCAAGACAGAATATCCCCTTGCTTTTCTTTCCCATCAGCAGCCCTTCACAACGGTCCTCACAAGGACATTCTCCCGCCCCGATCCTATTTCGCGGGGGCGCGTGAAGCTTCTTTGGCCCACTGTTCGAGCGAGTCGGGCATCTTTTCCCCGCTCAGCTCGAAATATTTTTTCGCGGTCTTCTCGAACTCCGCCTTCCTTCCCATCCTGTAATACGCGAGGGCTCTGATGAGCTGTCCGTCCGGATAGTCGACTCCGACCCTCGACAGTCCCTGCTTGAAGATCGTGTCGTAATCGCCCATATCCAGAAGCTGCCTGAAATAGCCGTAGTAGGCGAGGCCGAAAGGCTTCTTTCCGACTTCCGACAGGTCGTAGGCCTTCTTGAACATGTCGAGCGCCTTGCGGTCGTTCCCGAGGAGCTTGTGCGCCTGCCCCGAATTGAAGAGCACGAGTGGCTGGCCCGGGACGGCTTCGAGCGAGATCTCGAAGAAATAGTTGGCCGTCTCGGGATCGTTCTGCTTCAGCATCATGTCGACGCCGCAGTTGGTTATCGCCGAAGGGTCGATCTTCGCGGCCTTTAGGAAACTGGCGCGCGCTTCGCCCTTCTTTTTCTGCGCCAGCTGAGCCATCCCGAGGTTGGCGAAACCCAGCGCGTATCGCGGATCCAGCTTCACGGCTGTCCCCGCCGATGTTTCGGCCTCGGTGTATCTCTTCTGCGAAAGAAGCATCGCGGAGAGGTCCGAGTGGGGAGGAGCGAATTTCGGATCTGCTTCGATCGCTTTCCTGAAGCATTTTTCCGCGGCCTCCATGTTTCCGTTCTGGAAGGCTATCCTGCCGAGGTAGAGGAACACCACCGCGTCCCCGTTGTTCTCCTTCGCGAGGGACGCCAGAAGGTCGTAGGATTCCTGGAGCTTTCCTTCTTCGTAATGCTGTATCGCGAGATTCACGATCTCCTCCCGCGCTCCCCCGCCGAGGTCCTGGCAGACCGCGCACATCGGGCCTATCAACATCAATGAAAACATGACGATGAACCTTATCTTCTTGATCATCCTGTTTCTCTCCAATTCAGCCCGCCGGGCATTCCTCCACTTTTCACTTTTTTTATTTTTCAATTTTCAATCTTCATTTTTCAATTGTGTCCGCCTTCTTCCTTCCGTCTTCCGGGCGAACGGCCGTTCGCCCCTACATTTTTCCTCATTCGAGTATCCGCGCCAGCTTCTCCTGCCGTTTCCCCGTGACGACGGCGCCCTTTTCAGAGATGAAGACGTTGACCTCGGAGCGGAACCCGATCTTTCCCTTGAGGTAGATCCCCGGCTCGATCGAGAACATCGTGCCTTCGAGGAGCTTCCTCTCGTCGCGGGTCTCGTAGTCGTCCATGTTGGCCCCGTCCGCGTGATCCTCCGTGTGGATGGAGTGGCCCGTCCTGTGGACAAAGTATTCGCCGTAACCGGCCTTGTCTATGACATCCCTCGTCGCCCGGTCCACTTCCCAGCCGCGGACGTCCCTTCGGGAGCATTCTTCCGCCTTGGCGATCCCCGCGTCCCTCGCCGCGACCACTATGTCGAAGATCTTTTCGACCTCCGGAGGGACTTCGCTCCCGACGTAACCGCACCAGGTGATGTCCGCGAAGATGGCGTCCTCGCCCTTCTTCTTGGCCCAGATGTCTATCAGCAGGACGTCGCCCTTCTTTATCACATGGCTCCCCTCTTTTCGAGGCTCGAAATGGGGGTCGGCGGCGTGTTCGTTCACCGCGGCTATCGGAGGAGAGGTCGTCCAAAGGCCTCTCTCCTCTATGAATCTCAGGAGCGCCTGCTGGAGCTCGTACTCGTTCATCGATTTGCCCGAACCGACGCTCTGCTTCACCAGGCCGAAGCCGTGGCCTATCGAATCCTCGAGGACCTTCAGGGCCCTGAGGTGGCTTTGATACTGCTCTTCGTTCAAAGTGACGGTGAACTTGGCGACAAGGTCGCCCGAATGGACGATCTCTATCCCGAGGGAGCGGATCAGCTCGCCGACCCCGAGGTCGAGCCGCGACAGTGCCGGGATGACCCCGTCCGGCGAATACTCCGCCGCTATCTTCCTGCAGCCTTTCAGGGCTTTTCTAACCTCCTCCTGCCACTCCTGCCACCTGCTGTAAAAGATCTCCTTTCCGGGAGCCGCGTCGAGCGAATGCGGTTCTATGTTGTGAAGGATCTTCAGGGGCTCGCCTGCCGCCGGGATGAAATAGAAGAAACGCCTGGTGGTGAAGGCCGGGGAATTATCGCGTAACAGCCTCTCCGCAATGGGGTTGCTGGCCCTGAATGAGGTGAAGAACCAGCCGTCCAGCCCCTGCGCCTTCAGTTCCGCCTGAATATCCTGAATTAAACCCTTTTTCATGGTAAAATCTCCCTTCTGGAATAGAGAGGTTACCACCTTTCAGGATAAAAAATGAAGCCCTGCGGGAGGTTCGAGCTGCAATGAAAGGCTACAAGGTCGTCACCAAGATACAGCTCAGGTTCAGGGACCTGGACGCGATAGGCCACGTGAACGCCCCGGTCTATTTCAGCTACCTTGAGCTGGGAAGGCTTGAAATGTTCAACCGCATGGCGGGAAAGAAGATGAAGCTTCAAGAGATCGACTTCATCGTCGGGCGGCTCGAAGGGGACTATCTCGCGCCGGTGGTGCTCGGCGACGAGCTTACGCTCGGCACGAGGCTCGTTTCCCTGGGCAGGACGTCGTGCGTCGTCGAACAGCTCCTGGAGGCGAACGGAAAACCGGCCTTCAAGGCGCGGGAAGTCCTCGTCTTCATCGACCGGGAAAAGAAAAGCAAGAAGCCGGTCCCCGGGTATGTGCTCGACGGGGCGGCCGAATTCATGACGAAGGAAGATTGATGCTGAAACTGAGACAACTGGAGGTCCAGGGATTCAAATCCTTTGTGGACAAGACAAAGATCGAACTCAAGGAAGACCTGCTGATAGTCGTGGGTCCGAACGGCAGCGGAAAGAGCAACATCGCGGACTGCATCCTCTGGGCCATCGGGGAGCAGAGCGCGAAGAGCCTCAGGGGCGCGAAGATGCAGGACGTCATCTTTCACGGGACGAAAAAGCGCCCTGCGGCCGGCAGCGCGGAAGTTTTCCTGCTCTTCGAGAAGGAGGACGGCCAGAAGATCCGCGTCGGCAGGCGCCTCAACCGCAACGGGGACAGCTCCTACGTCATCGACGACAGCAACGTCAGGCTCAAGGACATCCACGAGTTCTGCTACAGGAACAACATATCGGTGCAGGGCAGCTACCTCGTGGAGCAGGGGCGCGTCGAAAAGATGCTGGCGCTGAGCCCTCAGGAACGCAAGAGCCTTTTCGAGGAGGTGGCCGGCATAGCCCATTACAAGGAGAGCCGCAAGACCTCGGAATCGAAGCTGAACTCGACGAAACAGGACCTCCTGAGGGTAAGCGACATAATAGTCGAAGTGGAGGCCGAGCAGGCGGAGCTTAAAAAACAGGCGCTGAGGGCCGAGCGCTTCATGAAACTGCAGGCCGAGCTGGACGCCAAGAGACGGGCGATCTTCGGCAGGAACCTTCAGGAGCTGACGGCGAGGAAAAGGCTTCTCGGTGAAGAACTGGCCCTCTACTACGACGAGCGCGCCAAGAGAAGCGCCGCCCTGGCTACGCTGGAATCGGGCCTCGAAGCTTCCCGCCTGAGGAAACACGACGAGGAAAGCGCCTTCGACAGGCTCACGGGGGAGATCCACGAACTGGAGCTTTCCAAGCAGAAGAAGGAACAGGAGAACAAGAGGCGCTTCGACCAGATCGTCAACGCCAAGGAGCGCATACGCCAGATCGACGAGGACCAGGTGATCCTGGCCCAGAGGGAGAAGGACCGCCGCAAGGACCTCGGAGGGCTCGACGCGAGGAAGGAAGAGAGCGCGAGGCAGAAGGAGGAGATCGGCGAAAAGCTCGGGAAAGCCTCGTCTCTCCTGGACGGCCTAAAAAAGAAACTGGAATCGACGCTCGGCGAGATAGAGACAAAGAGGAGGTCCAGCCTCGAACTTGCCCAGGAGAGGTCGAGCAGGAACAGCTCGTTCAACCGCATCGGAGAAGAGCTGAAGAAACTCTCCGAGAGGGAGGCGCGCCAGAAGAGGGAGCTCGAGACCCTTGTCGGCCAGCGGGAAAAGGCCGAGGGGGCCCTCGCGGACGAAGAAGCCGCGCTTCTGGAAAGAACGAACCGCTTCACCGAAAAAGTCGCCGAGCTCGTCAAGGCGCGGGAGGCGATAGACATAATACGGAAGGACATTTCAGCCCTGACGGCGGAGACATCCGCCTGCGAAATGAGCATAGCCTCGTGCGGCTCGACGATAAAGGTCCTGCGCGAACAGGAGAAGCTCCAGAAAAGCAAGGCGAGGGACATCCTGGAAAAAAAGGACCCCTCCCTGGAAGAAAAGAAGCTCGCTTCCATGCTGGCGGGAGTGCCGAAGAAGACCCTCAAGGCCATCGAGCTGATAATGGGAGAGGGTTTGCTGGGATACAGGATAGAGGGTCCCGAAAAAGCGTTCTCCCTCCTCGATTCCGCCGGGGACGACCTCAAGGAGAGGGTCGCCTTCCTGGCCCCGGACATCGCTGGAACGGGAGGGTCCGCCGCCGACCCGAAGAAGCACAAGAGCTTCATCGGTTTCGTGGACGAGATGGACGGTTTTCCCGCCTGGCTCAAGGGCCATGTCGCCGGTACCGCCCGCTTCTCGGACAGGAAGGACGCCCTGGCGTTCGTCAGGAGCTCGGGACGGCCCGCGATCGTCGGCGATTCGGTCATCATAAACCCTCACGGGCTGATCTTCGGCGGACCGCCGAAGGAACTGGCCATTCCCCTTCTGAAGATCTCGAAGGAGCTGGAAGAGACGGGCAGGAAGCTGAAAGAGGAGCAGTCGAAGCTTTCCGGCCTGAAGGAAAAGCTCGCGGCACTGAGGGACAGGGAGAAAGGATCGCTGTCCGCAGAGGAGGCTGCCGCGGCCGCCAGGGACAGGATGCAGGCGGAGGTGCAGAAGGCGGGCCTCTCGAGGCAGACGGCCGAATCCGAACTGAAAAGGATAGCTTCGCTCGAAAACCTCACGAGGGACGAGGAAGCTTCGATCCGCGAACAGCGCGAAGAATACGAGTCGGAGAGAAAGAACCTCGAAGGCCGCCTGAAGAGCGTGGAGAAGGAGCTGGCGGAAGCCAACGCCTCCCTGTCCATGCTCTCATCGGACGAATCCCGCTTCAGGGAGGACCTTGCCCGCGCCGAGGAATCCCTCACCCGTACGAGGATAGAGGAATCCCAGTGGGAAGAGAGGAACAAGGCCCTCGAGGAACAGCTGAAGAGCCTTCAGGGCGCCCTCGACGAAGTGACCGGTCTGATAGCGAAGCAAAGAGACGAGAAGGAAATGCACTCTTCGAAGATCAGGAAGCTCGAGAACGACATGCTGGAAGAGGAGAAGAGCCTTTCGGAAGTTCTCACTGAAATGACATCCTCCAGGGAGAAGCTGCAGAACTACGGCGACATCATCAGGAGCCTGGAGGAGGAACTGCAGAGATCCGAGAAACTGGTCAAGGAGGCCAGGGAAACCTCTTCGGAGGTGCTGAGCGCCATATCCGAGCGGGAGAAAGAGCTGGCCGAGGTCAACTCGGACCACAAGAACATAATCGAAAGGTTCTCCTCGTACTTCGAGGAGGAATGGGAGTCGCTCGCCGCCGAGTGGGAGGGCGCCCCGAGGATGGAGCCCGAGGAGAGGGAAGCCGGGTTCGCCCAGGTCACGAAGCTCGAGAAGAGGCTCGCCGAGATGGGCCCCCAGAACCTTCTCGCCAAGGAAAAATACGACGAAAAGTCGAAGCGCGCGGATTTCCTGAAGGAGCAGAAGAAGGACGTCGAAAGCGCGATCGCCCAGCTCGAGGAGACGATCAGGAAAACCAACGAGACCATCAAGGCCAGGTACATAGAAGCCTACGAGGAGGTCAACAAGAACTTCACGGAGCTGTTCAAGGTGGTCTTCGACGGCGGCGAGGCCTACCTCAAGCTGGAGGATCCCGAGAACCCGCTCGAATCCGGCATCGAGATCTTCGCCCAGCCGCCGGGAAAGAAGGTCGTCCACAACATCCAGCTCAGCGGCGGAGAGAGCGCGCTGGTCGCCCTGACCCTTCTCTTCGCGATCCTTTCCTACAGGCCCCAGCCCTTCTTCCTCCTGGACGAGGTGGACGCCCCGCTCGACGACGCGAACATAGAGAACGTCTTCTCCAAGCTGCTCCTGCAGTTCTCGCAGAAGGCCCAGTTCATTGTCATCAGCCACAACAAGCGCACCATGGCGCTGGGGGACGCCATCTACGGAGTGACGATGGAGGAGACGGGGATCTCCAAGATCGTTTCCGTCAGCCTCAGGGAGGTATCGGCTTAAAGTTGGAACGGACCAGGATCTTCGCGGTCATAATCCTAGCGTTCTTAATATCCGCGGGCTCGATGGCGGCCGTGTCGGTCACCACCAGGGTCTCGAGGCAGGAGGTCAAGGTCGGCGAGAGCTTCACCTTCACTCTCCGCTTCGACGGCCTCCCCTCCCCCATCACTCAGCCGTTCCTTCCGAAGATCGAAGGCGCCGAGGTGAAGGGGCAGTACCAGTCCGCCGAACCTGGCAGGAGCGGGCAGGCCTACCTGTACCACTACATAATCTCTCCCGTGAAGAGCGGAACCGTTTCCCTCGGGGAATTCAGCATCCGCGCGGAGAGCCAGTCGCTGAAAGTGCCCGGGTTCTCCGTCAGGGTCGGCGAAGCGCCGCAGACCGCGGCGCCGAAGCCGCCGGGAGCAGCCCTTCCCCCGCCTTCCGGCAACGATATTTTCCTTGAAGGGCGCCTGGCCAAGAAGGAAGCGTACGCCGGGGAAGCGGTCGTCTACACCCTGCACCTGATGACGCGCGAATCGATCAGGAATTTCGAGTTCGCGCAGAGGTCCGAGTTCGACGGTTTCAGGAAGATAGAGCTGCCTTCCTCCAGGTTTCCGCCGACGACAAAGGTCACGAGAGAGGGCAAGATCTACCTCGACGCAACGATCCTGAAATGCGTCCTTTATCCGCTGAGGACCGGCCCCATTGAGATCTCGCCTTTCCAGGCGGACGTAAAGGTGCAGTCACGCGCGGACTCGTCCAACCCGATAATAAGGCTGAAAGGCGGAAGCGCAGCCATGAAGGTCCTCCCGCTTCCCGAACCCCCGCAGGATTTCCGGGGGGCGATCGGCGCGTTCAGGTGCGAATACGCCGGCGCGCCTCCGGCGTCGGCCAAGGTCGGAGAACCCCTCACCATCGACATCAGCGTGAAGGGTGAAGGCTCGCTCCCGGCGGAGCCTTTTCCTTCCGCCAAATCTCCGTTCTTCTCGAGTTATCCTGTAACCTTCGATGACCGTTCGCCCGATCCGGCATCCATAACTGCCGTGGAAAGGATATATCACCTTTCCTGGGTCCCCGCCGTCGCGGGAGCCAGGGAACTCCCCGACATGAACTTCGTCTTTTTCGACCCTTCATCGAAGCAGTTCAGGAGGAGCGGCCTCAAAAGCGTCAAGGTGATGGTGGCGGACAGCGGAAAAGCTCCCGGGAAGAACATCCCCGAGATCCTTCCGCTGCTTCCGGTGACGTCTCATTACAAGCCCGCCGGATCCGTATCGCAGGGAGCGGCGGCCCGGATCCTGTTGATCCCCTTCCTGCTGCTCATCCTTGTCTTCGGGATATCGGAACTGATGGAGAGGTTCTTCCTGTCCCCTGAAAAAAAGAGACTGAGGCTGCTGACGGCGAGGGCCGTGAAGGAATACAGGGCCGCCAGGAGCAACCTCGATGCCAGGAAGAGCAAGGTGTTTCACAACCACCTCAAGAAATCGCTCGAAGCGGTCCTCGAAATGAGGACAGGGGCGCCTGTTTCTTCATTTACCATGGCCGAGCTCCGCTCGAAGCTCACCGAGGCGGGGACCGGCGACAACGAGGCCGGCATCCTTACCGGATTCGCGGAAGAGATAGACGCGGCGGTATTCTCGAACGAACAGCCCCAGAAGACCGAACTGATAAAGAAACTGGAAAAGATGCGGGGCCTATTAAAAAAGAAAAAGAGAAAAACAGTGCTTGCGGCGATGACGCTTCTGTCGTTCATCGCCCTCGCCCAGGGACAGGGCTCGATCCTGACCGCCAGGGCCGCCGACGAGTACGCGAAGAGGAACTTCTCCGAAGCCCTCAAGTACTACGGGATCGTGGAGAACTCCGGCTCTGTCTCGCCGGAGCTCTTTTACAACATGGGCAACTGCCATTTCGAATCGGGAAACATACCCGGGTCGATCCTTTACTACAAGAAAGCGCTCGGGCTGAATCCTGCCCTGAAGGCTGCCCGAAACAACGTCTCCATAGCAAGGAGCCTTCTGCAGGCGAAGGCTTCGCCCTACCAGCCGTCGCCTCTCGAGAACTTCCTGATGTCGGCCGGCGCGGACGCCTTCTTTCTCCTCGCTCTTGTTCTTCTTTCCCTCGCCTCGCTTGCTTTCTGCTGGCTCCGCGTGTTCAACGCTTCGCTGGCGAGGACGGCGGTCTTCAGGAGTGCGGCCGTCCTGCTGGTCTCCGGGCTGGCATGCGCGGCACTCTTCTTCATGGCGGTCAGGGTCAGGAGCAACCTCAGGGAGGGCGTAGTCCTGGAAGCCGCGGAAGTCTACCAGAAGCCCGACCCATCGCTGAAGCCTCTCGCCACGCTTCCCGAAGGATCCGAAATATTCGTCGTGCAGAATTCCGGTCGATGGTCCAAGGCCAAGTGGGGGGAAGGCGAAGGCTGGACCCTTTCGGACAAGATAGGGATCCCGTGATGAAGCCCTGGAGACTGGCAGCGGTCCTTTCGATATCGTTGATGATCCTTCTCGGCTTGGTTGGGGTCATAGCCTACCGGAACCGCGGCGACCTGTCGTTCCTTTTCATGGACGATTCCGCTTTAAAGAAGCCCCTGCCCGCAAAGAAGCCGCCGCCCGAGCCGCACGCTCCTCTTCCTCAGCCGGTAAAGGTTCCCGCTCCTCCGGTCAGCAGGACGCTCTCGATAGAGAATATCCGGGTGCTCCCCTATGAAGGAGTCAACGGGGGATTCCTGCCGGTCATCAACGGAGTTTCGGGGCTTTCCAACTCGCTCTCCTCCTCGGCGAGGCTTCTCGGCGCGGGAGGCCTTGCATTCCCATCCGCGGAGGACCGGATAGAGATAGTTCCCGTCGACTCGGGCCGGCTTTCCTCTCCGGCCCCTTACGAGGTGGTCCAGGGAGTGAACGGCGCTCCAAGCAGGATCCTCGTTCCCGTGGAGCAGCTCGCGCTGAGACACTACCCGAGCGAGGAACTGCTGGCTTCGGCTCTCGCCGAAACGATAATGACCCGAAGAAGCCGTTCCTTCGCCGAAGCCCCCGAATTCCTGAGGCACGGGCTCGCGCTTTACCTCTCAGGGTTCGGAGACTACTACGAGCGGAGGTTCATCCTGCTCACGGACAGGGAAGCTCCCCAGATGGTCCTGCCTCTCAGCGACACCTCCTCCTACGCATGGGCCGACGGCTTCTGGGCGATTAGGGCGCTCAGGGACCAGCGTGGAGCCGAAAGCGTCAGGTTGCTCGTCAACTCCCTTGAAGGGGGCGAAAGCTGGAAGCCCGCCCTGGAATCCGCCTGCGGAACAAGCTTCGACGCTTTCCAGGACGCTTACCGAGCCTTCGTTCTCAACTACCTCTCCTCCGTGATGGCGAACAGACCCGCGTTCAAGAAAGCGGTCCGGCCCCTCCGGGAAACTAACGAGAAGGAGGCTTACGCGGCGCTACTCGATTTCGTCAGGAACCATCCTTCAGATCTCTACGCGGGAGAGGCCCGTTATTACACTCATTACGCGGAATACAGGCTGGGAAAGGCAAGGGAGGCGATCGACGGGTTCCTCGATCTCCTGAACAACGCCCCCTTCACCACGGCGTCGCAGGGAAAGGCGCACTACTTCCTGGGGCGCTCCTACGAGCTCAGGAAGTACGGCACCCTGGCCCTCATCGAATACCGACTCGCAAGCCTGGAGGACAACGGCCTGCTGGGAAAAGCGGTGGACAAACGCCTCAAAGAGCTGGAAAAATGAGGAACCGCAAGGCCGTTATCGGGCTCACCGGACCGAACGCCGCGGGCAAGGGCCTCGTGGCGGACTTTTTCGTAAGGAAGGGTTTCCTTTATCATTCGCTTTCCGACGCCGTCCGCGAAGAGGCTCTGAAGAGAGGCCTGACGACCTCCCGGGAGCACCTGATAATCACCGGCAGGAGCCTCAGGGAAGAGTTCGGCCTGTCGATCCTCGCCAGCAGGACATTCGAAAAGCTTTCCGGAAGGGACATCGTGGACTCTTTCCGCCATCCCGAAGAAGTGCGTTTTTTCAGGAACAACGCGGAGGATTTTCTCCTTCTCGGTGTCGACGCCCCGCAGGAAATGAGGTATGAGAGGGCGAGAAAGCGCAGCAGGGGGGGAGACTCCATCTCCACCTTCGAGGAATTCAGGAAAAAAGAAGAAGAGGAGAACGGTCAGGGCGCCGGGCAGCAGCTCGGGGCTACCTTCGCTCTCGCCGACATCGTGGTGATGAACGACGGAAAAAGGGAAGACCTGGACGCCAGGCTGGAACCGATACTGCTGGAACTGTGCGGCAACGCGAACGGGATCATTGGAGGGCCTTCAGATGGAAAAGTGGGACCCGAAGAAGCTCCTTGAGGTCTCGGGAGGGTACTGGGCTTCTTTCGCGCTCCACGCGGGCGTGGAACTGGATGTTTTCACTCTCCTCGACGGGGAGAGCCTGACCCGGGCTGAGGTGTCGAAGGAGCTCACTTTAAGCGGCAGGGGAGCCGAGGCGATCCTGAACGCGCTCGCCGCCATGGGACTCCTTGCAAAAAAGGACGGAAGGTTCCAGACCGCGGAGGACGCGGCGAGATATCTTTCGAGGTCATCAAAGGAATACATCGGCTACATGATCAGGCACCACCATTACATCTCGAAAGGATGGGCGGAGCTTCCCGAATGCGTCAGGACCGGTGTTCCCGCGAGGGATCCCGGCCACCGCAGGGCGGGAGAAAGGGAGCTCGAGGCTTTCGAGATGGGGATGTTCAACAACGCGTCCCCGATTGCCCCGAAAGTCGCGGAAGTATTGCCTCTGCCGGAAAAGGGCTCCCTGCTTGACCTAGGAGGAGGTCCGGGGACATACGCCATCCATTTCTGTCTCAGGCATCCGGGGCTCATGGCTACCGTTTTCGACCTTTCCCAGGTCCGCCCATTCGCGGAAAAGACCATCGGCGATTTCGGACTCGGAGCCAGGATCGCTTTCGCTGAAGGAGATTTCAACGAAGATCCCCTGCCGGCAGGGTTCGACGCTGTCTGGCTTTCCCACATCCTTCACGGCGAAGGCCCCTCCGCGGCGTCCCGCTTGGTTGCGAAAGCCTCCGCCTCGCTGAAAGACGGCGGCGTCATGCTGATCCACGAGTTCATCCTCGACGACCGCGGTGACTCCCCTCTTCATCCCGCGCTTTTCTCGCTCAACATGCTCGTGGGAACCGCCGAGGGGAAATCCTATACCGGGAAAGAGATCGAAGGTTTCATGAGGGACGCGGGCATTTCCGGCATCAGCCTGCTCGATTCGATCGCCCTTCCAAATTCAAGGATCATGGCCGGAAGAAAGGAGGCACCGTGAAAAGGGTCGGAGCCCACGTCAGCGCGGCGGGAGGCGTTGAGAACGCTCCCCTGAACGCTTCGGAGATAGGCGCGAAGGCGTTCGCCTTCTTCACCAAGAATCAGCGACAGTGGAAGTCCCCGCCGATCCCCGAGGAGCAGGCTGGATCTTTCAGGAAGTACTGCTCCGAAAAAGGTTTCTTTCCCTCGCACATCCTTCCCCACGACACGTACCTCATAAACATGGGAAGCCCCGACCCGGAGATCAGGAAAAAGTCCGAGGATGCTTTCCTGGATGAATTGAAAAGGTGTTCCCTTCTGGGCTTGACAATGCTCAACTTCCACCCAGGCAGCCACAGGGGCGAGATGGACGACGAAGAATGCCTGTCGATGATCGCGGACAGCGTGAACAGGGCGCTGGACAAGACGACAGGGGTCTCCGCCGTGATAGAGAACACGGCGGGCCAGGGCGGCTCCGTGGGACGGTCGTTCGAGCAGATCGCCTACCTGATAGACAGGATCGAGGACAAAACAAGGACCGGCGTGTGCCTTGACACCTGCCACCTCTTCGCGGCGGGTTATGACCTCACGACCCGCTCAGGCTACGATTCGGCAATGGCCGACTTCGACGGCACGGTTGGAATGAAATACATCAGGGGGTGGCACTTGAACGATGCCAAGTCGGCCCTGGGAAGCCTCGTGGACAGGCATCAGAGCCTGGGGCAGGGCAGCCTGGGCATAGAGCCTTTCAAGTTCATAATGAAAGATGCCCGTTTCGATGAGATACCCCTTATACTGGAAACTCCAGAGCCGGACCTCTGGAAAAAAGAGATCAAGCTTCTCTATTCATTTGCCGGCTGACGGTCGCCGCAGGGCGGGTCCGGAATCACTACGCCGGCGGAATAGCAGGTTCGGATCATTCATCCCCTTTGGGTTTCTCGATTGGCTTTATCTCGCCCCAGACGGCTATCGCCGCGACCACCATGATCCAAAATGGAAATATCGAAACTCCCGGGATGGCCTCGGCTATCAATCCGGGTATTATCGCCCAGCGCCTGCCCAGTATCAGGAATAAGAGAAGCGCCGTCACGACATCCACGAAAAGCTGGACGACCGGCACCACTTCGAGCCCCATCAGCACGATATCCGACACCGTGGCAACCGCGAAAGCCGCGGCGAGCCTTTTCCCCCTCAAAGGTTTCGGCCCCCCGGGGTAGGGCCGCTCCCGGTCTTCCCCCTCATCTTTCAGTTCGGGAAGGCTTTCGTTCATCTTCTGGTCTCCCATATAATCCAGTCAGCTTCGTAAAAAAAAGCCCCGGGTCGCCCCGGGGCTTTTTGAACACTGGTCAAAACCGAACTAGAAGTTCCACTGGATCGCGAATCTGACCCTTCTGGCTCTCTGGTGCTCGGTCTCCATACCGAAGTAGGGATAGGTCTGGACATCGGCGGTGCTTTCCGTGTTGTAGGTCTGGTCGACCGTGGTGGTCTTCTGGTTGTTGGTGAGGTTGAGGATGTCGACCCTGAAGCCGAGATCGCTCTTCCACAGTTTGAAGTGATAACGGGCGCCCACATCGATCGTCCAGATGGTGGGGGTCCTGCCGGCGGTGCCGCGGGTGGCGCAGAAGCCTTCGTTCAGGCCGTAAGCGTCATCGGCGCCGAGCTTGCTGATCGGCGTTCCGCTCTGGAGCTGGAAGTTGCCCGAGAGGTCGAGGCCCCAGGGGAAGCTGTAGGAGCCGTAGAGTTTGAGGACGTGCGTCCTGTCGTTGGGAAGAAGTCCGTAGGCGTTCTCGAGCAGCGACGGGATGTCGTACTTGGAGGTGATGTTGGGATCGAGCTGGCCGTTGTCGTTGGAGAAGAGGCCTTCGTAGTTTCCGTGCAGCCTGGAGAGAACGTACGAACCGCCCATCTGCCAGTTGTTGGAGAACCTCTTGTCAACCGTCAGTTCGAGTGCCTTGTAGATACGGGTCGGCTTGGGGAAGCGCCACTGGTACCCGGGACGGCCGAAGGGATCGGCGGCCCAGACATCGGTCCAGGCGTCGGGATTGGTGACGATGTAGGTGCTGGCGCCGTCGAGGGAGATGTCTTCGATCGCCCTGCCGAGTTCGCGGTAGATCAGCCTCGCGCCGAGGTTCAGGTCGGGCTTGAGCTCGTACTGCAGGCCGAGGATGGTCTCCTTGTTGAAGGAGCCCTTGATCTTTGAGCCATCGGGACCGCCCGTGATCTTGGTCTCGCCGATGCCGTAGGTGTAGGCGTAGCCGGGATAGTTGTAGGGCTGGGTCAGCTGATAATCGGTGTAATAGGCGAAGTGGAAGAATTCGGTGGTCAGAGCGCGGATCGCCAGCGTGTTCGGGATCCTCTCGTAGTACCAGCCGTGGAAGCCGTACAGCTTGCTCTTGCCGTTGTGGAAGACGTCCCAGGTGAATCCGACCCTGGGGGCCCATTCGTCGTTGATCTTCATGCTTCTGGAGGGAGCGGAGCCGAAGTGGCCGAGGCCGTACATCGTGTTGCCGTCGGCATCGGTGCCGATCGGGTTCGGAATGATGGCGATGTTCTCGCCGCCTTCCATGTGGATCTGGTCGAGCCTGACGCCGAGCTTCAGCATGAAGTAGTCGGTGAGCTGCCAGTTGTCCTGTATCCAGTAGGCGTAGTATTTCTGCTCGGTTTCCTTTGCCTGGCTGTTCATGAACATCTGGGCGCGGTAAAGGAAGTCGTCCTCTATGCCGTTGCCGTTGAGGTCAGCCGCGGTCCTATGCCACCTGACGACCGAGCCGCCCATCGAGGTCATGCCCCAGAAAGGCGTGTAGTCGTTGACCTCTGTGATGCCGGGGCCGGTGTAGTTGAAGTTGTCGTTGTAGGTGACCTTGAAGTGCTGGAAGCCGTAGGAAAGTTCATGCTTGCCGACCCAATTGAAGAGGTTGGTCCCCTTGACGCGGAACTGGTCGTTGTAGTCCTTCTCGATCTCGTAGGTCCTGCCGCCGAGGGAAGGCAGCCAGGAATCGAGGTTGATGCCCCTGGTGGCGGCGTCATAGGTGTAAGTTCCGGTCGGGATGACCTGGTAGCCGGCGTATGTGCCGGAGCCGTAACGGTAGTAATAGCCCCAATTGTTCATCGCGAGGGCATTCTTCGGCTTGCTGTCCATCCAGGTTCTTCTGGTGCCGATGTTCATCTCGGTGAAGAACTTGGGCGTCCAGGTGGCGTTCCAGACGATGTTCGCGGCGTAGTTCTTCCTCTTGAGATCGTATGCGGAAGCGACGGCGCTCGGGTTGGCCAGGTTGCGGACGTCGTTGGTCTTCATCTGGTTGCCGAAGAATGATAGGACGAACCTGTGGTTGGCGTTGAAGTTGTAGGTGAGCTTCATCGCGTACTGCGGGTCCTTGGTCGAGATCTCGTAGCCGGTTCCCCTTGCCCAGGAATAGGAGGGGTGCCCGCCGAGGGTGACGTTGGCGTCGTAGCCGTCGGCCGTCCAGGTCGCCTCTTCCTTGTTGTAGTCGTAGGAAGTGAAGAACCAGAGCTTGTCCTTGATGATGTAGCCGCCGATGTAGCCGCCGATGTCGTAGATCTTGTTGGCATCGATGTAGTCGACCACGGTCGGGTTGTCGATCTTTCTCTCGTTGGCGCCGAGGCTGTCGTCCCAGTAATAAGCGAACAGGCCGCCGTGGAACTCGTTTCCGCCGCTCTTGGTGATCGAGTTGACCGCGCCGCCCATGAGGCCGCCGAATTCGGCGTCCATGCCGCCCGTTTTGACTTCGGTAGCTTCGATGAAATCGAAGTTCATGTTCATCATGTTGCGCCCGTCGCCGGAACCTACGACTTCGACACCGTTGACGATGTAGGAGTTCTCAGGACCGGAAGCGCCGCCGAACGAAGGCTGATTGGCCAGTCCGGAAGTAACGGCACCGGGGGCGAGGAACGCGATGCCCCTGGAAGAACGATCCAGCGGGATCGCTGAGATCATCGTGTCGGAAATGTTGGCGCCGGTCTCGACCTTCTTGGTGTCAATGATCGGTGCCGCGCCCGTAACGACCATTTCGGCTCCGCTCGTGGAAAGCTGGAAGTTGAGCTTGATCGTCGTTCCGAGAGGAACTTCCACGCCGTTCCTGATGGCCGTGGCGTAACCTGACATTTCAACCTTGACCGAATAATCTCTTCCGGTGGGAAGGAAGGGGAAGAAATATTCGCCGTTAAGGTCGGTACCCGCGCCCTGCGTTCCCTGAAGAGCGGGGCCCGAGATCCTGATGGTGGCGCCCGGAATAGGCTCGCCTTTGTCGTCGGAGACCCTTCCCTGAAGGGCGCCGCCCGAGCTCTGCGCGAAAATCGCCATGGATGTCATGACAACGATCACGACAAACATGGCACTCCATCTGAGTGCTTTTCTCATCTTAGTCACCTCCATAACCTCCTTATAAACCAAGTTTAAAGAATGTCCGAATTTACAGCTTTCCCGTATGTCCAATCACCTCCTTCCACAACACATTGATATGGTAGCAATCCTTGGACACTTTGTCAAGAGTTTTGCCCCCCCCCGGAAAGCCCTTGATATCCTTCGGGAACAAAGGTATTCTTGGAGGGTTCCAGTGGAGGTCGAATTGGATCCGAAAGACATGTCAGGAACCCCGGAAGAGAGAGAGAAAGAGTGGCTTGAGAAGGTTTACAGGGGAGGCACCGAACCCGAGATAACGGCAAGGGGCCTCATACTCGGACTTCTCATAGGGGCCGTATTGTCGCTTTCCAACCTGTATGTTGGCTTCAAGACGGGCTGGAGCCTGGGAGTAACGATAACGGCGGCCATAATGTCCTTCGCCCTCTTCAAAAGCCTCAGGAAGATCCTCCCATTCTTCTTTAAGAAGGACATGGGCATCCTGGAGCTTAACATCCTCCAGACGACCGCTTCCGCCTGCGCGTTCATAGCCTCCGCCGGACTGGTCTCAGCGGTTCCGGCCCTCCTCATGGTCTCGGGCAAGAGCCTTCCCAACCTCCACCTGATCCTCTGGGTCATGGCGATCCTCTACCTCGGCCTCTTCATGGCCATACCGATGAAAAGGCAGATGATCAACGTCGAGGACCTGAAATTCCCGACGGGTTTCGCCACTTCCGAGGTCCTGATGGGAATGTACGCCAAGGGCGACGATTCGATAAGGAAGGCGAAAGCCCTCTTCTGGTCGCTCGGCTTGGGGGTCGTTGTCGCGTTCCTCAGGGACGCCCACCCGCTCATAATGGCGAAGTTCAACGTCCTCAGGGGCGCTGTAATGCCCGCCTGGATAAAGAACCTTCTGCTATCGCCGATACCCGCGACCTTCGGACCCTCCTCCCTGCCGTTCTTCTCGATCCCCCTCGCCAGGCTCACCCTAAGCTTCGAGGGGAGCTTCATAATGATGGGGGCCGGAGCGATAATGGGGATAAGGGCCGGAGCTTCGCTCCTGCTCGGCGCGCTCGTCGGCTACGGCGTCCTTTCCCCCATGGCGATAAACAGCGGGGACATCACCCACGACCCTCCGAGGCTGGTCTCCGAGCTTTCCGTCAAAAAACCGGGCGAAGCTGGCGCGCTCAGTTTTCCACTCCAGATTCCCTCAGGGGCGGCCTTCTTCTTCAAGACCGGCGCCTGCGAAGGGCCGCGCGGAGATTTCAGGGAGGAGCTGCTCGCCTTCTCGCCGACCGAACCGCTCACGATTGCCGACGAAGAGGGACTGCTTCGTTTCCTGAACTCGGAAAAACTTCCAGACGGCTCTCTCAATCCCATCTTCGGAAAGGTCTTTTTCGCCGTCTCCGCGGGAAAACTCACGGCGAGCGCGTCCCCGCTGACCCACTGGGATTCTTTCATTGAATCGGGGGAAGCTAGCGGCAACGCCCTCCTGGGTTTTCCTCCCGGATCAAGGCACCAGGTGAATTACGGAGGATTCAGGAACGTGGTCAAGTGGCTGATGTGGCCCGGCGTAGCGATGATGGTCGCGGCGGGCCTTCTGAGCTTCTTCATGCAGTGGAAGACGGTCCTCAGGGCCTTCAAGGGGCTTTCCGACCTGGTCAAGGGGGTCAAAGGCTCCTCGGGCGACGAGGCGTCGCGGGTGGAGATACCCGCAAGCTGGTTCCTCATCGGCTTCATCGCGGCGGGGATTGGAGCGGTGATCCTGCAGATGATGTTCTTCGGTATTAGCTGGTGGATGGGCACCATCGCCGTCGTCATGACCTTCTTCCTCGCGATAGTCGCGTGCAGGGCGACCGGCGAGACCGACATAACCCCCGTGGGCGCGATGGGAAAGATTACCCAGCTCATGTACGGCGCCATAGCTCCCGGCAACATGGTGGCGAACCTTATGACCGCCAACGTCACGGGCGGAGCGGCGACATCTTCGGCCGACCTGCTCCAGTCCCTCAAGTGCGGATACAGGATAGGGGCGAGCCCGAGGAAACAGTTCCTTGCGATGATCCTGGGAGTCATCGGCGGAGCGCTGATCTGCGTCCCCGTTTACAACATCCTGATCCCGAGCGCCGACGTGATCGGAACCGACAAGCTTCCCGCGCCTGCGGCGCAGACCTGGGCGGGTGTCGCCATCCTGCTCTCGAAGGGGCTCAGCGCCCTTCCCGTTTCCGCGAGGTGGGGACTGCTCTGGGGCGCCGTCTTCGGCATAGTCATCACCCTTATAGAAAGGAATTTCCCCAGATCCAGAAGCTGGCTGCCCTCTCCGACCGCCATGGGCATTGCCTTCGTCATACCCGCGTTCAACTCGGTGAGCATGTTCCTGGGCGCCCTGATCGCCTACATCCTTGAAAAGAGCAGGCCCGTCGTGGCGGAGAACTACACGGTTCCCGTCGCTTCCGGAGTGATCGCGGGGGAGAGCATCATGGGGATACTCGTGGCGATGCTCATAGCCTTCCAGGTCCTGTGACAGTGAAAATATGCTGAAAGCCTTCCTGGACCACCACACTCATTCCCTCTTCTCCTGGGACAGCCAGTGCCCGATCGAGGACATGATCGCTTCCGCCCGCAGGCAGGACCTCGGCGGGTTCATCCTCACCGACCATCTCGAGGTGCACCCGGGCGACCGCGGATACGGCTACTATGACCACGAAAAAAGGTTCGAAGCGTTCGAGACCGCGAGGGAACTCGCTCCGGACCTGAGGCTCCGTTTCGGCATCGAGGTCACCCACCATCCAAAACACGTCGACGAAATAAAGACCTTCCTCAGGAGCCGCAGGTTCAGCTATGTCCTCGGAGCCGTCCACGACATAGGCTGGGAGGAGGTCCCCAAATTCATGGAGCGGGCCGAAAAAGAGGGGGACGATCTGAGGGAGAGCCTCGACCCCTATTTCCTCGACTGCCTGAAGCTGGTCGAGAGCAACCTTTACGACGGGCTCGCTCATCTCGACTTCCCCAAGAGATACATGAAGCCGCGGCCCGCGGCGGATTTCTTCGCGCAGAACTACGAAAGGATCATAAGGTCCGTGCTCACGGCCTGCCTCGACATGGGGGTCTTCCTCGAAGTGAACACGGCGCCCTACCGTGTCGGGATCCAGGAACCTTATCCCGGCTGGCCGATCCTGGCTTTGTACCGAAGGCTGGGCGGCCGGGAAGTGGTGCTCTCTTCCGACGCTCACAGGCCAGAGGACCTGGCCACGGCTTTCGAGGCGGTCGTGAAAGAGCTTTCCAGGATGGGGATAACCGTCAGGAACGCCGGCTGAGAAAGCTCCGCGCCGGAAGACCCGCGATACCCGCTTTTCTTGACATCAAAGCGATATGCCTATATCCTTATTTCTTGTGAAGATTGAAGTTATGACAAGAGAAAGGGCCTGAAATGAGCAATAAGGATATTATCAGGGAACGGCTGGGAGAAGCGCTTTCAGATCTTAACATCTCCATCACTTCGCTCAAGGACGAGCTCTCGAGGATCCAGGCTCTTGTTCCCGCCCCGCCCGATCTTGACCAGGTCGCCGCGGCGGTCTCCGACGCGATCCCCGAACCCGAACCTGTAAAGGCCGAAGCTCCGCCCGCGCAGGGGCAGGCCTTCAACAACAAGCTCCTTTACCATGTCGGAAAGCTCGAATACTCGTCAAACCAGTCCGAGATACTGAAAGAGCTGATGGAGTACATCAGAGAGTACGCCGAGAGGGCCCTTCTCTACATCGTGAAGGACGACAACGGCAAGGTCTGGAACCACTTCGGTTTCGACGGACAGTCTCCCCAGACATGGACCGCTTCGCTCTCAGGCGACCCTCTGCTGAAGAGACTCATGGCGAACAGGAGCAGGCTCATACTGGACGGCAGCCTTCCCGGCTTCATACCCGCGAAGGGCGGCGTGAAGAGATGCATGGTCTCTCCCCTCCTGCTCAAAGGCAAGGTGGCGGCATTCGTTTACGCCGATTCAGGCGCCGACGGAAAGCTCGACCATTACTCGATAGACATCCTCATCCGCACCGCCTCGCTCGTTTTGGACCTGATGCCCCTGCGTCAGAAGAGGGACCCGCAGCCTCCTACGCTCGAAGAAGCCGGCATAATCGGCTTCGGGCAGGCGGCTTCCTCGCCGATCGAACAGGAACCGGAGGAGGTTTTCGAGGAAGCCGAGGAGATCCCCGTCGAAGCGGTCGAAGAAGAATCCCCGCTTGAAAGGACGGCCGCTTCCCGCCCGAGGGACACCGCGAGGCTCGACGAGCCCGAACCGGCTTCAGCCCCGGTGGAACCTGCGGAAGTTGTTGAAGAAGCTCCCCCGCCCCCTCCGCCCCCGCCGAAGGCCGCTCCCGAAGAGGAGCCTGTCCCGCCCGAGGAGCAGAAGGAGCACGAAGGTGCGAAGAGGTTCGCCAGGCTTCTCATCCAGGAGATCGCCCTCTACCACCCCGACGAGATCGAAGCGGGAAGGACCAACAAGAACCTCTACTCCGTCCTCAGGGACGATATCGAGAGAAGCCGTGAAGCCTTCGAACAGAGATACCAGAAGCCAAGCATCCGCAAGAGGGATTATTTCAGGAAAGCCCTCGTGCAGTACCTCGCGGACGGCGATCCGACGGCTTTGGGCAACTAGCCTACAACTTCTCTTTTTCCTGATACTGGCCCTGTTCGTTTCCGGAAAACAGCCGGAAACGGACCTGGGGCTCGTGTCGCGCCTCCCGGTTTCCGAGAGGATCCCCGCGCTGGAAAAACTCCTCGCGGAGAGAGAACCTTCCATCCCCCGCTGGCAGGCGAAGCTTCTCCTCGGAAAGAGCTATGTCGAGAACAAGGATTTCGCGAAAGCAGAGGCGGTCCTCGACCAGCCCGACGTCAGGCAGTGCCCCCTATGGGAGTTCGGGACAAGGTATATCATCGAAGCGCGGGAGGGAAAGGACTCGAAGTATTCCGGGATCGACCTCTGGAAGAAGCTGCACGAAGCGGAGGGAGAGGCTTCGTTCCGGGTAGAAGCCGCCGGAAAACTTGCCGGTTACCATTTCTCCTCCGGAAATTACGAAAAGGCCCTGCCTCTTCTGGAAAGCCTGCTGGCCTCTTTTCCTGACAACCCTTCGCTCAACTACAAGATCGCGAGGTCCTACTTCGCCTCCTCCGGAAGGGCCATGGCGATGCCGTTCGCGAAAAAGCTCTACACGGAATTCCCCGTGTCCAGGGAGACCCTCGCGCTTTTCGAGGAATGTCCGGCGCTTGAGCCCGACCTCTCAGAACTCACGAACGAGGAGATCAGAAAGAGGCTCCTCAGACTGGAGGAACAGGGAGGCTTTTTCCGACTCGAAAAGGAAATGCCCCTCTTCGAGAGGTACCTGGAACCCGACCAGTCGGCCTTCCTGAGCGCTTCGCTTCTTGTTTTCAAGAACAAGGCGCCCGAGGCCGTGGGGCTCTTCCTCAAAACTCCGCCCTCTTCGCCCCTGTACGCCAATGCGCTCGAAAAGTGCGTGTCGAACATCAAGAACGCGAAGGGCAGGGCGCCGGAGATAGAAAAAGCACTCATCCTTCTGGGCGCGAAAGAAAAGGAGAGGCTTCTCGGGGAACTGTTCGATTATTACCGGAAGGCTTCGATGAACGGCGACGCCGCGAGGATAGCGCGGCAGTTGCTCGCTTTCTCCGATCCGGACGCCGCCGAGTACCTTTACAAGGGAGCGTGGAAAACTCACCTCGCTGGAGACACGAAGAGATCTTCGACGGCCCTCCGCGAACTGGTCAAGCTTCTTCCGGACGAAAACGACTATCATCAGGCCGCGCTCTTTTCACTACTTGAGATGAAAGCCCTGAATCAGAAAGATTCCGAGGCCGCGAAAGGAGAGCTTCTCGCCTCCTCCCGCTACGGCTATTACGGCTACAGGCTAAGGGGCGGGATGCCGCCGCAAGCCGAGGCCGCTTCTTCCTCCCTGCCGCCGATCCTCTCTCCGCCGGCAAAGAAGAGCAGGAGGTTCAAGGCGGCGCTTCTCGCGGAGGCGGGGCTCGGGGATGACGCGATCGCCGAGCTCGAATCGCTCATAAAGGCCGGCGAAAGACCCGAGCTTCTGTGGGAGCTGTCCCTCGTGGCGTCGAAGGCGAAGATCTATCCCAAGTCGGTGAGGGCGGCCCGCAAGCTCTACCCCGACGCATATTCGGAGAATGGCGACAAGCTCCCGAGGCAGGCCTGGGAGATGATCTATCCACTTCCCTACTTCGACAGTTTCGAAAGGACGGCGAGAGAAAAGGGGGTGCCCCTGCCGACGCTCTACTCGATAGCCAGGCAGGAGAGCCTCTTCGACATCGCCGCAGTCTCGAAGGCAGGCGCAAGGGGGATGATCCAGCTCATGCCCTCGACCGCGAGGATGGTTGCGAAGAAGAACGAGATACTCCTCGAATCGGACGAGATGCTCAACGACGTCGATGTCAACCTCGACATCGGCTCCAGGTATTTCCTTTCGATCTACAGGCAGTTCGGCTCGAACCTTCCGATGGCTCTCGCCGGATACAACGCAGGCCCCGGCAGGCCAGCCGAATGGAACAAGCGGCCGAACAATCCCCAAAAGGAAACGCTTTTCATCGAATCGATCCCCTTCCGCGAGACCCGCTCCTACGTCAAGCGCATCATGAACAACATCTGGGAATACAAGAGGATCTACCCGGAGCTGAAGGACAAGGCTTAACGCTTCGCTTCCCGAAGAGGGGGGCGATCCTTGCTGCCTCGAATTCTAACTATTCGCCTTAAGGTGGCTTAAGGCTAATAAAGAATTCTACGGCCGCATTCCTCTTAGGCGCTCCGCTCGCAGGCTCACTGCGCTGAACACTCCCCCGGTAGAGAATGTGCCCTATCGCGACGTGAAGTCGTCTTTGGGCACAACATTTTTCGCCCTTCGGGCAGAGACGCTGACGCCAGAGCTGAAGACTGATGGCTGAAGGCTGAAGGAAAAAACAACAACATTTACCACAGAGGTCACCGAGGACACAGAGAAAGACAATTACAATTCACAAGGATGAACAGGATTGGAAGGATCTGAAGGCTGAAGTCTGAAGTCCTTCGGACAGGCTGAAGGCTGATGGCTGAAGGCTGAAGGATTGTCTGTAGGGGCGAACGGCCGTTCGCCCGAATAAATTTCACCGTCTGCAATGATCGGGGCGCTCTCTGCGACAGTCGGGGCCGGTTCTGCGATTGAGGGATTCTTCTCTGCAAACGCCGAGGTTTCATCTGCTAAACGGTCGGCGGACTTTGCAAGAGGCGAGTTGCTCTCTGCAAGTGCTGAGTAACGCCCTGCAATAGATGAGTAGCGTTCTGCAAGAGGCGAGTAGCTCTCTGCAAGTGCTGAGTAACGCCCTGCAAGAGATTAGTAGCTCTTTGCAAGCGTCGAGTAGCGATCTGCATGAGATGAGTAGCGATCTGCAAGCGCCGAGTTGCTCTCTGCAAGAGGTGAGCAACGCGCTGCAAGAGGTGAGTAGCTCTCTGCAAGTCGCGCATACAGCCCTGCGCAACAAAAGTGTGCCAAAAAGGACACAAAAAAGGCCCCGCCGTGCTTCGGGCGGGGCGAGACGCCAAATGGGATTTGTGTGGATGGGTTTTTAATTCGGTTTCGCCCCTTCGGGGGGCTCTTCGCCTTTTCTTTTGCCCCTGTTGCGGCCGAGGATGTCGAGGTTGTATCTCGCGGCAAGCGTGGCGTCGGCCGACCAAAGCTCGTGCCCCGCGTTATTTACCATCTTGAGCCCGGTGTACAAAAGCCCCTTCTGGAAGTAGAACTCCTTCACCGAATCGGGAAGCTCCCTCAGCCTTTTTACCTCCTGCGAAGCGTCCTTCGTCCTCAGCTCGGTTTCCAGCTTTTTCCCCTCTTCAAGAAGCTTGTCCAGGTTCGCCCCGTGCAGATTGCCGAGGTTCGCCTCAAGAAGCTTCACCATTTCCGTGAGCTGTCCCTGGAGCGCCGGGATCGTCCTCGCGTGCGAGATCTTCAAAAGCCCGTCAGGCATGGACTTTCCCATCTCGGCGGCGTTCTTCGCCCTCTTCGCCACCTTCCTGCGCCACACCTTCGCCCGGCGGAAAGCCTCATTCTGGACATTCGTCGCCTCCTCGGACTCGGCCTTCATCAAAGCCTTGTCCTTCCTGGCGGCGTCAACCTTCCCCACCGCCGCCCCGACCTCATCCTTGAACCCGTCGGGAAGAAGCTCGTAAAGAGCCTTTCCGTCCAGAGCGGCGATTCCCAGAGTGTAGCCCGCCTGGTCCACAAGGTAATCCGCCCTGAAACGAGAGCCTACTTCGATAAGTTTTTCCCTCGGAATTTCGGTGATCATGGAATCCTCCTTCCAAAAAGTAGAAAAAACGGATTAAGAAACCAATGAAAATATTTGCGCTTTGTTCAGAAAATATTTTAGCAAAAGGGAAAGAGGAAGGAAAGGGGGGGGTAAGAGGAGTGCGATTTTCTCCATGAAGGGAGAAAGGGAGGGATTCAGTTCACCCGGATTGCATAATGCATGGCATGGCCCCACGGCTTTATCATCCCATTTCGCAAATGTCGGGCTGAAAATGCTGGAATGCAGTATGCGACACAATACTTCTTCAAATGGAAAATTAGAGGGATGGAACTAATTATCACAGAGCGCGAATCTAAATGCTTCCTCCGCGAGGCCGTTGGCGGTGTAATCAGAAAAGTCATGACAGCCCGGGCGGATGAGTATCTCGACAGGAATGTCGCGCTTATGCATGAACTTCTCGAAGATCTCGATGTTTGGACGCAGGGGATCATCTTCTGTGGAAAAAGCCGCGAAACGTTTTCCATGACATACTTCTCTCGGACTTTGTCTGACAGCTTCGGCCATCCCGACCCCGCCCAGAGTCGCGACTGTCTTGACACCGGCTATATCCAGGGTTAGTCCGACCGCCAGATATGCTCCAGAGGAAAAGCCCACGAATCCGATCGTGGAGGGCATCGGGGAATTGCGTGCCGGCAGGAGTTCTGTTAACAATGCGCTTAAGAGCCTCCGCCTTAAGACAGTCTGCCAATCCGAGTCGAGCAATACTGCAACGCCCTCAGAATCCTCTTCTTCGGCACCCTGTTTGTCATTGTCTGTCTTAATCATGCTGGGTGGAGGAAAGGGGCAGACAAGCAAATCCGCAACCTGCCCATCGGAGGCCTCCACAGCTCTCATAAAGACTTTAAAAATGGAGGTCGGTTCAGTCCTCAGCCGATTCCTGAAGGTCTTTTCCGAAACGGAGCCTCCGATGTAGGCCACCAGCCGTGGAGATCGCGCACCGCAGTTTGAAAGCGTGTAGGAGTCTGCAAAATAGAGCCCGCCCAATAAAGATTTCTCAATTACAAGTTTTCGATGCTGCATTATGAACTTCAATAACAGCGTCCTCCTCATGATTATTCTATATCTTGGGAAGGAGGTTTTCAAACGGAGGACGGGGCGGGGGGCGGTTTCCTTAAATGTCATCTTTGAAACATAGTTGATCGTCCCTATTTCCCCGGATTTGTCTTAGTGCTCTTGTTGGTGTTTGTATTCATAGAGACAATGCAAAAGGTGCTTTTAAATATCAAGTAATCCGCCTCATGACTCTTGGCACATTCTTTCTTTGTGCTCATTGACACGCGATATAAAACATTATTTACGCAAATGAATTGACCTTGGTAGAAGACCCGCTCTCCTTCTAATGTCCACCAAAAGGAATACTCAATAGCAGCTTGGCTTTGCGGAAAATTTATGGGCTTAGTAGTGATGGTAGCTTTGTCCCCATTGATAGAGGCAGCAAAGCTATAAATAGATTCGACAACAATATCCTTCGCGTCTTCTGAACTCCACAATGTACTTCCTGAAAGCGATGGGTCAATATAAGTCACAGTTACAGAATACAACGCTGGACAGTCAGCACTTGGGCTTGTCGCCTGATAAGAAATGGCATGTGCGGTCTGTGAATTTGCCTCACGAATTGTAACTTCAGTCTTAGATGGAAAAACTGCACCAAACCCGTCTTTTGTTGATATGTAGTACCCCTTTGAAGTCAATTTATCAATCTCTGTTTTTAAAGGATATTTTGGTTTATCTTGAATAGTATTGGCTAAGATATATGCACCGACGACACAAGATAATGCTATTAAAATGGTAGAGGTCAGTTTATCGAATATATGCTTTTTTTGCAAAGGACAACCTCCTATTTCTGTAATTGTTTAACTGTGTTTGGTGCAGCTTCATGTAAAATTCAGAAGCCATTAAATATCGCCCGCATTATCAATTTTCTCTAATTTCAAATGAAATGACAAACCAGCTGCTTTTTTTGGTATTGCAGTAGTGGTGGTGGTAATCTTTACAAGCTCACCCGACTTGATAAATAGTTTTTCCCTGATTTTGAATGAATAGTCTTGAATCTTATCTCCAATAATTGGCTCATATGCATATCCATCCAAAAGTTTTTTTCCCCGAGTGTAGTAGTTCTTTAATGCCTTTTTCTTTGGAGTCATCTTTCCCGTTTTTTCCCACTCTACTATAGCTTTTCTAATTTCATCTTCATCAAACCAAGCGAAAGTCTTTTTAAGAAAATCTTCATCAACACCTTCGCTTTTTAATAAAACTGAGAAGACTGCTGTTCCATCCACATCTTGATCATTTGTGTTTCTAATTAGCATTATGATTCTAAGAGATGTTTCATCACCATTCTTAACCCATTCGTGAGTTTGTTGGTCGATAACGACCTTGCTGTCCATATAACTCTTTTCGACATGAGTCTGGCTGAACCTAACAAAGAGAAAATGTGTGGCATAACTCAATATAATTAATCCAATGATTATTGATAAACCTATTGCAAGAACATTCGTTTTAGTTACAAGCCATTTTATTGGAACTATTCCTTTTGAGATAATAGTTCCTTTAAAAACCTCCTTTTTCGTGGTTCGGCCTTTTTTTAGAAAATCTTCCTGACAAGCCTCTTCTATGGCGGGGCTTAAATTACTTTGACTTCCAGTAGTATCTTGAACCGTCATATTAGTTGCTAACTTATTTAGGGCAACTGCTTCAGCCTTTTTCCTTAGCCTCCAATTGACATATATTCTACCTAAAATGACGCCCACTACTATAGGGCCAAATGTCTCTAGATTACTTTTTCCGAGAGAAGAAGTAATATCTCTAGAGAATAATTTAAAAAGCATTATTAGAATAATTGACAAAAACCATATCAAAGAAAACAAGACTAAAGGTTCGATGCCTCGTAATTTTTCTTTTCTTCTCTTAAAAATACCGAAATATGATCCGCAAAAAATGAAAATTGCCGTTGGAAACGAAAACCCTATGGCCCAAGCAATCTGATCAATACCCATAAGAAGACCCATGAGAGCATTGAGATAAAGAGGCGTTTAAAGCTAAACCTCTCATTTTAAATTTCATCATTTGCTTTCCTCATCTTTTTTCCCGCTCCCATTCTACTCTTCCCTTCTTTTTATTAGAACCCCTCGCCCCTCACATTTTTCCGTGGCTTAGGGCATTGCGTTTCTCTCACTTCTCCGGCTTTTTCACGCTGTCTTCGTACTGCTTCAAGAAATCCAAGACTTCCTTATCATCTTTCAAAGGGATTTTATTCTCGGTCAGCGCCGAAACTGTGTTTTTGATATTGTCTGTATCGCGTTCAACAAGGACAACCATCAATGGATGCCTGGTGGAGGAAGCAATCTGCTCGCATATGTTCAGGTAGCTCGTCGCCACATCAATCGTTTCCAGCCCGCCGACGCCACAACCCAGCATGGGGACGGTGACGCTTGATATTCGTTCTGCGATTGCCGTTTCAAGGGTTTTGCTGAAAGAAGATTCAACCATGGACAATTCGGATCTGGTCATATGGTGCTGGTCTATCACGACCGCATGAAAGATTTGAAGCGCCTTCAAAGTTCCAGGAAATGTCGCAACGACATCACCCAGCCTTGCCGGAGCATGTTTACGCGCTTCCTTCTCGATGTCGTAACCGCCTCTCGAACGCAGCGCCCCCGCAACGCCCCCGCCCATCCAAAGCCCTTCGTTGGCGGCGTTCATTATCACTTCCGAGCAGGCATTTGCAATATTCTCTTCAAATAGGAAGAGAGAAATGGTGCCTATTTCGCGGAAGACAAGCGGAACAGGGGCACGGCTGTCGCCCCACGGGAACGGAAAACCGGCAACTTTAAGGAACTGGTCGAAATCCTCCGAATTGCACGAAAGTTTGTACGCCCATAACCCCGCTAACGCGTGGAAGCCAGACTGTTCCTCTCCTTTGAGGATAATAATTTGAGACTTGGGAAAACAGGGGAAGGAAATTCCTGCAGGAATGAATCCACCCGGAAACTTAATTGGCATCGTCGGCTTGATCCATGTGAATCTTTCAAGTGAATTAGCCGCGTCCGTCATTGAGAATCCTCCTTTCTTTATTATACTCTAGGAACTTCTTGCTTCAAAGAATCCCCCCGCCCTTTTCCTTTTCTCAGGGCGGGGGGGCTCATCTTGCTTCTCTTACTTCTTCGCTTCTTTCTTGGCTCTGCCGGTGGGTGTTGCGAGGGCTTTGGTGCCGAAGTCCCTGACGATGGAGTTTTTCTTGCCGTAGAAGCCGCGGACAGCGTCATCGTCCTGGGCAAGCTCTGATCCGCAAAGCTTGTAATGGGCGAGGTAGGCTTCGTATGCCTTCCCTGCCTGTGTCACGAGGGTCTCCCAATTTTCCCGAAGGTCTTCGAGGTTCGTTCTCATTTCGGCCCGCTTTTTCGGGTCAAGCCAGGCGGGGAGGACAAGATGGAATTGAAGGATGTTAAAAGTAAAGACTTGACCCCCAATAGACTGTGATGTTTCTATTTTATTTGAACAGAATTCAATATCTGCTTTAAGTCGTCTTGCTTGAAGTCGCCCGCTCCCTCCTTATGGGACAATGTGACGGTGAAAGCACCAGATTTAGGAAAGAACTTGGCTAATTGTACATGGAACGGAGAGTCGGCAGCAAGCTGACGTCGATATTCAGAGATTAAGACAGGATGGCCATTGAGCTCTAACTTTTTTGTTCCAAGCCAAGCGACTAACTTCCCATGCACTGCTTCAAGACTTTTTATAATCATCGCTTTTACCCCTTTATCAAACTCCAATACGTCTTGAGCAGATAAACTCTTAAGGTCGGTTTCTGTTACATTTAGGTCTCCATAATACCTAACGTTCATGATTGCCAATGTATTAGCAGGGGGTGGCGGATAATTTGCCGCTATAAGCAACTGCGAATCTACGCTTTGATATTTTGAAAGATCCAGAATCTTACCAACGTATCTATCAAGGGCGCCGACTTCTTCCGCATTGAATAAACCCCAATCTGAAGGTACAGCAATCCTTATGCCGTACTTGAGTTGGGCCGTTATGATCGTGGCTTTATGTACAGTCTGTTGCGCTTCGGACCATAGCCCGCCAGGTAAAAACATTAAGCCAGACGTCAATAAGAACAAGGCAAAAAATCTATTTTTCATGTTAACCTCCTTCTTAGCTATAATGCAAAAGATCATTTATCTGTTTCGATTTCCCATCTGGCCCTAATGCCCAAAAGGCTTGCTCGCTACTATATTTATTTCCGCCTATTCCTCCTTGGTACTGAATACCTATCATACTGGGGAAGTTGGCATAATCAGCAATCTCTTTGAAGAAATCTTCCGGCAAAGTCACAAAAATCACCAGATGATATGCCAACGTTCCATAAAAACCTACTGTCAGCATAGGGGGACATTTAGGGTGGTGTTCAAATCGAATGAAATGGTAAGGTCTTGGCTCTTCACAAAGGGACTTAACTCTATTAATAAACATCTTGACATCATTTTTTTTCTCTAACTGAGGTTCTATTTCTTCAAGCAACCGTTCTGCTAATCCTTTCACTTGAAAGAAGCGAGCGCTCCCAACAAAGAACATGAACTCATAGGCAATTTTTGCTATCAAAGCATTTGGATCTCCAAGGGCTTTTGGTACAAGATTTGGCTTGAGTTTCTCAGAGTGTTTCTCAAACTCAAATGGGATAGAGTCGGGAATAAACTTCTCGCCAGCGATACTATTTTCAGCAAATTTACATATGCGTTCAATCTCTTTTTCCTTACAAGTTTCATCCGCGTTAATGTCTTGCCGTTGAAGACTTTTCTTAAGAATCTCAGTTCCGCGCTTTTCAGGCCATATTATATTCCCTGCTGAGTTTTTTTGTGGCAACAAATAAAAACCTTTGCTGTCTGCATGTGCACGAAATTTATCACCAGATTGTGATTCAAGAGTCGCATCGTAATTGCTCTTAAGAATGTGATCGAGCCGCTCTATATCACCGATTTTATGAAGGGCTGTAAGGATATCCGGCACTCTTTGTATATGGTGGTCGACATTTGCTCCAAGCCAGCTGTTGCAATCAAAACAGACATATTTTTCAAGTTTCAAGCGACCCCCGATAGCATCCGGGATTATATGCTCTATACGGAATGAAACTTCATCTTCAGTGCGAAAACAAAAAATACACCGTGATGGACAATTCTTTTTTGTTTCCTGTTCTGAAGTAGCTTCTTTTGGTTTGTCCAAGCGTATCTCCTTTTTACGAGTAAAATTCCATAGCCTTAACTATTGAAGGTTTTTTTGATTCTTTATGCTCATTCTGCGTTTCGCATCTGCATCCCATCATTATTTTTTCCCATTCACCCCCCCTCCCATTCTACTCCCCCCACCTTTTAAAAAGAACCCCCGCCCTTTCCTTTTCTCAGGGCGGGGTTCAATTCAGCCTTGGCTCTTACTTCTTCGCTTCTTTTTTGGCTCTGCCTGTGGGTGTCGCGAGGGCTTTGGTAAGGAATCCCCCTTATCCCGTTAACTTCTTGGGATGAGGGAGACTGCCACGTTTTCGGAACCCACGAAGGAGAACTCGCAGTGACGGTCCCGGCTGGAAAACGCCAGCCGCGTCGGCGGCCAAGGGCCGTCCACGAGAAACCCGCGCGATTGCCCCCGCGGAAGACCCTTGGCCGTCGACACGTCAAATAGCAAAAAAGGGCGGGATATCCGGGGACGCAATAACTATTTCCCATCGTATTCATCCTCCAGCAATTGATCTTGGATTAATTGCAGAATGTTCGCATCCTGGCTTAGCGCCAAGGGCGCTGGCGCATAGACGCCGATGGGCGGTATGCGAGGAAGACAAGGGGGGAAGCCCGACTCGTACTTGTGTACTCGGAGGACCTTACACCCCGCGTGAACCATGGGGTCACATCTTGCAATATAGCATTATTTCCGGGCATCGCTTTTAGCCATCTTCAACATTCTCCCTGCCGTCGCGTAATGCACACCCAAATATTCAGATATCTCCACGAGGGTGTATCCGTGCTCTTCGTGAGCCTCTTTTACTTTCTGCCTGAGCTCATCCTTCGAGATGACATTTCCACTGAAAATCATTTCCAGGATAGGGCGAACAATCTTTCTTTGATATCTCGGATGTTCCTTTATGTCCCCTTTGCTCTTGAGCATATCCTTGCAACTTTCTAAAAAACCTCCACTGCCAAGCACTATCTGCGCCGCGACACCGTCGAAGGGACTTCCTTTCTTCCGGATTCCCCGGCTTACGAATTGTCGGTATCGCCTTTGAGCTTCAGCCTTCTTTTTGCAGAACCTTCCGAGTATCCAATCTTCGAATAAAAACTCGGGAGCCGCTTCCATGCCGGCCGTTGCCTTATAACTGCTCCATTTCCATTCGGCTGGTGTTTTCACCATTTTTGCGCGAACAGGGTTCAAGACTACATACCTTGCAACCTCCAGGAGGTGACTCTCCTTTTCTATCAAGACTGCCTTGTACCTTCCCTGGAACAGGTGTCCAACTCTTTCATGGCGCCGGTTGTAGTCCTGGGTGTAATCCCCGTTCAGCCTTTGCATGCCCTTTGAAAGATTACCCCGGGGAGTTTCCACGACAATGTGATAATGGTTGTTCATCAGGCAATAGGCATGTATGATCAGGCCGTAGCGCTCCTTGACTGAGGTGAGTTTTTCAAGAAACTTCTTCCGGTCCTCGTCGTCATAAAAGACATCTTGCCGCGCGTTCCCCCGCGATGCCACGTGATATACGGCACCGGGATACTCTATTCTTATCGATCTTGCCATTTTTCCGACCTCATTATGTTTCACAATCTCCATAAGCATTCTACTAGATGAATATGCTAGATTGCAAGATGTGATAATCATCTAGCCGGTCTTTCGGCTGCCGAATCGACGCAGTTGCGGTATCTTTGTAACTGTGTAGGATACGGCAGAAAGGAGGCGGATGATGAAGAGGTTGTATTGTGGAATCGACCTGCATTC
>Ga0209096_1000606_pt1 | contig 46257 bp, 52 predicted proteins | sample AD_UKC034_MetaG_FD_184407 | JGI IMG/M metagenome (GOLD analysis project Ga0209096, IMG submission 184407) | Active sludge microbial communities of municipal wastewater-treating anaerobic digesters from USA - AD_UKC034_MetaG (SPAdes) (version 2) | ecosystem: Engineered > Bioreactor > Anaerobic >...
AGATCAACATCTACGTTCATCACGCTCCCTCCTCCCGGCCGGTTTCGACCATACAGGACCACAAATCCTCTTCCGATTCGAACCAGACCAGGTCGTCACCCTCCCATCGCCGCACAGCCACCATGCGCCCGCCAGTGAAGAGTCTTTTTACTTCCGCAACGACCCACTCTTCACCCTCCTCGATCTCCCCTCTCGACTCCGTTGCAATCAGGATCGCTCCTGGACAAAGGAACGAGTAGAGCGTCTCGCCAGAAACCGTTTCTTCAGTCGGTTCATCCTCGAAGAACCCAACGGCACCTGGGGGCACCTCGAGATCTGGCCTGGCCTTCTGCTGTGAAAGCCGACTGATCTTCATGAACCGCGCTTCGGCCCGCGTAAGAACAGGCAACCCATTTACCGCATCGACCCATCGCTGCTCAATTTCATCTGCCGTGAATACGCGGCTTAGATGACGGACGGTAACCCCCCACCGATACGCAAGGTTCGAGAGCGACCAACCTTTCGCGGAAGCTGCTTCGCGCAGCTCGTTCCTGGCCACCCGTTGCGTGCGCTCTCTGATCATCGGCGATCAACCCGCGGGTCACTGAATTTTGAACTTACGCCCATCTGTGTCACTGAGTCTTGAACTATAGGCCTCAATTTTAGACATCCATGTCCATTAATACAAACTTAAACATCTGATTTTAAAGAAATCATAGGAATTTCAACGGCACTACCTTGCGTGTTTTAGACCCCCCTTCTTCCGTGACTCGACCGTCAAAGTTCCCATAATGGGGAGTTATGGGAACATCTTGAATGGTAGTGATCATTTTTGGACGTTTGACGTCCGAAAAACGGTTATAAAAATCCGATACAATGAGAGTCCTTGGCACTACAATCAGCAGGTAACTCCAGTGAGCGAACTGACGCAAAATGCAGCGCCCCACAAAACCAAGGAACAGCACGGCCTGCCGAACCTTTCCCACATACTTATCCACACAAATCTGAGGACAACGGGACGTGCGCAGCGCTCTTGCCGCTTGGCTCAGGCTAATGCGAGCCTTCCTGCACCACGGCGCCCTGCTGCTGGCCGGCCGTGCGGTCTCGAAGCGCCCACCGACCGCTCACCGAGGCATGTTCATCCACCTGTTCATGCTCAACATGCTGACGCTCGCACTTGGCTCGGCCCTTCGATCCTGGCCCCTCACCGTGATGCAGCTCGTGGCCACCGTCCTGCTCGCAGCTTTGTTCCTGGTGGCGTGCGTTCGCCTATGCGAGTACCTCTGCCGCTACCTGGCAGGCAGCTCCGCGTTGAGCGATGGCGCTTCATGGCTGCTCCTGCTCACCCTCCTCCCTGCCACGACGATCGAAACGATCTCGTCAGCGCTCGGCGCATCAGTCTCTCCACTGCTGACGGCATTGGCCCTCACCCGGCTGCCGCAGCAAATACGGGAACTCCAAAAACTCAAGGACAAGGACCCAAACCATGACCTCTGAACAGACAGCAAACGCCTACCGCGGCCTCACCGTGACATGGCACTTCCTGGCAGCCACCGTATTCGTCTTCCTGAGCACGATGCTGGCGGCGATGGCCGTGCGCGGTTACGCCCCGCTCCTGAGCGGTAGCCTCTCTGCGGTTTTCCTCGCGACCACGGTCCTAAGCGCCTTTGCAGGCTACGGCCTGCAGCACATGAAGCGCTGGGCGGCATACCTGAGCCACATCCTTACAGGAGTGATCGCCATCGGCGCCTTGGCACTGATCCTGATGCCGCACTACGCGCCCGAAATCGCACCCCGTACCAACCTGCCCTTCTGTGCTGTGATGCTCCTCACCTCGATGGCCTGTCTTGTCTCAGGGCACCTCGCCATTCGCTCGAAAGAGGCAACTCGATGAGTGCCAGCGCAGTTTCCTTCGAGGACGTTCGGAACGCCTTCTTCGAAGTTCTCGCCGAAGGAGGAAATCCAACATTCGAGGCGATCTACACCAAAATCGGCCGCAGAGGCGGCGCAGATGTGGTCAGGAAGCTCATTGCCGAGGTCAAGACAGAAGCGGCAAACCTGCACGAAAAGCTCACGCTCTCACGCATGCCAGGAGTTCCTGACCCCTTGGTCGATCTGCTCAACGAATTCGCGCGCACATCCTGGGATCTGGCCCTGGACGGAGCCACACAGAATCTTGAGGAAGCTCGAGCTAACCTGGCACGCAAGGAAGAGGCGCTCGAGGAAGAAAACAAGGCCCTACGGGCAACCGCAGATGATTTCGTGCAGAAGGCTCTACTGCTGCAGAAGGAGCTTGCCGGTCTCGAGCGTATGTGTGCTGAGCGCACAGAGCGCATCCAAGCGCTCACTGAAGAGGTCCAGCACCTCACGGAGCGCAACGACAACCTGCACGCCGAGATCGCCCATTACCAGAGACGGATCGGCGAACTTGAGGGCAGCGTCCAGGCTGAACGCGATCGTGGTGAACGCTCGCTCGCATCAGCGACGGAACGCCACGAGGCCGCGCTCGCCTCCCTGACTGAGCGCCACCAAGCCTTGGTTGCCGAACTAAGGGCGGAAGCCGAGCGGCAGATGAAGCTTGCCGATGACAGAGCAGATGGTGACCGAAAGCACCTTTTGAAGCAAACCGACGATCTCCGGCAGGAATTTGTCCGAAAAGAAAGTGCGCTTAAGCAAGCGATTGAAAGTGCACAGATGAACGAGAAAAAAGCATGGGAAGAGCTGCGAATGTCCCGGAAAGAAAATGCAACGCTACGAGAACAGCTCGCTGAAGCCAACGGGAAAATTGCGGCTCTGTCGAGTATTGAGACTCTGTTCGCCTCACTTAAGGCAGCAGAGAACACACCTAAACGGAAGGAGCAGGACTGATGAAGTACGACGAAATCGAGCGTTCGCTAGGGGTAGGGTCCGGGGACAGTGACCGTGTTATCGATGCCGAGCTTGTATCACCCGCGCGACTGAGGCTGATCACGATTGCATCGTTGGTCATCTCCATGGGAGCTGTTGCAACCGCTGCATGGTTTGCTGCCGTAGCCACAATGAAGCCCGCAGAGCAGGTTTCAATCCAGGAATTGTCACCACCGCCTGCTGATGTGGTGCGCCAGGACGCGCTTACTGCGCTGCACGCCTCGATCGATGAGCGCGACGAAACCTACAAGATCCTTTTTGAAACCAGCCAGGATCGCGTGACAAGCCTAGAAGCACGTACCAAGCAACTCGAGACAGCGCTTGCCGCCCTGTTGCCGCTTATCGGGAGCGCAATGGGTGCGATTGATGAGTCTCCACGCCCCGAAGCCGCTACGAAAACAGCACCTCAGAAACCCGTTGAAAGAAAACCTCAAGTAGCCGCGCCGGCTAGGCAAACAGCTCCTCCACCGTCCATAGCCACAGCAGCCCCTCCTCCCCCACCCCCCCGCCCGGCTCAAGTGATCGTTCCTCCTGTCCCGGCCACATCAACGCAAGTCTCAACCATCGACGAGACTTCGCTGCCGATGCGTGTCATCAGCAAGCAGGAAGTCGGCATTCAGTTCAAGGGGCAGGGCGAGATCACGGACTCGAGCGGCAAGTCCGTACGTGTTGGCCAGACTGCAGCGGGCCTCGATGGAAAACTACTTCGAATCAGCCCAGAAGAAGGCCTGGTCATCACCGACCAACGCATCTACGTACTCGAATGAGGCGCCCCATGTTCAAACTTCCTGGCAAAGGGAAAGACCGTAAGCAAGCTTCTCATGAGACAGCCCAAGGTCTTGGGATCACGTCTCTCATCGCGAAGGGCGTGACCGTGAAGGGCGCTATGGATCTCCAGGCGGGGATCAAGATTCACGGCCGCGTGCTGGGCGACGTCACGATCGCAGGCGGAACAGGTGTTGTTCTATTGCACGCAGAATCAGAGGTCTTTGGTTCAATCCTCGCTGAGCGCGTTTTTGTGGCCGGCACAGTCCGAGGCGACATTCGCGCACGGGAAGTTCACCTGTACGGGACTGCCAACGTCACTGGAGAAGTGAGCTACGGCACGATTGTGATACACGATGGCGCCATCCTGAACGGCTACGCGCATCACAAAAACGCTGATCGGTCCTTACTTCGCGAGAAGGTCGAAGCCGGCGTCGTTATCGACGCAAAATAGATTCAATTACCTTCAAATAAGGTTGCTTTGTAAAAGATTTCCGTCGAAATAAGCTAACTGATAGAATCTGAAACGCGCCTTTTTAGGCCAGATGGATACCGAAAACCAAACAATCAAAATCTCTGCGAGACACCATCTAGCGAAGAAAACCAGACACTGAAAACACAAAGCCCTGGGATCGAGGTACGAACTCGAGCCCAGGGCTTATGTGTACAACTTGCGATTACGTGTGATACGTGATCTGTACTTGCTAAGAAAAATCGGTTGGCGCCGATAGATCCCACAACGATGGAGCTATCTTAGCAAGTGCAAATTACGCGTCAAGGGTTTCTATCGACTTTTTTCCAGAAAAAGGGAAAAGTCGGCCTCTTGGACCGTTTTTGTGGCCTCCTCATACTCTGCTGCCCCGCTGTCTTCACAGCCACGGCGGCTTCCCAAGCTCCTCGTCGACGCTAAAGCACGCGTCTTCGATTCGCTCAAGTTTCTAGACTTGAGCACCCTTGCCCGGCGCACGTTGTCGGGGCTCCTCACATTCCTGAATATCAGGAAGCTTGATCAGCCCTTGTGGCCTGAGAGAGAAGTTTTACGCAAGGAGTGTCATCTGGGCAGCGTTGAAACGCTCAGCCGTGGCATTCGAGAACTCTCCGATCGCGGCTACCTGGTCAGGGAGCAATGGCGACGACGCGACGCAGCTCGCCATGGACAGTTCGCTTATTCCAAAACCTGGCTCACCAATCGCTGCCTGATCGAGATCGAGCTCCTCTGCCCTGCTCCACAGCCCCCCCCCTCGCAAGACCAGCTCGATGCTATCGAGGCATGGGAGGCCATTCAGGCAGCAGTTCCTGTCACCGATCTGATTCTGGACGCACAAGAAGGCGCTGGAGACGACGAAAAGCATTCAGACGTCGCATCCTATTCCGACGGACCCTTCGAGGCGCCACAGGCCTCAGAATCGCTGCCTGCCACGGATATACGCGATGACAGGGAGACACATCCCCTCGAAAAATTTTGTCCACAGGCACCGTCGGTCAATTTGACCCTCGGTATACAAGAGATTGAACGTCCTACTAAACCTCAACTCTTAAGAGAACAACCCGGAACCGCCATTGCTGAATCAACCGCCAGGTCTTCAGGGGATCTTTCTGAAAAACCTCAACCCCAGATAGACCCGTCAAGCCGTTTGCCAGTAGAACTGACCCCACTGTTCGACTACGGGTTAAACAAACCGGCCATTGCTTACCTCATGCGGCTTGCCAGAGAAGCCAACAAAGCAGGAGCCCTCGGGTCGATCTGGATGCTTGCAAAGTCTCGAATCGATGCGCTGAAACTACGAGGGAGAGCGGTCTTCAAATACCTTCGGGCCATGATCCACAAGCCAACCGACTTCGCATGGGTCGCGGCGAAAAACGCCCAAACTGAAGCTATCAGGCGGGCGCAGTCTGAAGCTGGGCGACACGTTGATATCAAGTGCGCTGAGCTCGAGGGCCAGCTTTTCAGGGGCGAAGAAGGGACACTGATTAAAGTCGAAACCAACGGGCTGCTGCGTGTCCAGAGACCTGGAGATGTGGTGCGATACGGCCGGATGAGCGCAGAGTTTCTAGAAGCACTTGCAGCAGGGCGCTTACGTCGGATCGTAGCGGATTGATCGAGCTGGATCGTCGGAGCGTGAGGAAAACCGCTTCGCGATCGAGATCCCGCGCCTCGGGAGCCTGATTCTCACGCACAGCTGCAACGGCCATTTTGCCGGGCTGAAGGAATTCCCGCGCGAAGACCGGCCGCCGGTGGCCGTGGTGTCCTGGTCCTCCCGCATCAGGGTCGGGCTGGGGGTGCTGATGATCCTGCTCGGGGCCTGGAGCCTGCTGCTGCGACTCGGTGGTTTGCACCCGTCCCCCTGCTGGTGGTCCTGTGTGCGACCGGTCTGCTGCGAGCCCTGCTGGGAGCGCCGCATTTTGCGCCTTTTGGCTACGTGCTTGGTCTGGCCTTTCTGCGCTACACCGTGCTGGCGATCCGGGCAGAATCAGCGCGAGAAGGGTGCCGGTTGTGGTTTCTGTCATGTCCGTTCTCCTGTCTCTCGAGCTGCGTGCGGGCTCAGACGGCCATCGGACGTAGGTGAATGCGCCCTTCTTCAACCGCTTGCATGAAGCGCAGATTCGCCGGGATCGCCACACGACCCCGTCGCGGATCGACCCCTTCGATATAGCCGTTTTCACCGCGAACCTGAAGCGTCCCGAGCACCCTCCCTTCCGCATTGCGCGCGAGCCAGCCGCGACACCGGGACAGCAACAGCGTGAGCTTTTCCTGCAGACGCGTTGTGGCGTGCGGGGTGAGTTGGCCGTCGAGTTCAGTGGCCGTCTGTTGGTTGAGCAGATGCTTGAAGTCGCGCTTCTGGCTCAGGATCTTGCGCAGGTAGGCAAAGACCGAACGCCCGCGCAGCCCTTCGATATACGGCCAGAAGAGCTTCACCGCGGCACCAAGCACCCCTTGCTGGCCTTGGCGTCTGGCGTAGGCCATGAGCGTGCAGATGAGCGTTCTCGAGACACCGAGCTGCATGAGTGGCAGCACGTCTTTGGGCAAGCGGGTTTGGGGGTCGATGTTTTCGGGAGAATCCTTCAACGACGACACGTTGGGCGTGCGCTCGCGCGTGGGAAGTTGTCCTTTTAGCTGTAGATCAAGGGTAGGTTCACTCTCTTGTAAACCGTGTCTCACGGTGGGACACGGCACCTGTGGATAAGTGTCACGGGGGCCGACAGCCGTAGGCTCCCGGGGAGCCGTGTCCGCCTCCCAGCCTGTTTCGTCATCCTCCCAGTCGGTGCGACCGTCTTCCCACGCCTCGATGATCTCTGCCTGGTGCCGTGCGTCGTAGGCTTCAAGTGAGTCCTCGAGCTCGAGCAGGCCAGCGGTACTTAGAGAATCGACTGAGCAGGTGAGGGCGTCGAACGCAGCGGAGGAGGAGGAGGGGGATACGCCAGCTCCTGTGTGCTGTTCGACCTCGATCGAGGACGCTTGCGTTGAGGCGGGCGCGGTCGAGAGTATCCGAGGACCTGTCAGCCCGAGCATCAACAAGGTCTTCTCGAGCACGTAGATGTTGCTTCGACTGAACTGCCCATAGCAGCGGCGTCCCCAAGTGCGGACTTGCTCGCGACGGATGTAGCCTTTGTCTTCAGCTTCCTGGAGTCCACGGTACAGCGAGGCTCGGCTGCCGAGCAGGGTTTCAGCTTGAAGCGTGTCACGAAAGGCAAAAACAGGTTGCTCAGGATGGCCAAGCTTAAAAAAAGCCAGCACACCGTAAAGCACCTGACGGCCGGTCTGCGATAGGTCCTGGCAGAACAAGCGGTTCATCACCGCGGCTCGTGCGTTGATCAGCGGGGCAGGGAGAAAGCGCGGCCGTGGGCCGTCGCAGCCCCCACGGCCCGCATTAGGGCGAATTGAGGTAGTCACGTGAAAAAGTCCGGATCTGCCCGTTTTCACGGGCAACAGAAATCCTTGACGTTTTTCCGCTGTTTGGTACCATTCGCCTCAGTGATTGGAGGCTTATTGACCGGTTGGCGCCGGTTGGTACAAGTCAGCAGAAAAGCATCACCCCTTTAAGATCTACCCCGCACGGTTGGCGCCGATGCGGGGTTTTTCTTTTTCAGCAGGATGTGTTCGTTTTGGTCGCTACATCGCGATCTCCAGTCTATAAACGTGCGAAACCCCGCTCGGGGCGGGGTTGCGTGATGGTCAGCAGGCTGTCAGAGGCTTGGTGACGTGGCCGTCCAACAGGTCTCGCCGTAGTATCCGTTTTGCCATTTCCACGTTCATCGAAAAAAATTCTATAAAAATCATCGAGTTGCCCGTGGCAACTCAATCTTTGGCCGCATTGGCGTACCTACTGACCACTTCCTCGATCTCTGCTTTCAGCGCCTTCGCATCGGATTCATCAACAAAGTCCAGTCGAAGAGAGTGTCCGCTTAGCCGAAAAGAGCAGAACGCTGCTTTTCCCCTTCGGATTGTTGATATCTCTGGCTCTGCTTTCTCTTTTCCTCTGTTTGCTCCTGAAGTCTTGATCAGAGAAATCGCTTGTTTCAGAGTGATCTCTTCAGAGGCGACTTTTTCAAGGGCCTGTGCGATCGCCTCAGCAGAATGCTGCTCAACAAGCTTCGCCAGCTCTACGATCGCACGGGCCCCAAACTTATCTGGACTCTTCTCAATGACGTTCAGCGCCAAAGACGGTAGCGATCCGAACGACATGAGACGAGAAACGATACTTTTGTTGATCCCGGCCTCTTCAGCAATCTCCGTTTGATTCTTGCCGGTTGAAGCCATTCTTGCCTTAAATCCCAAGTACTTTTGGTAGTCCGGCAAGTCAACAGACAGCAAATTCGCGTAGAAAGCTGCTCGCTCGACGCCGTCCTCATCGAGATCCAATACATGGACATCGATCTCTGTGCGCTCAAGCTCTCTGTATGCAGCGACCCGGTTGTGACCTGAAATGATCTCGAACTTCCCACTGTCGAGACGTCGAACGGTGATCGGGGTGGCCAGTGGGTTGTTCGCGAGATTTTCAACGAGTTGCTCGTATTGCTCGGGAGTAAGCTTCCTGCGTCGGCCAGGGACTTCTTCAAGGAGGTCCAGGCTGATCTTTGCGGTTACGGTAAATCGATCTGCTGGAGGCTTACCGAACTCGTCATCAGCTGGCATCGTACGAAGAACTAACCCGACTCGGTCGCGTTCGCGCGTTTTCATTTCTTATCCCCCTTGGTTTTCGAGAGTCGGTCGACAATCTTTTCGCGGATGTAAGCTGCGAACGCTCTGTACTCACAAGCGGATGTTGATGTCGGTTTCGTAATGGAGAGCGGCATGCTGCGCTCTTGAGAGTTAGGCAGATCTTCACTTACGGAGATCACGTAGGGTGAAACGCTTTCGCTGTAAGTCTCGAGCTCACGCCTCATGCGGCTAATGCGGCCGACATTTGTAGAGTAATGCGTCGGGAGGATGATGAGTTCAGGCTTCAGCACCCATTCATCCTTGAACACATGGATCTCGGAAATCATCTTGCTGATGCCCTTGATCGAAAAAACATCCATCCGGATCGGCGCGATCAGGAGGTCAGCGGCGACCATTCCCGAGGAGGTGGTAGTCGAAACGGTAGGCGGGCAGTCAAGAATGATGACGTCATAGCCGCTGGTGTCGAACCCGGGGATCGCCCCTTTTGCGGCTTCATCGAGCATGTTGCGCAAGAATCGCTCTCGGTTTCCTGTTGCCACAAGAAGAGTCCGTTCGATGCTGCTCAGAAATGTGTCGGCTGGGACGAGATGAGGCCCGTGTTCCCCAAAGGGCTTTTTGATGAGGCCTTTCAGGTCATAGGGCATCTGCCGAACGCGGCCTCCTTGCTGGGAGCTCACGTATGCCTCCAGGACATTCGCGAGCGTTTCGCGAACCACTGCCTTCTCACTCAAGCCGAAGCTTTCGGCTTCCTCCACCATGATGTCAGGCTCGTAACCCATGATTTGTGTTGCGGAGGCCTGGGAGTCAAGGTCGACCAGCAGCGTCCGAAAGCCTAGCAGCTGAAGCTCTACGGCCAGCTCAACAGAGGTGACTGTTTTGCCTGTCCCGCCTTTGCACACGGTCACGGCAATGACGAACGGCTTTCCATGAGTCTGAGGAACCTTGAGGTAACCCTGCGCCCGTCGCCAGAGCGCAATCTCGAAAATCTGCGAAGGCTCATAGATCCGGATAGGGGGTGCCCCAGGGTTCGTATCGGAAGCTCTCCGAATATCGAAGTTCTCCGAATAACCCCGGAGCGTGACATCTGTGACGCCAAGCATCGCCGCCGCCTGTCGAATCCGATAGGTCACGCTTCCGATGTCCGCAAATGTGTCTCGAGGTTGGCTCATGGTGTTTCTTCGTTGTTGAACTATGGTTGCATTTATAGCCAAAAGAGAGACTTGATGCAAATACCTTCTAAGTGAATGTTAGCAGAGAGACCCTGATCAAGGTCATAGTGGCAGTCCTGCAGTAGCGCTTGCCCTGCTGGACGGTTGTTGGGATCTGCGTTGCTCGAGCAGCTTCGCCCGTTTGCTCTTCGCGATCTCCTTGTCGCCGACGATCGCCTTTTTTCCGACCGACTCACGCACGTCGTCGACGAGTTGCTTGCACATACCCCTGACGCGCTGCATGTAGTCGCCTGGCTTCATTTCTCCGGCCGCAATCAAGCCGAGCGCATCTTCCCAGAGCGCTGTCAGGCAAGGGTCCGTCAAACGCTCGGGGAGACCATGAACCACAGCACGGCCAAATGGGGTCGAGATGAGTTCTCGGTTCTTAACCGCGACGTAGCCGCGCTCCTTGAGCGTCTCGATGATCTTCGCCTGGGTCGCCGCGGTTCCGATTCCTGACGTTTCCTTCAGGATCGCCCTGAGCTTGGGGTCTTCGACGTACTTGGCCACCGAGCTCATGTCGTCCAGCAGCGTCTTCTCGGTGTAGCGTTTCGGAGGCGCAGTTTTCCCCTTCACAACGCGCACGCCGGCGATCTGAAGTGAGGCACCGTCCGACACCTGGGGCAGGGCCTTGTAGGTATGCGGTTCCAGCGCTCGCCAGCTCTTGGCCATGTTGAGCGACACCTCGCCCTTAGTCGAAAGCTCGATCTCTCCGTGAGTAAACGACACGAGCGTTTCCTCGATCTCGTGTGAAGGAAGGAGACTCATCAGGAAGCGTTCGGCCAGAACCAGCCATGCCTTTTGCTCGTCTGCGCTGAGGGTCGTGAAGTCGGCAGGCTTAACGGTCGGTGTCAGCGCGTGATGCTCTGTTACCTTCGACGAGTCGTAGATCGACTTTCGCGGCGCAGCCAGAGAGAGGAGGGGGGCGAAACGCGAAAACTGAGTTTGCTGGACGATGTGTTGAGCGATCGTGAGCGCATCGCCTGCCTGCCCTGCCGGCATGTACTCGCAGTCGGTTCGTGGGTAGCTCGCCAGCTGGTTCTTGGAGTCGTAGAGGGACTGAGCCATCTCGAGTGTTTTGGAGGCGGACCAGCCGTAACGCGTGTTGCACTCACCCTGGAACGTGCGGAGCATGAACAGCCGGTGAGGGCTTTCCTTTTTCACCCCAGTCTTAACCGTTACCGTAACGGAATGCTGTTTCTTGATTTCATCGGCGATCCGCTTCGCGTCAGATTCATTCCAGATGCGCTTGCCTTCGTCCGAGGGGTTGTAGGTCAGCACAACAGGGCCGCTCGGGGCTTGAAGCGCGACTTCCAGACTGAAGAAAGGACGCGCCCCGAACTTCTCGATTGTTTCGTCACGACGGACAACGAGGGCCAGCGTCGGGGTCTGCACGCGACCGACGGAGACGAGCTCGTCGTCGGCCAGAAGCTTCGTTGCGGCCACCGTCAGGTTCATGCCGATGATCCAGTCGGCTTCGGACCGGCACTTCGCAGCCTGGTACAGGTTGGCAAATTCCGCGTTCGGCCGCATCGAGCTCAGTGCTTTTTTGACCGTGACCGGATCGGTCGCATTGATCAGCAGCCGCAACGTCGGCCCGTTCCAGCCACTCACTTCGAGGATTTCGTCGACCAACATCTGGCCTTCCCGATCCGGGTCGCCCGCATTGACTACCTCGGATGCCTCCAGCAGTAGCGACTGGATGACGCGCAGCTGCGCCTTGGAGTCGGGCTTGGGCAGAAGCTTGAACTGCTCGATTGGATAGGGGATGACCTTGACCGCCGTGTTCCAGCTCTTCCACGCCGGATCATATGCTTCCGGAGGCGCAAGCTCGAGGATGTGCCCGTGCGCCCAGGTAACCACGTCGGCGCCTACCCGTATGAATCCATCCTCGCGTGACTTCAGGCCAGGAAGATTCTCTGCGATTGCCTTGCCCAGGGACGGCTTTTCGGCGATGTACAGGCGCATAGTCGATTTTGTTTAGTCGTGGGTGGCTCGAGATCGGTCTTTGCCAAGCATCTTGGAGACCATCTCCTTAGTCTGCATGGGGCGGCTAACCGACTTGAAAACGATCTCCGACTCGTCGCTGCCTGCCGAAGAAAACTCCAAGTCGCCGTAACCAAAGAGCCGGCCAACGAGCGACTGCGTAACGGAGATCGAGCGTACGTGGGCGACCTGGATTTGGTGAGACTTGCGTGCGATGAGGCCGTATCGAGCAGTGATCGCATCGGGCGTCACCGTGTAGAGCGCCGAAAACTTCAAGTAAGCGATCCTGAGCCCCGCGAACCCTACGCAAGCAAAGCCAGCTGTAGCGAGGACGGAAGCCTCAACCCCCGATGTCTCGGACACCCCAGGGAGGAAAAGCACAAAGGCGACCGCGAGCATGGATAGACCTGCCAGCAAAAGTGCCCACAGCGGGTAGATCGACCGATTGGCGACCCGTAGGTTAAGAGAACGCCCTTCGATCACTGACGAATCCATGACTTTCCTCCTAAAATTTGACTAGCATCCTTCCTTCGGTTAGAACTGACTCCGTACACCAAGGAGCAACGGGAAATGCTGCCTCGGTATCACCTCGACGCCGAACCATCAAGGGCAGGTTCGGTGAGGAGACGCTAAATGGATGCCAAGTCCCTCTTGGGCTTCATCATGATTGCCGGTTTGTTTTATTTCATAGCTAAGGTGCTGATCTCGCTATCCAATACCTGGGTCGGAGATTTTCTCCTTGGTTCTGGCGCTGGATATCGCAAGAAGAACGGATACAGGCGTGTTCTATACAGTGGAAACGACGATCTCAATGACGCAAACCACATGAGCAAACTTGGAGTCGGTCCGATGACTTTTAGGGCTGATGACGATTACTAAGAGATGGCCGGGTTAGAACCCGGCCTTTTTTTTACCTGCCTCCGCCAGAGGGCGTAGTTTCACTATTGACCTTGGTGTTAGTACCAATACTGAAGAAGTCGTTCACTGTGTTGGCAAAAGGAACGCCAATGTTCTCGTTGTACTGCTTGGCGACAAAATTAAATGCATCTCCAGCGGCGTCAACCGCTTTCCCTGCTGTATTAATCGTTTCATCAACAACATAAGCTCCTGCGCCGAATACACCCTGAGTTGCGTTGACGTCCGCGCCGCGCATAAACCGCTCCCCATCATCGGAGGTGAATGTTCTCACCCCACCAGGATTGGCGGGAGAATTGTTGGAAGGCCGAGGAGGGATAGGGTCAATAGGAGCGTCACGCTCACCCGCCGCCTCACGTGCGAAACTGGGATTCACCTGGGGTGCAGCAGGACCAGCAGGGGCGGCTCCATGCCGTGCCTTGAGTTCCTCTACTGTTTTCCCTTCAAGTGTTGTAACCGGACTGCCGACACCTTTGTTACTGCCAAGCTCAGGTGTATCAAGACCTTGTGCCCCCGTTATTTGTTGTCCTACGCTCATAACATTGTCGTACTGGCCGGATGAAAGCATCGCCCCCATGACCCAGCCAAGTTGAGCATCGAATGCTTGGACGCCAAGACCTTTCTCATGGCTTTCGATCTTGTTGTAGGCCTCACGGTATCGGTCGGACGCTTCTCCTGTACCGTTATAAAGCGATGCATGCATTCCCATCACTGTTTCGTACATTCCGGCTGCCATCAAATTCCTGTTAAGTTCGCCCGCATTGCCAGAATAAGTTCCGGCAATACCCGACGCGACCTGCGTTGCTTCCTCATAGGCGCTAACTGTTGAGGCCTGGCGGGAAACACTCTCACGAACTCCTGCAGCCTCATCCTCAGAGAATCCAGCTTTCTTCGTCAAAGAGTCAGTGCCTTGCAAAGAGCTGTACTGCTGCTTGCTGTACTCATTGCGTATCTGGTTCGCCCACTCCTTGCCTTCACTTGTGGAAGTTAGCCATTCTTTAGCTTCTTGGCTGACCCCGGAGTAGTTGCCGGCAAGGATGCCACTAATACCATTTCCCATCATGGCGGCAGACATGCTGGCTTTGACCTGAGCACCAAGCTCACTACGTACTGCATCAGAAACCTTGTTTCCGAACGAGTCGCTTTGAGCCATCTTGTCCGCAAACGAAACCCCTTGCGCCCAAGTTTGACCAACCTGAGATACATCAGATCTAGCGGTTTGTACGGCGCGATCCCATCCGCTGCTAAAGCGACCACCCTTCGACCAATCTTGCGTAACTTCAGAACCCACTCTAAGAGCTTCTTGTTCCTTGTCGGCGACGGACTGAGAAAGGCCATCCTGGAGGTTGTACTTGACGCGTGCGGCGCCTGTCATTTGTCCGCCAGCACCAAGCGAATAATCCCGTACTGCTGCGTTGCTACTAACCGCACCCACATTTGATAGGCTGGGGGCGGCCATCTTCTCGTCTGAATAATCCTTGCCACTCCAGCGCTCACCCAGTTTGGCCAAGGCGAAATAGGAGCCTGTCATCGCAGCCAGGGTGATCAACGGGACTGCTGCAAGCAAGTCGGAAGCCACCGCGATCTTATCCATCGTCTCGGAAAAGAAAAGAGGGACCGATTCGATGGGAAGCGCTGCGTTGGCAGGAGCCGGGACCGGAAGAAACATCTTCTTCAAGTTCGCCATGCTTTCCGTCCAGGTGTACACGATGAAGTAATTCACCATGTAGGCTGCGGGTAACCAACTCTGCGTCCATGCGCCGAAGAGAATGTACTTGCCCAGTAGAGGCAGAGCATTGGCACCCGACATCAGAGCCACGATGATGACTAGCGGCGCCAAGCCAATGAAGATCGCAAGCAGGAACCCCATGGACGTGATCACTGTACGCGTGAAACCCGCGCCTGAAGCCGCTGAGTCCACCGTGAAAGCTTGCTGCTGACCGGATAGCACCTGAGTGCATTGGAAATAAGCCGTGGGATCGCTAGAGTTGTTGCCACACTTGAAAACATCATTTGTTGTTTGGTGCATCATGATGTTCGCGCTCGTCCGCTGAGCGCTAAGGCCAGCAAGAGTGGAGTTCGTGGCGTAGAAATTCGATAGATCAGTCCACGTTTTATCGGTCGAGGTTGAGTTCCTGCCGGTAGCGTCACGCATGGCGCGATTCAGAGCCGGATTCGTTTCATTGAAATAAGCGACGAAATCCGAATGAATCTGAGGGCCTGCGTCAGCACAACTCATCACAGTCGGACTAACCGCATTGGACGCGTAATAATTCGTGTGCCGATGTGCAGTTAAATTAGCGGCGTTTGTCAAAGCGCCGTAAACCCCGTCGGTGCTTGATAACAGCTGCTGAGGCGACGAGGCTCCAATCATGCAGTTTCGAACAAAGCCACCCCAGTTCTGAGTCATATGCGGGCTGTAGGAGGCAGCTTGACGAACGGAAAGCATCAGTTTGAGCGGATTGACAAAGCCATCCGTCGTCAGCTCCGTAGCATTGGCATCAGCTGCTTGAAAAGCGGTCTGCGAAAGACGGCCGAGATCCATTGCTACGGTTGTGATGATCGAAGCGGGTACCGCTACCATTAGGGGTACATTATCAACAGCTCGAGAGCTACCTGAGTAGATGTCCTCGATCACCACAGTTGCCTTTGTGTAACCCCCAACCATCCAGACGATGAACAAAACGAGCAACATCGTTGGGTTGTTACCAGATCTCCATTGACTCATCAGGCCATTCATCAGAACGGCAATCAAAGCAAACAGAAAGGCCAGGTAGATGAGGGTGCCACCGAAGTCGTCAGCATCGCCCCTGAATGCACCAGATCCAAAAATCATGGCGATGGCGTTGAAAAGCCCGGCAAAGAAGCCAGCGTCACCTAACGTGTAAACCATCCATGAAGACATGGCTATTCCTTAACGCGGGGTCGTGAACGTCAGAATTGAAGGGTCTCGTCTCGAGATCGTTCTTACATACTCATCAAGTGCAACGAACTCCTGAGCGTTAGCCTTTCGGTTAGTGACGATTCTCGAGTACTGGTTGCCAAGCTCTCTCACTCGATCATGGATCTCGGGAGGGATTGTCGTTGAGCCTTTCGTTGAAAGAACTTGTCTCGCTGCACGCAAAACTGCTTCCGATAGAACGATATGCAGTTCCTCAGCAATCAATGGGGCCGCTTGTGCTGCAACAGCGGAGGCTGCCCCTTCTTGGCTCTGCACTTCAAGCATCATGGAAATGAATGGAACCGATGTCGCATTAACGAAGCTCTGTTGTGTCGCAGACAGCGAGCAATCAACCGCGCATGCAGGGCTCATCTTTCCAACGATCGAATCAGCCGTAGTACTGGTTCCATCGATCGAACCAAAAAGCATACGATTGGTATAGCCGACCGTCCCTTCCCAGTCCCATGTGACTTCATCCATCGTACGGCAACCTCCACGGGCCGGGGCTGTACTGCAGGAGTACTTGATCTTCTGTGCACCACTTGACCTTCCTGTCTTGAGGTCATGAAGATCAATTTTCCCTGGCCTATTCGCCATGCGAGGAGTTTCCGATGCACTCGGAGCCGACTCAGGGTCGTAGATTGCGGTCCCAGTCATCGTCATCACAAGCTCTGCCGCGTATTTCGTCGAAAGGCCGGCGAAGTGTCCTCCACCGAGAAGCTCACCAACCCTGTTGTCAGCCATTAAATCCCAAACAACGTTGCCGCAGAACTCGATCGAGCCGGCCTCGCAAGCCTGCTTAATCTTTGCCTTAGGAGATGCTTTCACTGCTTCTTGAGACTCGAACAGATCTCCAACCCCCCCAGCAATTGCCTCAAAGAAAGCAGCTCCGCTTTCTGCGCTCGTTGAGGCACGTTCAACACTATTAAATACGGTGTCTACGGCCTGCTTTGCGATCGCGCACGTATTAGAGCTGAGTTGGTTAAGAGACTGAAGCTTTGATTGAATTGTGCTAACGAGGCTTTGCAGCTTCGGATCAATAGCAGCAAGGGCGCGCATGAAAATGAGCCCGAGCGCCTGTTGTGCGATTGACCGAAATACCGCGATAAGCTGGTCCGAGTCGATGAACGAGAAGCTTCCAGCAAATAGGTCTACTCCTCCACACCCGGCAGACATTCGCGGCGGGTCGAAAGAAACGATGTTAACGTTCCGAATAGGACTTCTCATCGCGACACTACCCCCGACGAAACCGCGTCGAGTCTGTGACTGGTAAGCCACCGGATCTGTCACGTTGACGAGCATTCCATCAAGCGCCCCACTTAGACTCGCGTGCGTCGGAGTCATCATCGCGTAAAGACTCAAGCCGACAGCAAGGGCAGCGATTTTGATTTTTGGCATTCTAGTATCTCCCTTGTAGGCGTTCTTTCAACAATTTAACCCATTCGGCCGGATCATCTGACGCACCATCAACCATGTCTTCAATTCGCGCGACGCCCCGCATGGCAGGATTGACCGCTGCGATCATTTCATCTGATATCAGCTTCTCTGACTCAGCCACAACTAGAAGGCGATCAACGAGACCACTTGCGGACATGGCGCCTTGGGCAATGACGTAAAAATTATTTGGCGGGACAGCATAAACAACGGTTGGCGTGAGTTTTAAGTTGAGTGACTGAAACTGCCCTGTGTCTGGTATCCAGTTATCCATGCCTGGAAGGGGCTTGCCATCAACAGATATAAACCGAGTTTCGAAGCCATACCTCTCTTTAAGCATCCCAATGACAGGAAACTGCTTCTCGCAATGAGAGCAGGACGAGTCGAAGAACATGAAGACACCGCCCTTTGATGCAAGGTGCTTCGTTACTTCGTCTTTTTGTTCCTTGTTCGTAGCAAGCACTGTTTGCCTGATGAATGTATCCAGAGGCATGCGGTTATTTTCATCAAGGATGGGGTCAGTCTTGACGACGAGTTGTTGAAGATGCGCAAAGTTCTGAGCCTTGTCGAGCGCGATTCTTTGGGCGTAAAGATACGCTTCCATGTCTTCTCGCTTGCCTGAATCCATTGCTTTCTCTAGCAGAACCGGCAAGTTATCTCTGAGCCATGCTGTAGAGAAAGGCTGCGTGCCCGTGTTTGCTGGTGGTTCAGGGGCTTGAGAAGTCTCTGGAGGAGGCTCAGGTTTTTTTTCCAGTTCAACGGGTTCGGCCGGAGGGGGAGGGGTCTCATACCAAAAATACCCTTCTCCTCCTCGTTTAAAGAAGCTTTGAGCGTGAGCGCTCGAGGCTGCGGCCGCGATTGCTACAGAAACAAGAATCGCCCGCACGGGCTTACCAGATCGGGTAAACGACACCGACGACCTCATCAATATTGATTGGACCCCAATATCTCGCATCGAAACTGCGCGGCTCTGTACCCATCATTGCAAGCTGTCCATCGGCCAAAACGTGGGTTCGGTCATAGCTGCCTGGCGCCCGATCTAGCTTTTCCAGTAGATCGAGTGCACCGAATGGCCGCCCAGCTACGGTAACTTCATCGTTTTCGACTTTGATGGTGTCCCCTGCGACACCTGCAAGATACTTGACAACAAGTATTGAGCCGTTTCCATCGAGCAGGCGTTGATTCAATGAATCTGTCAGCCGTCCGTATGGAAGAAATGCAAGAAGCTGTCCCCGCTCGAAAACAATGTCCTCAGGACGGGTCATTTTGACCACGACCAGTTTGTACGGGATACAGCTGAGCTCACCGACGAGAAGAAGAAGGCGATACTTGCCAGAGACGTGTGACGTCGCTGCAAAAAGCAAAGCGAGGAGTACCGACGAAAGGAAGGCCACTCTGATAAAAAGAGTGGTTCTTCCTGGGCGAGTATTCTCATTCGAGAGTGAGGCCGAGTTCATCTGCGACGAGCTGTGTGATTTCCAACTGCGGGGCGTAACCAAGAACTGCCGTCCGGTGAACGACGACAAAGCCTGCATCAACGTATCGCTGGGTTGCAGTCTTCAATTGCTCAGCGAAGCGAACGGCTGCGTCCCTTGCGGCGCTCTCGTCGAGGCCTTTGCCACGAAGGTCGTTCATTGACGCAGTAACAAGCTTTCCAGAGTCAATAACGACGAACGGGACATTGCTTTGCTGAGGTGCAAGGTAAGGACTCATGACAAACAAAGTGCCAGCGGTCAGCACAGCAGACAGTACTGCTGCCATGATGACGGGGCCGATATTGGAGCTGTCAGCTGTCGTTACGGGAGCAGTACTGTCGCTCATTTCGAAGCCTCAGCCGCGCCTTCAACGCCTGCGGGACGCTCGATCGGGCGACGTGCACGACCGAAGAAAAACATGCTTCCGGAACCGAAACAGACGCCAGAAATAAGAACCAGCGGATCGAAGTTACTGAAGAACGGAATCAGAAGGATGGCGCCGCAATAAAGAGCAAAGACCAGGATCAGATCTTTCTGGGTCAGGGTTTTCTGTTTAGACATAATCAGTTTCCTTTTTCAAGACGCTTCTGTGTGTAGAAATCAATCACTTTTTCAGGGTCGGCTCCTTGTTCAATGGCTGCAATTGCTTCATCACGTTCCTCACCATTACTTGCAAACAACGTGAACATGAATGGATCTGGCCTGAAGCGAACAATCCCATAGTCGGAATCCGAGCGCTTAATCATCAATTCGGAGTACTCACCAGGCACAACATGGAGAGACTTAACCTGATGAACTCCGAACGCATCCATAGAGAATTGTCCAGAAGCAACTGCGGCATCCACGGACTCAGCACGCTGTTCAAGAACAATCTGCCATGCGCTATTTGCGTAGATTGCTCGGCCGTTTGGTGACTGGAAGAGATCGCCGACGCCCTGGGTGATGAAGACGACTGCACCTGAGTTCTTCCGCACTTTTCGATAAAGGGCCTCAATCGCCTTCGCCATCAAGGGGTCATCCATGAGTTCCCATGCTTCGTCCAGCACGAGAATCTTACGACCCGGCGTCGTGTACATCTCGGTCGCGATCCGGTTCATCAATTGCAGCAGAACGACCTTCTGCAGAATCGGACGTGACTTGAGATGAAGAAGATCAAGAACGGTAAATCGATTACTGACGTCGATCGTGGCCTCACCCTCGAACCAACGGCCGTAGCTGCCGCTAACGGTGAATGGGTAGAGCTGCTGGCCAAGGTCACGAACGCGCGGATCAGGCTGTTGCATGCACCATTGAGCGACAGCGGTCACGGTCGAATTGTGGGCATATCGGTCCCACGTGGCTTTAATGCCTTCTTCAAGAGCCGCCATTTGGTAGTCATCAAGACCGCCCTCTGGTGCAGCCATCTTGGCGATTGTGGCCTTGATGATGTCGATGTCCTCATCAATTTCGCTGACGAAGGTAAAAGGGTTCAAGATGATCTGCGACTCTTCAGAGAACTCGATGTAATCCCCTTTGAGAGCACGGTTGAGCTTGAAGAATGACTTGCCAACGTCAATGACCCAAACCTTGCAGCCTTCAGCAAGGTTATCGACGATCAGCAGCTGCGCCAGGAAGGATTTGCCCCCGCCGGTGCCAGCAAAGACGACTACGTTGTATCCAGTATTCGAGTCCCAAACCGAGAATGCGGACACCTGACCACGCCTGGTCACAAAGAGACTCGTAGCGTTCGCGCCGCTGCCTTTGTAGTCAGCGAACAGCGGGACTAGCGGCGCAGCCTGACGCGCACTCATGGTGTTGGTGCGGAAGGTCCGGGTCAGGGCATCAGCTGAGGCGTTCATCGGCAGGGCGTTGTGCCAAAGGAAATCCAGAATCCGCTTGTCTTCACGCATATCAAAGCTAAGCGTCGACAGATACGAGTTCAACGAAGCAGTCTGACGTGCGAGCCGATCCCTGTTTTTCGAGAAGATCATCAGGCTGAGGTTGACCTCGAGCGCCATCCCGCCTTGACCATCGATTTCATGAATGAAGGTCTCGATGCCTTCCTTCTTGTAGCCGAGGATAGGGAACCAGTTTGCAGAGTTACCAATGCATTGCTGGGTAATCCACATGTGACGCTGGCGAACCTCACCTTTTTTCTTCACCTGGTCGGGATAGTGGGCCGTGAACTGAAAGAAGAAAGGCTCAGTGATCTGGTTTGCGCCGCCCATCTGGTCGCCGATCAACAGATTGGCAACACCAAAAACTGTCCGTTTCGGAAACAGCTTCGGGCTCATTACACGCACAAAGAATTCTTGATCACTCCCTTGGTGAAAGAGGATCTCCCTTTCTTTGAACTCAACATCGTCTCCCGGATAGAAGGCCTGTTCCCGAATCGGTATGAGTTCGTCGTAGCTGAACTCGGGCTTCTCCCACATGTGGTAAAACTTGCGAATTAGGTGCAGATAGCCGTGTGGGTCAAGCATCCTGAACTGGAAGCCAATAGAGCTAAATCCTTCCATCACCCGTGTGACATCAGATCGGATCGATTGGCGTTCCTCAAGATCCGGAAGATGGGAACACGGAATCTTGACGGTGAAGATCAGCCGGAAATCACGGTTGAGCACACCATTCGTCTTGAATTGAGGCTTATGGACGGCGTCCTGAAACATCTTGACGCGGGTGCGTACCAGCTTCTCCAAAAGACCCGAAGCCTGCTCCTTCCCGTCGGTATAGGCGTCAAGATAAGGGTCAATATCGGGAGAGCCGAGAAGACCTACTTGTACGAATGAGCCTGCCGGAAGCGGGCAAGCTAATGCAGCTTTGAACTTCTCAAAAACTGACCCCCCGCCCCCGAGGAGCGGGGTGGTCATAAACGTGGCTCCCAGATGTCTTTCGCCAGACGGCGATACGCAATAGAACAAACCGGTTTCGTCGTCATACCCCTCGGCGCCCAGATACTGCCAAGGCAGGCGCCGCTGATCCGCAACGGTGCCACGAACTGGGGTTTGCGAAGACTTCGTGAAGCCAAACATGGATTAACTCCGGATTAGAGGGTGGCGGTGAACATGGAGTCGAGGATGCCAGGACCCATGGTGGCGGCCAGAGCAACACCAACGGCCAGGACCAACCACATCAGCGAGTGCTTGACGATGGTCATGGCCAGTCCGGTTGCGAGAACGCCAAATGCGACGAGCAGACCGAACGTGCCTTCAGTCCAGTCACGCACCTGCTGGGATGCGACGTCGAACGTGGTGTCGGTAACGGCCATTGCGAACATGGCGTACGCAGCGAGTGCGATCAGCAGATAGGCTTGCTTTTCGAAACGAGCGAAGCCGGCGGAGAGGTTTTGAACGTATTGCATGTGAAACTCCTTTTCATTACTCGAGGGTCAAGGTGCTAAGGTCGGTCGAGGGCGCGTTACGTGACGCCTGCGGCCGGACCGGGGGGGTGATCGTCTGCGATGCAGCAGACGAACCACTGTGCGCATCGCCATTGGGCGATCCTGTTTGCGCAACACCGGTGGTTACACGGTGAGGAATCCTCGCGTTACGCAAGGCGCCTTCCTCGTGCACTCCAAAAGTCCATTTTCTTTGCTCGATTTCTGTATATACATAACCTCCTGAATGCAAATTGTCGTTCTTGTCGGTCCATGGGAAAACTCGAATCCGCATTACTTGGGCTGGCATACGAACTGGCGCCACTCCATCCGAATGGATCGCGAGTTCAGGCGGCATTGTCCCTGCAGAGGGGTTTGTGGTTGTCGAGGAAATAACCGATGGAAGTCTCTCGCCGTCTTTCTGCTTTTGAATAACGGCAGGAACATCGATTTTGTTTTCGGTTGTGTGATTGGCAATGCGCTCCTCGAATTCGTCAATGCTTCCGCTCGTGATCGCATAGACATCACCAGGAGAGGCGCACGCGCCCGGGCCGATGCCGGGACAGGATGAGGAGTCACGGCCTGCGGTGTTAAGTGCGGATGCGCAACCGGTCAGCGCTACCACCGAAAGAGCGATAGCCAAGGCATGAGGTTTCATTATTGAATCCCCCCAGGAATACGGCCTTCCGAGACAGCTAGAACTGCGCCCGTGCGCGCATCGACGAGTCGATAGGAAACCACTGTCTCATCACCCAGATGGTGATATGAGCCGAGCGCAATCACGCCAGCGTTTGCGGATTCGGCACGTCGTTTGACAACGGTATTGACCGGATGGCCAGAGGTCCAACCGGTGGACTCAGTTTGAACGACAGGCACACCCGAGTTAACAAGTGCCCCAGAGATGAGCGTCGCAAGGCTCTCGCCGTAGTAGCTGGGGCGTAACTGTCCATCATGCTTAACAGCCGGTGCAACAACGACCGTTGCTGGCATTGGCGTATTCTTGAGATAGAGCCGACCGAGATTTGTGCCGATCTCAGAAACCGTGTTCGCCACCCACGGAGTTTGAACTTCTGTTTGAACAGGGGGTGCAGTAGTGCAAGCTCCGAGAATGGAGGATGAAATTACGACTGCGACCAGAATGGACTTCTTCTTCATCACTTAATCTCCAGACCCTTTGTCAGCACGATCGTCGCACGTCGGGCTGCGTCAATTTCAACTACCGGGAACATTTCGCGAGCCATTTCAAGATAAAAATTGGCTACCTGGTTTGCCGCGGAACTGGCCCCGCTCATTGCTCCAGCGGTCAGTACGTCACCCATTTCGAAGCGTTCGGCCTGACCGACGCTCGTCTGCGTATTTGCCCATTGGTCCGGGGTGCCCCACGGCTGAAGACCCTTCGCAATGCCGCCCAGGAATCCAGCAGTGAGCGATCGAGCGATCATCTGGCCTTGCTTGGATACCAGCTCACCTTTGATGCCTACACGACCATCGTCACCGACCACATACCCTTCCATCGGGCCTTCGATAACAGCGCCGTCGTCCTTGATGCACGAGAAACCCTCAGTGCGCATAACGGCCCTTTCGCTCGAAAGATCACCGAATCCCGAAATGATCACAAAGCATTCACGAACGTCATGAGTGAAGTGATTGGGGAGAATTGCATCGGTTTTCACACGAAGAACTGCCGGAACCGGATCTTTGCTTTTTGCATTTGAGGTCGGTACATCCATACCGTTGAGCAAGAATCCTTCGAACTGACTACCCATTGGCAGATAAGCAATTCTTTCCTTTTCGTTCCTTTCCTTCTTGTCGTCCTTGGGCGCCGGTGCGCCAACTACACGCAAAGTCGGAGGCGGCGGTGCGAACACTGGCGCCCCAACGGCTGAAGGTTGAGGAAGCGCGGACGGAAACGCATCTGCAGGGGTGTCGACTGAAAGTGGCTTCCCATCCTCACCAACAACAGGCAGGCCATCAGGCCCCACGAGCCCCGGTGCATCTGCGCCACCACCCGCGAACTTCAGTCTTTCGAGCTCGCGGCTCAACCGCTGGACTTCATCCACAAGGTCGACCGTCACGCCGTTTGAACCCTGAGTACCGCGCATCTCCTGTAGCTGGCGGAACAGCAGCTGGCGATCGGCCTCCATCTTCTTGACTCTGTTATCCATACCCACGGTGCTCTTCTCGATGCTTTCGAGCTTCGCAGCGAGGTCATCGACGCCAGTTTCCCGAGCGGTAGGGACACGGAAGTTCGCGGGCTTGTTGGCACCGATAGGTTGCCCAGCGATCTCTCGCGTCGGGCCTCTAGTTGATTGAACAACCGCGGCTAGTGCGATAACGCTGACAAAGATCCCGCCCACCATAATGCCCAGCCGGGCATTCGATGGAAGCTCTTGCCATTTCTCTTTCAGGCTCATCGCGCACCATTCTGGAAGGCGGTTTTATCCGAAATCACGTAGACGTAAGCGTGATCACCTTTACGAAGACGCGTACTCGGAAGAATCGCGACAGCACGAACGCCGCGCTCCCAGAATGCTGCTTCATCGAGTTCGATTTCTTCGTCACTGATCGATTCGACGCGGTAACGCCATTGATCCATGGTGGCGCTCGAGTACCGCATTTCCGGCCGGATCAATAGGGGGCCACGGCGACCCACTGCGCGAGGCAGGGCTGCTTCGGACATCCCAACGGGAACCTGATTGACGGCAGCCTGGCGCATCATCTGGATTAGCCGCTGCTGGTAGTTGTCGGGTTCATTGTTTTGATCGGGCTGTAATCCAGGCTCCGGAACATCGAACTGAAGGATCGCTGTCTGTGACGGGATCGCCTGTGGAACCAGAATCAACGAGATAACGGGATCGTTCGGGCGAGATCCGGTCACAAAGAGTGACTGCGGGTCCGTGCTTGTACTGGGCATCTGAATGTAGAGGCTCTGCCCGACCGCCTCGACGATCATCCCTTCGGGGATGATTCCAACAGCCTTAGGTGCGGCGAATGGAGTGCCCACCCGGTTGGCCTGGACCATTGAGACGTTGACGACTTCGTTCTGCCCAGGTGTTACACGGATCGTCTGCGCCTTGAGCGCGTTAACGTCTCCAGACAGACTAGAACCGAAGCCCGGCATGGGCAGTGGAGCCGTTGCCCGGGGTTGAATGTCCAGCCGAGGTTGCGGCGGCGTTGTCCCTGCAACAAATGGAACAGCGGGGGGCTGGTCCGGGAGAGGAGGACGAATCGTGGTCTGCGCAATAACGGAGGAGGAAGCTATCGCTGCAATGGCAGTGAATACAATCCTTTTCATTTGCCAGCCTCCCCTTGGAAGTTCGGATTCCTTTGTCTCCATTTCTGGGTACGCATTTCTCGGCCGTCGTAAGTTTCAATGCTGGTGATCCATGGGCGGCCGGTTCTCATCTCGACGCCCAGCTCGTAAATCATTTCGGTATCTGTTTTTCGCCCTGCCGCATCGCGGTGAGTCGCCGTCCCACCCACAAACACCTTCATAGTTTCAGGTTCGAAGAGAATTTCGTTCGGCTGAAATACGAGTGAGCTGCCCGTCCCTCTGAATTGAGGGTTCTCTGCAGTCGCTTTCAAAGTACGGCGAACATCCGGGAAGATTCTTGAGTCGACGAAGAGCTCAAGATTTTGAGCGACAAAGTCGATGTTGTTCGGGGTCACGTTTGCAGCGAGAGTCGTGAAATACATTCCAAACGATTTAAGGTAGTCCGCAGAGGCCGCAGACCAACCCAGCTGGACTTGCCGATCGAGGTAAGGAGGAATGAGGATGATTCGTTCGCGTTGTTCCATCGCCCGACTGACGGCCATGCCACCGACTGCTATAGCGATCACCAAGCCAACCGCCAGGATGATGACCATCGCTGTTGCCGCCTGCAGGCTACGAAAAAGCATCGGCACTTTCATAGCCAGAACCTCCGGCGCATGCCGTCAATATATATTTTGTTCATTCCGCCAAAGCCCTTTGCATAGAAGACATGCATGATTGCGCCTTCGAGCTCGCCTTCCTTCCAGCGTCTCATTATTCGAATAGAGATAAGCATCACTGCAACGCCGAGGAAAAGTCCTATCGTTGAGCGCGAGAGGATGCCAACAGAGAACAGAGTAAACCCCACAATAAATTCGTCAAATTCCCACGCATAAAATTGCTGTTGAGAATCCACATACCGGGGAATATCAACTTCAAGTGCCATTATTGTTTCCTTAGTTCGATAAGAACTTGTCGATTTTTCTGACGGCCGGCTTCCGTGTCGGTTGGAGCGATTGGCGATCGTGCGCCTAAGGAAACAAGATCCATTTGGGATCGGAGCATGCCATTTTGCTCAAAGAGAGAGGCAACAGCCGCCGCGCGTTTGTAGGCAAGTCGATCGTTGTAGGCGTTTGTGCCGATTGGGTCCGTGCGCCCAATTAGGCGAACCTGGGTGTCGGCCGCGAACTGGAAGCTAGATATGACCTCCGGGTTCAACGGAACCGCGGAGTCGAACGCAAAGAAAACGGTTGCGCCAGGTATGAATTCATAGTCACCCGAGTTCGATCCAGTCCGATCAGACTTGGCTGATGTCGAGGCGGTACGAAGAGGAGCGCGCTCCATTTCGACCCACTGAGTTTCACCTTTCTGAACGGGGCGCTTGATAAGGGTTGTTGCCGTGTCATGGCCGACGCCATAGGAAAACTGGCTAGGTTCGTACTCGGTAGCCTCGAACGGATAAACACTATGCCGGTCTTGTGCGATTGCCGACGTCGTGCCGAACAACGCTGCAGCAGCCAACAAAAAATTCAAGTGACTTGTGGGTTTCATAGAGTTCTGCCTTCGATCACGGCTGACGTGATCCCGTTGAGCAGTTGAATGAAGATCCCTTCGTGCCCGTTGGCGTTGTCGGGAGTAACCAGGTACTGCCCACCGATGGTGATCGAAGGTGTTGCCTGAACCTGATTCCGGAAAAAGACATGAGCAAGGGGCTCGAGGCTATCCTTCGTGATCCTTGCCCATGCAGCGGCGTAGGCCGCGTGAGGAATGCCAGCGTCTCGAGCCACCACCGACCAGGTTGCGGGCTTGACAGGGTCAAGGCCCCCGCTCTGAATGGCTTTGTACGCTGCCGTCTCAAAGGCCCGCAGAGACGCTGCGTCAAGCAGAGACGCAGCGAGCCAGGCGCGTGCAGAGGCAATGACGGACAGATCGGGATAGATCACAGGGACGAATTCGAAGGTCATTGGACTCGGTACCGTCGATCCCCAACGATGAAGCATTTCGTGCGATGCGCGGCAGGCCGGGCAGCTGAACTGAAAGAAAGCAAGAATCTTGTTCTTGTCTTCGTGGTTTGGCCCGATGCGACGAAACGGTTCCGGAGCCGCCTCCTGGGCAAACAAAGTGGGCGACGACAACGCGACAGTGGCAGCCATAGAGCCGTTAAGCAGGAACTGACGACGATTCAAAGTTCACCTCTTCGAGCTTTTCGTCATGACTCAAGGCCTGACGAATTTCAATTTCGGAGCAGACCCCCATTTCAATGAGTACGCGACCGATGGGACGCAATACGCCGTTGCGCTTGTACTCAGTCTGCCTGCTGATAGCCTCTTCAATTTCGGATGAAGTGGCGACCCCAGATTCAATAAGGGCATAACCCAGGCGCTTGTATTCGAGCTTCAGGGCGTCGGCTGACGACGTGACGCGGCGAGCTTCATCTAGCGTCGTCAAGCCCCTGGTGGCCTTGGATGCAGCTTCAAAAGCGAGCAACTCAAACTGGGGCTGTCGGGAAGCAGCTGCGACGATTTCTTCAGGGCTTCCCCCGCGAGAGATCACACGGCGTACTGCTTCGTCACCGACAACCATCTCGACAAGTGGAACGTTTCCTTTGTACGAAAGGCCGTTCGGAATACGGGGAAACGATTCGCCCTCGAAAGGGAGTCCATGGACCCGCATCCACTCGAGCTCGAGTTCGTTAGCAGCACCCCATGAGTGCTTGACGTCGGGATCAATGCGCCGGACGAGGCGTTGAGCAGTGATTCCCCGCAAGGATGCGGCAAGGGTGCCGGGATCAACACCGAGCTCGATCAGCCGCGTACATCCCATCGCAGCGTTGTTCGCATGCATCGACGCAATGACGAGGTGACCAGTATTCGCGGCTTCAACCGCGATACGTGCCGTTTCGGCGTCGCGAATCTCACCGATCATGATCACATCCGGGTCCTGCCGAAGAACTGCTCGTAGCGCGGCAGGGTAGGGCATGTGAATTGGATCGATGTTGATCTGGTTCAGGCCCGAAAGTCGATACTCAACCGGGTTCTCGATCGTAATGATGTTCAGGCTGTGGTCGTTGATCTCGTTGACCAGGGCGTACAGCGTCGTGGTTTTCCCAGATCCAGTTGGGCCCGTCACTACAAATAGCCCGTGCGGTTCTTGAAGGATCACGCGCATCGCCTCATCGACAGCAGGAGGCAATGCCAGCTCCGCCAGGTTCATCGAGACGTTTGCTTGGTCCAGAAGGCGACAGACGACGCTCTGGCCGTCGACGGTCGGCACAACCGACACCCGAATATCGATGACTTTTCCCTTCTCTGGGAAGCGAAGGCCCATGCGCCCATCAAGAGGGGTGTGATGATCGGAAAGCGAGAGTCGAGACCGACTCCTTATTTTCTGGTCGAAGATTCCCGCGTAATAGGACGGGTATTGTCCGATCTCCATCAGAGCGCCACCGGGTGCGCGGCGACGAACGCGGACACCCCTTGAGTCTTCTTGAAAATGAATATCCGCCGATCGCGTCAGTGCAGCCTCAAGGAAGAGATCATTCAGCACCTGAACGACTTCACGCTCATTCGGATTGTTCGAGATGAAATTGTCTGGCTCTTTCACGGCTGCTGCTCCGGTTCTTGTTTCGTCCGATTCTCTTGCTCAATAGCGCCGGGTTGGGACGCTGCAGACTCCTCGAGGAGCTCCAAGAGACGCTCTCTGAACTCGTCTCGACCGTGCCACTTTGTGCAGTCCATGCGGTTGAAGAACTGGTTGGCGACAAAGCCTTTGAAACTGTTCTCCGCCTGGATCGACCATCGAATCATGTCGAGCTTCGTATCGGAGCTAACTCTTGGTTCGAGCGTGTCCCGCAAAACGTTGCCGATGCCTCTGATGACACTTCCGGATCGCTCAATCCGCTCACAAGAGTCCTGCGGGACGATCACCCAAACAAACCATCCAACCATCAGCACAAGGCCTGCGCCGCCAAGAAGACTTTTGATGATCATCAGGACGACCTGTACGCGGCCCACACCTTTCGGATGTAGATGTCACGCTTATCTCGAGAGCGCGCGTTGTAGCTTCCGACGGCTTCCCAAGTGGCTCCGTATCGTTGAATCTTTGTTGCCAACACCCACGCCCCCATTCGAACGTTGAAACACGGATCGAACAAATCTTGACTGGTGATCTGAACGCCAAATCGAGACTTCAGGTCCTCGATGTGGATCGTTCGAACTTGCATCAAGCCCAGATCTTTACCGTCGGGTCCGACCGCGCCCGGGTTGAAGCCGCTCTCAACCTTCGCAATCGCCCACAACAACCTGCTATCCACACCGAACTCACGCCCGGCCGCATCAAAGCAGAACGCATGCGCCTGTCCCGAAAGGTAGAGCGGGAAGAACGCAAGAGCACAGACGGTTCGGATAGGATTACTAAGCATTGCGGATTGCATTATCATGGGTTCAAACAAGATTATCAACCGACGCAGGAAGAATCACAAATGTTTCTAGTAAGACTGCCGACGTCCCTTCTTGCGGCCGCGCTTGCCGTGAGCTTCCCCGTCCTTGCGGAAGAGCCCAGGGGCCTTGTCGATCGTGGGATACAGGCCGCTGCCGACGCGGCGAGCTCTGTGAGTTCGTGGGCGACGACAGGCGTTGAGAGCACAGAGGCCAATAGCGCATGGAGGGCATTCAAGGGACGCAACAAGACCGCGCTCGCGCGGCTCGAGCGACTTGCCGACCGAGGGAACGCTGACGCACAGAACTACCTTGGGCACATCTATGCAGAGGGACTTAGCCGCCAAAAGAAGGCGGAAGATGTGGCTGCGATCGCTGCACGTTATTTCGCTCAAGCAGCTCAATCAGGCCACGCGGTGGGAACCTACAACTTCGCGCTCATGCAGCTGAAGGGAGCCGGCGTTCAGTTCGACGAGAAGCGAGCGATGCACGCGATGAACATCGTCAAGGATCAGATACCTGCAGCCGCAGTGCACCTCGCTCTTTATCATTACAAGAGAAATGAATACGGCGTCGCTTGGCAGAATGCGCAGTTTGCAGCGTCACGAGGCGAGGCTATGGGCGCCTATATAGCAGGAAAAATGCTTCACGAAGGGACGGCGAATGGAGGGACGAGCCGTCAGATTCGGGGATACCTGCTAGATGCAGCCAAATCGTACATTCCAGATGCGGCCTGGATCGTTGCCACTACCTATGACGACGATACATCAACGGCAGATAGCCTAATGCTTTCGCGAGCGTATCGTCTTATTGCAGTAGGGATGGAGCGCAGCGGGTCGAAGCAGACTCCACAGATCCTCGCCGGACTCTCCACCCAGGAAGCCCGGAGGGCTCAGAATTTTGCCCAGAACTGGTTCAAGCGCTTCAAGAAACCTGAAAATACGTCCTACATGAAGACCCTTTCGGAGCAGCCTGCGATCCTTCCGCCTCGAACCTACTAAGCAGGCAAGCCGCCCCAACCACGTTACGATAGCCTCAATCTCCGACGCCCTTGGTGCCTTCGTAGTTCTGCATCAAGCGCTTATACATGTCGGGGGGGAGAAAGCCTGGCGGTGGCATGCCGTTCTCGCAAACGGGAACCCGAATAGGTTGCTCGTAGGGGACCACTCCCCCTTGCTGAGTCTTTACGTTCATCTTCAATCGAAGATCGAACACGCGGCACCCCGCCTCCCTACCTGCGTCAACGACTAGAGCGTAGATGTCGCCAACCGCCTGAGTGTAATCCCGGACATTTCGTTCGAAACGGCCGGTCACCACTCCTTCTGCCCTGCCTCGCTCTGACGCGATGTCGAAAAGATCCGCGATCTCCCCCGCCTGAACTGACGGCGCAAGCGCGAGAAAAAGAATCGTCGTTAGTCCTACTTTAAGCCGTTGCATTATGAACTCCAAAGTGAGCCTCACCTTTATCAGTGAGGCTCCGTGTAAGGGGTTATTCGTACCCGCTCATCGATTCAATCACGCGCTGTCGGGCGAAGTCGGCACCGGGCTGGCCGGTCGAGTTCATGAGGTCCGCATAGAATGGGCTGAAATCGATTGCGCCAAAATTGAGGCTCTGGAACTGGGCAGGAGTAAGTCCCGCGCAGCTGGAGCCCGTTCCTAGCTGAGCCCTACCTGCATCGCCGATAATCTTTGCGAGTTCGGAGTTGTAGCAACAGTAGTTCCTCCGGCAAGTTTTGAGAATACGACCGCTACACCGGCGCCCAACTTGAGTGCACAATCCTGCCCCTTTCTTCATTGAAAGCATCTGCTCGCTCTCTGTGCAGGAGGTCAATTCAAAGTAGATGTATAGCAAGACCATCAAGGCGAAGAGGTACGGATTGAAGTAGAGGTTGAAGTTGGTTCCAGCGATATTTGTAGCTAATGTTGTTGTGCCAGGTATAGCCCCCCCGATAAGAGGAATGGTCGGCATGTTATAGGCGAACGTGAAACCATAGAAACTGAAACTTGGATTGAAAGTGACATTTGTCCAGCTATTGGAGATCCATCCTTCCATGCCTACGGCAGAAAGGAATGGTTGTGTCGAGCTGTACATGAAGTCATAGACGTAGGGTGCAGATTTGTACCAGACATAGTCTATCCCGGTCATTACAGCCGATACCGTAGCCGCCGATACAAATTGCGAGACAACATCGTTATTGCTCTGGGCGCCACCTGAACTCTGGCAGCATTTGATTGAGATCCCCTTATTGCGGTAACGACAGCGCTCGGAGCTTCCGGAAAAGAGACGGAACGTGTCTGGATTCAGGTAAGTGCCGGCCTCCTTTGCAAACTCCATTGCTGCGGCAGCCTGGAGGAAGTCTTCCTGGTTAGACGCATAACCGGAGTCCCAGCAGTTGGTAACTCCACTGTTATCAGTAACGCAAACTTGCTGTGATGAGCAGTTTTCGACTGGAATAGACGCACTATCAAGAGGGCACTCATAGTTCCTTGCGAAGGTTTCACACTGGCCCGCGTATGGGTTTGCAATAATCACCCCATCAAGACCCCGCTTCGTCGCTGGGAACGTTTTGGCACATGTCCGTTCTCCTTGCTGCTGGCAAGAGAGCGCCTCCATCGCGCCGCAGCCTTCCTCGAATCGATCAGTGATGCATCCGAAGGGTAACGATTGCGACCAGCACCGTGTTATTGCACGGCCGTTGATAATTCGTGTGCCGTAATCACTGCAGTGTGCTTCTGGCACAAGACCGGGGTTCTCCGGGTCAGGTTCATTTTCAAGGTCGCACCGTGAATTTGACTCGAGATGTCCGCAATTATTCACCCATGCTTCGGATGATATGGTTCGGCAGACGTAGGTGTCTTGCTCGGTCGTGCAGACCCAGGTTTCACCTACTTGAACTTGTTCAGTACCTGTGACCTCACCAGTTTCAGGATCGACGATATTGCGCGTTTCATAGATCGGGTCCCAGTAGCCGCCAACGCAAGTCGTGCCAGTTTTAGTACAAGCCGGGCTTTCCATGCGGCATGTTGTTTCAAGGGGTTTTTGCCACGTGTTCGTGCATACCTGTATCGGCGCTGGGGGCGTAATCGAGCATGAACCCTCAACAGGGCGGGTGCAGCTACGATTAACGCTCGATACGGTGACATTCAGGTTGTAAGAGCACCAGGCTTCATCAACGATCCGTTCCTCATTGCATGTCTCCGTCCGGAAGGTGGATCTTTCGAAGTCCTCAGCAACACATGCGTTCGGCGAAGCGGTAACTCCGAACCCCATCGTGCTCAACTGCGAATTGGGACTCTGTTGGATTACTCTAGATTGCGTATAGATTGGATCGGTTGGAGCCGGCCCTTTAGACATATCTATATTGGCTTGCGTTGAGGTATTTACCGCAAAGCACTCCATATGCGCGGGATTGCTGGGGTCGAGTGTTGCAGAGCCGCATTCGTCAATACGGGCTTGTCCTCCAGGACCCGGATCAAAGTTGGAACTAAAATTCAGTGCTTGCGGTACGTCCGCCGTTGCCTCAGGAAAAGGCAAGGCTTCTTCGGCTTGCTGATAGATATCAACAGTCGATCCGGGGCGGACGAGATTCGAGAGGTTACTTGCTTCCGAGTATGGATCGACTGCATAAACCACAGACGTGAAGCAAACCCAGAAGGCCATGAACCTTGCCAAGAACTTGAAGAAAGCGCTCTCTATGAACACGACTATTTCTCCTTGATCATCGCAAGCCGCTTAGCTGCAAGCTGTCGCATTTCTGGCTTGGTTGCGTTCTGGAATATTTTCTCCAGAGAACCAATGATCGATATGTCTCCAAAGACTGAGGCATATTCGCCAATCGGGAAGCATCCTTCTTCATCGACATTCAAATTGTCACGCGAAAGGACCAGCGCGGGTACAGCGTCGATCTTGTATCCGGTGAACACCTCGGGATTGATAATCCACCCAGCACCGCCTGCGTTGAGTGCCCCCGCTTGTTCTGTGGTGCGTCGAACCGTCCCGCCCTTGTAGTTGCCACGAAGCACGAGCGTTGCCCCAGCCGCCTGTGCCTGACGTGAATACTCTCGGATAACGTCAGGTGGCATTGAGAACGAGACAAACAGCATGAGGGTGCCGTCAGAGTTTGTAGGCGCAGCCTCGGAGGCGCGTGCAGTCTCGTACCGCTTGACGAGTTCATTGAGGTCAGAGAAATCCTTCTCCCCTGCTGCCTTCTTTGCTGCTGCGTCAGTTGTAACGCCGAGTTGATTGGTGCCTTTGAGGGCTCGTGCTGCCCGCATGGCCTTATCCATTGAGTCAAGGCCTTCGACCCGAAGCTGTGCTTCATCGTCTTTCAGCTTTACGTCGGCCTTTTCAAGAAGCTCTTTAGACTCCGCTCTGATCCTGCCGTACTCGATAGGTGACGGATGGAGGTTCTCTGAGAACGCGCAAGCCGAAAGCGTTGAGAGAAAGATGGTCGTGAGTTGTTTTTTCATTGCAGGTCTACAACTCCCTGGCAGCAATGACGTTTGCGGAAAATTGTGTAGCCCATGTCTTTGCCATAGACAGGAACTTCTGCTCCTATTTCGGCAAGATCAGTCATTCGACCCAACGGGTCGCAACAGCGGCCGGCAATCTTTCTTTGGGGGATGTAAAAGGTGCGCGAAACCTTATAAGCGCGCTTATCCATCATCAGCATCGGATACCCCACACGGCACATTGCGTCGCTACCATGTGTGGCCCAGATCATTCCGGATGCATGCATCTTGGCCAGCAACCGCTGAGTCAGCAATCGTCCGGTTTGCTCGGCTGAAAGATGCGACGTGTTATCACCTGTTAGTGGATATGTTCCGCCGTTGCAACCTGCGCACCAGAATAGGCTTGAGATTGGGAAGCCTACCGCCGCGGCCCCACAATCGACTGCGCAAGCGTTTTGAGCTGCGGTGTCAGCGAAGGCGTACATGTATGGGGTGATAATTCCTGCGAGCTCAGGATCGTCCCACATAGGGTCAAGGTTCGATGTGTAGGCCAGATCGAAGTTGAGTTTCTCCATGCAGTCGTTGTCCATCACGGTTTGCATGATGAACATGAAGGGTGAGACGTAATAGTTGATATTGCGGAACGACTTCTCGCCGGAACGAATAGCACCTTGGTCATAGTCGGTGGCGCTTGTGATTTCTTCCGTGGTTCCACCAATAAGGCCCCGGAATGAAATATCGAGTTGCATGCCGCCGAGCATTGGATAGCAGTAAGGTTCGTTGACCACCTCTGCAAAGCGCGACTGCTCCCAGAATTCCACAGGAACGCCAAAAACCGTACTGCCACCTTTATCCAGGCAGCTGCATAGGAGAGAGCTGTCTCGAGTCAGGGCATCTTCTTGTCCCATGGAAAGGACGTTCGCATTGAAGATGCGGATTGGAAACATGCAACTCCAACAGATATCCGTTAGCGGATTGGGAAATTTTCCGGGGCATGTTTGCGCGAAGGACGGGACAGGCGTCAGCAGCGCGAGAAAGATTGCGATGATGGGTAAGGCACGCTTGATCATTGGGTTACCTCATCAACGCGTATCTTCATTCCATCTTGAGAGAGGATTGCTGGAACGCGCTTGATACCAAAGTGCTGGGTCAGTTTCCCGTGCTGGTCGTAGTAGACCTTCACCTTCCAGCGGTCTTGGAGCTCACGCCATGAGCCTCCTACGAGCACCACTCGATTGAGCGGATTGTCCTCGAGGTAGCGAGCAGCGATAGAAACCTGCTTTTCATCCCGAGCGTCGATAAAGACGAGAGACTTGGAGAGGGCGATGTAGTTGAAGGGGTTGTAGACGACACCCGCTTTTGCTACGACCCGCCCTTGTTCGTCGACTACATCGTCAGAAAAGCTGACAGACGGATCGAAGTGCCAAGTTTTGTTCTCGGTGGCGTGACTGATACCTGGAACTGGGGGAGGGTCAGAGAACGCCGCGAGCGTTTCTTCCTGAAAACGCCTCTGCATTGCATCCATCTCGCCATTCGACTGAAGCCGTTTGATGAGATCCTTGATCTGTTCAACCATGTCTGGCTCAGCGATCGGCCATGTTTGCCCATACGTTGAGCCGATGCGCTCGGCGGAGGCTGAGGAGCACATTAGCGCGGTCAAGCAGGCGATCAGGATCTTGGTTCCTGGCCGCACTGGATTCATCGTTTCGCGCTCGAGTCGTTAAGCCATGCGTCCATGGCGGCAACGGGCATGTAGCCAGCCTTGAAGGTGCCGTCGTCGCGGACCAAAGATGGGGTTCCGGAAACACCAATTTCGCGCGACAGGCGCTCGATCTTCTCAAGGGGGTTGTCACACGTCGCGACGGGGGGCGTCACTCCTTCGACCATCATTGCCGTCCAGGCCTGTGCTCTGTCTTTGGAGCACCACACGGATTCAGCCTTTTCCTTGGCGTTCGGATGCAGGGACGCGATCGGACTCAGGAAGACATGCATGGTGTAGTTGTCCAGCTTCATGAGCTCCTGCTCGAATCGCTTGCAGAACGGACAATCAGGGTCGGTGAATACGGCGAATTTCCTGCTTCCGTCGCCTTTGACCACCTTGAAAGCAAGATCAAGCGGAAGCGACTCCCACTTGGCGCGTGACAGGTTGTTGCGCGCCTCTGCGGTCAGGTCGACTTGTTCCTTCATGTCGAACATCGGACCAAAGATGAAGTAACGGCCCGATTTGTCCGCGAAAGCGACCGTACGCCCCATCGTCACTTGAAAGATCCCAGCCACCGGAGAGCGCTTGATCTCAGCGATCGGAGTGTTGGGATAGGTCTTCTCCAGGTAGGCCTTAAGTTCTGCCTCTTCGGTAGTTGCGGCAAACGCACTGCCGACCACACAAGCGGCGGCCAGAGTGGTAACAGACAGAGTTCGCGAGAATTTCGAAAGCATCGTGTGATAACCTTACAAGAAAAGACAAACGGAATAGTAACTGTCACCCAGAAGGATATCAAATGCTTCCACGACTTGGCGGATGCTCTGATGCGGTTGCCCTTTGCAGTCTCGGCGCAGCAGTCGCCGCAACAACTCCGTTTTTAGGGATCGATCCCCAGCATGCAGCTGCGCTGGCAATGGCCGGTACTACGTGGCTGGGCTACCGGGTGCTGGAGAAGGTGTCTTTCTCAAAGGCAGCGTTCGACTCGAACGTAGCGATCTCGTCGTCAGCCAAAACCCCTGATCTGGCAGGAGGAGCGGGAATGCTCATTGGCTACAAGGTCGAGGACGGGAGACCCGTGTATGTGCCGGACGAGGACCTCATGCGGCATCTGTTCATCCTGGGTCAAAGCGGCGTTGGTAAAACTGTCCTGGGTGCCAACCTGATCTTTCAACAGATTGCTCGAGGAGGGGGGCTCACCTTTATCGACGGCAAGATGACAGACGAGGAACTACAGAAGATCTGGCAGATGTGCGCGTGGTGCGGTCGAGAGCGCGACCTTTTCATCATCAACCCCGGGCGTCCCGAAATGAGCAACACCTACAATCCGTTGCTCTATGGTGATCCAGACGAGATTGCCGACCGGCCGATCTCAACCATTCCTCAGAATGACTCAAATCCGGGGACGGACTACTACCGAAAGGCAGCGCACCAAGGCATCGTGACGCTGGTTTCAGCAATGAAGAAGGCCGGATTGGCTTACAACTTCATTGACTTTGCGGTCATGCTGATGAACTCCAAGGCTCTTGAGGAGCTTGAGCGTAAGCTCATGGAGGTCGCCCCGAACTCCGATGAGGCTAGAGCCTTCAGCCTCTTTGTCGATCAGTTTAGATATTCAGCCAAGCCCGGCGCAGATGCCACCATCGACATGAAACGGCTCAAGGAAGTGTTCGGTGGCATTGGTCAGCGCATGTATTTGCTGGGAACGGGAAAGTTTGGCGAAGTATTGAACTCGTACACGCCAGATTTGAACCTCTTCGAAGCGATTATGAACAATAAGATCATTTATGTTCAGTTGCCTACAATGGGGAAGAACGAAGCAGCGATGAACTTCGCCAAGATGTTCATCTCCGATTTTAGAACCTCGATCTCCTGGCTTCAGGATCTACCCGAAGAAAACAAGCTTCAGATACCTCACTTCTTCTTCATGGACGAAGCGGGCGGGTACGTTTCCATGAACATGACAAGGCCTTTTGAGCAAGCTCGCTCTGCTCGAGTGATCCTCTGTCCAGCCGCTCAGACAATGGCGAACTTTAAAGCGATCAGCGAAGAGTTCGCCGAAATGGTCATCGGAAACACTTGGACGAAGCTAATTTTCAAGGTTGGAACGCAGGCGTCCGCGGAAGAGATGGCGGAAGTCGCGGGAATGCACATCGTCAACGTACGGCAAGTTGCCGAGGCGCGAAATAAGGGGACCAGTTCCCAGCTTCTTCGACTCGACCCCGCAGCGAGCGAAAGCGAGGGTCTCAGCGAGACAGTGACCTACAAAGAGCAAGAGGAGAACAGGGTTAGCGCCGATCAGCTCAAGGCACTTGGAAAAGGTGAGTGCGTGATGCTCTATGGCGGTGATCAGGTGCATCACCTAAAGATACCCATGCTCAAATTCGATTCTCAAGAAGCGAAGAAGTTCGGAAAGCCACGTGTTCACAGATTCAGAAAACGTGCCGTCAAAGGCGCGGACTTCTTCAAGAACGCGGAAAAATATCTCTCCCGGAAAATGTCATGAACGAATGGTCACTCGGAGAGATATTGGTTGACGGAATTCGCAAGTCACTGTTTTACGGTCTTGCAATCTTTCTCATCTTGATGCTCATTCCGGCAACTCGCGAAATGTTCATGAAGTTTATCGGGGTCGTTGGGGGCGAGACCGGTACTCGCGTCTTCAATACTGTCATCTATCTGGTAAAGGGAATTTATAAGGCACACGTTACTTTGATCTGGCATCTCTTTAATAGCAGAAAACAAGTATTTTTGTCTCCCGATGAAAACCAGATAGGTGGGGCGGCAAAAGAGAAGATCAAAACTTGATTGATAACGAGGATGGATTGAGACGTGAGTAAAATCAAGAAGGATGCCCTCGAAGATGCTGTTGAAGTTGAAGACGATGTCGTGTTCAGCGATAAATGGCTTGAGGAGAATAGTCTTGAAGTCTTGAAAGGTGATCCTCCTCCCTTCGAGCAGTTCTTTGCAGAAGGGGCTGAAATCGAGGAACTGGATGCGGCTGATTCGCTGGACGATTTCGCGGCAGACTTCAGTTTTGATGACTTCTCGGAAGCGGAAGCTGAATCATCCGCAAGTCAGAAGATTCAAGCGGCCCTCAGTACCCTGAATATCAAGGACACTGAGGGCGTCGTTACGGCAGAAGATTTCGAGGAAGGTTCTCCACGCCAAGCGTTCCAGATCATCATGCACTACGCGACTGCACTGCTGCCAGAGCTTGCCTACCCAACGAAGCGCCCGAAGAACATCGTCTACTCGCACGAAAAAGTGATGCAGGCCATTCGTTTCATCTTTGGCAGAGAAGAACATGAGGGTGAAGGACGAGAAGGCATCAATTTTGCATTGTGCTGCGAGACGATTGGGGAATACGTTAGGCCTGATGTAATAAGACTGCGGTTCCACTACGAGTTTTGGCTAAGGCAGCTGCGCTTCCAGCACGAGTTTCCGTTCCTGATCGACCCCGTGCCCGCATTTATCGAAAATCACGCATATTTCTTGAATGGAAAAAGTGCAGCAATCATCTGCGATTTGCTCTGGTCACACCCCGGACTCAACGTGCACGAGCTTTACCGGCGCGCAATCGATATGGAGCCAACAATCACGTTGAAGGAGTGGGAGAAGAGCCTGGTGATGCTGGATGAGGAGTACATCGTCAGTGATTTTGTGGGTCACTGGTATCTCACAGGGAAAAACCCGGTTCGCTCACATCAAGACGACGTTGCTGCAGGGAGGCGTTATCTATCTAAGTACGGCCGACTGAATTGGTCTGCCCACTTCGGGACGCCGGCGCGATGAATCGCAGAGATTTCCTGTTCTTTGCCGCCAGTGCTGCTGTTGCCACGGCACTGCCGCCCCCTGCTCACGCGCATCAGTTACCGCGAACGCTCTGGATCGCTCGCGACAACCCTCAAGATGGCTTGGTTCTCGATATCAGCACCGCGAACGGCATTGCATACCTCCAGTACCTTCTGCGCGATGTCCGTGCAAACCGTCAGGGATTGGTGCATCCCCAGATCGTCAGCAACCTGGCTTGGGTCCAGGCCTGGCTCGGGCACTGGGGGCTGAAGGCGCCGATCGTGGCGACGTCGGGCCTCCGAACCGAGGTGACCAATCGTGAGGTGGGAGGAGCTCATCAGTCCCAGCATCTCCCGGACAATAATGGCGTCTTTCGTGCTGTCGATTTCTGGGTTCCCGGCGCAAACTCTGAAGACGTTGCCAGAATGCTCGAGTGGGCAAGAACAGGAGGCGTCGGCTTCTACCGGTCCTCAAAGCACATTCACCTTGATGCCGGTCGCCCGCGTTCGTGGGGATTGGCTAGAAACTGAAGAACACCATGCTACGAAAACTCAGACTGTGGATTTCGAAGAAAGCTGCCGGAGATATGGATCTCGACATTGCAGGAAACAACACCGTGTCGGAGGCAGAGCTCCACAACACGATGGCGAGCATTCTGCTCGCAGATATCTTGAAGGAACGGCGGTCCGAACGCAGGTGGAAGCTGTTTCGGCGCTTCATGATCGCATCGTTCTTTATCGGTGGCGCTGTGCTATACGCGATGTTTTACACAAGCACCCTTGGCATAAAGGTGAACATATTCGAGCGATTTAAGGAACGCGAGCCCGAGCTGGCAGTGGTGCGTATCTCTGGGACGATTGGCGAAGGGGTGACGGCAGATACCTTGATACCTGCGATCCGATCTGCGTTTGAAGCGCCTACTACCAAAGCGGTCGTTCTTCAGATTGACTCGCCGGGGGGTGCCCCGGGCGACGCAGAGCGAATCGGCAAGTTTGTACGCGACATGCGGGTGTCCAGCGAGACTCCGATCCATGCGGTGGTCGAGGGCATCGGTGCAAGCGCGGCCTACATGATTGCGATGGAGGCCGACAGCATCTACGCCGGCCGGTACAGCTTGGTCGGCTCGATTGGGGCCGTCTTGTCTGCATGGGAGGCTCACCAGCTGCTTGACCGGATCGGGGTGCAGCAGCGGACATTCTCTTCCGGCGAGCTCAAGTCGATGCTCAACCCCTTTGCGCCGCCCAACGACGAAGGCAACGCCAAGGCGCAAGCGCTGGTGAACGAGATGGGCGGGATGTTCCGCGAGGACCTGATGCTCGCCCGGGCAACCAAGCTCAAGAAAGACATCGACTACGGAACGGGCGAAGTCTGGAACGGGGTTGCAGCCAAAGAAATTGGCCTGATCGACGAGATTGGCACCATCGAAGCGGTTCAGACCCGATACGGCGCCACGAAGATCCGGGTGTACCGTCCGCGTGTCCAGTATCGGTTTATGAACATGCTTAGTGACTGGACCAAGGATATGGGCTTGTCACTTCCGTGGGTGGCTGACGGCTTCAGTTATGAGTTGCGCTGAGAGGAAGGAATGATCGGTTTTATGTTTCGCCATCCCATTTTGTCGCTCGCCGCGGCCTCGATTGTGGCGGTCAATGTTTTCGACCTTCCCTTGTCTCATGCCGTCGAAAAGGTCACTTCGGGCGAGGTGCTCGGGTTGGACGTCAATGCGAGCGGCTTGCGGGACGACGTGGAGAACTGGATCCACGGGCTCTACCCTGAAGCGGCACACCCCATCCGGGTCGCAGCAGAGCAACTGGGCAAGGCCTACCAGCTCGGGATGCAAGCCTTCCACGAAAACTCGCCTGAGTTGAAAAACAACGCGATCCAGGCCTATGGAATTGCGCAGGCCTGTGTGGGGAAGCATTTCTCGCCCGAAGCTGCCGCGAAGATCAATGCTGGGATTGAGAAAGCTATGGGGAATACGTCAGAGCGAGCGCAGTACGTTGTTGCACTCAAGGCCCAGCACGCGCGGGTTATGAACAGCAACCCTGGAACCTACAACTGCCCGTATTGAGACCGGTTCAAAGGAAAAACGGCTCGCCGTGGGGGAACGTGAGGGCAGGCAAGCCGATCTCTTTGCGCCCCTTGAGATAGGCATCCATCTCAACAAAGCCAAACTTTTCAATTCGCGGCAGATGGATAAAAACGCCGTAAGTAAGGTGGTACTGCTTCAACAGTTTCTCGATTCCACGATGAAGCGGAAGGTCCGTCTTCATCCACTCTTTGAGTAACTTGACCTCCTCACTATCCCAGCAAGGGCAGCCAGGCCTCTCATAGAGATTCATTTCGTTGCAACGCGCACAGATGGTCGCCAGACCCCTGACCAGAATTATTTCGCCCTGCTCGCTTTGGACAAGAAGACGCTCCTGGTTGTAGCCCCGAGCAAAGAAAGGGTCCTGAAGTGCGAGATCGTGAGGCGCGATAAAGCCTTCGCGAGCAGCCCTGCGGCCTTCACGAAAATGTTTCAACTCTTCTTCATCAAAGAGTTTTACGGGCTTATTGTGCGCGTCGATGGGGCTCAACCGTAATCTCGAGATTGCTCATAGCTATGTTCAACGGAGCCTGCATCTTTTTTGCAGCGATGAAGCTTTAGAATCGTCAGAAATCCAAGAGCGAACTCTTCATAGCTCATCCCTTGGTGTGGCTCTGTGCGTTTGAATTTGCGACACCAGAAAGCGTAATAGCGGAGCCCTTCCTCAGTGAAAAGCGCGCCACCCTCTGTGGTCCTGGATACACCTTCGCGCCAAAAGCCTTTCCAGCGAAATTGGTCGAAGCGGATTGGATTGCTTTGCGTCATCAAGTAAGGTTAACACCGGAAGGGTCTGCACTCAAGGATTCTTCCTATACAAAAAACCCGACCTCTTGAGGCCGGGCTGTGTGTCATCGTTTAGAGATCCGCACGTAGTGTCGACAACGTAACGCTTGGCGGACAGCTGCAGCAGATCCACCAACGTGGGCTACTGCTTCCGAACCCTGGTCATGCAATCCCCGCACCCTCAGTCCATAGAGTGCATTCGTCGCTTCCCCCGTAGTTAGAAGACAGCTTTGAACCATCGTCTTGATGAGTCGTCTGTAGCGATTCTCGATTCCAGGAAGATCGATAAAGAATCGACATCCGTTCAGTTTGCTCCGTTCGATCTGACGTGCGGCAATCTCGCAAGGTGAAAAGAGGCTGACGGTTTCGGAGCTCACCCCGCGGACTTCCAGAACCATTCCGTCAAAAATGATGCTGTTGCCAGAAGCCCAATTATTTAAGTGCATCGCTGTAACTAGCATTTATCGTATCTCCCGTTCGATAGTCCTGCCTACAGCAATGCAACTTCTTGTGTGAGAAAAAAGGTTTAGGGCTAAACTGCGCCGCAGAGGGCTGCGGAACCCTCTATTCCCGCGTTTACAAGGAAAAAAATGATGGACCTGAAGAACTTTTCGCTTCCTGAGCTGAAGAAGCTCTCTGTGGCCGTCCAGAAAGAGCTGGACCGGAGAACACTGCAGTCGAAGAAGGCGCTGATCAAGCAAGTACAGCAGATGGCCGCAGAACATGGCTTGGATGCAGATGAGATGCTTGCTGAGGTCGGATTGTCCGGCCGAGAAGGGGCGAGCGTGAAGTCAGGTGCCGGAAAAGCTGCTCCTGGACGCAAGAAGAAGGCACCTGCCGTGAAGAAGGAGAAGTTGCCTCCGGTGTACTGGAATCCGGTGAACGCCCAGGAAGGCTGGAGCGGTCACGGCCGGAGACCTTCGTGGGTGATCACGTATCTTGAGAACGGGGGTGAACTCGAGTCGCTTAAGAAGCGCCCCTGACTCCGAGGTAAAGAGGGGCTGGCTTCAGTTCAATGCTGAGCCAGCTTCTGTTCTTTGGACGGAAGCGCGAAACCTCAAGCCCATTTCCCTAAGTCGCGCCAACGTCTCCTCCTCGGTCGGTCTCGCCCGCCCAAGCTGTTCACAGCAGGCCTTGGCGATCTCGAGCAGTAGCGGAACTGTCTCCACAGGGACCCCAGAAATGGAGCTGCGGGCGGGGAGCTGAGTGAAGTAATCCTGAGCCGTCTTCCCAGTAAGCCACTGCAGGGCCGAGACGAGAGTCCATCCATGCCCGAGCCTGGCGCGTACGTTTGCGGTTATCTCAGAGACGCTGCAAGTGTCGACGAGGGTTGCAACGAGCACCGCCTCAACGCAGGCTTCAGCTTTTTCGCGAACACCAACATTTTTCTTGGTCATGTCGTCTCCTAAGGCAAGGGGTGCTCCGTCTTCGTAGAGGTCACAGGCGGAGCTTGTCTTTCGATTCCATGGTCACAGGCTCGCGCACGTCCTGCGTTTCACATAGATTCTGCCGCATCTCCAGTACTGCAGACGCAGCCTGATGGTCAGGCGCTAAACCAAGGAGATGTGAAATGGATCAGTATCAGTTCTACCCCACCCCCGCCACGCTTGCTTCAAGGGCGTGGTCGCTCTTCAAGAGCAAGGAATGGGTGCGTGTTTTGGAGCCCAGTGCCGGAAACGGTGACCTGGCGCTGGCTTGCCCCGCATGGCGAGACGATTACAGGCGCCGTGTACCTGTCGATTGTTGTGAGATTGACCTGAAGCGGCACCCTACCCTTCGGGCCAAAGGCTTGAATGTGGTTGGGACGGACTTTTTGCAGTTTAAGAACGGGCATCTTTACGACGCAATCGTTCTCAATCCTCCGTTCCGGGATGGTGTGAAGCATGTGTTGCATGCATGGGAGATTACGTGGGACTGCGAGATCGTCGCAATCTTGAACGCCTCGTCGCTCAAAAACGCCTACAGCACCGAGCGGGATCATCTTCTCAGCCTGATCGAGAAGCATGGCAGCGTGGAGTTTCATACCGGGGCCTTTGCAACGGAGGAGGCCGAACGCAGGACAGAGGTCGAGGTTGCGCTCATCTACCTTCGTAAGAAGGCTCAGGTGGAGGAGATTGTCGGCGACATTCTCAGTGAGATGAAAACAGATGAAGAAACCGGCGAATCGCTTGCGGGTGGGTATGCCGAAGCGCAGTGTCTTGCTCTGCCCAACTCGGTGCTCGAGAACACGGTGGTAGCCTTCAATGCCGCTGTTCGAGCCATGAAGGACGCAGTACTGGCCGAGGCGCGCGCAGGCTATTACTCGGGCCTCATTGGGGAGACGATGGCGGTCAGAGACGGCGCTGAAGGCGGTAGCAAGCGCGACATCTCAACATCGTGGGTACAGGGCGAGATGGCCTCGCGTTACCTGGAGTTGAAGGATCGCGCCTGGGCATCGGTGCTTCGCAGCGTCGATGTGATGGATAGGCTTTCTTTCGGGGCACAGCGTCGGCTCGAAGCCAGCTTCGCTGAGATCAAGCAGATGGAGTTCTCAGTGTCCAATGTCCAGGGGTTCATCCTCGGCATCATCGACAGCCAGGATGAAATCGCGATCGGGATGTGTTGCGACGTGTTCGATCACATTATTCGATGGCATACGGAGGAGAACGGGACGCTTTATCGGGGTTGGGCATCGAACGACCGCCACCGGACGGCCGGCATGAGAATCAAGACGACACGTTTCATTTTGCCGGGATTCCAGCTCGAAGGGTGGCAGCGTCAGCTCGGATGGAACCAGATGAAGATGCTGCAGGATTTTGACAAGGTTTTCGCGATGCTTGACGGGGGTAAGCTCAAACCGGAAGTTGGTCTGTGCGACATCTTCACCACGGAGCTCGAGCAGATGCGGAGAGGGGCCCGGGTGTCATCGAGCTACTTCGATTGCAGGTGGTATCCGGGGATTGGGACCATCCATTTCTTCAGTAGGAGCGCTGCGCTGACGGATGCACTGAACCGCAAGGTCGGCCGCCACCGCCAGTGGTTGCCACCTGAAGGGACGCGAGTTTCCGAGGATTTCTGGAAGCAGTACGAGAAGTCGGAAAAGTTCGACAAGGAGATTCGCCAGGCGTTGAATACGAACCGCAAACGGTGGGAACGCACAGCAATCGACCGTCTGTTCAGTAGCGATGAAAAGGAGCGTGAGGCGGCACACGAGGCCGTGGCCGATGTGATTGACCAGGTCCTTGCGCGGCACGGAATCAGCACTGATTTCTTGCTGGAAGATTCTCAACAGATGCCGCTCCTGGCGGCTTGACCAACACAACCCCGTAGCGCACCGTACTCAATGGTGCCTATGGGGTTTTCTTTTGAGGAGAAGCGTTTTGAGGATCGGCTTGGTGGCGTGCTGCGCGAAGAAGGGAGCGGAGCCATGGGCGTTGGTGCAATAAAATGTCATCCCACCCGGCAGCGCCGGCTTTCGTGATGGTTTGAGGTCGAGCATGGCAGTGCGAACGAAGATGGATGCGGGCACAAGCAAGCCGAAGTACCGCTACCGGGTCACGAACTGGGCGGAGTACGACCGGGCGCTGGTCAGTCGGGGCGATCTGACGATCTGGTTCGACGAGGCGACGATCAAGGACGGCTGGA
>Ga0209096_1000614_pt1 | contig 45754 bp, 48 predicted proteins | sample AD_UKC034_MetaG_FD_184407 | JGI IMG/M metagenome (GOLD analysis project Ga0209096, IMG submission 184407) | Active sludge microbial communities of municipal wastewater-treating anaerobic digesters from USA - AD_UKC034_MetaG (SPAdes) (version 2) | ecosystem: Engineered > Bioreactor > Anaerobic >...
TCCGGTCCGGACATGGAATTTGTCATCGGACCGCCGGACTTCCGTAACGGCTTCCCCACACTGGATAACAACCCCGTTTTTCAGGCACTCCGCGAGCAGCCCCGAAAGGACATCAGCCGCTTTTCTGCTCTTCGGAAAGATCTTCCCGGATTCATCGGGTTCGAGTGGGAGGCCGCGGCTGGTGAACCATGCCACGAGGTCATGGTTCGAGAACTTCCGGAGCGGGGATCGGAGGAATGCACCATGATCCCCGTACTTTCTGAAGAACTCCCGGATGTCCCCGTCATGGGTGAGATTGCACTGCCCGGATCCGGTCACCAGGAGCTTCCTCCCGCAGGAAGGCATCTTTTCGAGGAGGAGTACCCTCCGGCCGGACCCTGCCGTTTCGGCTGCGCAGAAGAGCCCGGCCGGCCCTCCGCCCACAATAATCACGGGATAATAGTCCACCACAGGAATTACTCGTTGCGGCAGCTCTTCGATGTATCGGAGCCGCGTGAGTGCGAGCGTCCCTGCTCCCGGCCAGCCCTCCCGGTATCATGGTTGCCTGGTTCTTCCTGGAAGCCGTGACCATCCCAACCGATCCGCTACCCCGACGGATCCGGATTGTCCGGACGATGACACATCATTGATGCAAAAAAGATCCAGCACGCTGCTAATCCCCCCTTCTGCTCACCCGGGAAGCAGCGCATCAGGGTCGGGCGGATGCTCGCACCGGGTGATCTTTTTTTATATGAAAATGCCTCGGGCATTTTCATCTCGTATGCATGTGTCCTTCGAAGGAATCATGTAGTTTTTTTAGGATTTCCTGACCTCGTTATAGAGAGAGACCAGCGACAGGCTGATCAGGTTCAGGGTCGTCGCACCGTACCAGAGGTAGAGCTCGTTCTGCGAAAGACGCGTGATCCATCCTGACCAGAGCATCAGGCAGATGATAACAAACGAGAGCAGGGTATCGACCGCAAGAAAGACCATGGGCCGGTGGACCAGCCTCCCAATCTGTGCAATCATGCAGTATTCAAAGGGGGCATTCCGCCCGGCAAGATCAAGGAGGGAACGGCCGGTGTTCATCAGGATATCGAGGCATGCCCAGACAATAACAATCCCTCCGAAGATGACCAGCCACCGTACCCCTGTCCTGTATGCCGTCAGGCCGAAGAGGAGCTTGAAGATGCAGAACGGGATCCCGATAGTCAGGGAGAGGAAGAACGGGCGGATGAAGAAGCGCTGGAGTGCATCGTACCGCTGCTCCGATGGATTTATCTCGCCAGGCATGATGGATACCAGGGACGTTGGGTTGCCGACCGCATTAATCTGACGTGGATTCACCGGCCGGGAGGGATTTTTAATCCTTCACGATCCAGACCCATGATCATGACGATCTCTGCATGGGCAACCCTCCTTGTTGCCGGCCTCATGGAGACCGGCTGGGCGGTCGGACTCAAATATTCCGATGGTTTCACCCGGTTGATCCCCTCCGTCCTCACGGTCGGGCTGATGGCCGGGAGTTTCTATTTCCTCTCCCTCTCACTGCGTGACCTCCCGCTCGGCACCTCCTATGCCGTCTGGACCGGGATAGGGGCAATCGGAACCGTGCTCCTGGGGATGGTCCTCTTCGGGGAGTCCCGGGAGACCGCCCGTCTCCTTTGCCTGTTCCTGATCGTTGCCGGGATCCTTGGGCTCAGGTTCGTAACGGGGGAGTGAACTTTCAGATCCCTGAGATCTGAAGCAGGTCAGCGGGGTGCAGCCGTGCTTGTTGAAATGGGAAAGAGCCTCAATGAAGGGGTGTCCCTGCAATCAGGACGAGGCCTTCTTATAGCCTCCACCACCTACGGGATAAGCGTCATTCATCTGTATTCTCTACGGTACACCTGAAAAGTGAACCGGAGAGAACGGGCAACATGCCCTCCCTCCCTGAGGCATACTTTTTTGTTCACGGTTGGAACACTATAACAGAAAATGAGTTATCTCTTCGAGATCATTGTCATTCTCGTCCTTATTGCGATCAACGGATATTTTTCCCTCTCCGAGTTTGCCATCATCTCGGCAAGGAGATCCCGGCTCCAGCAGCGTGCGGATAAAGGAGATGTACGGGCAGGGGAGGCCATCCTCCTTGCCGATGAACCGACCCCGTTCCTCTCAACCATCCAGGTCGGGATCACCCTGGTCGGGATCTTTACCGGAGCATACGGGGGAGCAACGCTTGCGGCCGCCCTCACGCCCCTCATCGCGGAGATCCCGCTCCTTGCCCCGTACAGCGGCCTGATCAGCATCACGCTTGTCGTGCTTCTAATCACCTACCTGACACTGGTCTTTGGGGAACTGGTCCCGAAACGGATTGCCCTTTCCAATGCCGAATCGATTGCCGCACGGGTGGCACGGCCGATGTCGATTCTCTCCACCATCGCCTCCCCGGTGGTCTTCCTCCTGAGCCGGTCGACCGAGCTCTTCCTCCGCCTCATCGGGATACGGGAATCCGAGCCGCCACCTGTCACAGAGGATGAGATCAAGATCATGCTCGAAGAGGGGACCGAGCACGGGGTCTTTGACAAGGCCGAGGTTTCGATGGTGGAAGGGATCTTCGAACTTGGGGACCGGAATGTGGCAAGCCTCATGACTCCGAGGCCGGACATCACCGGGATCGATCTCGAGGATTCCCCGGAGACAAACTACCGCATCATGGCCGATGCAGGACATTCGTTCTTCCCGGCCTTCCGGGGCGACCTCGACAATATCGCGGGTCTGATCGCGGTCAAAGATATCTGGTCAGCCCTTGCACTCGGGTCAAAACCGGACCTCGAATCGGTCCTCCGGAAACCCTACTTCGTTCCCGAGAACACCTCAATCATGAAGCTCCTTGAGACATTCCGGGAGTCCGGACTCCCGATGGCGCTTGTCACCGATGAATACGGCAATATCCGCGGCCTTGTCACCCTCCACGATATCCTTGAATCGATCGTTGGAGGTGTCCGCCACCTCTACCGGCCCGAGCCTCCCTCCATCGTCAGGAGGGAGGACGGGTCATGGCTGATCGATGGCGATGTGGTGCTCGAAGATCTTGAAGAGATCATCCCTGTGGAGGCACTGCCGGGAAAGGGATCCTACCAGACCCTGGCAGGATTCATCATGTATGCCCTCCAGCGGATTCCCTCCACCGGGGATCATACCGAGGCGGAGCAGTTCCGGTTCGAGGTGGTGGACATGGATGGGAACCGGGTGGACAAGGTGCTGGTATCGAAGGTGGAAGAGCCGAGTGGATGATGAGGTATGATGAGAGGTCGTATAAGGGCAACGGCCATTACCTGGCAGGTGTTTGATGGCTCGCAGAGAGACAGGAATGCATTATCGTGCCCCATTGATAACCCGGTAACCATGGAACCGCGTATCAATGTGATCACCCTCGGCGTCAGAGATTTTGATCGTTCACTTGCCTTTTACCGTGACGGGCTCGGGTGGGAGGCGCACGTGCAGGGTGATCTCGCTCTCTTTTCACTCAACGGGATGATCTTCGCCCTCTATCCCCGCAAGAGTCTGGCTGATGATGCGAATGTACCTGCAAGGAAAACCGGCTTTCCCGGATTCACCCTCGCCTATCTCACCAGGAATGAAGCTGAAGTGGATGCAATTCTCGAGAAAGCAGGGAGTGTCGGTGCCCGTATTGTGAAACCCGGCCAGAAGACCTTCTGGGGAGGCTATAGCGGATATTTTTCCGATCCTGATGAGTTCCTGTGGGAAGTTGCCTTCAACCCTTTCTGGAAATTAGACCGGGAGGGGAGGGTGAGCCTATAATCCCTTCAGATACTTCACACCATAGCACCAGTATTCCGTCAGGGATGTCCGATCGTTCCTTCAATCCTGCAATACTACGGTGATCAAGATTTATGAGGGAATAAATGATTCTTACAAGGGCAAGATGCCAAGGCGTTCCTCTCCAACTCAGCCATGAAGATCCTGGTTCCTGCTAGAGAGATTCCGTCCTACGATTCTGAAGAATCGAAGAGCCCTGATCACATCACTTATCTTTCATCCTTGACCATCCTCTCCCATGATATCTGCCGGAAACGGTCCCCTCAAACCTGAAGGGAAACAGAGCAGACTACTATGGAGATAGTTGATGAGTTCCAATGAACAAGAGCACCAACGTCTTTTCAGGTACTATCCCGGCGACTTTGGGGCACTGACGATAAAGGTCATTCATATGGACCTGATTTTTGATATCCATGAACAATATACCCGGGCATCCTCCCGGCTTACCGCAGAAGTCCTCAACAGTCCGGTAAAGGATTTGGAGCTGAATGCACATGACCTCGAGATCATCTCCGTCTCCTGTGATTGTGCAGCGATCTCTCCCAGATATGATCATAACCGGAACATACTCACCCTTACGTTTTCCCCGGGACTTACTCCCCATACCCGGTTCACGGTCATGACCGAGAGTGTCTGCCGGCCAAGTGATCATATCCTGGAAGGGCTCTACTACGATCGCACCCCCGAAGGCGCCCCACCAACCCAGATCACCCAGTGCCAGCAGTGGGGATTCCAGCGGATTGTCCCCTGTATCGATGACATGACAGCAAAATGCACCTACACCACCACCATCATCGCTGACGAACGGTATACCCGCCTGCTCTCGAACGGCGATGTTGCCATTCCCCGCCACCCTGTCGGTCCTGGTCGTGTGAGCATCACGTTTGACAATACCCTCACGCCGATGGCTCCGTATCTCTTCTTCCTTTGTGCCGGCACTTATGACACCCACACCCGTGAGCTTGAGTACCCGGATGGGCACCACATCACCCTTGAACTCCTGGTCCCGCCGGGATCGGACACGGTAGTCGCGGACTATGCCCTTCAGGTACTGGCGGATGCGATCCTCTGGGTGTATCTGTTCACCGGCAAGGGGAGTTATGAACAGATCAATGAGAAAGAGAAGATACGTGCCCTCATCCGGGAACGTGACCAACTGAAGGAGAAGAACAGCGACCCGGAAACCCTGGAGGATGTCCGCGCCCGGCTCAGGGAAATGACAGCAGAAATAACCCCCGGCTATCAATACACTGGTTCCGTCTATCGTGAAATCGGCATGCAGAATTCGGATTTCGGGGGTATGGAAAATGTCGGGAATACCACCATCACCATGAATCGGATCATGCCCTACCTCCAGATGACCGATCCAGCATTTGAATATATGATCCGGGTCAAGGTGCATGAGTTCTACCATAACCTGAATGGATCCGAAGTGACCGGGAAAACCCCGTTCGAACTCTGGCTCAACGAAGCCGTGACCGCGTTCATGGAAAACAAGTACCATGCCCGGCTCTTTGGTGAGGATTATTCCCGCCTCCAGACTGTCCTTGGTCTGTATGCCCCGTCTACCGGCACGTTTGCCCTCGATGCGGGTTCGGCAGCCCTTCCCATTGAACCCGATGGGTTCAATGACCCAAATGACCTGATTACCGGGATTACCTACGTAAAAGCAGCCGAATTTGTCCGGATGATCGAGACCATGATGGGAAAGGAGCAGTTTGTCCAGGGGCTTGACCTCTACCATTCCCGGTACCGGCATGCGAATGCCACATGGCAACAATGGATTTCTGCCATGGAGGAGGTGTCGGGCCAGGATTTCTCCGGGATGACCCGGACCTGGCTGAAACAGACCGGGTTTCCTATCGTCACTGTATCAGGCAGGTATGATCACGACCAGCGCCGCTATGCGATGACCGTGAAGCAGACGGTACCCGAGCAGGGTGTTTCCTGGGATTTTCCTTTCCGTGCGGCGCTGGTCGACAAGGATGGCAACGATCTTGCAGAACGTATCGTCCGAATCGATAGCGTGGAGACAACCATCGCCTTTGACAATGTGGAAGAGCCGGCCTTCCTCTCTCTGAACCGGGGATACTCATTCTATGGGAAAATTATCACAGATGCCGATCCAAAAACGCTCCAGATCCAGGCTGTCCGTGACCGGGATCGGGTGAACCGGTACATCGCCCTATACCGGCTCGCCGAGCAGGAAATAATCCGCCTCATAAAAGACTCTGGAAAGGAACCCTCCGATGAGTATCTTGCACTTTATTTCTGTATCCTTTCCGATGATGACCTGTCCCATGACCTGGGGGGACTCCTCCTTACGCTCTTTGATAGCGTGGATACTCCGGAATATGCGCACCGCTACCTGGCACTGTATAAAGCAAAGAGGGCGATTGAACACGCCCTTGCCAACCGGTATAAACAGGAGCTCCAGGATCTCTATCAGCGCCATGACCAGAGCGTGTCCCTTACTGCCCCGATTGAGAACCAGATCCCGGCAATCAAGGAACGCCAGGTGAAAAATTCCGCCCTTGCTCTCCTTTCCACCCTCGATACCCCCGAAATTAACACTCTGATCCGTGCGCAGCTTGATACGGGAGCGGTTGCCACTGATCGTTTGAATGCGTTTTCGCTGTACCTGAACAGCACTGCGCCAGACCGGCCGGAAGTCATGGAGGAAGTTGGAGGAAACGCCGCTGGTCACCCGGTCAGCTGGGAGGCGTTCCTTGCGACCGTGGGAGGGTGTTCGGCGCCGGATGTCGTGACCCTGATCCGCCAGACAGAAAAATCCCCTCGGTTTGATATAACCCAGGTGAACGACCATCGGGCACTCTATGGTTCCTTTGCCGCCAATCGGAAGATCTCACTACAGATACCGGAGGGAAGGATCCTGTTCGGTGATATCCTCCAAAAACTTGCATCGATAAACCAGAACTCGGTGGTCTCCCTGTTGAGAGCGTTTGATGCCATTGACCTTATGGAAGAAGAATACCACGAGCCGCTTATCGATCTGCTCGTCTCGTTCCAAAACACCCTTGACCCTGACCGGCATGCAGTGGTACTGCATACCATTCGGCGGCTTCTCATGGGTGCACCCTCTGCCTTACAAGCCTGGGAATCGGTGCATGGCCCGGCATCGGGATCCACCTGATCTCCATCCGGCACCTTTATTACAAAATGGCAGAATCAGGCATAATTTCATGAACAAGGCGAAATTATCGTTGCCTGCTTCCGGGAGATCCGGAACCAATTCAGTCAACGTATCATTCCACCTGAACGGACGGGAGGCTCCTTGTTAGTCTTCTCCTGCTTTTTTGGCAATCCAGGCCGGGTACCAAATGATATAATAGTCAAACGGGAAAAAGGTCCCCTCCCGAAACCAATCTTGCCGATACCTGTATTGGGCCAGAGGCATCACTACTACGGGTAATTGCTTCCATTACATCCTGTATATTACCCCATTCCTGAGAACAGATCTCTCCCAGCACAAGATAGGGATGATTGTCTGGATCACGACACAGGCCAGTATCACCCATCCACCATTCGAGGGCTCCTTGTAATTTCGAGTAAGGGATACCAAGTTGCAGATCCAGACGATACCGTGGATAGGTATCGCATATGTTCTCCGAATCCGGCAAAAAGTACACCCAATCTAATTAATTAATTGTATTATATTATATACCCTTTAATCATTCACAATTAATATAAAGAAAATTACCTGTGCCTATCCATTCATTTGTGACAAAGGCGCTCTATGCAAGCACAGGTTGCAGCCACAGGAGGTGCGACTCGACTTAGGAATTCTACCGTTTGAATTTCTTTAATACGCCATCCTTTTTCAATGGTAAAACGTGTTTGTAATTCATCAGGTGAAATTTGTCGGGGTACATAAAGTACTGGAAATTCGATTGCAAACTCATGCAAATAATAACAACCATGTGGTTTCAAAATTGAGGCAACTTCATCAATTAATTGCTCGCATTGGTCTGGATTAAATAAATGATAGAAGCCCGAATCAAAAACCGCTCCAAATTTCTCTCCAAGTAAGGAGGGCTTTCGAGCATCAGCCACTTGAAAACGCAATGAGAGGGCCGTTTCATCGGGAAGGGCGGCAGCTTTGTCTTGTGCCTTCCTGATGGCAGATTCAACAAAATCGATCCCAACAACGTGATGCCCCAATGTTGCTAAATAAATCGCAAGGTCGCCAGAGCCGCAGCCAAGATCTAAGATAGGATTTACGGGTGGATATTTTTCGATAAGAGCAGCCATAGCAGGCTGAGGTGCTCCAATATCCCAAGGCGCACTATTCTGGTACACGGAATTGAAAAAAATGAGCGGGTCAGAACCGAATCTACTCACGATACATCTCCAGATGGGGAATAGACCTTTTTTTCCAGATGCGAGGGATGGGATTCGAACCCATGAACACCTTCGTGACCGGATCTTAAGCATCATACATTCACTTGGCGTGGTGAAGGCCTTTTTACCGCGTAGTGAAGGGATGCCCCATGTACGATCTGGACAATCTCAAGCACCTTGATGCGCGAAACCGCACACATTTGGATGGATATATCCGCAATATGAAACTGGCACAGCTGAAAGACAAGACCATTTATACCAAGATCTGGAAACTCTATCCTTTCTTCAAGTGGTATGAATTCAAGGACACCCGATTTCTTACCAATACCGATATCGAGGACTACATCATCCACCGCAGAAAACATCTCAGTCCTGTCACGGTCCACCAGGATATCCTTGAACTGAAACTCTACTGCCGCTGGCTCCTCCCCAACAAGGAACTCGAATTGTTCAAGAACATCAAACAACGCCGGATCAAGCCCAATCTTCCCGTAGACCAGCTCATCACAAGGGAAGACATCCAGGTCCTCGTGAACTCCTGCACCTGGCCCCGTGACCGGGCGCTCATTATGCTCATGTGGGACTCGGGTGCTAGGATCAGTGAGATCACCAGCCTGAATATCGGGCATGTCCAGTTTGACCGGTATGGTGCAGTCATCATCGTCACGGGAAAGACCGGGAGGAGACGACTCCGCCTGATCAGTTCAGTCCCGGACCTCCAGCAATGGATGAATCTCCATCCAGAAAGATCCAACGCTAACGCCCCACTCTTCATCACCCTCCGGAACTATGGCAAAAGCCCTCGCAGGCTGGACATGCACACCATCGAGAACACCCTCAAATCACTAGCAAAAAAAGCCGGAATACACAAACGGGTATATCCACATGGGATTCGCCATGCCAGATTGACCGATCTTGCTAGGGGAAACGGAAGCAGGCCTGGCCTGAATGAGATGGAGCTCCGCCTGGTGGCTGGATGGGAACGGAACAGTGCCATGCCCGAGGTCTATGTTCATCTTTCAGGAGCAGATGTAGAACGCAAGGTACTGGCAAATGCCGGAATTATCGAGATTGAAACACCACAATCCGAGATAAAACTCGAGCCGGCCCGATGCCCCCGGTGTAAGACCATGAACGCTCATTATGCTGCTTATTGTTCGCAGTGTTCCCAGGTCCTCACTGAGAAGACTGCGTTGAGCATTGACGAATCGGTCGAGGTTGCAAAGGCAAGTAACGATTACCAGGACTTGTTGAACCGACTGAAATCGGACCTGGGCATGAAGTCATGATATGTGGACCCCGTATTTATGTTAGGGTATGACCTTACAAAAAATATTTTTTTGTCAGGTTATAACCCTACAAAAAATAAGTTTATGAAGGAGTATAACCCTACACTATCTTGTGACATCGCTCTTTGAACTCCTCACCACGCTGAATCCCTGGTGGACCGGCCAGGAATTTGAGACGGGAAAACCCCGGCTCTCCTACTTCTCGAAAATCCAGCGATACCTTGAGACCGATGAGATCATGGTACTCAGCGGGGTCAGGCGTTCAGGGAAGACAACGCTCCTTTTCCAGACCATCAGATATCTGATTGATAGTCAGCACGTTCCTCCCCGGAATATTCTCTTCGTGAACTGCGATGAGCCCGAGATCTCCAGTCTGGAAAATCCACTCTCGAAAGTGGTCGACACTTATCGGAAGGAGATCCCCGCGAAGGGAACACTGTACCTGGTCTTTGATGAGATACAGGGCATCCCAGGATGGGAGCGAATCATAAAATCTCTCTATGATAGGAAGAAATACAAAATAATCATCTCAGGTTCATCCTCGTATCTTCTGGATTCGCAGATATCGACACTGCTGTCCGGGCGTTTTTTTACAATCCCGGTATTTCCCCTGGATTTCAGGGAATACCTCGCATTCCAGGGGATAGAGATACCCGACGATCCGGTCGACCTCGCCGCCAGGAAATACGAGATACTGAACCAATTGAAACGCTACCTGCGCGAGGGCGGATTCCCCATCGTCGTGCTGCAAGAGGATGAACGCACGAAGGACGATTACCTCAAAGCCTACTACGACAGCATTGTCTATCGTGACATCATCAGGGTCAACGAGATCAGGAACCAGAAGGCGCTTGCCGAGCTGCTCCATTATCTCTTCACCAATGTCACGGCCCCCTATTCCTATCGCCGTCTCAAGGACCTGCTTGGAATAGACCTCGATGCAGTCCAGGACTATATCCATTTTGCCGAGATGGCCAAAGTCCTCTTCGAAGTACCGCACTTTGCCTATTCCCTGCAGGCACAGAAGAGACCGAACCGGAAGATCTACTGCATTGATAACGGCCTCCGGAACGCGGTATCCTTCCGCTTCTCTGAAGACGAGGGGAAACTTGCCGAGAACCTGGTATTCATTGAGTTGCTCCGGTCCGGTTCAACTCCCTTCTACTGGAAGAAGAAGAAAGAGGTAGACTTTGTCGTGAAAGGCCCCGACAATCTCCTCACCGCAATCAACGTCTCCTACACCGATACAATTCCTTTAAGAGAGAAGGACGGGCTGAGGGAGTTTGCGGGTGAATTCGGTGACAAGGTGAAAGAGATGATCATTCTCACGAAGGACACCGACCAGGTCACCGATGATATCAATCTCATCCCGCTGTGGAAATGGCTCTTAAGGGAGAGATAGCGACTATTTTTTAACGGTAGAACAGGGATTGACGGTCCCTCTCGAATAATCGCAGCCTGATACCTGCATTCAAACAGAATGGAGGGGAATCCAACTTCTGGTTCAAATCCCGGTCCCCTTCTTTCACCGAGCGGGGTTCCCGCTTATCTTTCCCATTCTTCAATCCTGGGGTATGCAGGGCATCAGGATTCTCTGATGCAACCTGCGAAGGAGAAAACGATATGAGAGAAATTTCCCAGGAAATCCTCGACCACCTCCCCGACCCAATCGCACGGCTGGTCTGGGAGAAATGGATCGCGGAAGGTACAGCCAGATTAATACCTGCAGAACGCGAGGTGCAGAGATGCAGCGCACAATAGATGGCAGCCCCCTCATGGAATCATGCGCCAACACGAATTCACGCGGGACCGCCATCTACTCTTCTGCGTGCCCTGTATTAAGACCAGCGAACCCTATCGGTCGGCTGATGGTGACCCTATGACGCTCAGCGAGTTCACCACCGATCCCGTTCCCCTCTACCTCATCCCACAGGCGCTCTCGGCAGAGATCCACCGGTTCGGGGATGCTATCGCAGAGGTTCATATCCGGCGGACTGTCGGCCACAATTATGTCCTGAACGTACACCATGACCAGGAGGATCCCGATGCCAGGTGAACCAGGGACTCTCTCGTACGGAGAGGGGGGCAAGGTCGACATCATTGTAGAGGGCGAGCGATATTTCCTCGCATCACCCGAAGTGAAGGCCCTCCTCATGTACGGCCGGATCGTTCCGATCCTTGCATCGCTATCCCGGGTCACAGAGGCAGCAGATGGCAAGCCCTCTATCTCCATTGAGGGACACGCGGCGGTCAACCGGTCCGGCAAAGCGGTCATCCTCTATACCCGGGCCGGCCACTTCATCATCCCGCTGGTGAGCTTCCAGCGCGTTGCCCGTGGGGAGGCGATATCGGCCCCGCTCTTCCCGCTCCTCCCTGATGGACAGGAAGGATCAACATGACCGAAGAGGTCCGGCGAGCTGTAGGGTTGATGTTCACCCAAACGGCAATGGTAGAGCTCCGGGCGATCACCGACCAGCATATTCACAGCGGGTACTTCAACGACCCGGAGCTGCTGGTAAAGGCTGCAGAGACCCTTGATGCCGTTCCGGAGGTCCAGGGGATCTATGTCACCCTGAACGAGGTGGACCCGGCACTCCTCTCCCGCCGGGCAAACCGGGTAAAGATGAGACTCGGGAGGAAGGACGCCACCACGAGCGATACCGATATCATCAGGAGACACTGGCTGCCCATCGACTTGGACCCGGTCCGGCCAAGCGGGGTCTCATCAACTAATAGCGAGCACGACACCGCATTTGAGCGAGCAAGGAAGATCTCAACCTGGCTTGCCGAGCAAGGGTTCCGGGATCCGATTCTTGCCGATTCCGGTAATGGGGCACACCTCCTCTATCGCATCGATCTTCCGAACGATGATGAGGCAACAGGGCTGGTCAGATCCTGCTTCACAGTCCTTGATGCCCTCTTTTCCGACAATGTGGTGACGGTTGACACCGCGAATTTCAACGCTGGCCGCATCTGGAAACTATATGGGACCACCTCGCGAAAGGGGGATAACACCCCTGATCGCCCTCACCGGATTTCACGGCTGCTCTCCTTCCCCGATGCACTCGAAGCAGTCCCGATTGAATCGCTCCAGCGCCTCTCCACGTTGCTCCCTGCACCGGAATCAATCCCGGCACCGAGTCCAAAGAGCAGGGGACTGAATCTTCACCAATGGCTCATTGCCCATGGGATAGGTATCCGTTCCGAGAGGCCCTGGCAGGGAGGGACACTCTATGTCCTCGATGAATGCCCATTCTCTGGCTCACACCGAGATGGGGCGTTCGCTATCCAGTTCCCAAGCGGGGCGATTTACGCAGGCTGTCACCACGCGTCCTGTGGGGCCGGGGCACAGAGATGGCCCGAATTCCGTCAACGATACGAAAGGAAACAATCTCTACCGAGGGAGAGCCAATCTTCACACCCACCACCTCCCAGCCCTAAACCCCCCGCTCCCGAGCACAGGCAACGGGCACTCGACCTCCTGCAAACAGGAGATCCCCTCTCCTTCATGCTCAATGTCTTTCACCGGGATCATGTCGGGGACCGGATTGTTGCCGAGTGCCTGATCATGTCGGTCGCCTCGCAATCGGTGGCTAACACCCGGGGGCTGCATGTCGCCATCTCAGGGAATTCAGGGAAGGGGAAAACCCACGCTTGCAACACCATGCTCTCCCTCCTCCCAGAGCAGTTCCGAATGAAAGGCACCGTCTCAAATAAGGCGCTCTATTACCATGACCAGCTTAGGTCCGGGTCGGTCCTCCTTTTCGATGATGTCTCGCTCTCCGAGGACCTGCAGGAGATTCTTAAGGCAGCCACGGCCAGTTTCCGTGAACCGATCGAGCACCGGACGGTCACTACCGATCGCCAGATGCGGGTCTGCTCCATCCCGGCCCGCTGTGTCTGGTGGCTCGCGAAAGTGGAGAGTGTGGGCGATGACCAGGTCATGAACAGGATGCTGACGGTCTGGATCGATGACTCGGCCGATCAGGACCGGGCTGTGCTCGAGCACATGAAGGAACGGGAGTCCCTGCCGCCCGGGGACCTTGACCTTGACCCGGATGTCCTCACCTGCCGGGCGATCTGGGAAGTTCTCAAGGAGCAGGTGGTCCACATCCGCATCCCCTTCGCCACGCGGATCAATTTCTCTGCAACACAGAACCGGCGGAACCCGGGGATGCTCTTTGACCTGATCAAGTGCCATGCCCTGCTCTTCATCCACCAGCGGGAGAGAGATGAGAAGGGGAGCCTTGTGGCCACCGGGGAGGACTTCGCTTACGCCCGGCAACTATTCCTGGCCATCACAAGCGAGGCGGGTGGGCAGGAGACCAAGCAGACCCGGAACGAAGCGGCAGCACTGGCCACCATCGCGAAGATGGGAGTTGAGGTCTTCACCATCAAGCAGCTCCAGGACGCACTCGGCCTCTCCTACCACCAGACCTACCGGCTCCTCCATGGATACTCGAACAGCAAGGCCAGCTACACCGGCATCCTGGACAAGTGCCCCGCGATAAGTTTCATCGATGCCACGGTCGCCGAAGAACTCTATGGCGTTTCGCTGAAAAGGCGTGAGCACTACTTCTCCTTTGATGCCGAGATGTATCGGTTGTGGTCCGCGAAGGCGCAGATATGGCTTGAGGAGGAAGAGCATAAGGAGGAGGAGCAGGACAACCACAACGACCACGACCATGATGACGACAAGGATGATCATGAATCTTCCACCTTTTCACCAGGTTTTCACCAGAATTTTGATAAAAATGCAAACCAGGAAGAACCAGAGAATTGCGAGCAATTCTGCAATCATGAGATATCCAGAGAGATGCATGTACAGGATCATACCTGTTTGCACTCAATTCAGGAAGCACACAGTGCCCCTGTTCATGATTCGTGCGGATCCGGGTGTGCCTGTGTTTCCAATCATAGTGCAAAACAAAGGGTAATCCCCTATTCTGAAACCCGATTCTCCAACCAACTCCAAAATCCGCTACTTCATGTGAACACTGGTAGTTGCAAGCCAGTGAAAGCTGGTGCAAAGGTCCCCTCACGACCTGGTAAGATCATCCCAATCCCGGGTCTCCTTGACCACCGGGACTTTACCAGGACTACCATACAGCTCGGCCGCTGTGGGATCTGTGACGGCGGGGCTGCGGTATACAGGTGTAAGGAGAAGCAGGTAAACATTTGTGAGGGGTGTTATGCCCGTCTCGTGAGAGAATGGAACCAGAGTAAGGGGGTACAATGAGAGATAACTCCGTTGAGATGCATCATCCTGGATTGAATCCACCCTAATCACGATTAGTACTAATCACGATTAGGGAACAGGTGATCGCAATCCTCGGGTTTCAGCATCGGACCAACTACTAATTTGTCATATTTTAGGATTTTTTTGTTAGTGGCCGGGAAAAGAAGAGTGATGTGGAAATTTATTTTCCTGCTTCGCAGGCTTCCACAACCCGGTCCGCAGCATATCGGAGGGTTATCTCCCTCGTGTTGCCGCGGACCTTGGCCTGGGTCAGGGTGATGAGACGCATCTCATCGAACTTTTTCAACCGTTCGAAGAAGATCGTGTAACCAATGCCGATTGATTCTTTAACCATTCCATATACGGCACCGGAGGTCAGGTAGGGGGAGTGCCCTCTGCTCAGCTGAGCAATCTGGCCCAGGAGGAGGCGTTCCTGCGGAGAGAGGGCCCGGATACTCGCGGTGAGGGGAACGTACTGAGCGATCTCATACGCTGAACCAATGTCCTCGGGAATCACTTCCTTGCGGGCATCCCGTTCGGCATTCAGTACGGCACTCCGGATCAGTTCGATTCCTACGCGGAGATCTCCGGACTGCATGGTGTAATTGATGACGAGGTCCATCATCTCATCGGATAATACACCGGGGTAGAGGCCCTGGCGGGTCCGATGCTCGAGGATTGTGCGGATCTCATCTGCTGAATATGGAGGAAAGTAGATCTCGTGTGGCTGAAGAACCGAGACAACACAGGGGTCCAGTTCCTTGGTGAGGTCGAGGTCCATATTGCTCAAGGCAATAATGACGCCTGCCCTGGCTCCCGGGTGCTCTTCGTGGAGACGAAGGAGCGAGTAGAGGGTATCGTTGAGGACCTTGTCCGGCAGGAGATAGTTGGCGTCGTCAAGGCAGACCACGATGACGATGTTCCGTTCGATAATGCCCTTGCATATGTCGTGCAGGATCTTCCCGAAGGAGATGCCGGTCGGAGGTGGGAGGTGGCCGAAGAGCTTCAGGTGAATTTTCGCGAACACCGAGAACCGGCTCCGTTCATTCTGGCAGTTCACATAGACAGGAACGAGTCTCCGGGTTGTCTCATCTATCTCGGAAAAGATGCGGTGCACACTGGTCGTCTTCCCGGTGCCTGGGAGGCCATGGAGGATAGTGTTCAGTGGCCGGGATCCGTGGAGTCCGGGACTTAGGGAAAAGGCAAGTTCACGGAGCTGTGCTTCCCGGTATTCGAATTGGTCCGGGATATGGTCAATTTCAAAAACATCCCGGTCCCTGAAAAGCGTCTGGTCCGCCATGAGGTATTGGTATTTCATGAACTGATCGTTCGGGACTGGATCTATAAAGGTAAAATCCGCGTTGAGTGAAAGTTGAAAATAATTATGAATTCTTTCTTTTTAAATCAATTATTTCATTTTTAATAAAACTAAGTTGGGATTGAATACTTGAAAATTCTGCAAACATGAGATTTTCATCCGAATGGGATATTATTGCTAATTGCATTATATCATCATCCCAAGAGAAAATTGTGATTATGGCAGATGCAAAGATACCAATGCCTGCAAGCACAATTCCAATCTGATCTAAACCAAGATACACCAATCCATTCTCAACAGGTGTCATAGATAGTCCCCAAATTACTATTGCAGCCCCAAAAATAACAAAAAAAATTTGCTGGATTTTTTTAACCAGTGCCATTCTTCGGAGTTTTAGCAACCACAGATTGACCTTATCTGCATTGGAATTCGCCAAATTCAATTTATTATAGGTATTCAATACCAATTGATTGTGTAGCTTTCTTCTAGTTTGGTCAATAGGGGCTTCATTTTCAAATCCAGAATAGATGTGTAATATCTCTGGAGAATTCTCCTCTTCTTTTTCATTAATTTGTTTATCATTTTCCATATATTTCGATTAGTTGAATGCTAAAATATAATTTCGAAGATAATTGACCAACCAGAATAATGTTCCCGATACAGTCACGCCCAAATACTCCTTTTTTCTTTATATACTCACGTCTATCCGAGATCCCGGGAAATCCGTAGACAGGAGTATCAACATGGGAGATTTCGTCCAGCAGACCAATGTCAAGTCGGCCGTCAGGGCACTCACTACCCCAATCGCCGATGTGACTGCATTCAACACCATCGTGCAGACCGTACTGACCACCAATCCGTTCGGCTGCACCGCGTATGAGACCTCCAGCGGGCAGATGCCCGCGATGGAGAAGACCAGGGAGGGGTATACCGCCCGCATCATCTATGAGGATGATGAAGCGAACACCGTGGGAAATATCACCGCACGGGCAGGGACAGTTGCCGGTTTCAACACCGTGAAGACCGAGATCCTCGGTGATGCCGAGATGGCCACCGCCATGGGCGGGGACCCGGTGAACGACAGCGAGGGTGAGCGGTACTCGGCCACCATCAAGTGCCACGACCCGAGCGGGGAGATCTACTACGTGGCTTTCGGCCGCGAAGAGGTCCGCGTCACCTCCTACGAAGCCGACGCGATTCTCGCCACCGTTGAGGCATGGGCCGACACTGTCGCCGCCCTGGCCTGAGCAACGAGCAGTAGTTTTCCCTTTCCAGGGAGGGAGGGACCATGGATGAAGGATTCATGTTCCTCCTCGGTTTTTGTCTCGGGAGCCTGATGATGCTATTTGCCGTCGTCAGGATCATCATCGAGATGCACGACCGGATGGAGCTGAACCTGCGGAGACGGTGAATCTCTTCACCGTCTCTTTCGTGGACCACTCTCCCCTGGGGGTGATTTCATGGAACAGGAGTTAATCCAGATTTTCGAGATGCTGGTGGCGTTAGTGGCAGCGCTATTTGCCTACTGGCAGCACCGGCAGAAGACCCAGGCGTTGGAGGAGAAGGAAGAGGTCCTGGTGGAGAAAGAGGTCGCCGAGGCCTTGCAGTTCGCTGCAGAGTCCGAGAAGGACGAAGTGGTATCCTACTTCGATCCAGAAGATGACAAGGTAACCACTCCACCGGATGCTGTCCCGTCCAGGTCCTGGAAGATGAACGATGAGACCAAGCGATGGGTAACCATCGGTCATACCCCCGAAGAGCAGGCATCTCTTCTTCGCCAGATTGCGAATGCAGAGGACGAGAAGAAGATGCACTATTTCATCTCAATACCGACTGCGTATTACGAGATTGAGTACGGGTTGGTGAAGGGAGGTGGGAAGGGGGCGTGATTATCCATTAAGAGATGATTTTTAAAAATATTTTTCTCATGACATTTTTCATCAATGACGAGCGGTAATCCTGGGAATTGGACTTTTTCTTGTTATCTAATCTTTTTTGGAATACTTCATCAAAAAATGAATTTGTCCCCTCTTTGATAAATTCCGGCAATACTTCATATATTATATTTATATTACTGAAAGCGAGCCTTCCAAACGCTTGAATGTCTATTTCGCTTTCAATTCGATTGATAATTTTATTTTCAAGAGATTCATTAAAAAAGTTATCATAGGCCATTAATAGGCTTTTTTTACTAATTTGTTCTGAATTTGCAGCAATATCAAGCACTTCAAATTTTTTGATAGATTCTGTATAACTTGTGTGCAATTGAATCGGAATTGGCGCTTTTCTTCGCATAAAGTAACGTCTAACATCGGAGTCCTGCAGTATTGTGGAAAAAAAATCCGCAGCTAATAATTTTGGATCAATACATCGTGTTATCGAATTTTTTAGTTTATTTTCTTCAGAGGTATTACCGATATTCAGATAGAACGCTTCAAAACTCCCCTCTTCATTAATTATTTGAGAGATTCGTTTAGAGAACAAATCAATCTGGAGTAATATTTTTTCCTCATGCCTTTTCAAAAAGTATTGGAAAAGGCCTAATATGATGCTTAATACTGCAAATGTTTGATATGGAGATTTACTTGTATCATAGGAAATAATTCCAGTTAAACCAAACACCCCTGCCAATGCAACCCAGATTAATAGAACAGGGAATAGATAGTAAAGGATATTGAAAAATAACTGTTTTACTGTGATAAAAACACAATACACTACAAATTTCTTGGTCAAAATACTGTTACCCGATTGATTTTTAAATTGGTGCCATTTTTCCCGCCATGGGATCCTAGAAATATTCGTTAAGATGTCAACTAATTCAAAGATGAAATCTGTTTTAATTATAATCAATGAGACGAGGAAAAAGACAAAATATTGAAAAGTATTATTTCCAGGCAAAAATTTCTGAAAGATATAGTACAGAATTAAGTTAGCAATAAAAAATCCAAATAAATCAAAGACTTTTATTCCTGATGCTACAACTCTTATTGGTCGAGACGGTTCCGGTATCCGTTCACCTTCAAGGTCTATTTGGTCTGTTTTCTTCTTCAAAGGAATTCACACTTCATTCGATTTTGATAACAAATATTCTCTATTGAATATTACCACATCTCGGAGAATATATATCCCCCCCTATTATAAACAGGCCCCCCATTTCATTGAATTGGCCTGATTTTATCTGACTCAAAAAATGCATCGAATGATTATTCGTTCATCACGATATGAAACTACATAATAGGCGGTCGCATGGAGGCATCGGTACAGGTTCCAGAGGCAATTCTCAAACTCGTTGAGAAATACGAATTTCATCAGGCTGCTTACAAACGTGGACAGTTTAACGAGACCCAGTTACGGAGGGAGTTCATCGATCCATTCTTCAGGGCGTTGGGGTGGGATGTCGACAATTCACAAGGCAATTCGGAACAGTACAAAGAAGTAATCCACGAAGACCCCATTCGGATCCGGGGCTCCACAGAGTTTATCGATTATGCCTTCCGGATCGGTGGCTCACGGAAATTCATCGTGGAAGCAAAGAAACCGGCCGTGAACATCAAGGACGACGCCGGTCCTGCCCTCCAAATCCGTCGTTATGCTTGGAATGCCCGCCTCACCCTCAGCATACTGACAGATTTCGAGGAATTTGCAGTATATGACTGCACAAAGAAGCCGATGCCTGGCGACAATGCTGCCACAGCCCGGATCGCGTATTTCACATTCAAAGAATATCCCGAGAAGTGGGGTTGGATCGAATCTATCTTTTCACAAAGAAGTATCCTGCGTGGCTCTTTTGATAAATTTGTCGAGGGAACGAAAGGCAAGAAAGGGACCGCTACCGTTGACGAAGCCATCCTCGCTGAGATTGAAGAGTGGCGGGACCTGCTGGCAAAGAATATCGCCCTCCGAAATGCGGCTCTCTCCGTTGAAGAGCTGAACGTCGCCGTCCAGAAGACCATCGACCGTATCCTCTTCCTCCGCATCTGCGAAGACCGGGGTATCGAAGAGTATGGGTGCCTGCAGAAATTGCTCGAAGGGCAGGACGTGTATCAGCGCCTCCTCACCCAATTCCACCGCGCCGACACCCGCTACAACTCAGGGATATTCCATTTCAACGAAGAAGCCGGGTGGGATGAAATGCCAGACACTCTTACACCGGGTCTTGTCATCGACGATGTTGTCCTGAAGAAGATCATCAAGCGTTTGTATTACCCAGAAAGCCCGTACGAGTTCTCGGTTATATCCCCGGTAATCCTCGGCCAGGTTTATGAGCAGTTCCTTGGGAAAGTGATCCGTCTTACTGCTGGCCACCAAGCAAAGGTCGAGTATAAACCGGAGGTGAAGAAGGCCGGCGGGGTTTACTACACCCCTCAGTATATTGTCGATTACATCGTACTGCACACGGTCGGTGAACTTGTCAAGGACAAGACTCCCAGAGAAATAGGGAAACTAAGGGTTCTGGACCCTGCCTGTGGGTCCGGTTCCTTTCTTCTCGGCGCTTTTCAATTCCTCCTTGACTGGCACCTAAACTGGTATATCCACAATCTTGTCCCAGTGATTGCTGAGAAATCTGCCACCTCCCCAGAAGTCCAAGCACTCCTCCCTGAGCCAACCGCGAAGTCAGGAAAGAAACGAACAAGTGGTGACACTTCCCTTCCCATCTACAAGTCCGCGAATGGGAGTGCATCCCGGACCCGGAGCGATTGGAAACTGACGATTGCCGAGCGGAAGCGGATCCTACTGAACAACATCTACGGGGTGGATATCGATACCCAGGCTGTCGAAGTGACCAAGCTCTCGCTGCTCCTGAAAGTGCTCGAAGAGGAGAGCGATGAGAATGTATCAAAGCAGCTCAAGCTCTTCGATGAGAGGGCGCTGCCAAGCCTGCATCAGAACATCAAGTGTGGCAATTCGCTCATCGGGACCGATATCTACACCGAAATGCCAACGATTCTTGAAGATCCAGAAGCGGCAAGGCAAATCAATGCCTTCGATTGGGACCGAGAGTTCCCAGAAATCATGCAGGGGGGTGGATTCGATGCGGTGATCGGGAATCCACCGTATGTGAGGATTCAGCGAATTGAGTACATTCAATCCGATTATTTGTATAAAAAATATTCAACACCAACAAGTAAAACAGATATTTCAATATTATTCGTTGAAAAAGCATTATTACTGATAAAAAAGTCTGGACTTGTTGGACTTATTTGTACTTCACAATGGATGTCGACAGACTATGGAAAAAATATTAGAAAGTTATTGTCAACTGGGAAAATTAAGGAGATAATAAATTTTGGTTCTCTCCCTGTTTTTCAAAAGGCAAATACCTATCCCGCAATATTCATTTTAAGCAAGGATTTGATAAAAGAAATTCAATTTAAACAAATAATCTCATCAAATCAATTAAATTTTACCGGGATTGAATCTGAAAGACCAAAACTGATTTCTATTAAAACGATTTCAGAGGGACCTTGGAATTTTGGTGATATTAAAATCGAGTTAATTCTAGATGAACGCAGTATCAATTGGCAGAATTTAATGAATTTTGGTCAAGCATATATAGGTGTTTTAACTGGGATGGATGAGGCATTTGTTGTAGATAAACATGTAATTTCCGAAAACAATCTTGAAACTGAAATAATTTTCCCTTATGCATACCAAGGAGCAGAAGTCTTTAGGTATAGCGAAGTTATCCCAACTGCTTCAGTAATTTATCCCTATTACGAAACTAAAAGTGGCACACCGAGTTTGATTGATGAACAAGAATTAAAAGATAAATTCCCCAATATTTATCGATATCTATTGAAATTTAAACATAAATTACAAAAAAGGCTTGATAGCAGAAAATTGTATGCACAAGGCAATGAATGGTACCGACATTTACGGCCAGGATCTTTTAATTACATTAGACCAAAAAAATTCATAATTAAAGGGATTGATAAAATTTCAAAGGTCGGCACATTAGACGGAAATTCTGCCTTTAACGGTGCAAATTGTCCAGGAATTATTTTCAATGAATCAATGGAATATTCACCATTTTATTTTTTAGCTATTCTTAATTCGAAATTGGCAACCTATCATTTAAGAATGGTTTGTCCACCAAAATTAAGTGGATATTGTCGGTTTAATTCAACAAATATTAATCATCTCCCCCTCCGCACCATCAACTTCTCAGATTCCACTGACAAGGCCCGCCACGACAAAATGGTCGCCCTGGTCGAGCGGATGCTTGCCCTCCACAAGCAGAAGGCCGACGTGAAGATCGACCACGAGAAGAAACTGGCTGAGCGGCAGATTGAGGCCACCGACAAGCAGCTCGACACGTTGGTCTACGAACTGTATGGGCTGACGGCGGAGGAGATCAGGATCGTGGAAAATGCAGGTTAATAACAAGATGAATGAGGAGCAGAATTGCTCCTCTTAATTAACGAACTTTTATCCAGTCGCAGCTTTTCTTATCAATCGGACAGGGGGGTAATCTGTCAGTATCCTGATCCAAATGGATAATTTCCCCCGTTTGGATCGATTGGTAATACCCCTTTCCGGGTTTCTCGCCACATTTATGTTGTGACATGATTGATAGTCGATAGAAGGTAAAATGAACTCAGGCCACGGAATGTGAAAGTATCCTCAAGCCCCTCCATACCATTATACTCGTCGTGACCTTTCGAAGATCTGAGACCAAGCATCAAGTTAATATATTGTCGCAATGAGCGTAATACTATGACATTTGTCGAGAGAGCCGAACGATATCGTCAGATAGAAGCCGAACGAGGACGGCCTCTCATTGCATATTTCACAAGCACGCGACAACAAGCAGAAGGCGTGATGGCCTCCGATGTCATTCCCGAATTCTGCCGGCAAATTATCAATGTTCCCGACGATGCGACAGAAATTGATTTACTCGTTGTAAGTAGAGGAGGGGATCCTATTGTATCGTGGCGAGTTGTTAGCCTGCTCCGTGAACGGTTCGAAAAAGTTACTGTTCTAATTCCCTACGAGGCATATAGTGCCGCGACTCTCATTGCTTTAGGTGCAGATGAAATTGTTATGCACCCCTTTTCCAATCTCGGTCCAGTCGATCCACAATTACGGGGTGTCAAAAAGATACCAGGAAAACCAGGAGAACAGGAAGAAATTCGTTTTGGTGCCGAGGATTTATCACATTATATCGACTTTGTCAGGAAGGACGTAGGGATATCAGATCAAGAACAAATGGAACGAGCCTTCGAACTTGTATGCGGAGAAGTAGGATCAATTCCCATCGGAATCGCAAAAAGAAGTTCTAACCTCGCTCTTTCGTTAGGTGAAAAATTGTTAAAACTCCACATGGATGACCATAATAAGGTCAAAGCAATATCTGAAGCACTCAATAAATCGTTTTATCATCATGGGTATCCTGTCGGTAGAAAAGAGGCAAAAGAAATTGGGCTAAAGGTTAGCGACGCACCAAAGACCCTTGAATCGCTGATGTGGAGTGTATGGGAGGATATTGAAAGGGAAATGAAATGTTCGGAGCCCTTTAAACCGGTCGAGGTGGTGATGCAGGACCCAACACTTCAGCAACAGCTATTATCAATTCAGCAAATACCATTGCCAGCGAACATTCCCCCGCAATTCGCAGGTCAGATATTCCAACAATATGCTCAAAATATACAGCCTGCTGGAGTCTCCTCAATCAACTATGATTTATTTCATGCGGCAGTTGAAAGTATCCGAATAAGAAGTGAATTTAAGACTAATTTAAAATTAAGCGCAGTTCGAATGCCTGACCTCAACATTAATATAAATGTAACACCTATTGCTGAAGGCTGGAAAGCATATACTACATAGCAGGAGCGATCTGGATGTATTCGAGGATAAAAAAATCTGATAACGAAGAAACCATCCTGAAAGCTGTCGGTCCTTTTCGTTTCAATTCATCAGGATCCTCAAACGCTTCTATGGTAAGTTCGGGTATTAACGTTCCCGTGGGGACAATAACTATTCCAATGACACCAGATTACCCGGCGGTACCAATTCGTTCAAAGCAGGAGGACTTTGATATGCTTATTGAAAAGCATAAAAGAAGCCTCGAGCTTTTGTCGAGATAAAAGAAATTAACCTCTTTTTGCTTTTGACCGTAGCCAGGCAATAACATCCTCTCTAGTTTTTCTTCCTTCTGCAACTTCTCTTACAAAACAATCATTTTGCTCATCAGAAGTATCAAGTGTATAACGTTCAGGAGTTCGAACGATTATAAGAACCGCAAGAATAAACGCCATTCTTTTATTTCCTTGAACAAAAGGGTGTCCTGTTGCGATTCCAAAAAGAATCCAAGCCGCTTTTTCAAAAGGATCGTTAATATAATTGCTTTCTTCGATTATAAATTCTAAATTCCCCTTATTTGAGAGGCAACCCCCTAAACCCTCATCCTCTCTTAAACGGCTTTCACGAAGAAGATCTTTATGAAATTTTATTACTTCTTCGACCGTTAGTGATTCCATACTTGACTCCTTATTTTGAATTGTTTTACTTAAATAAATCTTTAAAGCGGTTTTCATTATCATGCGATTAAATTATTATTTTCTTGCTCCGCCCTCCCGCTCTCGCTAGGCGTCGCTATGGACGCGTCCGAACATGGACGCCTGCTCAGCCTGGAGGCTTTGCTCAATCGAGATATCCCCTTAACAATAAATCTAGCGCAGCGGAGGCCGCCACCGAACATAGTGAGGGCGTAGCCGGAGCGGAGCGATCGCATGCCCCGGTCAACCTCCCGCAGGGCGAACCCTCGATACGAGCGAAGCGAGTCGTGGGCGATTCACGGAGGGCCGAAATCGATTGCGTAAAATATGCAGAGCACATACATAATAAGTAATTGCATATCACTTTCACGCCGCATGGCGGCAGTATATCTTCTCTCCTGTCGATGACTATGTGGTGAGAACCACAATGCATCACAACATCACCACCTTTGAACACATCGGGAGCGTGAAGAACTCCGAGGGTGTGCTCCGCATCGACATCAAGACCCGCCAGTGCGTCATCGCAAAGGGTGACGTTCAGCGCCTCATCGAACGATGGCCGGTCAGCATCTACGACATAGCCGAGGTCATCAGCACCTGCGGGCAGCCGGAAGAAATCGGCCAGGCCTGGATCTCCCGGTCCGGCAAAGCGGTTATGTTCCGAATCAATGGCTTCTCGTATGTGTCCCCATTGTCCCAAGTGAAGGGCATCCTGTCCGGCGAGAAGAAGTATGCCCATCTCGCCATGATGGTTGAACAGCCCGAGCCGGGATGCCCGGCGGGTGCAGCAGCTCCGGCGGGATTTGCGGGGGTCTCGGCATGAGCACTCATGTCGTAGTGCAAAGCCAGGAACGCCAGCCCATCGTGGTGGCGTTCACCTCCCATAACCTTGAATGGCTGGAGGCTATGCGGAAAGAATTCAACCGGCGGTTTGACAACGACCTGGCCCTTGAGCAGATCCTCGAGGGTGCGATCATCAACGAGATCTGGAAGCTCTCCCGAGAGATGTATATGAGCGAGGAGCAGACCTTCAAGATCGGGATAGAGGGGGACCTGTGATTATGACCCTCACTTCCCTCTTCTCGAATGATGAGATCATCTTCGCATACACCCGGGCTGATGCCCTCAGCGATGGGGTACTGGTCGAACTGTCGGACCATATGGTCAGCGAGGCAGGGATCAAGGTAAAGGTCGCAGTGACCCGGGCGGTGTGGGATGATTACCTGTCGCCGTCCTTCCTGGACGAGCTTCCCGGCCAGAGTGTGGAAGGGAGGACCTGGGACCTGCTCTGGATGTTTGGGTGTGCAGCGAGGAGGAGCCGGCACGCCAGCACGATACAGTTCCGGGTTCTGTTTGTGATCATGAAAGAGTCGGGATCCATTGTCACCGAGGATGTGCTGCTAAAGGCAGTGTGCGGTCCAGGCGATGAGGGTGAGCCGGTGATCACCATTATGCTCCCCTGGGAGGACTAACCCATGGAAGAAGTGATCGTGAAGAAGATCATCGAAGGGCCTGCATTCCAGGACAGCATCGAGATCGGGACGCCGGGAAAGGGCGGGGCAATCAAGATCTATGGTGACTTCAGCCTGCCAGATGAGTTCGAGAAGAGGATCCGGGACGCGGTCCGTCTGCGGAAGATGACCGTGGACATCATGGAGGGGCAATGACTACCCCCAAATTTTATACAACGGAAGAAGTTGCGGAGATGCTGAAACTGAACGTTCGGACCGTCCGGGCGATGATCAACCAGAAACGGCTGCGGGCCGTGAAGATCGGAAACGAGTACCGGGTCACTGACGACCACCTGCGCCAGTTCATCGAGGACTACCAGACCTGAACGCCGGGGAGATCTCCGGTCCGAACCACAATGCATCACTAAAGTTATTCAGACCGGCCGCGGCCCCGGCTGAATAGTACATAGCCGACCCTTCATATCTCTGTTCTGGTATCCCTCCTGCAGGTCCCGCCACCGCCTCCCGCCTGCCGGCCCGCGACAGCTCGCCCCCAGCGAGCCGTAACCGGGGCCGTCTTCCCACCCACTCGGCGTTCTGTGATTTCTGTCCGTTCGTCACCCCTCGACTTCGGGCTGATGCCCTCAGTTCCCGGGGTTTTCCTCGCTGGTCTCCGGTTCTCTGGATATAGCTGACGGTCGACCGTGCTCATCTCCACTCCCTCCGGTCCGTTCCGCTCGCACCGTCTCCCTGGTCTCTCTTCCTGAACTGTTGATACGTTGACGCCCATGATTTCGTCGCAGGCTCCTCATCACCGGCTGCACATCCCGCTCCTCGCGGACCGCTACACGGACCGCTCGTCGCTGTTACATAAACTCCTTTGACGTTCCTCAGAATATTCCAGAAAAGGTAAGTGCCCGAAGGGCATGCTTCATGATCACTGCCTCTCCCTTGGGAGAGGAGGAGGCCATCCCATCGGGGCGAGGAGCGAAGGGGGTAGCAGTGCCCCCCTGGAAGCGATGAGAGGCCGGGGGAGTGGGGACTTGCGACGCATCAGCGGAGCCGGACTGGCCACAGCGGCCCGAGCGAGCGCCGGTTACCGAGTGCATCAGCACGAGGTCGAGCGCTGCGAGTCACTGAGCGTAGGTGGCGTACGGAACACAGCGACAAGCACGATGCGAAGCATGGTGTGAGGAGCGGGGGGGAGCAGGCGTTGCGATGTGAGCGAAGCGAGTGAGCATGGCCGTCATCAGGACCAGGAGCGTTCTGAAAAACAGACACACGATGTGAGTGAAGGGAGGAGAGAGCACCGGACGAACGGAGGAGCGGAACGACGACCGTTGCGAGCATGGTGTGGCGTCTAAATATTACTTGTAGGAAATTACTTCGACTGGGGTACAAATGTATTTACAATCAAGATTCCGTTGGAAGTAAAAGGTCCCCGAACCCGATTGATTAGGGAGTAATTCTGCAATAAAGACACTTCCTTCAGTATTTTCACACCAACCGGAATTGGAATTACACTCAATTTTAATATTTAAGTTATATTTACTGAAGTTTTCATTATTTTTTGCAACAACGGTGACCGAATAATTACGATTTAAGGGATCTATTGGTATAGAATTGTAATATTTTGGTTCGAGTTTGTTATCGACAATACAATTGACGGAAACGTTGTTTCGCTCATCGACGGTAGTAATGCAACAAGCACCCAATGCAAAAATTATCATGAGGATCATTAGCATCAGAAGGTGCAGTCTCATAATTCACAGATTATTCATTCCTATTAAAAAGCTCTCTCCGAAAAACGATGCTGCGGTTCTTATATTTATAAAAAAATGAACTCTTAATATGAACGAAATTACAATAAGAGACGATATTTTTAGTGCAAATTTCGAGTTATTCAGACAAAAACTTCGATTATATAACAAGGGAGAAGAATTCAAATCATTTTACGAAGGTATTCCGGAAAAATGGGAATTCTATAAGAGATTTGTCCGTATTGAAGGACAAGAACGATTGGACCTGAAATCATGGAAAAAGGAAGATATTGGTAATGGTAATATTATTAAAAAAGTAATTTACGCGATAGAAATTGATTCTCTGAAAAATTCTGTTTATAAAATTGAATTAAAGAATAATCTCCTCACCTGGGATTTAAGAAATGGAGAGAAAGGCAGAGACCATAAATCTCTCTATGATGCATTGGAAAATCCTGGAATAACCCGGATATATGAAACATTACTTTTTAATTTTTATTTTGACCTTATTGATGATAAGACTGCATTTAATCAATTTATTGAGTTAGCGGGGAAAAAATACTCCTTTATTGCCTATCTTTTCTTTTTAAAGAATTGGATGGAGTATCTACCAATAGCACCTGAGACATTTGATACCGCATTCAAAATGTTGAAAATATCTTTTAAAACAAGCCGAAGATGTTCCTGGGATAACTATCAAACTTTCATTTCCATTTTACGTCTGATTAAGGAAAAGATTGGAATTGAGACCGGATTAACCAATATCGAATTAGTAGATGCTCATTCATATTGCTGGATGCTTGTAAGGATACCGGGTGATGAAAAAATTGATATTGAAAAGAGGTCCTCGCCAAAGAGAAAACCTTTAAAGATTGATCATAACAAATCGGTTAAATTTCCTGAGGTAACCCCAAAAAGGGGAATGGTGGTATCCTATGAGGAGTATCTGAAAAAATATCATAAGAATCTCACAATTGGGCGAAAAGCTGAAATTATTGTTTGTAATTCGGAACGTGATAGATTAAAAGAAGCAGGAAGGCCAGATTTAGCGAAGGATGTAACTAGAGTGTCTGATAATCCCACTCTTGGATATGATATTGACTCGTTTGAAATTGATGAGACCAGGATTTATATTGAAGTAAAAGCAGTAAGGAGTTTCAAAGATATTTTATCGTTTTACCTCTCGAGAAATGAATGGGAAAAGAGCCAGTCAATGGATAATTATTATTTTTATTTTGTTAGTTTTTCAAAAGAGGAAGGCGAGGAGATTGAATTCATTCAAGGTAAGGAGTTATTGTCCCAATATATGATGGCCTCCGAATATTTTGTGAAGTTGCCTCTACCAGGAAAATAAATCAAATATTACATTTTTTTAGTATTTGCTGACCATTCTCGCTCGAAAGAATATTCAGGATTATTTTTTCAATAACTTCTCTTTCAAATTCAATTGTAATTTTTTCCTTCCCTTTCAAAGACTTTTCATAATCGGTGAAGTTATTGTCTTTTTTATGATCTTCAATTTCCTTGCTCATTAACTATGGAAAATGGATTTTCATACCGGCAATATCTGCGCCGTGATACTTGCTAACGATTTCTCTGCTCGATGGTTTTAGTTTCTTCTTTTCCGTCAGGTTGATGATCGTCGTCTGAAGTTCACGATATCCCAAATTGCAGACTGCACAATCACAAAACCCTAGATCCTTCTTACCTTCAGCAAATAATAAAACAAGATTGAGGAAGAAAGGGAATGTCATTTCATGCCACGTCATCACTGCATGAATTTCACACCACTTGATAACATTCTCATTTAATCGAGTATCTTTAGTGGCATTCCTTTTCTTCGATTGTTTTGATTCCTTCTTAGGATTTGCTGGTGGTTGCAATTCGGTTTTATCCGTTAGGTCAACTCCACATTTCCCACAATAATGAGCTTCTGGCGGATATTTGAATCCGCAAATTTCACAGATATTTTCCATGATTCAGAGAAGGTCATACAGATTAAAATTGATCTGCCGCACGGTACATTCCCTATAAAAACCACCTTACACTTTTCCACCCGTATTCCTGCGCGAGCATAAAAATAACTGATTTAGGGCTCCGTTGACAACCCGGCTGGGGCTTGGGATTTGAATATAATCCATAAATCACCCATTTTTGCACTTTTGCCAGATCGTTCAGTACAATACCCGTAATTTCCGTCCAAATCTTTTACCCGTTGTAGTGATGCCGGTCAAAGGTCTGGCGGAGGAACTCCTCTTTTCGGTGCTTCCCTGCACCCACTGGCGGCTTCAGGTATCCGATCTCCGGGGTCTGGAGGGCCGGGCAGAAGGGGCAGAGAGCGGAATCGACATCGTTTGCCTTCTCCCTGACCGGGCAGTAATAGACCCCATCGATGACTTTGACCTTTTCACCTCCCGGAAACGGCATACCGACTGGATGGCCGGGGAGTTCCTGCACGAACATGCAAAAGCCGGAGAGCAAGAATTTCAGGAAGCGTAACCTGACCTTTTCGGGATCGCCGGTGGAACACTGGGCTGCGACCATCTTCCAGTATGCACCTACATCCTTGGGTAATGGTTCACCCATGTGGGAGAATGTCCCCTGCTGGTTATTGAGCCGGAGTGCCTGGTAGGTCCCGTGAAGGTGCCCGGTGATCGTCTCTTCCAGTTTGTTTCGCAGTTCCAGTGGCATGTCTTGGATCTTCCCGGTAAAATTCCAGCGCATCCGCTGGAGGTCCTTGGGAGAGTACGAGAGCACGATCCCTGCTATTGCATGCCCAAGCTCACCACGGGTCTTCAGTGATGCGAGTCTCGAGCAGGTTCCCGCAATTTCTTCGGTATACATCATGACAGCCTCTGTCCCCTACCGTACATCCTCAAGGGGGATATACGGAAGGAGGGTGAGAAGTTCTGATTTCAACTGTTCAAATCCGATCCGCTCCAGGAACCGGGCTGTCCTCTCCTTTGGATTGGCATTGTTCCGGTAATATTCAAGCAGACGGTGGACGAGGTCGAGAGCGTCGTCCCTGGAGAGATCCTCGGCAATCACGGTCCCAAGAGAGGGTCTCCGCCCGCTGTTTCCACCGAATACGACAGTCCACCCTCTTTGGGTACCGATGACCCCGATATCCCGGATGTAACTTTCGCCACAACAACGGGGGCAGCCGGACACCCCGAACTTGAGCTTTGCCGGGAAGGTGACGCCATGGTACTTCTTTTCGAGTTCGAGCCCGAACTCGGTGGAGTCCTGGACACCGTACTTGCAGACATCCGTCCCCAGGCAGGTCTGAACATACTTGACACAGGGGGCGGTCTCTCTCTCGCCTAATGGCCCAAGATCCTTATAGATTGCCGCAAGGTCCTTTTCAGGGATCCCGATCAGCATGAACCGCTGGCCTGAGGTGAGCTTCACTATCGGCACATGGTATTTCCGGGCAACGGCGGCAAGATTCTCAAGCGCCTCGGGAGTGACGTACCCTCCCGGGACCCGGGTCACGATCCCAAAGGTCTTTCCGTCGCGCTGGAGGATAGCACCGGTATGATGAGCCATGGTAATCTCCTTCCCTCACAACAGCTTGGTCTCTTCGGTTGGTTTCGGAACCTTGATGACCAGCACCCGGAACACCGATGTGCTCTCATTGATCCATCGGTGGGGAATTCTGGCGGGGCTCTCGATCAGGGTATCCTTCTCAGCGGTCGCCTTCTCATCGCCAATCTCAACCACACCGGTCCCTTCCAGGACGTAGAAGATTACATCGACCGGCGTCATATGCCGTTTCAGCGATTCACCGGGCTGGAGTGTGATCATGACCACGACGGCATGGGGGATCTCGCAGAGCTTTCTTGCGTCCACATGGTGGGGGTTAGATGAGCTGGCGGTTTTGGTTGCATCAACGATCTTCATAACAAACACATCTCTTCGCTTTCTCTGTTCTTTTTGCGATCATACCTGGACAGGATTCAGAGGACACACTCTTTACAGTCCTGGCTTCCGCAGGCAATGTTTTCAATCTTCCACTTCAGGGCCCACCGCTTGATGTCACGGATGATCTCGATGATCTCAAGGCCGCTCTCGGTCAAGGTATACTCAGTCCTGACAGGGAATGCGGTCGCATCCACGTTCCGTATGATGATCTCCTCCTCCTCGAGCTCTTTCAACCGTTCGGACAGAACCTTGGGAGTGATGCCGGGAAGGGCGTCTCGGAGCTCTGAGAACCTCCTGGTATACTCATCGCCTTTATAAAGTTCCAGGATGATCAGCAGTGTCCACCGTTTGGAAAGATACCGGACCGTCTGGCTGACCGTGCAGGATTCCTGCATGGTATCTTTATGGATACTTCTGGATATTTATACTTTAGTATGAAATAGATATTTTGTATCAAAAATAAATCATAGGAGTCTGATGATGTTCTGCTACCAGTGTGAAGAGACCGTGAAAGGAACCGGTTGTATCGTGAAAGGTGTCTGCGGGAAGGATGAGGAAATCGCAGCATACCAGGATGTCCTCGTGTACCTCTGCAAGGGATTGTCCGTGCGGAACCTTGCGGCGATGGAGAAGGGAGAAGGGAATCCTGATGCCGGCCTGTTCATCGCGGACGCACTCTTTGCCACCTTGACCAATGTCAACTTTAACAGAGACCGTTTCACGGCAATGATCAATACCGCTGTTGCGATCCGTGACGCACTTCCGAAAACCGCTGCTCCAGAACCGGATGCTTGCACCTGGAAGCCGAAGGGTGAGCAGGACATCCTTGGGAAAGCATCCACAGTTGGAACCCTCGCGAGCGAAAACGAGGATGTTCGCTCTCTCAGATCAACACTCCTGTTCGGCCTCAAGGGTGTAGCTGCCTATTATACCCATGCGGCAGTGCTCGGCAGGACCGATGCGGCGATCACCACTTTCATGCAGAAAGCGCTCGCCTCCATGCTCAAGGATCTCCCGGTCCCCGAAATGGTAGCACTCGTTCTGGAATGCGGGAAGGTTGGGGTCAGTGTCCTTGCCCTGCTCGACGAGGCAAACACTTCAGCGTACGGAAAGCCGCAGATCACGACTGTGAAGACCGGAGTGGGAAAACACCCGGGCATCCTGATCACCGGCCATGACCTGAAAGACCTTGAGATGCTGCTGGAGCAGTCGAGGAACGCTGGGGTGGATATCTATACTCATGGCGAGATGCTACCAGCACACGCGTATCCCGTGTTCAAAAAATACCCTCACCTTTACGGTAATTATGGCGGTTCATGGCCACACCAGCGGGAGGAGTTCGAGCAGTTCAATGGGCCGGTCCTGTTCACGACCAACTGCCTCGTCCCGCCGAAAGAAAGCTACAAGGGCCGGCTCTTTACGACCGGGCTGACCGGCTATCCAGGCGTTCCGCATATCGAAGCGGCAGCAGACGGGAGGAAGGACTTCTCCGGGATCATCGCCTTCGCCAAAACCTGCCAGCCCCCGAACGCACTGCCCGGGAGTGGGAATGATCTCATCACCGGATGCGCCCACGATGCCGTCCTCGCACTTGCGGAGAAGGTGGTAGCGGCGGTCAAGAACGGGGACATCAGGAGGTTCATCGTCATGGCCGGGTGCGATGGCAGGCAGAAGGAACGGGAATACTACACGGAGTTTGCGAAAGCCCTCCCGAAGGACACGGTCATCCTCACCGCGGGCTGCGCCAAGTACCGCTACAATTCGCTCGATCTCGGTACAATTAGCGGCATCCCCCGGGTCCTCGATGCCGGCCAGTGCAATGACTGCTACTCGCTCGTAGTGATCGCCCAGGCACTCGCGAAGGCATTCGGTGTCGGGATCAACGAACTGCCGGTATCGTATAACATTGCGTGGTACGAGCAGAAGGCCGTGCTTGTCCTCCTCGCCCTGCTCTCCCTCGGGGTAAAAGACATCACGCTCGGCCCGAAGCTCCCGGCATTCATATCACCCGCGGTGCTGAACGTGCTCGTCAAGGAGTTCGACCTCAAGCCGAACACCACGGTGCCGGCCGATCTCGCCCGCATGGTTGGGGCCTGAAACCCCTATGATTTTTATCGCAGGAAGATGATGATTTCGAGAAGAGCGAATTGATATGGAGTTCAAACCAGAATCCACGGAAAAGACCGATAAGCCGGACAAGAAACGGGACGAACTCAAGGGGAAGGTACTAGTCCTCGGGGACCTCGTGAACTACCAGGTCGGGACGGTCGCGAGCCGGATGGTTGTGAACCGGAAAGCGGGCAGCATCACGCTGTTTTCATTCGATGAGAATGAAGGGCTGTCCGAGCATACCGCCCCGTACGATGCCGTGGTCACCATTCTTGACGGAGAATGCGAGGTCTGGGTTGCAGGAAAAACCTTCCAGATGAAAGAAGGTGAAACAATTATCTTCCCGGCCAACGCCCCGCATGCACTCTCGGCAATCACCAGGTTCAAGATGATGCTGATCATGATCAGGGATTGACCATGGTAGGCGATGAGAAAGACGGGTATTACTGCTCCATATGTGGAGGGATCCCTCCGGACAAAGTCAAGACAAAACGGGTCCTGATAGATGGAAAGGAGACCGGCATCGATCATCTCGATTTCATTTTCGAGAACGTGAAAACGTTGCAGCTGGCCGATGGTTCTGCCATTTCCGGAGAGATCATGAAACGGGTCAAGGAATTCAACTACGTGCCGACGAAGAAGGAGGCCGTGTATGCAGCGGCGCTCCTGGAGGAATACCGCCAGTGGGAGAAGGAGCATGCTTGACCGCTGTCCCGGAGCGGCAAGCATCCGGACACCGACCCTGACGATAAAAAAGTGTCCCCAGTGCGGCGAGGAGATCGAGATCTTCTCAAACGATGTTTCCGTGAAGTGCAGCAGGTGCGGCTTCACCGTCTACAACGATATTCTCTCCTGTGTCCAATGGTGTAAATATGCCAGGGAATGTGTTGGGGAGGAGACGTATCGGAAACTGACGGAAAAGAAGACGAATACATCGCAGTGAAGAATTTCCCTGAAGAGAATGCCATGAAAAGAAAGATCATTCATATTGATGAAGAAAAGTGCACGGGATGCGGCCAGTGCATCCCCGATTGTCCTGAGGGCGCATTGCAGCTGATTGAGGGAAAAGCACGCCTGGTAAGCGACCTCTTCTGCGACGGGCTCGGTGCCTGTATCGGCACATGCCCTGAAGGAGCGATCACGGTCATTGAACGGGAAGCCGGGGCCTATGATGAGAAGGCTGTCATGGCCAACGTTGTTCCGCAGGGACCCGCGGTGATCACCGCCCATCTTGAACACCTCCTCGGGCATGGAGAGCAGGCCCTCTATAAGCTTGCAATAGAATACCTTGACGAGAACCACATTCCCGTTCCCAAGCACCGTATCCCTGGGTCTCACCCTGATCACGAGATGCATGGCCATCCTTCCTTTATGGGCTGCCCCGGATCTGCAGCACGGAGTATTCCCCGAAGATACCAAACTGAATCCCGGCAGCAGGCGGGAGCAACCAGTTCAGAGCTGCGTCAGTGGCCGGTGCAGCTCAAACTCCTTAACCCATATGCCGGATACTTCGACGATGCCGATCTGCTCATTGCTGCCGATTGTGTACCTTTCGCTTTCGCAGATTTTCACCGTGAATTCCTGAAGGATAAAATCGTGATCATATTCTGCCCGAAACTGGATTCGGATATTGAGGGCTACATTACAAAACTGTCCGAGATATTCTCCCGTCACCCAATCAACTCAATTACCATCCTCCATATGGAAGTTCCGTGCTGCAGTGGTGCAGCCTATATCGTGAATCAGGCAATGGAGCGATCAGAGAAAAAAATTCCGGTAAGGGAGTTCACGATCACAATAGAGGGGAAGGTGATCAAAGATTGATGGCGATTAGTCATCTGCCGCACGGTCATTCCACTATAAAAACTCCCTTACACTTTTTCACCCGCATTTCTGCGCGAGCAGAAAAATAACTGATTTACGGGCTCCGTTGTTAACCCGGCTGGGGCTTCAGAACTCAATGTTCAAATACCCTAATGAAAACATGCGAGGGGTGGGATTCGAACCCACGAACACCTCCGTGACGGGATCTTAAGTCCCGCTCTTTTGGCCTGGCTTAGATACCCTCGCTCAAAATGTGATTCTGTAAATAATAATCGTGAAGAATCATAAGACAGTCGATCAATATTTTTTACTCAAATGAGTAATATCCAAACATGATCCGACGCCATTAAATGGCAGCAGGTCTTAAGTCCGGCTCTTTTGGCCTGGCTTAGATACCCTCGCCCGGATTAATACATATGAAAGGATTGCAAGATATTACTTTTTAGACGAGTGGAACGTATCATTGGAACAGAGGATACGAAAAAATTGTTATGCCCTCTGCAAAACTCCCCGACATTTCAGGGTGTTCCCGATCGACCGAACCTTGGAATGATCCGCCCTGTCCGTTCCATATACTGCTCGTATGCTGCACCGAACCTTCCTGCAAGCATTTTTTCCTCGACAGGGACCCGGACGACATAGAGGGGAATGAAGGTGATGAGCAGGCCAAACCCGGCAATCCAGTTCCAGAGCAGGAGCGGCTGGGCGAATGCCCAGAGGAAATGGGAGGCATACATCGGATGCCTGATGTACTCGTAGACCCCGGTGGTGACCAGCCGCTGTCCCTGCTGCACCTCGGCATTGGGGGTGAAATTTGCACCAAGGTCTGCATGGGACCGCCAGAGGAGAAGGAGGGCGGCTCCGAATATGCCAGCCCCGACCCAGCCGGTAGATTCCGGGAGGGTGTAATCGGCCGGGGCAAGGTACGGGGTGAGGATGTAGATCCCAGGGATGATGAACATCCCGAGGGCAGGCAGGTACACAAGCCAGGTATCAAGCGCCGGTTTCCAATGCTGCTCTTTTATCTTTCTCCGGTACTCCTGGGTATACCAGAGACGGATGGCTGCCGCAAGGAGGAAACCGGAGATGTAAAGGCTGAGGAAGATCGGCGGGGTCATTGTCGAAGGACCACTCCAGGGAATCAGCATAGCGTGCTCCTGGCATATCTTTTTTTCTCTGCCGGGAACGTTCCGAGACACGGGTAGTTTCAGTGATCACCCATCACTCATCCTCTAAGAATCATATGAAAATGGATCAACAATCATTACTCCAGGATCACTCCTTTACAATCGTTCCCCGTTTCATGAGCTCTCCCCTCAACAGGTTCTCTTATGTCTTCGTCCGGCACATGATCCTGTAGAAATGAGGGAGCCTGCCGTCAAGAAAACCCTGTACTGGTGCGAACAGTGCAATGTGCCGCTCATCGGCCGGAGCTGCGGCTGTGGAGCCCAGGGTAAAGCACTCCCCCTCCTGCAACCCTACGATGTTCGTCCCGCTCTTTCTGCCGACCGGGAGCTGATCCACACCCTCCTCATTGAGCGGTTCGGTCCCATCCCGCTGCCGCAGATCATCCTCCTGAACAAGACTGGCGGGGTCGACAGGGCTGACCTCGTGATCATGCACGGGGACCGGTTCGGCTGGCTGACCTTTGACCCGGTGACCCGCCGGTTCAGCCTCGATATCGCCCCTGAAGCACTCCCGTATCTCATTCCCCATGTTACCCAGGGGATAGTCCGCCTTGGGACCGATGCTGATCTCGGCCCGGAGGGCGGTAGGATCGGAGGGAAACGGTTCCCCCTCAAAAAGCCGGCAGGGGAGGGGACCGTGATCGTAACCTACAAGAACCGGTTCGGGACCGGCGTCGTGAAAGAAGGGTTTATACGGGTCAAGGAGGTGATACCGGTGACGCCGAAGACACCTCCCGACCCGGACTGGGACACGGCCATCCGGCAGAACCAGTACCATTTGAAGAACCTGGAACGAAACGCGGTCCGCACCATAAAACGGCACCTCCATGACAGGCCCTGCGTCAATGTCTCCTTCTCGGGAGGCAAAGACAGCATGGCAGCACTGCTCCTGGCAAGGAAAGCAGGCGTAGAGAAGGCATTCTTCCTCGACACCGGCATCGAGTTCCCTGAGACCGTGGCGTTTGTCGAGTCGCTTGGGGTGGAGGTGATCCGGCAGGCCGGTGACTTCTGGAAGGCGGCCGAGAAGGCCGGGCCACCGGGAAAGGATCACCGCTGGTGCTGCAAGCTGCAGAAGCTCCACCCCCTGAAGATCTACCTCGAGACGACCGGCCCCTGCCTCACGGTCCAGGGAAACCGCTGGTACGAGTCCTGGAACCGGGCTGACCTCGACGAAACCAGCCAGAACCCGGCCAATCCCCTGCAGCTGAACATCTCGCCGATCCGGAACTGGCGGGCGCTCGAAGTATTCCTCTACCTCTGGTGGCAGCATGCCCCCATCAATCCCCTCTACGAGCAAGGGATCGAGCGGATCGGCTGCATGGTCTGCCCAGCGATGCTCGAGAGCGAATACGAGATACTCAGGACCCTGCACCCCGGGGAGACCACGCGGTGGGATGCGTTCCTCGACCGGTGGGCCGGGAAGAAAGGGTTCCCCGAAGAGTTCCGGAGCTGGGGCCTCTGGCGCTGGAAGGCACTCCCGCCCAAGATGCGGGAGCTCTGCAGGAGCAGGGGTATCCCCTTCAATGAAGATTTCACCCTGAAGACCGTTCCCGGGTGGAGAACGCCCGGGGGAGAGGGAAGAGAGAGTACCATGAAACCAGAAGGAGAGAGAAAGGATCGCGAATCCTTCGCCGTTGAAGAGATCCGGAAGGACTTCCCGATCCTCGGAGAGATCATCTACCTTGACAACGCCGCCACCGGGTTCTCCCCGGAGCCGGTGGTCGAGGCGATGATCGAGTTCGAGCACCGCTACCGAGCCAACGTCGGACGCGGGGTGCACCGCTATACCCGTATCGCCACCCAGCGATACTGGCATGCCCACGAGAAGGTAGCAAATCTGATCAGTGGCAACGACGGGACCACAGTATTTTCGAAAAACACCACCGAGGCCATCAACATGGTCGCCCATGGCCTCTCCTGGAGGCCGGGGGACCGGGTCGTCACGACCATCCTCGAGCACCATTCAAACCTCCTCCCCTGGCGGGAACTCTCGCGCATGGGGGTGACGGTCGAGATCATTGGGATCGCTGAGGATTTCCAGCTCGATCTCGATGCCTTCAGGGCAGCCCTCTGCGAACCGGTACGGCTGGTCGCCATGACCCATGCATCGAATGTGCTTGGAGTGGTCACACCGGTGGCAGAGATAGCCCGGATGTGCCGGAAGAACGGGGCACTGCTGGTCGTGGACGGGGCACAGTCGGTCCCCCACCTGCCGGTCGATGTCCGGGCGCTGGACTGCGACTTCCTCTGCTTCTCCGGCCACAAGATGCTCGGGCCGACCGGTACCGGGGTCCTCTGGATGAAGGAACCACTCCTTGAGCCCTCCATCCTCGGCGGGGGAATGGTCGAGTCGGTCACTGCGGACGGGTACGTCCCTCTCGGGGGGTATGAAAAATACGAGGCGGGGACCCCGAATATCGCCGGGGGGATCGGCCTTGGCGTTGCCGCAGAGTATCTCATGGCAAATGGGATGGATCGGATACACCGCCATGAGAGCGCCCTTACCACCCGGCTGATTGACGGGCTGCAGGGGATCGATGATGTCCGGGTATATGCCCCACGGGATCCTGATGCACGGATCGGCGTGGTCTCGTTCACGATCAAAGGGATGCACCCCCACGAAGTCGCCCAGCAGCTGGACGACCAGGCTGAGATCCTTGTGCGATCAGGGTACCATTGCTGCCAGCCGCTGATGGAATCCCTCGGTCTCCCGGATGGCACGGTCAGGGCGAGCATAGCCCTCTATACCACGGAACAGGAGATCGATCTCCTCCTTGCCGCGGTACGGGCGATCTCAAGGGGGAGGTAATCCTGCCAGGAGACTGGAAGGCGAATCCTCCCTGATGCAGGAAGAGAAGGACCCTCCTTCTTTACTGTCCGCACCCTTTTTAATATGAAAATGCCTCCGGCATTTTCATCTCGTATACATGTGTCCCTCGAAGGAATCAGGTATTTTTTAACTTGGTGACTGAGGTACCCTGGAGAGAGTTCAGGGCAGCATTTCCATTCCCGGATTCCCTGCCGAAATTCACCACTATAGAGAAGAGAGCCTTAACGAAGAGGCATCACTCCTGCCTGCCCCCGCCATCCTTGTCGCCCGCATGGCCAGTACAAAGGAGGATGCCAGCCCATGTGTTTTTTTACCCGCCAGAATTCATCATAGAGTAGGTAGTATGGCGGAAGATAGTGAACTGAGGGAGGAGATCCTCACACTCAAGGAGGAACGGGATGCGGTCATCCTGGCCCATAATTACCAGATCGACGCCGTGCAGGACATTGCCGATTTTGTCGGGGACTCGCTTGAGCTGGCACGGGCTGCCGCGTCGCAAAAAGCCCCTGTCATCGTGTTCTGCGGCGTGGACTTCATGGCAGAGACTGCGGCAATCCTCTCTCCGGAAAAGACGGTGCTCCTCCCCGCCGCCGGTGCCTGTTGCCCGATGGCAGAGATGGTCACAGCCGGTGAACTTGCCGTCCTGCAGGAGCAATATCCCGATGCTGCCGTGGTCGCCTATGTCAACACCACTGCGGAGGTCAAGGCAGTGAGCGATATCTGCTGCACCTCGGCAAATGCCGTGAAGGTGGTGGAATCCCTGTCAGAGCAGCAGGTGATCATGGTGCCGGACCGGAACCTTGCACGGTATGTCGCCCGTTTCACCACAAAGGAGATCCTCCCATGGGATGGATTCTGTCTCGTCCATGAACGGTTCACCTGCAAGGACATCCAGAGAGCGAGGAGCCGCCACCCCGGTTCAGAAGTGCTCGTCCACCCCGAATGCCGGCCCGAGGTGATCGATGCAGCCGACCGGGTCTTCTCCACGTCCGGGATGATCCGCCATGTCTGTGCAGATCCGGCAGGAGAGTTCATCATCGGCACCGAGATAGGGATCCTGCACCAGCTCTCACGCCGGTGCCCGGAAAAACACTGCTACCCGCTCTCCTCGCGTGCGATCTGTGTCAACATGAAGAAGACGGACCTGGAAAAGGTCCATGCCGCCCTCGATAGGATGTTACCCCGGGTCCAGGTCCCTGAGAGGATCGCCATCCCGGCACGGAGGGCTATCGAGCGGATGCTTGCACTTCCGTAAAGCCGGACCGGTTATCGGACCTTGCTAACCTTTTCTTTCGAATCCTTTATGATCGCCTTCATGTGCCGTGCGGCCGCCGTGATATCATCCTGCGCCATGACCGCGGAGATCACCGCAACCCCTTCAGCACCGGCAGCGATCACCTCCGGCGCATTCCGGGGAGTGATCCCGCCAATCGCGATCACGGGGAGTGTCACCGATGCACAAATCGCCTGTAACTCTGCAATCCCATGGCCGGGCCCGGCATCATCCTTTGACGTGGTCGGGAAGATCGGGCTGAGCGAGAGGTAGTCTGCCCCGGCTGACTCGGCAGCGACTGCCTCATTGACGTTGCCGACCGAGACCCCGATGATGAACCCTTCCGGGGAGATCGACCGGGCATCCCTGATAGGGAGATCATCCTGTCCGATATGGACTCCGTCAGCTTCCGAGGCAAGGGCGATATCGATCCTGTCGTTTACAAAGAAGAGCACCCCGGCTTCCCATGTTATCTCCCGGATCTCGCAGGCGACAGCCAGCAGGTCTCTGCCAGGGAGGATTTTGTCGCGGAGCTGGACTGCATCGGCGCCTCCCTCCACCACCCTGCGGGCAATCCCGGCATGGGGCATCCCGCGGGCTATTGCCGGATCGGTGATCACGTAAAGGTCAAAGGCCATCCGGCACGCTCACCTTCGCCCCGGCTGCAAGGTCAGCCGCTCCCAGCCTGTACATCGCATCGAACAGTGCCATCCGGAACGAGTACGGACCAAAGCACCCCTCCATAGCCCTCTCTCCGGCAAGCCCGAACGCAGCAAGGGCTGCAACAGCGGCAGTGGTTGTGTCGTCGGAGATCGCGGCAAACGCACCAGTGACCGAGGCCGCCATGCAGCCGGTTCCCGAGAGGTTTCCCATCATCGGGGTGCCGTTTGCGACAAGGAAGGTGCGGCGTCCATCGGAGACGACATCGATCTCACCCGTCATCGCGACAACCGTCCCGGTTGCCCTTGCACATTCCCTGGCGACCTCGATCGGGTCCCCGGACACTCCGCCCGAATCAACCCCCCTGACCGTCCCCCCGAGACCCGATAGCACCCCGATCTCCCCGGTATTTCCCTTCAGGATGGCCACGTCAAGCTCATCCAGGAGCAGGAGGACGGTCTCAGTCCGCATCCTGGTAGCCCCGGCCCCGACCGGGTCCAGGATCACCGGGATCCCGAGTTCGTTTGCCCGTTCGCCGGCAAGGAGCATCGCCCCGACCTGGGCTTGTGTCAGGGTCCCGATATTCAGGACCAGGGCTCCGGCGAGACCGGCCATCTCGGCTGCCTCCTCAGGTGCCTCTGCCATGACCGGGGCAGCACCTGCGCAGAGGGTGATGTTGGCACAGTCGTTGATGGTGACGCGGTTGGTGATATGGTGCACCAGCGGCCGCCCCTTACGAACGAGGGCAAACAGGTTGCCATACACCGTACTGTCCATCAAGAGCCCTCCCCTCCGTGAACTGCCACGTTCCCCCGTACTTCATCCATGCTCCCGCTCCCTTCATCCATGCTCCCGCTCCGGTACCCCATCAGGTCGAGGGTGACGTAGGAGAAGCCGGCCTCCTTCACAAGGGCGACGATCGTCTCCCGTGCTGCCACCAGCCGGGGGATATCTGCTTCCGGAACTTCTATTCTCGCGATGCCGCCATGGTTCCGGACCCTGCTCCCGGCGAATCCCGCTTCCGCGAGACCGGCTTCGGCCTCCTCCACCATGTGGAGGTTCTCCCGGGTGAGTGCCTCCCCGTATGGGATCCGGGAGGCTAGGCAGGCGGACGATGGCTTGTCCCAGAACGGGAGCCCCCGCTCCCGGGCGAGCTGCCGAATCTCAGGCTTCGTGATCCGGGCTTCAAGAAACGGGTGGATGATCCCCTCCTCGGTTGCTGCGCGGGTACCGGGGCGGTATTCAGATCGATCGGACTCAGTGACACCGTCGGCAATGCAGGAGATGCCCTGCTCGTCCGCCCATGCCCGGAGGAGTTCCGAGAATGACTTCTTGCAGTGATAACAACGGTCAGGAAGGTTCCGTGACACGATCTCCCCGGGAAACGGGACCGTGATAATCCCGAGTGGTATCCCGAGGAGCCCGGCCATCTCCCGGGCCTCCGATACCGCCGATCGCGGGACCAGGGGGCTGTCGATGAAGACTGCCTGCAGATTATCACCGAGTATCTCTTTTCCCAGAGCAGCAAGGAGACCGCTGTCAACCCCTCCGGAGAAAGAGACCATCAGCTGATCGCATCCGGAGATACGCCTCCTCAATTGTCCCATCCGTTCTTCGATTGTGGTACCGGTCATCCTGCGCACCTGTCTTTGCAGGGGTATTGTTCCCGTTGCAGCAGCAATCATGCTCCTTTTGGTACCAAATGGTTCGGGATACAAGATTATCCACTTTCCCATCAATGACTATAATGGAGACAGAATCGAGGATGGGTTCATTTTTTATGCCATTACGAAGAACTCCGGAGCATACCCAACAGATGACCATGAGGAAGCAACGGATCGACAGAAACGTATTCCGGACCGCTGGCGGCAAGGGATCAGAGTGGATGCGAGGAGGAGATAGCCCTGCTCTCCGTCCGTGAGCATGAACGCTATCTCCGGCAGATGATGCTCTTTGGCAAGGAGGGGCAGGAGCATCTGCAGGATGCAACGATATTCATTGCCGGGGCTGGAGGGCTTGGATCGCCGGTTTCGATGTACCTTGCCGTCCTCGGGGTCGGCACCCTCATCATCGCGGACAATGACCGGGTAGACCAGACGAACCTGAACCGCCAGATCCTCTACCGCGATCAGGACATTGGGCGGCGAAAAGCAGCGGTCGCAGGAGAACGGTTGCAGGAGCTCAATCCCGACATCACGGTGAGAGCAGTTGATGCAACCATCGATCAGAACACGGTCTCCTCCCTGACAAGGGATGCTGACGGCATCGTCGATGCCCTTGATGATTTCCCGACCCGGTATCTCCTGAACAGCGCAGCCCTGGAGAGAGGGATCCCCCTCTTTCACGGAGGGATCAGCGGCTTCTTCGGCCAGGCGACCACGATCCTCCCGGGAAAAACCCCCTGCCTCCGCTGTATCATCCCCCGCCCCCCGCCAGCCGAGGTCTTTCCCGTTGCCGGTGTAACCGCGGGATTTATCGGCATGATACAGGTGACCGAGGTCTGCAAGTACCTCCTCTGCCGGGGTGATCTCCTCGCCGGCCGCCTCCTGCTCTGGGACGGGATGCAGGGCCGGATTGAGGAGATCCCGGTTGAAACGGATCCAGATTGCGAAGCTTGTGCAGGAAAATATACAGCGATTTCGTGATACCCATGAAGATTACCGTCCGATTTTTCGCCCGGTTCGGAGAACTCCTCGGGAATACCCGGGAGATCGAGGCCAGGGAAGGCATCTCGGTTATTGACCTCGTAAAAGAGGCAGCATCCGGGAATAAGGCAGGGTTCGATACGATCTTTGACGAAGAAGGTGCATTCAGGGATTTTGTGATCGTGATGCGGAACAAGAAGAGGATCCGGACACAGGATGCCGGCTCCATCCCGGTCGGTGAAGGGGATGAGATAGCGGTCTTCCCTCCCGTTGCCGGCGGATAATCCGGCTTTTTGGGATACAATCCTGTTTTTTTCCCTGCCGCCCAGGTCCCTCATCTCCTCCTGGAAACTCCCCCAAAGCCTCGTTCAGAAGGTCGCCGGACTCCTGCTTCGCCATCTTATCGATGGAACTGGCACAGAACCGCATCGCGTTCTGCCAGGGAAAGTTGGATTATATGGACGAAGCTCTGTCGAGAGAATTCCGGAACCGGATCAGCTCCTCGCAGAACTCGCCCAGGTATTCATCCATCGAGAGACTGCCTTCCTGGAACGAACAGTCCTCCTCCTCAATGATCTTATTGATCCTCTCCCGGCTCGGCAGGAGCAGATCGATCGGCACCCCGGCCTGCTCTGACCCCCTGATGAGTGCTTCACGGAACAGCCCGAGGCAGTACCCGATCCGGTAATGGTATGCATCCCGTGTCTTTTCCAGGTATCCGGCCACCCTCTCAGTCTCGATACGCAGGAAATCCTGCCGGATGGTCTCGTCCGTGCATTTCCCGAGCATGTACCGGTAATGGGCATACGGGTACATCTCCTCGAGCTCAGCCGGGACGATCCCGCAGGTCCCGAACACAATGATATGGTACCGCGAGGGATCGAGCACCTGGGAGATGATCATCCGGATCAGCTGGTGGCTCGGGCTCGTACTGTAGGGCTTTCTGACCGCACAGGGGATGAAGATTGCAATCTCCCGGGGCTCTACTTCATATTCGTCGATGATATAGCGGTACGACCGCTCGAATTCGGGGAGGTAGAAGGGTGGACCTGTCAGGACGGTTCTCTCGCCCTGTCCGGGATCTCCCTTCTCCTGCCCGCCCATGATGCTCCTTCAAAAATTTGTCAGGGGACCTGAAAGAATCACCGGATGAGCGCTGGGGGGTGAACCGGGAACCAGGCTGATGCAGGACGGGATGATTCGGATGGCCGGTGCCTCACGGATAATCCGAACAATTGATGGTTCCCGTTTGCAAAGATGGACCTATGAGCGAGATGGACCAGATAGGGAAGATCAGTCTGGGGAAGAATGCATTCCCGTTCCCCATGCCGGTGACCCTTCTCGGGGCGACCGTGCACGGGAAGCCGAATTTCATGGCACTTGGGTGGGTGAGCCGCGTGAATGCCAATCCCCCGATGATCGGCTGCGGTGTCGGGAGGCACCACTATACCTCCGCCGGGATCAAACAGAACAAGACCTTCTCTGTTAATGTCCCCGGCCGTTCGATGATGGCGGAGGCAGATTACTGTGGGATAGTCTCGGGGGAGACGACAGACAAGGCCGGCCTTTTCTCCGTCTTTT
>Ga0209096_1000618_pt1 | contig 45702 bp, 37 predicted proteins | sample AD_UKC034_MetaG_FD_184407 | JGI IMG/M metagenome (GOLD analysis project Ga0209096, IMG submission 184407) | Active sludge microbial communities of municipal wastewater-treating anaerobic digesters from USA - AD_UKC034_MetaG (SPAdes) (version 2) | ecosystem: Engineered > Bioreactor > Anaerobic >...
GCCGTATTAGGTTCACACGGAGGGAGGGAGAGCACGGAGTTGTTTATTTTATGGTGGTGGAAAATAAAATGATTATTTCCTCCGTGAGCTTCGTGATCTCCGTGCGCATACCGGTTGCCGGGCGCCAGAGGCGCCGGTCACCCTGATGAGGTTCACACGGAGGGAGGGAGAGCACGGAGTTGTTTATTTTAATGTGATGTGAAAAAAGAATGTTTATTTTCTCCGTGACCTTCGTGATCTCCGCGTGCATTCGGGTTGCGGAACTCCAGCTAACTCCGTGAGACCCGTGAGCTCCATGCGCCTCATTTCTCCGTGCGAAAAACTCCGCGCCCTTCTTTGGGACGCCTATATCTCCTGAAGGTATTTTCGCACAAAACGGATAGCCATAGCGCCCTCTCCCACGGCGGAAGAAATACCGGTCATGGCCTCAAACCGAACATCTCCGGAAGCAAAAATACCGGGGATGCTGGTTTCCGGCATATAGGGTTCGCGGGGGAGTTTCCAAAAGGTATGGTATGTTTTTTCCTGGAGCAGGTTGTTTCCGGTGATAATAAATCCTTTTTCATTTTTTAGCACCAGGTCATTCAGCCAGTCGGTGCCTGGTTTCATGCCGATATAAACAAAAAGGGCTTTGGCCGGCAAGGTTTTTTCTTCCCCGGTAAGCGTGTTTTTAAAGGTAATGTTTTCAAGCACGGTTGATCCCGCGCAGCCTATGACGTCTGTATTGGGGATGACGCGGATATTGGGGGCGTTCCTGATGTTTTCGACCAGGTAGTGGGCTGCTGTCTGGGAAAGGGCATCCCGGCGGATCACGATGTTTACTTCTTTGCAGAATTGGCTCATGTACATGGCCGCCTGGCAGGCTGAATTTCCCCCGCCCACGATGTAAATAATTTCATTGCGGCAGGCATGGGCTTCTACAGAGGCTGAACCGTAATAAACCCCCGAACCACTGAATTGGTCCATACCTGGAATATCCAGTTTTTTATAGGCTACCCCGGATGCGATCACAATGGTTTTGCTGTGGATCAGGGAACCATCCATCATTTCGGTGATTTTATAACCGTCTTTTACGGTGATGGTTTTGACCTCCTGCGGGGTGAGGACTTCAGTGCCGAACCTCAGGGTTTGGGCGATCGCCCGCTGGGTCAGTTCGGCCCCGGAAAGGCCGGTAGGGAAACCCAGGTAATTTTCGATACGGGCACTGCTGCTGGCCTGGCCGCCCGGGTTGCTTTTTTCAATCAGCACGGTCCTGAGCCCTTCGCAGGACCCATACACCGACGCAGCCAGTCCTGCAGGCCCGGCGCCGATGATGAGCACATCGTACATTTCTTTGGATGCCTTTGACTGGAGGCCTATCCGGCCGGCCAGTTCGGCCAGGGAAGGGTCGGTCAGAAAGGCCCCGTCTTTTAAAACGGCCAGGGGCAGGGCCGATTTTGAAACCTGTGCGCTGACCAGGTATCTTTCAGCATCCGCATCACGTTCCACATCCAGCCAGAGATAAGGAACCAGGTTGCCCGATAAAAATTCCTTCAGGCGGTGTGATTTTGGAGACCACTGAAAACCGATGATGCGCAGGGCATCCTGCTGGGGTTTGTACAGGGCATGCCATTCGTTCAGCAAATCGGTTACGATGGGAAAAAGTTTTTCTTCGGGCGGATGCCAGGGTTTTTGAAGGTAATAATCCAGCTTCACCAGATTGATGGCGCGGATGGCCGCCTCGATATCTGAATAAGCGGTGAGCAGGATTTTTTTGGCGAAGGGGAAAAGTGCGTGGGCCTTTTCCAGAAAGGGAATCCCCTCCATTTCCGGCATGCGCTGGTCGGATATAAAAAGGGCTACCGTTTCGTTACGCAATTTCAGGGCTTTGATCAGTTCCAGGGCTTCCAGGGCAGATCCCGTGGCTGCCACTTTATAATCGTTGCGGTATTGATTGCGGATATCCTGCTGGATGGCCCTCAATACCTGAAGGTCGTCATCGACAATTAGGATATAAGGCAGTTTCATGGGTTATCTTAATAAATTAAAATTCATTGCTGCTTTTCTTCAAAGGGGAGGTAAATGGCAAATTCCGTCCTGCCCGGATCAGAACTTACCCTGATTTCTCCGTTATGGTGTTTGACTGCACGGTTTACCATGTCCAGGCCGATGCCGGTTCCTTCCCCAACTTTTTTGGTGGTGAAAAAGGGGTCAAAAATGCGCGACCGGATTTCTTTTGGAATTCCGGGGCCATTGTCAATGATGCTCACCCTGACCCGGTGGTCTTCCACCGCGGTTTCAATCACCAGTTCGCCGTTTTTATCCATTGCATAAATGGCATTGTCAATGATATTGGTCCATACCTGATTCAACTCGCTCACATAAGCGGGCACGGGGACCATGTGGTCGCTGAATTTTTTGCGAACGGTGATGTTTTTTTCGCGGAGTTTGTATCCGAAAAGGGTGAGGGTGTTTTCAATATCCTGGTGGAGGTGGGTGGATTGAATATCGCCCGTACGGTCCATATGAACATGGCTTTTGATCGCCCCAACCAGGTTGGAAATGCGGGCCGAAGCATTGCCCAGGTCTTTGATGATTTTTTGAGAACTCAACAGGTTTTCGAGCCATTGAAGCGCATGGACCGCGGCTTCTTTTCCCACCTGTCTGCAAAGGCCTTCGAGCTCTTCCGTTATATAGCCCGCTTCGGAAAAAGTTTCAGAGGCTTCCATGGGATTGGGGATATTCATACGGCTAAGCCAACCGGCCAGGTCCTCTTCGATTTCCATTCGCTGTATCAGGGAAGGTTTGGGCGTCACGGCCCGATCGTTTTCCTTTTTTTGGACCATTGCACCGATATCCCTGATTTGTTCTGGCAGAAGGTGCCCGGCAAGAAGGGATTCGGTGAGCTGGTAATTCCGGTTTAAACGTTTGGTCAGTTCGCTGGCAATGCCATTGATCGCTGCGGCCGGATTATTCAGTTCATGGGCTATGCCGGCGGCAAGCTTGCCCAGGGCGCTTACTTTCTCCTGTTGCAATTGGGTGGTGGCGAAAGCCTTTGCCCTTTCGGTCATATAGCCGATGAGCTTCTGGATGAAATCGGGATTGAGGTCTTCGAGTTCGTGAAAGAATTTTTTATGCAGGGCGATGGACCTGACCTTGCCGGTGGCATACGAATTTCCGGGATAGGTTTTCATCCTGGAATAAGGGATCAGCCCACTCACTCCACCGGTTGTAGCATTGTTTTCAAAAGTAAAATAATACACCAGCCGGCCGTTTACATTCATATAAAACGTAACCTTCCCCTCCAGCAAAAACCACATGTTTTCGGCCGCTTCCCCGTATTTCCCGATCAGGGCGCCGTCTTCAAATTCCTGGTAAACGGAGTGGTCCAAAAGCCATTGCAGGTGCTCATCCGGCAACTCACTCAGCGCGTGTATTTCCCTTAATTCTTCAAAAGTTACCATTTTTCAGTAGTCGGCAGCCGGCGGTCAGAATAAGCCGGCCAGGCCGCGTATTTATTTTTTTTCTTGCTCAAAATAGAATACTCCATTTTTATTTCCAATGACAATATCCGGCAGTCCGTCTTTATTTACATCTTCCACCACGAACTGAATGCCTACTCCTGAGGTATCATCGATAAGGTGTTTGATCCAAACCGGCCGGTTGCGTCCGTCTTTCAGCAATTCATACCAGACCAGAACGGCGGGCTCAAGACCCCCGGGCCCCTTGCCCTGGTGGGCAAAAAACCGTTTACCGGTAACGAGGTCAGGCAGGCCGTCCCGGTTGATATCCTCCAGGACCAGGCTATGGGTTTCGGAAATACTGCTGTCGATGGTATGGGTGATGAATGTACGTTTGGGGTCCCCGTTGGCGCCCGGCTCTACAAGCTGCTCGTACCACCACAAGCCATAATCGTGCGCGGAGGAGGAAACCACATCGGCATCCCCGTCCTGATCAAAATCAAAGGTGATCATCTGCGCACAGGGCTTCCCAAGGGTGGCTTCATGAAATATCCAGGGCGAAACCTTTATGTCGTTGGGGGCTTCCCACCATCCACCGATAATCATCACATCGTTCAGGCCATCACCGTTGACATCCCCCCATCCAAGTCCATGGGAGAAGAGGCCTACGCCTTTGGCCTTGGGTTCTGAGATGGCCGTCCGGACCCAGGTTACGCGCCCTTCTTTCACAACCGCCTTGAACCAGTTCATCTGGCCGGTTTTTTCATTGCCAAATACCAGATCCTTCTTACCATTGCCGTCAACATCCACCGCCATCGGAGATTCATTGGATGCGACGGAATCAATCAGATGCCGTTTCCACAAAACCTCGTGATTTCCGGGGTTCTGGAACCAATACACTTCCCTGCCGGGGAAATCATGGCAAATGAGATCCACCCATCCGTCTTCGTTGACATCCAGGGCGAAATTGAGGAAGGAGTCGCTATATCCTTTGGTATAATCGAATTTTTTGTGTTTCCAGATATCGTGCGCCTTCCAGTCAGGCGCTTCAAACCAGCGGGCGCCTGCTATGATATCCAGCCTGTCGTCCTTGTTAACATCGGCCACGGTAGCCCCTTCCGTGTAGAACTCGTCCCATAAATGAAATTTTTTGAAGCGGACCTCTTTGCCTGGGGTCTGGGCCGGAGAGAAGGAATAAATAAGAATCAACAGTAAAAACAAAGGACCTGTATTTTTTTTCATAGTTTAAGTAAAGTTAGTTAGCAAGTTGGTCAATTTGCAAGTTAGTTAATTGGCAATGCAAGTTGGAATTTAGTATGACAGAACGCAAAATCCGACCCCTAAAGGACGATTAAAGGGGAACACCGGGGTTGCGCGAAGGACGGCCGATTGGCGATCACCTTGGCAGGAGCAAATGGACCGCCACTTGGCTGGGGCTACCAGGTCAGTACATAACTCAGTAGCATATTAAATTCATGCTGGGTAAGGGTAGTGCCAAAATGGTCGGGCATGATGGTATAGCGGGAAGGTTTCTGTTCGACTATGTCCGCCCGGCGGATGGAAAACTCCTTTCCGGTGAGATCGCCAAAAATCACCACCGCTCCCTGTTCTCCCCGGTACAGGCCGGTGAGGATCTTTCCGTCTTTCAGTTTGATGGTATAGTTTCTGAAAGCTTCCGTGATGTTGCGGTTGGGGTCCAGGATCTTTTCTGCAATGGCGTTCGCGCCCCGTTTGCCAATACCATGCAACTGGGGACCGATGCCGGATTCGGTCTGACGCCGGTGGCAAATACCACAATTTGCATTAAACAGCCTGGCGCCGGTATCCACCTGAGATGGGGAGGCTTTGAATAGTTTGAATGCTTCCAGCCGATCCTCAATGAGGCCCTGTCTTTCCTCGCTGATGGGTTCGATATGGGCGGTGAGCTCTGAATACGTTTTTTGTTGTTGAGGGGAAATTCTGAAGAGCATTTTTTCTTCCACCCTCGGATCGATCAGGGTTCTTGCCTTAAAAGCCCCGTTACGGACTTGTTGTAGAACCAGATCTTTGCCTTCCGGCGAACCGGCAAGGGCTGTAGCGACCACGACCTCCAGATCAGCGGGCGCATTGGTGACCCCGAGCAGGATTTTATTTACGTCGGATCCCGGCGATTCACCCAGGACAGTGGCAATATTTTTTTTGAGGGTTACGGGGGTGCTGTCGCTCATCAGCCATTTGCTGGCAAGGTCGAGGGTGCTCCGGTCGCCCGACATTTTCATAAGAGAAGATAAGGCGGCCGTTTTCAGATCATGGCCCGGGTTATTTTCCACAAAAGAAACCAGTTCCGGTTGAAGGGGCCGGATTTTGTATTCACCCGCAAGTTGGATGGCAAACAGTTGTTGCGGCGCCAGGGACCTCGAAATGGAATCGGCCGGGTATCTCTGAATCAGGCCTTTTGCGATCTCTGTGCCCCAGGATTGCATCAGACCGGTTTTAGCGTCTCCCCCTCTTTGCGCAAGCCCGTCTTTGACCCCTCTGAATATCCGGGCGGCCAGGTCGGCCTCGGCCTGTTTGGCACCCGCACTGCGAATGACTTCATCCAGCTTTGAAGCGGGCAAAAAGCGCATGATCTGCTGATAAGCCAACTGTATCTTTTCTTTTGGAAAGGCATACCTGGCCAGGTGATTGGAAAGGAACAGGGCGGCATCCGCTGAATGAACATCTACCAGGGTGCCGGCTATATGTCCTGCATCCTGTTCATTCCATTCCTTTGCGGCTACTGTTTTCATCAAGGATTCTACGCGTAATAAGTTACGTAGATTGAGACGCGCCGTGTACCGGAGGTGGGTATCTTCTGCGGGAGCTGCGCGCAGGATTTGCAGCGCGCTTTCGACGGATGAAATCTCTGGATAAGAAGACAGCAATTCAGCGGCGGCCCGCTGTACATGGGCATCCGGGTCATTGAGCGAGCGGGCAACCATGGATTGGAAAGAAGCGTCTCCCGGCTTCCATTCCCTCAATATTCTGAGCGAGTGCAGGCGGACCAGGGGCGAATCATGAACCAGGGATTTATTCAGAAGGGCATCATCCATACCGCCCAGTCGGTAGGTGACCCAGAGTGCATGGATGTATTTCCGGGGAAGGGTCCCGGTTTCATCCAAAACAGTACGGACCTGGGCAAGGGCCGCTTCGCCGAAACGATCCGTTAACTGATCGGCAGCGGCCATCCGGGTGCTTATATTGTCCGCGTCGAGGGTGGCCAACAGGTCAGGGATGGAAGCTTGAGTCAGGTCCTGAAGGTCATGGTGATTGCCCTTGTAGGTAATCCTCCATATTCTACCGCGTTGTTTATCCCTTTTAGGGTGGCCCAGGGGTACTTCGTAATGCCCGATGATGGCATTGTAAAAGTCCGCCACATAAAGGGCGCCGTCGGGGCCGAGTTTGATGTTGACCGGCCGGAACCAGGGATCGGCGCTTTGGATAAAATCGGTTTCGGATTTGCCCAGAGGGGTAGATCCTTTATTGGTCCAGCTGTACCTGTGCACCCTTGAGATCAGGGCGTCCCCGATGAAAAAATTACCCTGGAATTCCTCCGGGAATTGAGTATCGCCATAATAAGCAATGCCGCAAAGGGCGGTGGCTTCGTTTTCCAATGGTTTCATGTCGGGCCCGAAAGCCATGATTTCCGGTTTACTGAAATGGGGATAGTCGGCGCCGCGGATCAGCTGGTAAAGGGGGGAAGTATGGCTGTCGGTGGAATAGATATACCCCCGTTCATCATAGGCTAATCCAAAAGGATTGACCTGTCCGAAAGTCATTTGTTCGACCCGGCTGCCGTCCAGCCTGAAACGGAACGTGTTCCCCGATTGCAGGCGTATGGAATCTCCGTCCCTTCCGGCCACGGTGGAAAGATTGGTAAAGCCGTGACAAGCGTGGACCCAGCCGTCATAACCGCGTATGAAATTGCTCACCATACCATGGGTATCTTCGTATCCAAAGGGGCCGAGCAGAATCCGTGACCCTTCAGGTTTTTCATCGCCATCCGCATCGGTAAAACGGTACAAATGGGGTACGCTAAAGGACAGGTGTCCGTCGGAGAGGGGCAATAAGCCGATGGGAATATTGAGGCTGTCCGACACCAGGGTAAATTTATCCGCCCGCCCGTCGTGGTCGGTGTCTTCCAGGATGGTCAGTTTGTCCGTGCTTTTTTTACCCGGAGGTGAAGGGAAAGGATATTCAAACGACTGGGTGACCCACATTCGTCCTTTGGCATCAAAGGCCATATTGACGGGCTTATCGATATCGGGTTCGGAAGCAAAGAGCTGGATCTCGAAACCGGGGGGCAGTTTGAAGCCCTGGCGTTCTTCTTCAGGCGTCCGGGGATCGGTACTCCGGATATTTTCATGGAAGAGGTCGCCGGTGTAAAGACGGTCGTCCTGCGGGGCCTTGGTTTGGCATGCGCAGATAAAAAGCAATATCCCGGTCAACAGGGGCAGTCGCTTAATTGGATTTTGGATAGACATGAGTAGCGAAGTCTTGAATTCCGGATTCTCCGGAGTTTTTTTAGTGGTTTTGGATGAGCATTAAAAATAGAAAAATAAACCCAGGGAAAAGGGAGGAAGGGTCAGTCCTTGAAAAAAACTTCCGCTTTGGTCAGCCATGAAATACCGAAACATTCGACTGCAAGGGTTTCCATCCAAAAAGTCAGGTGATGCCCGGTATAATAGGGCTCATGAATCAGATTAAGAGTCCCCGCCAGGACAACCAGTAAGGCCAGGGCCATCAACAGGCCGCAGGTCCTGTAAACAAGATTTCGGTATATTTTGCCAGGGCTTCTTTCGCCGGGCGGCTTGTTGGATTTGGTGAATATAAAATAAGACAGAACGGCCAGACTGGTCAGGAAAATGGCGGCGGATAAATAATGAAAACCCTCACGGAGGGGGTTCCCGGGCAAAAGCGTGACCGCGTATGGTTTTTCCTGATCACAGCAAACCAAGGAAAGATTATCTGTTGGAAAGAGCACCAGGAAAAGCGCAAAAATCCCGGCCAGGGCGGATAAATAAAAATCCACCGCAGCCTTGCCTTTATAGATCAGCAGGAAAACCGCCAGCAAACTCACGGTAATGGTAAAAAAGCTGTTGGCCCGGGTGTAATAATAATGGCTTATGGATTCCAGCGGAACCGTATGCCCGGAATCAACATACAAGGACAGGTACAACAATAACGGCAATAACACTCCAAGAACCCCGATCAGTATACGAAGCGTTTTTTGTTCGGTCAGACCGATGCTGTCTTTTTCTGAAAAATCGAGGGACAGATATTTTTCCGCCAGGGTGGTTTTGGACTTTTCCATATAAACAGGTTATTTAATGCATCATTTGGTCGAAAAGGCCGTCGCCAGCAAAATCGCCAGGATCAGACCCGGGATGACCGGATCAAGCCAGGAACCACCCGATCCCCATATCAGATTGATCAACGCGATCAAAATTCCCCCGACCGCCCAGGAGATGCCGGTCGGCACGGACCAGGCCATGATCTGTTGCCGGGTATCCGTGACCCCGATCATCCGGTTGACCACCCAAAAGAGGCTGTCATTAAAATAACTGAACAGGAAGCCGCCGATCGCGGCTGCCTGGGCGGCAAACAACATATTCACCCCCGGTACCTGTTGAAGAATAGGAGCCGTGATCGAAGCCGAAGTGATCATAGCCACGGTTGCCGAACCTTGGATCAGACGCATTGCAGAAGCCACGAAAAAAGGAATCATGACCGGGGAAAAGGGCAGGCGGGAGATTTGATCAGCGATTTGGGCGCCGGTCCCACTTTCACGAACCACAAAACCCAGGGCACCGCCAGCGCCGGTGACCATCAGGATAATTCCGGCCGATTGAAGGCCTTCTTCCAGTTTTGTCGCCGTCTGGCGGCGATCCAGATGGGGTACCAGGGTATAAACAGCCAGCAGGGTACTGATGCATAGGGCAATGATTGGCGAACCGAGAAAATGGAAGGCAGTTACAATCCAATAGACCGGGGCGCTTTGGTCAGCGCTTAATGAAGGGAAAAGGGAAATGGCCGACTTGATCATGATCAGAAGGATGGGCACCACGATAGGAAGCAAAGAGACGGTCAGCCCGGGAAGGGCTTTTCCGGTCCGGTCATTAAAATGTTTCTCATAATCCGGTTCCGGGATTTCTGATGTGGGTGCAGGATCAATAAATCCCGGGTATTTTTTGGCCAGCCATTTGGCATACCACACAAAAGAAAGGGTGCAGGGTACGGCCAAGGACAGTCCCAACAAGATCATTTCCCCGACGTCCACCCCGAAAAGTCCCGCCACACCCAGGGGGCCGGGCGTGGGCGGCACCAGGGTATGTGTTGCAATAAGGCCACCGGCAAGCGCCACTCCGAGGGATAAAACGGACAGGCCGGCCTTTTTGGCCAGGGCGCTGGAAATGGGAAACAGAATTATAAAAGCGGAGTCTGCAAATATGGGTATGCTCACCAGGTATCCGGTGAGGGCTAGGGCCCACTCTTCTTTCCGGCGGCCCAGCCATTGAATAAAGAAATGAGCGATTTGATCCGCTGCACCGGATATTTCCAGGATACGGCCCATCATTACACCCAGGCCGATCACGATTCCGATGGTGCCCAGGGTGGAACCAAATCCACGGGTAATGGCGTCAAGGGTGGCGGTGACCGAAAGCCCACCGGTAAACCCGGCAATACAGGCAGCCAGGATCATGGCGATCAGGGCATGCACCCTGGTGCGCAACACAAGAAAGATCAATACAAAAACCGCAACGACCAGGCCGACAATAGGAAAAGAAAAAGAGGACATCAGGGCCGGGATTGATAGGATTGGAGGTACTGACGGATAAAATCTTCAAAAAGACGGTCCGCCTGAAAACCGAGTTTTAAGGCAGGATCGTTGTCTATACGGCCCGGCCAGCTGCTCACAATATTATTAATGGCGGGATCGGGCTTAAATTGAATTTTATCCAGGGTGTTTCTGCCTGCGACTTTGCCCAGGGCATCCAGCATGTCCTTTACCGTGACACGCAGGCCCGGCAGGTTTACGGAGCGCCAGGCTCCGAATGCGGAAGCATCCAGCAAGGCGCCGTGGATGATGTTTTGAATGACGGTGTCCGGACTGGATAACCATAATGCAAGTTCAGGGGATACGGGGCAGAGGGCCTCTTCGCCATTCAGCGGTTCGCGGATGATGCTGCTTACAAAAGAAGAAGCAGCCTGGTTGGGCCGGCCGGGACGTATACAGACGGTAGGCAGGCGCAATACTCTGCCGTCTACAAATTTTTTACGGGAATAATCATTGACGAGCAGTTCACCCATGGCTTTTTGTGATCCGTAAGAAGACAAAGGGGTGAGGGCGGTGGTGTCCCCGACGGTCTCGGGAAGCAAGCCCCCATAGACCGCGAGGGAGCTTGCAAACACAAAACGAATCGAGGGATTGTGATGGCGGCAGGCCTCAAGGAGTTGACGGGTGAGGTCCAGGTTGACTTTCCATCCAAGGTCAAAATCCCTTTCGGCATGGCTGCTCACTACTGCGGCGAGATGGAAGAGAAGGCTGGTATCCGGTTTCAGGATGGTTTTTATGACCCCGTCTTCGGTAAGATCTGCCTGGCGGCATTCTATGCGATGGTCGTTTGCCGGGTTTGCCGGCATAACCTGGTCTACCAGCTGAAGCGATTTAAAATCAAAGTTTCCGTCCGTGAAGGCTTTGGCCAGGCGCTGGCCAAGAAAACCGGCTCCCCCGGTGATGATGATCTGCATGAGTTTGAAGATAAGGTGTAGCGGCCAAATTAATTTGGCTTGGAAGAGTAACTGAATCCCCGATAAAATAATTCTTTATGTTTGCCGGTCATGTACCAGGACCTGAAGGAAAAACTGAAAACCTTGCCCCCGGAATATCCCCGGCCCCTCCTTCCGGCCATCCGTTCAGAATTTTTAAAAAGCGGAAAGACCATCCTGGTGCTCGACGATGACCCGACCGGCACGCAGACGAGCAGCGAGGCCACCGTCATCACCTCATGGCGGCCGGAAGAAATCGTGGCGGAATTGGATAAAAAACCTTCCGTGCTCTTTATTCTGACCAATTCAAGAAGCCTTCCGGAGGAGGATGCAATAAAACTAAGCCAGGATATTGGCCGGAATCTGAATATTGCCATCCAAAAAAGCGGGCGGGAAATCGTGTTGATCAGCCGGAGTGATTCCACGCTCAGGGGCCATTTTCCTGCAGAAACAGATGCCCTTGTTGAAGCTATGGGCTTGCAACAGGCCATCCGGGTATTGGTGCCCGCCTTTATCGAAGGAGGCCGGTATACCATTGAAGAAGTGCACTACCTGGCGGAAAACCAGCAACTGGTCCCGGTTTCAGAAACTGCATTTGCCCGCGACAGGGTCTTCGGGTATAAACATTCGAACCTGAAGAATTGGGTGGAAGAAAAATCAAAAGGAAAGGTCCGGGCTGCGGAGGTCCTTTCGGTATCCCTGGAGGATATTCGCACGGGCGGACCGGAGAAAGTGGCGGGAATATTCATGGACTGCCGGGAAGGAAAAACGGTGATCATCAATGCCGCCGGTTACCGGGACCTGGAAGTCGTCGCCCTGGCTTCCATCTTGGCAGGTCAAAACGGGAAAACGATTTTATTCCGCAGCTCAGCCACCTTTGTGCCCATTCGCGCCGGCATGGAATCCGGCAGGCCCTTTAAGCCATCCCCCCTTCAACAAGCCGGGGGCAGTGGTACGCTGGTCGTGGCCGGGTCTTATGTGTCGAAAACAAGCCAACAACTTAATGCCTTGCTGGCAAGGAATACGCATAAGGCCATAGAGGTTGATGTGGTGAAGGTTTTGAAGGGCCTGGAAAAGCCGGAACCCATCACCGGTCAAATCAATCAATGGCTGGCCGCCGATAAAAAAGTTTTAGTGTATACCAGCCGGCTTTTACAGGAAGGACACGACGATATAAGCAACCTGCACATCAACGCCCAAGTGTCGGATTTCCTGGTATCTCTTTTGAAAGGACTTGCGGTAAGGCCCCGGTATATACTGGCTAAAGGCGGCATTACCTCCAGCGATATCGCTTCAAAGGGGCTCCTGGTAAAAAGCGCCAGGATCCTGGGGCCGGTGATCCCCGGGGTTCCGGTCTGGCAATTGGGTCCCGAAAGCAGGTTTCCCGGGATGTATTATATCGTGTTTCCGGGCAATGTGGGTGATGAAAGAAGCCTGGAAACGGTTTGTCAGATCATGGAGGGCATAAAATAAGCTCAATCACACCATTGAAATTGAAGGATTGCCGGAATTTAAGAAAGGTCCGATACTTCTGTCCAAGGAGCAATGCCAATATAATCTTCAGTGAATTCGTTTTTTTTGCCCCGATAGATCAGGAGGGCCCGGCCGTCACGCGTATTTTTTAACCAAAATCTCAGATTTCTCAACATGGCGCCTTCTGCCTTAGTCGATGATTTGATTTCAATTGCTAATGGACCCTCCTCCCGGTCCAGTATCAAATCCACTTCGTTTCCCACATTGTCCCTGAAAAAATACATGCCTTGTTGACTGCCTGTATTAAATGTATTTTTTCGAATTTCAGTTATGATCCAGTTTTCAAATAGCGCACCACATGCAGGATGCCTGGTAAGGGCCTGGACATTTTTAATCCCCAATAAATGACAAAGCAGGCCGGTGTCATAAAAATACAGTTTAGGGCTTTTCACGATCCGTTTGTTTAAATTTTGGTACCAGGGTTGAAGTAAAAAGAGGATATAACTATTTTCCAGCAATCCCAACCAGGCAAGAATGGTTTTCGTGTCTACGCCGGTTTGACGCGCAAGCTCTTCCCGGTTGAGTATTTGACCGGCATGATTTGCACATAAGTGAAGAAAGCGGGTAAAAACTGCAAGGTTTGATATATTACGGATAAGCCTTACATCCCTTTGCACATAAGTTTGTACGTAACTATTCAGCCACTGCCCCGGATTGAGGCCCTCCTGCCAAATCTCAGGATATCCGCCAGTTAAGATTAACCGGTGTACATCAGAATAAGCCAAGTTTGAGGCCTTTAATTCGGCATAACTGAATGGAAGCAGAGAAAGATAACCCGCCCGCCCGGCAAGAGATTGAGATACTTGTTCATGCAATAAAAAATTATTAGAACCGGTCAAGATAAACTGACCGCGAGACGGATTATTATCAAGGATTTCCTGGAGATATCTGAATATATGAGGTACACGTTGAACTTCATCCAGGATCGCACCGGAAAGATATTGTTTCAAAAACCGATCAGGATTTAGCTCGGCTTCAAACTGCGTGCTTGGGTTTTCAAAATTGATATAGGTTTTTCCCTTAAACAGTTGTTTACTCAGGGTGGTTTTACCGCTTTGTCTGGGGCCGGTGATGCAAAGTGCCCTAAACTGGCGCAAGGCCTTGCGGGCTTCCGGCAATATTTGACGGTCAATCAAAGACTCCATTTTTGTAAAAATAGTCAAAAACTGGACAAAGACTCCATTTTTGTAAAAAATTACAAATCTGGAATTGATGGGGAGGACCCTGTGAAAAGGCATGTTGGGAAAAGGGTATCCGACCAGGGGTTAAAGCAAACCTCGTTATGCAACAGCTCAGCGCCCGCCGCCCGCCAATTTAAACCGCAAATGACTTTTGACCACCGGCCATTCCTGGATGAGAATACTGTAGACCACGGTATCCCGGAGGGTGCCGTCCGGCTGGAGGCGGTGGTTTCGTAAAATCCCGTCCTGCTGGGCGCCTAAACGCTGAATGGCGCGGCGGGATGCTTCGTTGAACCGGTGAGTCCTGAATTCGACGGCAATACATTCCAGGGACTCAAAGGCATATTGCAAAAGAAGGTATTTGCATTCGGTATTGACCGCCGTACGCTGGGCGTGGGTGGCATACCAGGTGGAACCGATCTCCAGGCGGCGAATCCCCGGCTCGATGTTCATATAACGTGTGGTGCCCACTATTTTTTTATCGGCATGCCGCAGGACCGCAAAGGGAAGGCTCTTGCCCAGGGCCTGTTCATTCAGGGCAGTTTCGATATAGGATTTTACGGTTTCGGGGGAGGGAACGGAGGTGTACCACAGCCTCCACAATTCGCCGTCCCGGGTGGCTTCGATCAGGTCGTTTTCATGGGTTTCTCCCAGGGGGATCAGGCTGACCTGTTCGCCGGTGAGTGTTACTGGGGAAGGGGGATAGGATGCGGAGGGCAAAGTAATTAGAGAAATTAAGAGAATTAAGGGAATTAAGAGGGTTTGGACTTAAAGGTGATTTTAAAATACAGGAGGATCAAAGCCAGGGAAAGGATAATGGCGTTGGCAATGATGATGGCCAGGTCCTTTTTGACAATGCCATAAAAAAGCCAGGTCGATACATTCCCCAGTAAAATCAAAAGCATCCAATAAGAAAGGTCTCCGGTCGACCGGGTTTGCCAGGCCTTATACACCTGGGGAACAAAGGTGACGGAGGAGAGAAAGGCGCCGAAAAGGCCTACGTAGTCGATCCACTGCATATAGGATTATAGGATTTATAGGATTGAGGATTGAGGATTGAGGATTGAGGATTGAGGATTGAGGATTGAGGATTGAGGATTGAGGATTGAGGATTGAGGATTGATAAGGGGACAAAGATAGAGTGGATTTAGTTAGCAGATTTGAGCCGGGGTAATCAGGAAAGAGGAGTGAATGAATAAATTCATTTTCGGGCACCTGATACCACCCTGCGAGAAAGTATTTAGATTTATACGATTTAATGTTAATAACATTTTTTTGGAAAAGATCGGGGAAATATATCAAAAACTGCTGAGGCCTTCTTCGGAACTGATTGCCGATATAAGCAGCCTGGATGGCGATATATTGATTCTTGGCGCCGGGGGAAAGATGGGCCCGGCCCTGGCCCGGAAAGCGAAGCAGGCCATTGATGCGGCAGGAATAAATAAAAAAGTAATCGGTGTTGCGCGGTTTTCGGAAGCCGGGCTGGAAAAGGAATTAAACCGGGAAGGGATTGAAACCCTCCGGGCGGATTTGTTACGGGATGATCAGCTTCAGGCCCTGCCAACGGTCAAAAACGTGCTGTACCTGGCCGGGACTAAATTCGGCACCCAGGGCAATGAATCCTTTACCTGGGCCATGAATGCCTATTTGCCGGGAAGGGTAGCTGAAAAGTTTAAAGATTCCAGGATTGTCGTGTTTTCAACCGGCAACGTATATCCCTTCGTTTCCGTAAAAAGCGGCGGAGCGCATGAATCCATTCAGCCGGAACCTTTGGGAGATTACGGACAGTCCTGCCTGGGAAGGGAAAGGTTGTTCCAGTATTTTTCGATTCTGCACCGGACACCCATCTTAATCTACCGGCTCAATTATGCCAATGATGTAAGTTATGGGGTTCTGCTTGAAATCGGCAAGTCCGTAAAGTCCCGAAAACCCATTGACCTCAACATGGGCCATGTGAATGTGATCTGGCAGGGAGATGCCAATGAGATCGCCCTGCGCGCGCTGCCTCATTGTGCCGTTCCGTGCAAATTGCTCAATGTCACCGGACCTGAAACCGCTTCGGTGCGCTGGATCGCCAATGAATTCGGCAGCTTGTTCGGAGAGCCACCCATTTTTACAGGAGAAGAGCAGGATACAGCCCTGTTGAGCAATGCTGCCGAATGTTTCCGGTTGTTTGGGTATCCCAGGGTGGGCTTAAAACAAATGATCGGGCTGCTGGCGCGTTGGATTGAGGAAGGGGGGAAGACCATAAACAAGGAGACCCATTTCCAGGAGAGGAAAGGGAAGTTTTAGGTAATTAAAGAATTAAGAATTAAGAATTAAGGGATGAAGGAGGAGGTATTCGGCTTATTGCATGAAGGAACGGTGATCCCGGCCCATCCGCTGGCCCTGGACAGCAGGCTTAAACTGGATGAAGCCCGGCAAAGGGGGCTTACCCGTTATTATATGGAAGCCGGAGCGGGTGGGATAGCGGTTGGGGTGCATACTACCCAGTTTGAAATCAGGAATCCGGGTATCGGTTTGCTGGAACCCGTATTGCGACTCGCGGCCGAGGAAGTCGATCAAGCCGCCTTAAACAGGCCTTTTATCAAAGTGGCCGGGATCTGCGGTCCCGTTGAGCAGGCGATAAAAGAAGCGGAGCTGGCAAAAAGGCATGGTTATCATTTTGGATTATTGAGCCCGGGAGGTCTGGCTGCTTATTCGGAAAATGAACTGCTCGAAAGAGCAAAAGCGGTTTCGGAGGTCCTTCCCGTTTTTGGTTTTTATTTGCAACCTGCGGTAGGGGGACGGGTATTGTCCTATGATTTCTGGCTTGCCTTTTCAGAGATTCCCAAGGTACATGCCATTAAAGTGGCCGCATTCAACCGGTACCAGACCCTGGATGTGGTGCGTGCGGTCTGTGAATCGTCCAGGAAGGATCAAATTGCCCTGTATACCGGCAACGACGACAATATCGTGGCAGACTTGCTGACCCCATATCAATTTATGGTGTCCGGAAGGCAGGTGACCAAAAGATTTGTGGGGGGCTTATTGGGCCACTGGGCAGTATGGACCGGCAAAGCGGTGGAGCTGTTGAAAGAAATCAAAACCTGCATCGGCCAAGGCTACGCAGGGACGGAACGCTTATTGGCCAAAGGGATCGCGGTCACGGATATCAATGCTGTGGTTTTTGATGCAAAGAATAATTTTAAGGGATGTATACCCGGCATCCACGAAATACTGAGGAGGCAGGGGCTCCTGGAAGGGGTCCACTGCCTTAACCCGGAGGAGACCCTCTCACCGGGACAAGGGGAAGAAATAGAACGGATCATCAGGATGTATCCAGACTTCCGGGATTGAATTAAATTTGATTCATTTCCTTTTATCGTTTCGAAATGAAAAACAAACGCAGGGATTTTATTAAATATTCTGGATTGGCCGGAATGGGATTGGGTTTAAAAGGTTGGAGGGATTTGGAATCCTTCGATCGGTTGAATGCGGTTTATCCCGGATTTAATGAATGGCAAAATGAATCCCTGAGCATTATCGGCCAGTACGGGCCCTGGGCTGCTAAAAGGATGGAAGGAAAGCGACCATCCTTTTCATTCCGAAACCCGGAATGGACCGATCCGGAGGCTTGGCGAAAATCGGCGCGGCAAAGGCTTAAGGAAAGAATGGCCATTCCGGAGCTGGGAAGCACCCCGAGGGTAACGGTACACAAACAATATGTATACGATGGCTTGTACATTGAAGAACTGAGTTGGCCATTGCCCTACGGAAGGCCTACTGAAGCGGTTTTGCTGAAGCCGGCGAATGCAAAAGGACCCCTGCCTGGCATCCTTGCTTTTCACGATCATGGGGGAAACAAATATTTTGGTACCCGGAAAATCACCAAAACTTCTGACCAACAGCATCCCCTGATGGTGTCCCATCAACGGGATTATTACAGCGGATTTGCCTGGGCCAATGAAATCGCCAAAAAAGGATACACGGTTTTGGTACCGGACGCCTTTGTATTTGGAAGCCGCCGGGTGATGATGCATGATGTACCGGTTTCTCAGAGACGCGGACTGTCTGACGAGGATCCGGAAAATCCTGAGAAAATAAAAGCATACAATGAATGGGCCGGACAACATGAACATATTCTGGCGAAGTCCCTGTTCTGCGCCGGGACCACCTGGCCGGGGGTATTTTTTGCAGAAGACCGGGTAGCCCTGGATGTCCTGGCGGCGCGCAGTGACGTGGATGCAAACCGACTTGGATGCGGCGGACTATCGGGGGGCGGCCTGCGGACGGTATTTATGGCCGGCCTGGACGAACGGATCCGGTGTGCGGTTTGCGTTGGTTTTATGTCTACCTGGAAAGACTTCCTTCTCAATAAATCTTATACCCATACCTGGATGACCTATGTGCCCCTGCTGCCCAATGAACTGGAATTTCCGGAGATCCTTGGACTGAGGGCTCCCCTGCCCACCCTGGTTCTGAATGATGTGGACGACGCCTTGTATACCATGGATGAAATGAAAAAGGCGGAGCAGATTCTGAAAGAAGTGTATGGCAAAGCGGAGGCCGCCCGACAGTTTGAATGTTCCTATTACCCGGGGCCGCATAAATTCGACGCCGCGATGCAGAAAGAAGCATTTGTCTGGTTTGATAAACACCTGAAAAGCTGACCTGGGGCAGAACCAAGCATAATGAAAGAAGATAAATTAAGCCCCGGGCATTTTATGGTGGGTGCGACCGGCTTTTTAAGCCTGTTTTCCCTGGTCGGGATCATGTTTTACGGCCTGCCCTTTTTTTACGATTTCTGGGTGCAGGAATTCGGATGGACCCGGGCGACGGTTACTTCAGGAAATGCTTTCGCCAAGGTCTTTGTCGGTTTGTTGGGCTTTTTTGCCGGATGGTTTATTGACCGCTACGGTCCCCGCCGGTTGATGCTGGCCGGGATCCTGATGGGAGGTATTGCTGTGATCGGCCTGAGCCAAATGACCCAGCTCTGGCATTTTTATGTTTTTTACCTGTTTAATGCCCTGGGATACATGTGCGGCGGGCCCCTGCCCAACCAGGTTTTGATCTCTCGTTGGTTCAGTAAATCCAGGGGAAAGGCCATGGGCATCGCTTATCTGGGCATTGGCATTGGAGGAATGCTGGTCCCCCAGGCCGCCCGGTGGCTGAATGTCCATTTTGGATGGCATCTCGCTTTAATGATCCTCGGCATGGCCATGATTGCCATTGCCTTTCCCATGGCCTGGTTTGTCAAAGAAAATCCGGAAGTCAACCTACAGGAAAAAAAAACGGAAACGGAAAAGATCCATTTGGCCGGAGTGCTGAAGTCCTGGCCTTTTTACCTGTTGGTGATCGGCAGTATGTGTTCCATCGGGGCAGTGAGCGGCACCAGTCAAAACCTCAAACTCTTTTTCAGCCTGGACCTGAAATATTCACAGGGAGAAGCTGCAAATATCATTTCACTGATCCTGGCATCCAGCATATTTGGACGCTTGTTTATGGGCTGGCTGGCCGACCGCATCCCTAAAAAATACGTCATGGTATTGATCTATTGTTTGGTGGCCGGCTCCATTCCCTTATTGTATTCTGTATCCACCCCGGGTGTCGTCTATCTGTTTGCTATCCTGTTTGGGATTGGTCTTGGGGGGGATTATATGATCATTCCGCTCATGGCCGCTGAATTGTTTGGGGTAAGGGTTATGGGCCGGGTCATGGGGCTTATCCTCACTATGGATGGTTTGGGCGAAGCCTTTGCCCCTATGCTGGTGGGTTGGCTAAGAGATATAAGCGGAAGTTATGCCAATGGTTTTGCCGCGCTTATTGCACTGGCTGCCATTGGAGCCCTGGCGATTGCCTTTTTACCAAAGAAAATGAATAAAGCATGATGGCCTGCCGTCCAATGACGGAAGCGGACATACCGCGGGGATTGGACTTATGCAGGCAGGCGGGATGGAACCAGCTTGAAAGGGACTGGCAAATTTTCCTGAAGCTCAGTCCAGGGGCTTGCCTGGCGATGGAAGAGGGCAAGGTCATCGGCACAGCGGTCACCCTGCCTTACGGGGATCGTTTCAGCTGGATTGGAATGGTCTTGGTGGACAGGGAATATAGAGGTCGGGGCATAGGCATGGAATTGCTGCGAAAGGCCCTGGATCTGATAAATAAAGAAACTACGGCTAAACTGGATGCCACTCCCGAAGGGCGGCAACTTTATCTTAAAATGGGTTTTGTGGACGAATATCCTTTGAGCCGGATGATCAAACCGGGGGTGAACCACTCCCCTTATATCAGCGCCGCAAAGGTTTTTCAAAAGAATGAATGGGGAGCCATAAAGGAGGCGGACAGTCCAATTTTTGGCGCCGATCGCCTTTCTTTGCTTGAATGGATTTGGACATGGGCTCCGGAAATGGCTTTTGTTCTGAAAAAAAACAATAAACTTTTGGGGTATTGTTTTGGCCGGCCGGGGCACCGGTATTTTCATATTGGTCCCGTGGTGGCCGCCGATGCAGAGACCGCCCGGCACCTTGTGCTGGCGGCAATAAACCAGGGCAGAGGCCGGTCTCTTCTTTTGGATGTACCGCATTTTGACCCCTCCTGGCCAGTTTGGTTAAAGTCTATTGGCTTTGAAGAACAACGCCCGTTTTACAGAATGTATCGGGGGTCAAACCGTTTTCCAGGCGAACCGGAAAAACAATACGCAATCCTCGGTCCGGAATTCGGATAAAAAAAATACAAGTCATACAACCTTTTTCCACTTCAGCGCACTAATGGGTGATGCCCGCTTCAAAAAACCGGTCCAAAACCGGTGGTCTGGGAGAAAGAAGGATATTGATTTTTACAAGTCATGAATTTTATTGATCAGGCGCTGGTGACGACCTATCTCAGGACCCGGGATGAGACCGCTTTCCGTTTGTTGTATTCCAGGCATGCCCAGGCCCTGTGGAATATGGCTATGAAACTGGCAGCCGGCAATAATTCCCAGGCCGAAGAAATGGTCCAGGATACCTGGCTCAGGACGATCATCGGCCTGTCCTCGTTTGAATGGAAATCCAGTCTCCGTACCTGGATGATTAAAATCCTGATCAACCGGTGGAGGGAAATGAATAGAAAAAAATCAGAAGTGCCGCTGGAAGAAAGCCATATGCAGTCGCACGCGCATACAATAAAAATAAACGACCCCCAACCCTTGATGGCCTTGTTGCCCGAGGGGTACCGGACGGTCCTCCTGTTGCACGACCTGGAAGGATACAAACATGAAGAGATAGCCCGGATGCTGGACATTGCACCGGGAACCAGCAAAAGCCAGCTGCACCAGGCGAGAAGAGCTTTCCGCAACCTTATTCAAAAGGAAAACATTTAATTCAAACCGATGGAAAATCCATTGACGCCGGAAGAAAAAAAAAGACTCCAAATCCATACACCCCATGAGCGGGTCCCTGCTTATTTAATTACCAAAATCATCAAAAAAATGAAACAGGAAAATCTCATTCTGGAACCCAAACCACTGTTGACCAGGTCATGGTCAGGCCTTGCCGCATCCCTCTTGCTGGGTATCGGATTATTTGCCGCGGGATACTTTACAGGCAAACCGGACGGATCGCGGGATTCAATGGCGATGCCTGCGCCCAAAGCCTCGAAATTCATACTCCTGGTACATAATGACGACCTTCCGGCCCAGGATCCCATGCAACAGGTCAGGGAATACAGGGCCTGGTTGGAGGACATCCAGGCGAAAAGAATTGCCGGGGGGGAGCACTTGCATAGCAGTGGTTGGATCTTATCCGGGAAAAATCGGGAAAATCGGGTTGAGGCAAGACCGGAATTCATGGGAAGACAGGAGCTGGGAGGATATTTTACTTTTGAAGCGGATAATGCAGACGAGGCCCTGGCCATTGCAAAAACCTGTCCGCATCTGAATTATCAGGGGACGCTGGAATTGAGGGAGGTTTATAGGTAATTAGTTGGTCAGTCAGTCAGTTTGCCAGTTAGCTAGTTGGTCAGTTTATCTCTGGCGCAGCCTGAGACGCTGAAGTAACTCCGGGCGGCAACTCCATCAGGTAAAAATTCCGAAAGTGGATTTCCGCCCCCTCCGATTCCAGGCATAGATAGCCCTTCTTTTGGGTGGCTTTTGCAAGACCGTTTACAAATTTGCCGTTTACAGACAGCTTCACCACTCCATCGACACAGACCACGTCGTAGGTATTCCATTCACCACGGCCCCTGCACCGGTTTTCGATGGACTTGCTCCGGGTATTTCTTGGGTTGTCCGGAACGGTTTCCACGCCCCCGACTCCAAAAAGTTCGCCGTGCACATAAGCAATGGGGGGTTCGACGCCGTCTTTGGTATGCAGTTTGACCCAATCCAGTTCAAGCATTTGGACTTCCACTCCATTGGGAAGACGGTTCTTTTCTCCCGGGATGGCGTCACTCCAGACGAAAATCCCCGAATTTCCCCCGGGTTCCATATGTTTCCATTCCACGTGGAGGATAAAATTTTCGTATTGTTTTTCGCTTCGCATCACCCCGATAGGCCTTCCCGAACAAACCAGTTCATTCTTTTTCAAAGTCCAGGTACCGGGATCCGTGTTGACGTTGATCCAGTTTATGGTTGTTCCTTTTCTTTTCTCCTGGATGGAAGAGACCTCTTTTCCAAAAGACAGGGTTGAAGGTTGCGCAACCGAATATTGGAAGTTGCTCACCAGGAACAGCCAGCAACAGGGTTTAATAAATCGCGCCAAGAGGTTCTTGTTTTATATGAATGCGGGTCAGCCCAAAACCTTGGTAATGCCGGGGATGGCCACTTCCGGTCCGGCAAATTTCAAATCCCAGTTAAACTGATCTATGGAGGGGCCGAGCACCTGATTCGATTGGAGGGCGTCCTCCCAGCTGATCGTTTGTCCGCTATAGGCCACCATCCTTCCCAGAATGGCCACCATGGTGCTGTTGGCCATCATTTGACCGTCATTCATGGGTTTGCCGTTCCGGATAGAGGCGAAAAGTTCATTGTGCTGGGTCTGGTAGGGATCGTTTTTTTCTCCCTGATACGTCCACCGGGTTTTGCCGTTGATTTCAGGGATCCCCGTGCTTTTCACCACGGCATGACCCAGGGAACCCGCAATTTCCACCGAATTGCGCGTGGAACAACCGGCTTGTTGACGGCTGAAACTGAAGCCCCTGATTCCGTTGCCATATTCGTATTCAATGGCAAAGTGGTCATAAATGTTTCCGTACATTTTATCAACCCGGGCCTGCCTCCCCCCGGTCCCGGTGGCCTGCAGGGGCAGTTTATCGCCGACGGCCCAGGACATCATATCCAGGCTGTGAACGATCATCTCCACGAGATAATCTCCCGACAACCAGTTTTGGTAATACCAGTTGCGCATTTGATACTCCATGTCCGTCCAGTTTTCCTGGCGTGGTTTATACCAGAGATAACCACCGTTGCGGGTGGAGGATACAGTGCGTACTTCGCCGATTTCACCCTGCGTGATCCGCTCAAAAAAGGCCCGTTTTGCATACTCATAACGGAAGGTGAAACCCGATACGAGAGACAATTTTTTATCCGAAGCTTTTTTCGCCGCGGCCAGCACCTTGCGAATCCCGGGGGCGTCGACCGCGACCGGCTTTTCACAAAAAACGTGTTTTCCCGCATCGATGGCGGCGATCAGATGATCCGGTCGGAAGGCAGGAGGGGTCGTCAGGATGACCACATCCACCCCCGAGTCGATGACTTTTTTATAAGCGTCAAAACCAACAAATTTATGAGAGGGATCCACCTTTACTTTTTGGGCAGCCGCTTCCACGAGGGATTTGTAGGATTCTTCAAGTCGGTCCAGGAAAACATCCCCCATCGCGGTAAGCACCACATCCGGATCGGCTGCCAAAGCCTGTGCCGCGGCGCCCGTGCCCCTTCCCCCGCAGCCGATAAGGCCTACTTTCAGAGTATTTGCCGTTTTGAACGTTTTCCGGGCAAAGGCCTGTCCCGGCAGGCCCAGGTTAAAGGCCACAGTACCGCCCATTATGGCTGCCCCGGTCGATTTTATAAAAGTCCTGCGATCATTGCCAGAAATTTTGTTTTTTTTCATATTCAACAGTTTAATTGAAAGAAAGACAACGTATTCATTTACTGAACACGATTGGACAAACAAAATAGTTAGATTTAAACAAATTTTTGCGCAAGAGGACAGAAGGTCTTGATGAAAACAGCCAAGCCCGTTCTTTACCTGAATCAATGACTATGTTTTCAAAAAAAATCATTCCTCTCCTGTTCTCCGTATTCTATATTCAGGTTGCATGCGCCCAGGTCCCCGGGCAGGGTATAATCGAAAACAGGTATGATCAGCTGATCGAAGCGCCCCAGGTTGCGGATCAATGGGAGAATTGGCGCAGGGAGATCAGCGATTGGAAAGACTCGGTCCTGCACCGGATGGCGTACCGGGGAGAAATATACCGAAAGCCGGAATACCAATGGGCTTCGAAAGCCTATTCCACCTTATTCCTTATGGCCAACGATAAAAACCTGTATGACCCATACGGGAACTTTGCAATCAAAAAATATCTGGAAAAATATGAGGAAGGATACGGGGGCGTGGATGTGGTGATCCTCTGGCCCACGTATCCCCAGCTGGGTTTTGACGAAAGGGACCAGTATTTTTTTTACAGGAACCTCCCGGGAGGGGTAAAGGCCCTGAAAGCTTTGTGCGAGGAGCTCCATGCCATGGGTAAAAAACTGATGATCGCTTATAATCCATGGGACCACACAGCCCGGTTGGCGGGCAGGAACGATGTGGATGAATTATTGAGCCTGTTGAAAGAAATTGGAGCGGACGGCTTTTTTCTGGATACCATTTCCAATTTTGAAAGCCTGTTTCAGGTACTGAAAACTTCAAGCCCCGGCGCTGTATTTCAGTCGGAGATCCCCATCGTCCCGGAGGCCCTGGACCAGGTCCATCAGTCCTGGCTGGAAATGGCCTGGACGAGAAACCATGCGCTGGAATTCAATGAAGTTCCGACCCTCGTTCGCAACCGTTGGCTCGAACCCAGGCATATGATTTACAGGCTGTCGAGGCACAGCCACGAACAATCCACGCTGATTCAGAATGCCTGGATCAACGGCTGTGGAATCGTGATTTGGGAAAACGTATTCGGCACGGTCAATGAATTGAATCCCCGGGACCGGTCTCTTCTGGATGCAATGCTTCCGGCACAGCGCCGATACTCCCGGTTTTTTACCGAGGGCCGGTGGACTCCCCTGGTTCCCGTATGGCTCAACCGGGTCTATGCAAGTCAATGGGAGCTGGAAGGCAAAAAACTCTGGACCTTGATCAATCGCCAGGAACAATGGGCCAAAGGGACGGTCCTGGCAGATGATTTTATACCGGGTATGAAATATTATGACCTGATCACCGGAAAAGAGGTGAAAACAAAAACGGCTGGCGGAAAAACTTTTTTAATTATCGAATTAAGACCCAAAGCGATCAGCGGGATTCTATCCATCCCGGAAAACGAAAGGACCGCGGATTTTAGTAATTTCCTGCAAAGCCAGGCCTCAAAGGATAAAAATTCCGATTTCAGTACGGCATATTCCATTCCCGGCCACCATCTTAAACCAGTGCCAAACACCGTCAAATATTTGAAAAATAAATTACCCCAAGGCATGGTGGAGATCCCGGTATCCCGTGATCCGGTAATTCTGGAATTCCAATTCCGACAAAGGGAATGCGGTTTTTACCCGCTGGTGGGCATCGAAGACTTCTCTTACAGCCGGGCCATCAACCAAATCTTGTCTGCACCGGTAAAAGGGATGCTCAATTCTTATGCCATGGATGAAACCACGGTGACCAATGCCCAGTTTAAACGATTCCTGGAAGATTCCGGATATAAACCGGCCCATCCCGAAAATTTCTTGAAACATTGGAAAGGCAACAAGATCCCGGAGGGCCTGGAAGCACATCCCGTAGTGTGGGTCAGCCTGGATGATGCACGAGCCTATGCCCGGTGGGCGCGAAAACGATTGCCCACCGAAGCCGAGTGGCAATGGGCAGCCCAAAACGGAGCCCGGGAAACCACCTATCCCTGGGGAAATGAATTTGATTCCACCGTATGCAATCACGGTCAGGTCGGGGGCCTCAGCCCCGTGAAACAGTATGAAAAGGGAAGAACCCAATCCGGTCTTTATGATATGAGTGGAAATGTCTGGCAATGGACGGAAAGCGAACGCACGGATGGATACAATAATTATTGCATATTGCGGGGCGGCGCCGGGTATGTAAACAGGAATTCACATTGGTATGCCGACCAGGGAGCGCAAAAAACAAAATTTGGGGCCAAGTACCTTTTGACTTATCCGGGACTGGACCGATGTGCAACGGTCGGTTTCAGATGCGTGGTGGACCTGTAGCGGGCGAATTAATTCGCCCAGGTCGGGTATGTAGTTGATGTAACATACGAATTTATTCGCCCGCTACAATCGCCCAAGGCGAATAAATTCGCCTGCTACAGGTACTTTTCTTTAATGATATTTATATGATGCAACTCGTGTCCGGCGATATGATAACCCAGGGCCCGGACCGTTGCGTTATTTTTATTTGCCGTTCCCATCCGCATCAGGGCGGCCTCGTCAAAGCCATTAAATAAGGCTATGGTCGCCAGGCGAACGGCTTCGTATTCCTCCATGATATTGTCTATGCTCCTTTCATTGGCATTGGATAACAAAACGTATGCATCCTGGTCAAAGCCCGGCAAAGGAATCTTTTCATTTCTGGCAAAACACAAGGCCCGGTAGGCGTAAATGCGTTCATCATCCATGATGTGGACCAGGCTTTCTTTTATGGTCCACTTCTCCGGCGCATACCGGTACGTCCATTTTTCTCCAGGTATCGCGGAGACCATCTGCTTAACCAGGTTAAGATTTTCTTGAAGATGTTTTAATAACAGGCCATCGTCCGGCAAAAGGTCGATATACATGGACGCATAAAATGGGTACTCCCCGGGTTCCGGTTTTTCAATCTTTTTCAAGTCAGACATTTTTAATAAGACCGATTGGACGTATTATTTTTTAAAATCCACCACAATTTGTCCCTTTCCTTTTGTCAAATGGATTTCTTTTGAAAGGCCGCCTACGGTCACTTTATATTTTCCATAAAAAGCCGGAACCGAAAACAGCCCTTCGCTTCCAGCGGTCCCGGACTCTTTGGTCCACCATTCCTTATAAATCAAATCTTGGTATGCCTGAGCCGCCGGAGTGGGTGACCAGTCGCGCTTATACAGGGAGGAGGAGGGAATCCAATTGGCCCCGGCCCAGAATCCCCACATCAGGATCCCCTCGACGGCCGGATGCGCAAAACAGATTTTGTAATAGTCTACCATTTCCCTGGCCCGAAGGGCTTCTTCCTCCGGGCTCATCTCCGTGATTTTTTCGATATGGTATTTCGAACGCTGTCCGGGCATGTTAAACTCCGTAATCCGGACCGGCAGTCCGAATAAGCCCAGGGAATCCAGGGCGTTTTTAAGCTGATTCCGGTCGAAGGTATCCGAATGGAGATGTCCCTGGACGCCAATTCCGGCAATGGGCGCCCCTTGTGCGAGTAATTTCCGGATCTGGGACAGGTACTCCGCCAGTTTATTTCCGGTGAGGATATCGTAATCGTTCAAATACAGTTTGGCTTCCGGGTCGCCCTGGTGGGCCCATTGGGCCATGAGCCTGGTGATATCGGGGCCAAGGCGGTCTTCATAATAATTGCCGTGTATCATTTCATTGTTGAGGTCGTATTCGGCAAAGCGGCCCTTGTACCGTCTGGTGACCGTCTCTGCGCGGTTTTCGAGGGTTTGAAGCAGGCTTTGGTCATCCAGTTCCTTAACCCAGTCTTGGACAAAGCGCGGTATGCCCCAGAAAAGATTATGTGCACGGAGGGGGATCTGGTGTTTTTCGGTCCATTGCAGCAACTGATCTACCACCTTATAATTGACCTCGCTCCTACGGGGTTCCATGCTGGGCCATTTGACCGCATTTTCCGTAACGGCGGAATTGAAATTTTGAAGGAATTTTTCTTCATATTGTTTATGGTCCTCCTCTTTCATAGTGCCGCCGCCAAAACCGTTGCTGAGGGCGCAGCCAAACCAGAAGTCGTGACGCAGTTGTTCCACCGTGACCATGTCCCCCGGATTGGCCCGGACTTTTAAAACCCCTTTCCGGTGGCGGTTGATGTCGTCGGCGATGCCCGGATACTGTGCCTGGACAGAAAGAGGCCAGTTCAATAAAGCGGTTAAAAAAACGGCCATGCCGGATTCGGGCCGGAAGAATAACTTAAAAAAAGAAAAAGAAAACATTGGAATTATATTTATAACCATTTAATGCTCGACATGCTCAAAATGGTGGCGCGGGCCTCATCCGAAAAGGGGCTGAGTTCCTCCAGAGTAATGATTTGATCTATAACCAGGCCTGCTACACAGGATAAATAGTGCGACCCGGTGATGCCATTATATCTTCTGCCGATATGGTTATCAAATTTTCGGATCATACTATATAGAGCATGATAGGTTTCTTTTACGTCTTTATTTTTGGCTTTCCAGTTGCACAATATTGATTCGGCTTTTTCCAATCCGGTGGTGAATTCGCGCTGAAGACCGGTCTCAATAAGTTCCCGGCAGGTTTTTTTGTCTTTTTTGGACAGTTCCATAAGAAAAACTTAAAGGTGAATTAAACGCTATTCATCAAAGCTATAAATCTTTCTGCCGTTCAGGTTCTGAATATTCCGGTAATTGTTTTTTAATAAAGCCTGGAACTGGGCAAGCTGGCTTGCGGACGCGGTAATTTTATTTTTTAACACATACCAATGCACTACTTCAGAACAAGGAGGCGTGGTCAGTGATCCACTGTAGTGATAATAGCTTTTATTCAATGGCAGAAGTTCCGTCAATTCGATTTCTGAATGATCGGTGTAGGTTCCCTCTTCCGCAGGGAAGCGGGACAAATATTGGTTAAATAAGGAATTGGAAGCCCCTTCTTCAAATAACACGCCGATCACCGCAAAGTCTGAATCGGTGGCCTTGTGCACGAAATGAACTTCCAGGGGAGATTTTTTTCCATCCACCTGGTGTTCGCTCTGTGCATGATAATGAAATTGCAATAATTCATATTGGGTTCCACCAATAGTTAATTTATTGCCGGGATCACAGACAAACTCGATGGTATGCCCGTTGTTTTCTATTTCGGCGGCGGTGGTTGAATAGCCGAAAGTTAATTTTGAAAGGTTTGGCTGGGCCACTGCACCAGTAATATTGACCGGCGACTGACTCATTCCGCCGCAGGCGTTGTATCCTGTGCAAAGATCAGCCCAATGATCCTGTCCGCCTGCCGTCATCGTATAGGTCCAGTGGATATTGGTGCAATCCGTGGGAATGACGGCGCTGTCGTAAACACAGCTGGAGACGACGAGGGAAAGGACCGATATTCTCCAAAAAGGATACCACTTTTCCATGCAAAACATTAGGATAAGGATTTTCGGGAGACCATCCGATCAAATATTGATTCCATTGACCTTATAAAATCTGATTAAACTCAAGCCGCTCCCCATCCGGGCCCAAAATATAAAAATAACGGCAGCCGTTTTTCCAGAAAGGCAAAAATACGGGGCTCTCTTCTATTGGATTAAACCCCCGGGCTTTCATGCCTGAAAAGACCAGGTCAATGTCCTGTACATCAAAAGCAATATGATCTACAGGTCCGTCCTTTCTGTTTCTGATTTCAGGTAAAAAACGAGCAGGAAACTGATACAACTCAATCAGGATTTCCCCTTGTTTCATCATGACGCAGGTGCCGCGCTCCCCCTGGTAATCAAAGGGGGATTCCATCGCCGCTTCAAATCCCAGTCGCTGATAAAAGGGAACGGATTTTCCAAGGTCGGTAACGGGTATGCCGATGTGCTGGATTTTATTTAGCTGCATTGTCAGATTATTCTATCAAATATATAAGTAAAGGGATGGGGTGTGCCGAGGTTACGGACTGAGTTATTCCTTCGCTTTATTAAAAGGTTTCAGGGTCACCGGGCCCAGGAGCCCGGAAGGGCGCGGATCCCAGTGGATGGCGGTAAACAGGCCGTCCGGTCCCCGGTTTTCGGCTAAACGGGCCGGGAAGTTGATATTGTAAAACTTTTTCCAGGGCACGCCTCTTTTTTCCAGGTCAATGATCCGGTTTGCCATGCTGTTGGTAACCAGGATTTCCAGAGTATTGGTCCTTTTAAGAAGGGAGGAGGGGAAGAGGACCCGGTGTACCGGCCCGATGGTGGTGGCCAGGACGCTGTCATTCAGTTTTATTTCAGCGGTTTCAAAGACCGTACCCAGGTCAAGCAAGTAATGATCATATCTTTTGGAGGGCAATTTGAAGGTAATAGAGTAGGAAGCCGTTCCGGAAAAGGTAGGGGCACCGGGAAGCGGAAGTTTGGTCCAGTCCTGCAACTGATCGATACGGACACTTTCGGAAAGCGCAGGCCCGCCTGAAATGAATTTTAAATTCCAACCTGAATCCTGGTCAACGGCTTCTCCTGCCGGTTCAAAAAATGGAAAAGAAGGACCCTCGATTTTTTGACGGGTCGTTTCAAGGATCACGGTTTCCCCGGGCAACAATGAAATCCATACTTCGGTCCCGGAAGCGGTTTTTTTCCAGCGCGCGAGGCCGGATTGGTTTTTCATAGGATCAAACTGAAGCACGGAAGCAGCGGAGGCATTTACGGTCAGCCAGTCTTTTAATTCAGAATCACCCGTATTTTTTATGAAATAATAATAGCCGGTCTCCGTCTTGCGACGGATGCAGGCAAGGTTTTTTTGATAAATGGCCTTTTCCGATCTTATCTCTGCGGCATCAAGCAGGGCCTGGAGTTCCGGTCCTTTATATACCCGCCCGAGGCCGTGATCCATATACAACTTCCCCGCCTGGTTTTTTTTTAATTGCAGCGCATTCACCAGGGAATCCAACAGCCTTTGGTTTTCTTCGTGCAAATAAAACCCGGGGACATGGGTGGGATATACATGAAAAATGATTTTAGCTCCTTTCCGGATCAGGCTGTCGATTTTAAAGAGGGTCTGGATGGGCATAAATTCCGCACCGCTGATGACCATAGTCTGGTAATCGCCTCCCGGAGCGATTAATTTTCCATTCAAACATTGGAGGGATTGAATCTGCCGGTCACTGATCAGGTCCCAGGCATACCCGGATTGGATCAATTCTTCCGCAGCGGATTTAAAGATGCTGCCTTCAAAACCCTGCATGCCGTCAAAATGGTGCAACACAGAATTACCCAACTGCTGGTTGCGGTCCGCGAAAGGGAAGTACAACAGGATATCCTGGTCCGGATTTCCTTTTTGCAGGAAAGCCTGGCAGCGGCTGATGTAATCATTGAGCGCTTTAAAGTCTTTCCAGGCCGGGTTTGCGGGGTTGAGGTGCACCGCAGCGTAAAACAACCAGCCCGGCCAACTTTCATTAGGCGGGGAATAATTGGTGCCATGGTAAACCAGATGATTGACTCCGCCGAGAAAATATTGATCGGCTGCTGCCCGGACATCAGACAGGGAGGAGATAAAATGCTCATGGAGCCAGGTGGCTGCTTCAGCGGAAGCCAAGGGTTTTCCAAGCACATGGGCGGCAGAGGAGGCAAACTTAAATCGGAGGAGATCGGTGCCTTCGGTTTCGGGAATGTCGACGGCCCCGTAAAGGTCCAGGATATTGGCCGGTGATCCATGACTTTGGTTCCGGATCCATTTATTTTTCTGATGTCCCCAATGGGTCCAGGTCCGGGTGAATTTTTCAAGGACCAGTTCCGAAACGGTTTCCCGGTAGTCATATAAAACGAGTGCGCTTTTTTCATCCGGCGTTTCTGAAAATAAAGAAGGAAGGTGGGCTTTAAGATCATACCCCCTCCTGGAATTAAATTCCTCAAAAAACCGGGGTGTCCAGTCGCTCTGGCCACGGGCATCGTCTACTTCGTAACTGTCATTAAAAAATCCCCTCAAGCCGGACAAGTCTGTGTTTTCAAAAGCCCGGTCAAAAAAGGATAAATATTCCCGGACGGCCGCTTCGTCAAAATGATCGATCACATTTCCTTCTCCTCCGGGCGCGGCCCTCTCCACCATTTTGCCATGAAGACCCTGAAATAGGGCGTAAAGGGTCCAGGTGCCCTGCGGGGCCGTCCATTCCAGAAGGCCCTTGTTTACTTTTTGGCTAAGGTCCATCCATTGACCCAGATCATTGAAAGCGAACAACCCTATCAGAGGCAAGGCCACCGGATGCCTGACCTGGTCAATGGCAAGGGCCTGGAGATCCTCATTGTCGGTAATGGGATAAATGACATCCGCCACCGAAAGGCGTTCCCCATTGGCTGTGCGCACAAATCCCTCCTGGAAGTATTGGATGGTATCTTTCAGGGATTGGCCTTCACGCAATTGGTATTTTTTATGCGCAAGGTATTTGCAGGCCTGGTCTTCACCGATCCAGGGTCCGCCGAAAGGCCAGCCGGTGCCCGTAGCCATATCGATCCCCAGGCCGAGTTTTTTTGCTTCTCTCAAAACAAAGTCAAACACCCCCATCCATTGAGGCGAGAGATAGTCGATAAACCGGGCTTCATGGCCCTGTACTCCGTAAATCGGCGTGATTTCCAGGCCTCCCAAACCGGCTTCCTGGTATTGTTTCATAGCCCACTTCAGCCCGGGCGTATCCACAGCGCTGCCCTGCCACCACCAGCGCGTCCACGGCCGGGTGTCCCTACCGATTTCGGGCCACTGGATCTGCGATTTTGCAAGAAAAGGAAAACAAAAAAGGAGCAGGATCGACAGGCCCCTGACCTCTTTATTTGCGGATAGTATTGACAGCATTACGGGAGGTCAAGATACCGTAAATCAAAATTTTCAGGAAGGTTCAATAACCGATAAACGGTTTTGAAGTGGGCAGCGATTTATTTCATCAGAAATTTTTCTCCTTTGCTGTTGACCCGGTAAAACTTACCTCCCTCCACCAGCATGGCCTCGGAATTGCCCCCGGCATGATATACATCGGTATTGAATACCCTGCCGTTGTACAATACGCTGATGGTATCGGCCACTACGGTATGCCCGGTGGTGATGTATTTTACGCCAAATACATTGAGGGTGGTGTCGACCTGGCCGCTTGTTGCGGGGGACTTTTTCGAATAATAACCCCTGTACCAGAAGGGCCCCAGGTCGCTGAACAGGATCTCCGTCCAGATATCCGGATAATTGTATGTAGTATCCGGGTAAAAGGGACGGGCCAGTTCGTTGATCGCCGGCGCCGGCACATTCATATAATTCACCGGGGTGGAGATTCCGCCATGCACAAAAAGGATATCGCCGATCCGTTGAGCGATGTTTTTGGTGCGCAGCCAGCGGCCGAGTTCCGTATTGTCCCAATAAAAGGAGATATAGGGCACTCCCATCATCTTGGCATGTTCCATATATCGGGGGTGCACATATCGGAAATCCCCGTTCATATTCATGATCTCGTGGTTGCCCAGCACGAAGTGCACATAACCTTTTGCTTCCCGGGCCTTTTCTTCCAGGGCGTACATGAGCCAGAGCACTTCATTCTGCTGGCTGCCCCGGTCGAAAAAATCTCCGGTAAACACTACCTCCCCCTTGCCGTAGGTCCAGTTGAATTCCTGGTCGATGACCCCGTTGACCTGGAGCAGCGTCCGCAGCGCTTTGAAATTAGCCTCGATATCGGAGATGGCCAGCAATTTGGCCGGTTTGCCAAACTCTGATTTTTCATTGCTGAGCCTGTTTTTAAGTTTAACGGTGAAATATTTTCCGGGCTCGTCCGTCGCTACCCGAAGTTCAATGTTCTTTTTCTGGGAAACGGGAAAACTGTCCGTGGTGACCGATTTGATGCCCCCTTCCTGGTAGATATACTGGACATAAATCAGGTCGTTTTTGTACACGACATAGGGTCCGTCGATCTGTATTTTTTCAACCGGCTGGTTTTCCTGGAAAAAGCCGGAAAGGAAAGGAGCCAGTAAAATAAAATAAAGCACAATCATTCAGCAAAGGTATTTGATAAAAATAAGACGCTGGCCATTCACACAGAGTTCATAAGGAAACCTTAAAATAAAGATAAGAGGATAATCTTTGTATAACCCGGAAGTTTCTATTTTTCCAGCATATCCAAACATTCCCGGCCTCAGGCTAAAACTCTATCACCGCTTTCATGACCAGATTGCCGGGATCGTAAAGTGTTTCAAACTGCTTCGCTACGACGCCAAAAGGGATGCGGTGGGTAATCAGCGGATCTACGGATAGGGTTTTATTTTTTATCAGATCCCGGACCCGGATAAAATCTTTACGGGTAGCATTCCGGCTGCTTTTTAAGGTGGCTTCCCGTTTATGAAATTCAGGATGGGAAAAATGAAAGGCTTCTTTTTGAAGGCCGACCAGTATAAATTGTCCTCCATGGGCCAGGTACTGAAGCCCGGATTCAATGGCTTGCAAATTTCCCGTCGCGTCGATGACCACCGGGGCCATGTCTCCGTTGGTCCAGTTTCGGACTTCATTTATAAAATGCGATGGATCCCGGTTGAGGAAGGTATGGATTGAATAAAAGGAGGATGCAAAGGCCAGCCTGCCCGCGTGAACATCAGCCAGTCCAACCACCGCTCCGGCCTGCAAGGCCAAGATGGATGTACACATACCGATCGGGCCCGCACCAAAGATCAGCACCTGTTTTCCTTTGATGTTTTCTGCCCTCCGAATGGCATGTGCGGCGATGGACATGGGTTCAACCAGGGCGAGTTCGTCTTCGCTTAAATTTTCTCCGGGGATGATGAGCGGAGAGGGGACCAGATAGTATTCAGCCATGGCGCCATCCAAATGAACTCCACAGACCACAAGCCGGCTGCAACAATTCGTTTTGCCAGACCGGCAGGCGATACAGGAACCGCAGGATATATAAGGCAGAAAAGTGCATAGATCCCCCGGACGGATATCCGGCGCATCCCCACTGACATATTCTGCGGCCACCTCGTGCCCAAGGATTCTTGGATATTCAAAATAAGGTTGCCTTCCTTTATAGGCATGAAGGTCGGTACCGCATATCCCGACTTTTTGTATGCGGAGTAGAGAATAACCTGCCCGGGATGCTGGTTCTGGTTTGTCCTGGTATTCAAAGTGGCCAGGAGTGGTGCAATTAAGTACTTTCATTTTTTTTTAAATGGAGAGCACGGAATTTATAAAAAGCTCTGGAGTTTTTGCAAGGGTCAGACATTGCTCACGGAGTTTTAAATTAGCGTTACTGTTTTTTTATAAAAAATATTTCTCCGTGTTCCCCGTGTTCTCCGTGCGAAACTAAATGGAGAGCACGGAATTTATAAAAAGCTATGGAATTTTTTGCACTGGGCAGGTAGAGCTCAAGGCGTTTTTAAAAAGTCTTTCCGTTTTTTTTATAAAAACATACCTCCGTGTTCCCCGTGTTCTCCGTGTGAAACTCTCCACGCGAACCCTCATCGCCGGATAGACCCATACTGCAAAACAATCACCTGGACCGACCTCGCCGGGAAATCCTCCGTCAGCACCCCACTCTCAATCGTATAGCTGGTTTCCCTTGGCGTTATGACCGAAGGGCTATTCATCCGGTTAAACGCCAAGTCCGCATTGGAAGACAAGACCGTGCCCCGGGCCTGGAATTTATCCGGGGGCAACCCGTCGATGAGGATGTTTATTTTTTGTGCCTTTCGCGCCGCATTCACGAGTTTGATAATTACCTGGTTTTGATTTTTATCCAGGACAGCGGACGCATAAAGGCTGTCCTGCCCCGCTATGACTGAATCCTGCCGGGTAATGGGGATCATGTGACTTCCCCGGTTGGTGGAAAATAATTTTTGTACATAATAATTCGGTGTGGCCATGACCCGAAGATTGTCAAACCAAATCAGGTCGGGCCTCCATTGCCAGGCCTCCACATGGGCCAGCAGGGGGGCATAAGAGCACATGCGCACCAGATCGGCATTTCGCTCCAATCCGGTCATGAATGCGGCTTCGGCCAGGGCGCTTAGCCAGGTGTTGCGCGATTCCGGCTGGGCATCCTCCTTGTCGTGGGCCGCGTATTCTCCGGCAAAGACTTTGGGGCGGTTGCGGTCGTAATGGTCGTAACGGCGGGCATTGGCAAAAAACCAGGCCGGGGGCAAATAATAATGTTCGTCCACAAAGGCGGCTTTGGAATCTTTGAGTTGGGACCATGCATAATCAAAACGATTTCCCTGGGCGGAAGGGCCCGAACCGGAGACCAGTTGTATAGCCGGGTATTTGGCTTTCAGGGCCTGTTCAAATTTTTGATAACGCTCAAAATATTGTTCGTCCCATTGTTCGTTTCCGATGCCGATCATCTTGAGGTTGAAGGGAGCCGGATGTCCCAGGTCCGCACGGAGTTTGCCCCATTTGGTTTGTACAGGGCCATTGGCAAATTCAATAAGGTCCAGGGCATCCTGGATATAAGGCCCCAGGTCATCCATGGCAACGACCTCGCCGCTGTTGAACTGGCAGGCCATGCCGCAATTGAGGATGGGGAGAGGTTCGGCGCCCAGATCTTCCGACAACTGGAAATATTCATAAAAACCCAGGCCGAAGGACTGATAATAGTCCGGTGCCGCCCTTCTTGGGAATTCCATATTCCACCGGTTGATGGACAATTCCCGCTCCTGTTTTGGTCCCACCTTTTTTTCCATTGATACCGGCTGGCCAGGGTATGGCCTTCCACGATGCAACCACCGGGAAAGCGGACAAACCCCGGCTTGAGGCTGTCGAGCATAGCCGCCAGGTCGGCCCTTAAGCCGCCGGGCCGGTTTTTATAAGTATTGACCGGGAAGAGGGAGATCAAGTCTATTTCCACCACCCCAGTGCCCAGAAAGGCAATTTTCAGGAGACCCTTTGATTCAGAGTCCGGGGCAGTGAGGGGAAGGGTGTAATCAGTCCACCCTCCCTTGAGGTTGGCGATATCGCCCCGGACCAGGGATTGTCCCGATTCACGAAGGACCTCGACCCGCAGGCGGAGATTCCCGCTGATGGTCCTGGCCCGCATAGAAAAAGTGTATCCTGCATTTTTATGCAAACCGATTCCCCGGAATCCTTCATTGACGATATTATAAACGGAACTGTCCGATGATTTGGCAATCCGTACATAACGGGTATTTCCGTTTTTTACGCTGGACTGGTTCACCACAAGCACTTTGTCTTTAAAATCCACCTTATTTACTTTCCACCCTGTGAAGGGCAAAGGGAACTGGAAGGATCCGTTCTTGATCAATTCGGCATAGAGTCCGCCGTCCGCCGCGAAATTGATGTCCTCAAAAAAGATGCCCCACATCTGGGGGGAGACTGTGGAACGGATCTCGTTGGGTTTGACCCTCAGCTCGATCTGGGCCTTAGCCGGTCCGGATCCGCAAAGGATATGGGCAAGTATTAAAACGGATAAAAAGGGGATGGTTTTCATGACCGGTCGGGCTTTGGCTGAATGAAATTAAGAAGTTTACCTGAAGGGATTTTAACAGGAAGGTTCAGTATCCAGAGGTACCGAAGGATTGGGGAAAATCGGGCAGGAACGGTTTATTGGATTCTCCGGTTCATGGTAAAACTGAAATCTTCGTTTCCAATATAGGGCTCGTGATTCCTGTTGAGAAAAAACAATACATTTTCATCCCCGGCAAGGAATGAAATGGACTCAGCGGGCTTGTCGGGATCGAGCAGGTAAATGACCGCATCCGGATTGGAGGGAATTCCTTTCAGGATGGTCCAGGTACCCGTCACATCCCGGGGTTCATTGTCCACCACTTTACGGATCGTAAAGGTCGTAGGAAGATGATTTACGGAATCCCGGTGGAGGATTAATCTCCATTTTAATTTGAAACAAGAGGGGCTCGCATTCATTTCCGGATGTTCGGCAGCAATCTCCCGGCAGGGGGTGCGGCCGTCAAAAACAACCTCAAAGGAAGGTTCACCGGCGGGCTTGAAAGGATTTGAAAATGCGGATGGTCCGGTCAGGGGAACAGGGTATTTCCGGTTGAGCGAATAACTCCAGCCCCCATTCCCGATCATCAGTTTGCCTTCCGGGGTCAGGAGATGAAACAGGTTATCGTTGAGTTTTGCCAGCGAAATTCCGGAGGGAAGGGATTCACTGGTCAGCCTGACTGTTTCCGCTCCCCGGTGACCGCCCATTTCTTTAGAAACCCGGTAGGTCCCCTTAATCGTAAGCGGCTTTCCGCCCCCGATAAAACCCAGGGTATTGGGTTGCGATTCTCCCACTACCATTCCAAGTACAAAGGTTTCCTGACCCGTATTAGAAGGACTAAGGGCAAGGTTCCATTTGATAAAGTCAATTTTAGTCTCCGGAGGAATGGCCAGTAAAGATTTGATCAAATCATCGCCGGGGGTGCTGCCCACCAGAATCAAGTCCGGCGAATCTCCCCTTGCTGCACAGGATGAGGAAATGCAGACCATCCATAAAATACAGGCTGAATGATAAAAGAGTTTAAAAGGGGTCATTTAATAAAGATAACGGTTCTTTATCTCAGCAGTCAAGGTCTCCCGGAGATCCCTGCAGGATTACTGATCCCAAGGCAATGAAAAAAAGCTTATTTTTTTAAGCTCTTCAGGTAAGCCACGCTCTGGGGCACCTGGCTCAGAATATTATTGCTTTCATCCTCGATAAAAAAATGTTTGATCCCGATTTTATTGGCTTGCCGGATGATGCCGGGGATATCGATTTCTCCTGTGCCCAGGGCGACATCGTTTTCGGTGGACGTGCCTCCGGTCAGGTCTTTTTTAACTCCTTTTTTGAGGTCCTTGAGATGGATGAGCTTCCAGCGGTCTTTGTATTTTTTCAGTAGTTTGACCGGATCACCCCCGCCAAACTGGGTCCAGAGCACATCCATTTCAAAGGAAACGTATTCCGGATTGGTGTTTTTGATGATATAATCCATCAGCGTGCCTTTTTCATAAGGCCAGAATTCATAGCCGTGGACATGATAACAGAAAGTAATGCCTTGCTCCTTCAACACTTTTCCGGCTGCGTTAAAATCCTCCACGGCTTTTTTGGCATTTTCAAAATTGAAAGCTCCGTTTTTATGGGGGATCCAGGCGCACATCACGTATTTGGCCCCAAGGGCTTTGGCGCGGGCAGCCACTTCCATGGGGTTTTTGACCAGTTGTTCATAGCCCGTTCCGGTAGACGGAATACTGATTCCCCGGGCTTCGCAAAGTTTCCTGAAATCTTCAGGGGCAATGCGGCCGCCGCTGCCTTCGATCTCTGTAAATCCCATCATGGCAATGGTATCCAGGGTTTTTTCTATGCTGTTGGGAAAACTGCGTCGAAAGGTGAAGGCCTGGATGCCAAAGGGGGCGGTGTAGAGGGGTTTTTGGGCATTGGTATCAGCGGCTAAAACCAGGACTATAAAAAAGAATATCAGTTTTTTCATATGAAAGTGGATTGAAGGGGATAAAAATAAGCGACTTATCCGAGCTAAGGATTCGCTTTGGTTTTTATTTATAAAAGGGAATTGACGGATAGTGATACATTATAAGCATTCGAGCGGCCTGGGGCTAAAGCCCAATCATGTGGTTGGCGTATAACCCCCGGCCTAAAGGCCGGGGATATGGAAGTTAGGGTTAGCAGCACCTGTATAGGCAGTATTGCAGCCTTTGGATTTAGCCTAAGGTAAGCTCATTAAACTAATAACAAGCAATCTGAAGTGTTTGAGGCTAAAGCCCAATCATGTGGTTGGCGCATAACCCCTGGCCTGAAAACCGGGATTATAGACAGATAACATAGCCAACCCCATGGCTTTAGCCTGGGGTCTGCTGACCTTAATGAAGTAAGGGGCTTTAGCCCGGAATTAGAATATAAACAGAGTATATGATCAAAATCTGCACCTACCCCGGCATCATTGACGAAAAAACTTCCCGGACCGTCGAACGGCCATGCCCTTAAGGAAATACATTGGGTACCTTTGCGGGCTTATATCAAAGGCATCCAATGAAATTAAAACAAGCCGCCTCTTTTTTTTCCCTCTTATTCTTGTTTATTCCTTTTGGCATAAAGGGCCAGACGGCTAAAAATGCACAGGTAAAAGGCCGGATCGTTGACTCCTTAAGCGGACAGCCGCTGGGCTTTGCGAGCATCCAGGTGCTATCGGTGATGGACAGCAGCCTGGTCAACGGCGACCTCTCCACCGACGACGGAAGCTTCGCGATTTCAGCAGGATACGGTGAGTTTTTTCTGCGATTGGATTTTATGGGCTTTAGAGGGAAAACCACTTCTTCCTTTATATTATCAAAAGAACATTCCCGGCACGACCTGGGGACCATCCAGCTGGCGCCTCTGGTCAGCACCCTGGAAGAAGTAGTCGTTCAGGCCGAAAAAAGCTCCATGCAGCTTGCCCTGGACAAAAAGATTTTTAATGTGGGCAAAGATCTTGCTAATGCCGGAGGCTCCGCTTCGGATATCCTTACCAACATTCCCTCCGTGTCGGTGGACGCGGAAGGCGGGGTCAAGTTGAGGGGCAGCGATAATGTCCGGATCCTGATCGACGGCAAACCATCCGGCCTGGTAAGCATCAAAGGGGGCAGCGGCCTCCAGCAGTTGCAGGCCAACCTGGTCGAAAGAGTGGAAATCATCACCAACCCTTCCGCCCGGTATGAAGCCGAGGGCATGGCAGGCATTATCAATATTGTATTGAAAAAGGACCGCAGCCAGGGATTCAACGGCTCCGTGGATTTGATCACCGGGAACCCGGCTAATTTCGGGCTGGCAGCCAATTTTAATTACCGGCGCAACAAACTCAATTTTTTTATCAATTACGGTATTTCGTACCGGGATCAATTGATCCGAAGTTCCCTTTACCAGGAAGTATATGGCGATACCACCCGCCTGCTCGAACAAACCAACCGGGGGACCTTCACCGGATTTAACAACAATGTACGCGGCGGACTCGACTATTTTTTCTCAGAAAAGAGCATTCTCACTGCGGCCTACCTCTACCGTCGCAGCCAGGGCAATCGATTACTCAACATTCAATACCAGGATTACCTCGAAAACCTGGGCGGAAGCCCGAATCTCAGTAAAAGACAGCAGGATGAGGACGAGATCGAACCCAATTCCGAATTTTCAATCAATTATAAAAGAGCTTTTGACCAAAAAGGTCATGAATTGATTGCCGAAGTGAAATACATCGATTATTGGGAAAATTCCGATCAAACCTACGGGCAACAATTTTTTTTATCGGATGGAACGGAGGACCTCAGCCGGAACCTGGTCCAAAAGTCGGTCAATGACGAGTTTGAGAAACAATACCTGTTGCAACTGGATTATGTCAGGCCCATCGGAAAGGAAGGGAAAATGGAAACAGGCATCCGAAGCAGTTTCCGGGACATGGTCAACGATTATGTGGTCAGCCAGAAAAATGAAACAGGAACCTTTATTCCGTTGCCGGGTCTGGATAATATCTTTCTTTACGATGAAAACATCCATGCCGCCTATGGGATCCTGGGGAATAAAAGCGGCCGGTTTTCGTACCAGGCCGGCCTGCGCGCGGAATGGACCGATGTCAAAACTACCCTGCAGGAAACCAACCAGGTGAATCCCCGGGACTATGTCAATCTGTTCCCAAGCGTACACCTCACACTGAGCCTGCCCCGTGAAAACGCCTTGCAATGGAGCTACAGCCGCCGGGTGAGACGGCCCTTTTACAATGATTTGAGCCCTTATGTGACTTTTTCGGATGCCCGCAATTTTTTCAGCGGCAATCCGGACCTGGATCCCGAATTCAGCAATGCCCTGGAACTGGGGCATATCAAAACTTTTGAAAAAGGATCCCTGACTTCGTCCGTTTATTTCCGCAATACCCGGGACCGGATCGAGCGCATCCGCCTGGTGGACGAATCCGGAAATTCGGTCACCCGGACCGAAAACCTTTTATCCGAACGAGCCTTGGGGGTGGAATTCACCAGCGGGTATTCTCCCTTACCCTGGTGGAAGCTGGATTTCAATTTCAATTATTTTTACGCGGACATCGACGGCACCAATATCCTGCCGGATTACCGGGCCTATACCTACAGCTGGTTTACCCGCCAGACTTCCCGCTTTACCCTGCCCCGAGGATTGGACATCCAGTTACGGGCCAATTATGAAGCGCCTCAGCGAACCGCCCAGGGGAAACGAAAGGCGCTCTATTTTGCGGACCTGTCGGTCAGCAAGGACCTCTGGAAAGACAAAGGCACGCTCAACCTCAGTGTCCTGGACGTATTCAACAGCCGCCGCATGCGTATAGTGAGCGAGGGCCCCAATTTCTTCACGGAAGGGAATATCCGGCCCAGGGTAAGGCAGGTCAACTTATCCCTGAGTTATCGGATCAAACAGGCGAAGCCGATGAAGCCCAGGAGAATGGAAGGGGAGGAAGGCTAATCAAAGGAGAAAAGGTCAACGGGTAAGGGTCAAAGGACCATAAGAGTATTAGCCTTCACCCCGGTATTCAGCTCTCAAATTTCCTTAACTTCAAATCAAAAAATCCATTGACCCAAATGAAAAAAACAGTCCTTTCCGTATTTCTGCTCTCTTGCGGTTATTATCTGCTTGCCCAATCCGCCTGGACCGCAGAAAAATGCCTTGAACTCAAAAACATTACTGCAGTCACGGCTTCTCCCGATGGCTCCAAAGTATTGTATGCAGTCCGGGAAGCGGTGATGACCGCCGACCGCAGTGAATACATCAACCAGATCTGGATGACGGACATCAAAACGGGAAAACAGATGCCATTGACCCGGGGGGATAAAAACTCGGCCCAACCGGCCTGGAGCCCGGACGGACAATGGATCAGTTTTGTATCCAACCGGGACGGGAAAAACAATCTTTACCTCCTTCCGGTGGCCGGCGGGGAAGCTGAAAAAATCACGGACGTAAAATCAGGAATAGGCAATTATAAATGGAGTCCCGATGGACGGTCCCTGGCCTGTGTGATTGCAGACCCCGTCACCGGGGAGGATGAGAAAAATACCAAGGGAAAAGAGGACTGGTATTATATGGATGAAAAGATAAAACAAAACCGGCTCTATGTCCTGAAGCTGGATCAAAAGGATTCGGCCGGGGCCAGGGTAATGAAAAAACTAACCGAACAGGATTTAAATGTCAATGCATTTGACTGGAGCCCGGATGGAAAACAAATCATCTTCAGCCACGGTAAAAGCCCCGAAGTCAACGACAATGTGTATAGCGATATTTCCTTAATAAACCTGGAAGACGGCAAAATAAAATCCATAGCAAATAGCGGTGCGGGCGAGTCCAATCCCCTGTTCAGCCCGGATGGCAAGTACCTAGCCTACGCCAGCACCACGGATCCTGTGGATTGGTCCGGTCCGGAACATATCCGGATTTATTCTTTGGCTGACGGAAAGACCTGGAAGCTCAAAGCCACACCTGATGAAAACGCTTCGTTGATCGGTTGGACCGCAGACAGCCGTTCTTTACTGGTCAATGAATCCAATAAAACGATGAGCTCCGTCTATATTCTTTCCGTCGATGGGAGTTCTGCAAAGGAATGGAATGCGGGCAGTCGCATGCACCTCAGTGCTGCGAACCTTAACAAAACAGGGGGTCATCTTGCCTTTGTCCTTCAGAATGCAAGTACCCTGCCTCAGGTTTATCTAAGCACCATCCATGAATACAAACCCATACTGGTTTCCAATATCAACGAAGCCTGGAAATCCAAAACCCTGCCCAGGACCGAGGTCATTCGCTGGAAATCAAAAGACGGTAAAGAGATCGAAGGTCTGCTGACTTATCCGGTGAATTACCAGGCCGGGCAAAAAGTTCCTTTTATATTAAATGTACATGGTGGGCCCGCCGGGGTATTCCAACAAACCTGTATTGCCTCCAACCAGGCAGTCTATCCCCTGGCCGGCCTCGCTGAAAAAGGATTTGCGATCCTCAGACCCAATCCCAGGGGTTCATCCGGATATGGAGCGGACTTCCGCATGGCCAACCGGAAAGACTGGGGGGGTATGGATTATGAAGATCTCATGGACGGGGTCGATGAAGTCATCCGCATTGGTGTGGCCGATACCTCCCGCATGGGCGTGATGGGATGGAGTTATGGCGGGTTTATGAGCAGCTGGATCGTAGGACATACCAACCGGTTTAAGGCCGCCAGCATCGGAGCTCCGGTCGTGGACCTGGCACATCAAAACCTGACCGATGATATTGAAGGATTTTTACCCTCCTATTTCAAAGCGGATCCCTGGAACGACTGGAGTTTGTATGACAAACATTCTCCCCTTCGTTTTGTGCAGAATGTCAATACGCCTGTACTGCTTCAGCACGGGGAGGCGGATAAACGGGTGCCCTTCAGCAATGCGGTCATGTTTTACAACGCACTTCGGAGAAGGGAAGTGCCGGTCCGCCTGCTGGCCCTACCCCGTCAACCGCACGGACCGCAGGAACCCAAAATGGTTCTGAAGACCCTGCAGAGCAACGCGGAATGGTTTGATGAGTATTTGATGAATAAAAAGTCCTGAGGGGTGATTGGTAGTCAGTGGTTGGTGAATGGCCCTAAACTCTAATACGAATCACAGGTAAAAGTAATAACCTCTAAAACGACTAACCGAAGGCGCAGCCTCCGGGTTAACCGGGTATCCCGCGACCCCGAAGCGGGTCGAATAGGATTAACCAGTATGAACGAGGGCAGTTACCTTTGAACTACCAAAATACTTTGCATGAAAAAAACCATCGCTTTCCTGTTTTCCATCTTGTTTGGTCAGCTTGCGTTCACTCAAAGTCTCACCAGGGATGAACGAAAGGAAGCGCTTGAGTTTATCGACTGGACAACCAAGGAATTAAAAAAGAGCCTGAAAGGACTTTCTGCAGCGCAGTTGAATTTCCATCCTGCCGAGGATGCCTGGTCCCCGCTGGAATGTTTATATCATATTGCCTATTCTGAAAAAGCCCTGAGAGCCACCCTGGATGCAGCCCTCCAGGCCCCGGCCGATCCCGCCACCAAAGCCCGCCTGACCACCACCGATCTCCAGATTAAAAACAATATCATGGACCGGAGCAGCAAGTTCAAAACCGCAGCGCCTTTTGAGCCCCTCAATACCGGCTTTAAATCCTTTGAAGAAGCCTGGACGGTTTTTGAAGAGAGAAGAGAGGCCCTGGCTGAGCTGATCAAAAATTCGGATCTGGACTTTCGGAATCATATAGTGACCCGCGCTTTTGGAAAAATGGACGCCTACCAGTTCGTAATCTTCATTGCCGGACATTCCAACCGCCATACCCAGCAGATCGAAGAAGCCAAAGGGATCGCAGGATATCCGAAGAGATAAAGGAATTCGATACTGCCTGATCGGCCTTTTCTTGCTCTCCGGATATCGCATTAAAGCAGGGAAATTCAGGAGTAAGGTCATTTTTTAGAACGACCGAATTTTATTTTCTTGTTATTGTGGTAGTGGATTCTATAAACATGGGTTGTTCCGGGTCAAACAAGCCAATTTAATAGCGCTTCAAGAGGAAAATCGCTGTTAGTATGTTCATAACTTGGTGGAAAACACAGGTATTCCATCCCATTCGCCTGAGTGATCCTTATTTATATGATCTAAGCTGCTTTGATTTTATTTTTTGGTGACTGGATTCGATCAATAATCCGACAAAGATTTGCGGTATGGATTCCAAAAAAGATCCACACCATCTCGTTAGCCTTTGTTCTGGCCAGAATTCGTTTAAGTCCATAATGATTTTTCTCGGTTCC
>Ga0209096_1000621_pt1 | contig 45533 bp, 36 predicted proteins | sample AD_UKC034_MetaG_FD_184407 | JGI IMG/M metagenome (GOLD analysis project Ga0209096, IMG submission 184407) | Active sludge microbial communities of municipal wastewater-treating anaerobic digesters from USA - AD_UKC034_MetaG (SPAdes) (version 2) | ecosystem: Engineered > Bioreactor > Anaerobic >...
TTTTGCCACCAGACGGCGTTGCTCGCTTCTCACAGATCTCTGCGGATATGCTCGTCGCTCGCGCCTTGTCTGGCGGCAAAACTCCTGGCCGCGAATGTCCATCCATTTGAGGGACACCACACTAGGAGGTCCCGGCCCATGAACATCCATGGACTGGTCCTCCTCGGCATTCTGCTGAGCTCGCTCCTGACGGGCGTGGTGATCTTCTTCCTGAAGGAGGAAAGCCACCGCCTCCGCACATGGCTGAATCTGGTGGGAGCCGGTTTGAAGCTCGTCCTGGTGGCGGCGCTCCTTTGGGGGATTTACCGCGGAGAGGAGTACTCGCTGGCATTCGATTTCCTGCCTGGGATCCAGTTTGCGCTCGGTGCGGACGCCAATTCCGTGCTGTTTGTCACGCTCTCCTCATTCCTGTGGTTTTGGACGACGCTCTACGCGGTCGGGTATCTCGAAGACTCGCCGCATCGCAGCCGGTTCTTCGGTTTCTTCAGCCTGTGCGTCACGGCCACGACCGGCATTGCCCTCTCGTCGAACCTGGTCACGTTCCTCGTGTTCTACGAGCTGCTGACCGTGTCGACCTACCCGTTGGTCGTCCATCGCGGCACGCCCGAGGCCATGCGGGGGGGCAGGACGTATCTCGCCTACACGCTGGCGGGGGGGGCGGTCCTGCTCCTGGCCGTGGCCTGGCTGCATCACCTTGCCGGACCGGTCCCGTTCACGGAGCGCGGGTTCGACCAGGGACTCATGGCCACGCATCGCGGCGACCTGCAGGTTCTCTTCCTGCTGTTCCTGCTCGGCATCGGGGTGAAGGCGGCCCTCGTTCCCCTGCACGGCTGGCTGCCCAGGGCGATGGTGGCGCCGGCGCCGGTGAGTGCCCTGCTGCATGCCGTGGCGGTGGTGAAGGCCGGCGCGTTCGGCATCGTGCGCATCGTGTACGACGTGTATGGGGTTGAGAACGCGGCGGAGCTCGGCGTCCTGGGGCCCCTGGCCCTTGCGGCGGGCATCACCATCCTGTACGGCTCGGTCCTGGCGCTCTTTCAAGACGAACTCAAGAAACGCCTGGCCTACTCGACGGTGAGCCAGGTTTCCTACATCGTGCTCGGCACGGCGATCCTCGGACCGCTGGCCACGGTCGGCGGCTTGGTCCACCTCGTCCATCAGGGCCTCATGAAGATCACCCTCTTCTTCGCCGCGGGAAACTACGCCGAGACACTCGGCGTTCACCGCGTCAGCGGGATGAACGGCGTCGGCCGACGGATGCCGCTGACGACCGCGGCCTTCACGGTCGCCGCCCTGGGCATGATCGGGGTGCCGCCGCTGGCGGGGTACATCAGCAAATGGTATCTCAAGAAAGGCGCGATCACGGCGGGCGACGAGTGGGTGGCGCTGGTGCTGGCCCTGAGCAGCCTCCTGAACGCGGCCTATTCTCTCCCCATCCTCTACCGCGCCTGGTTCCTCGACCCGCCGCCGAGCTGGCCGCACGAGCACCGCTTGGGCAGGCTGGAGACGCATTGGATGCTGCTGGCCGCGCCGCTGGTCACGGCGGCGATGGTCGTCTGGGCGGGCGTGTTCGCGGAATCGTCATTCAGCCCGCTGGCGTGGGTGAAACTGATCGCCGGGCGGGAGTACGGACCATGAACGACGTCTCGGCATGGCTGGTCCTCCTGGCCGCGGGGGCGCCCTGGGCCGTGGGGTCGCTGCTCGTGGTGCGGCCATGGCGCCACGTGGTTTGTCGCGCGGCGCCGGTGGCGGCGGTGCCGGCGCTGGTGCTGGCGCTGTTGGGGCCGGTCGGCGCGAAGGCAAGCCTGCCGTGGCTCGTGCAACACACCGTGTTGGAACTCGACGCGGTGGGGCGGGTCTTTCTTGGATTCACCAGCGCCCTGTGGCTGTTGCCCGGCACGCTGGAGGTGCTGCCCCGGAAACTCTCGCCGGAGAAGCTGTGGGATGCGCTCTGGCCGTTGTTGCTCGGCGGGACGCTGGCCGGGCTGGGCGCCTGGCTGCGGCGCTGGTTCTCACGGGACGCGAGCCGCTGGCTGCCGGCCGGCGACCTGGGGGTGCTGCTCGAGCGACGGCTGGCGCGCTGGCAGCGCGGCGCGCGGATCGAGGGCCATTCGCACCCCGAACCGGAATCCGACCGCGGCGAGTCGTCCGCGCAAGAAGCGCCACGATGGTCCTTGCGCCTGAGGCGCGCGGGCGAGAGTATCGTTCGACTCGAGGAGCACCTTCGCTCCTGGCCGGTTGCCGGCGCTCTGTGGCTGCTGCTGATGGTCCTCCTGATCGGGCTCCTCGCGGCATCGAATCCATGACCTATGAAACGCTTCAGGAATCTGCTGGTGCATCTTGATCTGGAGGGTGCTCACGATGGGGCTGCTGTCCGCTACGCCTCCGCGGTGAGCCGGCTGAGTCGTTCGCTGCGGATCGAGTTCGTGCACACGGCACCGTCGGCCCATCTCATTCCCGGGTTTTCCGAGGATTCACCCGCGCCTGCGGCCCAGTGGCTGCCCCAGGCCCAGGCGGCCGTCGAGGCGCTGGTCCGACGGCACTTCCGCGGCCCCCCCGGGGGCCGGGTCAGGGTGCGCGTGCTGGGCGGCGCCGGCTTTCGGGATCTGTTGGATCAACTGCGGCACGGGGACACGGATCTCGTCATCCTTGGCAAGAGCGAAACCAACGTCCCCTTTGCCGAGAAACTGGCGCGCAAGGCGCCGTGTTCTGTGATGGTGGTCCCGCCGGTCCGTTCGGTGGTCTATCGGCGCATCCTGGTGCCGACGGATTTTTCCGAGCACTCGGCGCGCGCGATGGAGGTCGCCGTGGCCTTCGCCAGGGCGCGCCAGGTGAAACGGCTGGTTTGCTTCAACGGGTACCCGATACCGTCCGGCCACCATCGAACCGGCATCGCCCGGGAGCAGATCCGCGAGGACACCGAGACATGGCGGCAATCCCGTTTCGAGGAGTTCCGGCAGCAGATCGAGCTGGAGGGAGTGGCGACCGAGTTGATCTGTCGCGAAAGTCCCCTGGCGGCCCGGGGCATCCTCCAAGAGGCCAGGCGGCAGGAGAGCGACCTGCTGGTCATGGGTGCCCGCGGCATGGACGCGCTGGCCGCAGCGTTGCTGGGCAGCACCACGGCGCAGGTCGTTCGGGAATCGCCGATTCCCACCCTGGTCGTGAAACCGAAGGGCGCGGGCCGTTCGCTGCTGGATCTGGTGTTCGGGGACTCGCCGTCGTAACCAGCGGTGCTGCCCGCCACGAGAACCGTCATGACTCTGATGAAATCCACAGACGCTCTGGAAGACCTGCTGGGTCGCCACTGGCACCACATGCCGGCCGGCGAGGTGATTCAGGTGCTCGAGACGAACAGCGAGCTGGGCCTGGACCGGTTCGCCCTGAGCCATCGCCAGGCGGAGTTCGGCCCCAATCAACTCGCCCTCCGCAAAGGTCGCAGCCCGTGGATACGCTTCCTGCTTCAGTTCCACAATCCGCTCATCTACATCCTGCTCGCGGCGGGCGCCACCAAGCTGGCGATGGGCGGCTTCGTGGATGCCGCCGTCATCCTGGCGGTGGTGCTCATCAACGCCTGGATTGGATACCTCCAGGAAGCCAAGGCCGAGCGCGCGATTGAAGCGTTGGCCAGGAGCCTCGTCACCGAATCCACGGTGGTGCGCGCGGGCAAGACCGTGCGTGTTCCGTCGACCGAGCTGGTTCCCGGCGATGTGGTGCTGCTGGCCTCGGGCGACAAAGTCCCCGCCGACCTGCGCCTCGTGGCCACCCGCGACCTGCAGGTCGCTGAGGCTGCGCTCACCGGGGAGTCGACGTCGGTCGAGAAGACCGCTGAGGCCCAGCTCGGCCCGGAAACCCTCCTCGCCGACCGCGCCAACATGGTCTATGCGTCGACGCTGGTGACTTACGGTCAGGGTCGCGGAGTCGTGGTCGCCACGGGGGATCACACCGAGATTGGCCGGATTTCCGAGATGATCTCCGCCGCGCCCGACCTCGAGACCCCGCTGACGCGCAAGATGGCCGCGTTCAGCCATTGGCTGCTGCTCCTGATCCTGGGCCTGGCGGCGGTGGTCCTGATGGTCGGGCTGGTCCGAGGCGAACGCCTCGAGGACATCGCGTCCTCGGCCATCGCCCTGGCGGTGGGCGCCATCCCCGAGGGGTTGCCTGCGGCCGTCACGGTCACTCTCGCCATCGGCGTCGCGCGCATGGCCCGGCGGCGGGCGATCATTCGAAAACTGCCGGCCGTGGAAACGCTCGGCAGCACCACGGTGATCTGCTCCGACAAGACCGGCACGCTCACGCAGAACCAAATGACCGTGCGCCAGGTGGTCGTTGGCGGCAGCGTGGTTGAGGTCAGCGGCAACGGCTATGAGCCGGCGGGCGAGCTGACCCTCGACGGCAAGCGGTTGGCGCCGGGTGAAGCCCCCGGCGTGTCGGAGTGCCTGCTGGCCGGACTGCTCTGCAATGACAGCGCGCTGGTCAGGAAGGACGGGCGTTGGGATGCCCAGGGAGACCCGACGGAGGTGGCGCTGATCGTCGCCGCGCGCAAGGCCGGCCTCGAGGAGGAGCCTGTCCAGTCGCGTTGGCCGCGGGTGGACGCCATTCCCTTTGAATCCCAGCACCAGTTCATGGCCACGTTGCACGACGACGCCGGCGCCGGCCGGAGGCTGGTCTATGTGAAAGGGGCGGTCGAAATCGTGCTCGAGCGGTGCGAGGCTGCGGTCGACGCGAACGGGCAGCCCGTGACGCTGGACCGCGGGCGCATCCAACAGCAGGTCGCGCAACTGGCTGCCGCCGGGCTGCGGGTGCTGGCTTTCGCCCGCGCCGAGGTTCCGACCCAGACGCAGCGCCTCGGCGTCCGTGACCTCCCGCGGCACTTCACGTTCCTCGGCCTGCAGGGGATGATGGATCCGCCGCGTCCGGAAGCCATGGACGCGGTGGCCGCCTGCCACCGCGCGGGGATCCAGGTCAAAATGATCACCGGCGATCACGCGGGAACGGCGGTGGCGGTCGGCCGGCAGTTGGGCCTCGTCCAGGAAACCACGGCGCCGGACCGCCCGTCCGCATTGACAGGCAAGGAGCTCGCGGCGCTCTCGGACGAATCGTTGATCGAGGTTGCTGAACAGGTGTCAGTCTTCGCCCGGGTTGCCCCCGAGCAGAAGCTGCGCCTCGTCGAGGCGCTGCAAGCGCGCGGGCACGTCGTGGCCATGACGGGGGATGGGGTCAACGACGGCCCCGCGTTGAAGCAGGCCAACATCGGCGTGGCCATGGGCATCACCGGAACCGAGGTCGCGAAAGAGGCCTCCGACATGGTGCTGACGGACGACAACTTCGCCTCCATCCGAGCGGCCGTCGAGGAGGGCAGGAACGTCCTGGACAACCTGACCAAGATCATCACCTGGGCGCTGCCGAGCAATCTGGGGCAGGGTCTGGTGATTCTGGCGGCCGCCCTCGTGGGCGCGACCCTGCCCATTCTCCCGCTGCAGGTGCTGTGGATCAACATGACGACCGGGGGCGTTCTGGGGTTGTTCCTCGCGCTGGAAGCCAAAGAACCCGACCTGATGCTTCGCGCGCCCCGCGCGCCCAAGGCCCCGATCCTCGATGGCCGGATGCTGGCCCAGGTGGTTCTCGTCGGCCTGCTCATCCTCATCGCGGCTTTCGGCCTATTCCGATGGGAGCTGGCTCGCGGAGCGGGGATCGAGGCTGCGCGCACGGTCGCCCTGAATACGGTGGCCATGATTCAAGCCCTCTACCTGGTCAACTGCCGCTCGCTGCGCCATTCGGTCTGGGCCCTCGGCCTGTTCCGCAACGGCTGGCTGTGGCTGGGCATTCTGGGCGTGCTGCTCCTGCAGGCCGGGCTCACCTACGTGCCGTTCCTCAACGCGATCTTCCAGACCGCCCCCATCGGCGGGGACGAGTGGCTGCGGATCCTGGGCGCCAGCCTGAGTGCGATGCTGCTGGTGGAACTTCAGAAGTGGCTGGTTAACCGGCAGGAACGGCAGCCTTAGGGTCTGTGCAAAAATTACTTCCGATTCTGGCGGGAGCGCCACCGGGCCCGCTGGCGTCGTTGCTCCTCAGGCACAGGTTCGGATCGGGTTTTCCGGCGTTTTTGCATCCTGACCCAACAGAGGCCATATTCCCCGGCAATGAGCATGTTGCATCAGCGCCCCACGAAGAACTGCGGCGCCGCGGCCGCAGCGATGGCTCTTCTCCTCCTGATGTCCGGCTGTCAGTCCGCCGGGCGCTCCGGACCGGACGACGCCCCGAGCGGCGCGACGGCGTCGGAAAGCGCCCTGCGCGACGCCATCGGCGGCCTGAGCGCAACACTCGTCGTGCACGGGATGAGCTGCCCGCTGTGCGCCCACAACGTCGAGCGGCAGTTGCGGGGTGTGCCCGGCGTCACCGGTGTGACCCTCGACCTGAGCACAGGCGAGGCGACCGTCACGCTCGACGGCAGCGGTCGGACGACCCGGCGGATGCTCGCTGAGGCCATCCAACGGAGCGGCTTCACGCTCAAGGAGGTGCGGCGCCTATGAACGGCCTCCCGACGCCGTCAGTGCCCGGTCGCCGTGCTGGACGGTTTCCATCCCAACACACCGCCGCTGTGCTCGGATCCGCGCTGGCGCTCGCCGCTTCGGCAGTCCACGCCCAGGAATCCCCCAACGTCCCGGCCGCCACACAGCCGTCTGTGGGCAGCTTCTATCTGCGGGAGAGACTCCACTATGTGGCCCTAAGCGATGACCCTTCCCCGGCCGACCGCGAGGTGGACAAGTTCGTCTCCACGACCTCCCTCGCCTACGGACTGGCGCGAGCGTGGTCCGTGTCCCTGGAAGTGCCGCTGGCCTATGAACGCTCAGACGCCGCAGGAGACGGGACGACCGGCGCTTTCGGCCTGAACGACCTGTCCCTGACGGTCAAATGGCGTCCGTGGCAGCACGATCTCGGGCCGGTCGACTCCCTGCGGTTTGCGCTGTTCGGCGGCGTCGAGGTGCCCAGCGGAGACGGCGATTTCTCCAGTCACTCGTTCGACCCGTTCATCGGCGGGGTCTTCACCGGCATCATGGGCCGGCACGGCGTGAATGCGGCAGTGACCTATAAGCATAATGACGGGCGAACGACCCACACCACCCGCGCCGGGGACGGGACCGCCGACGCTCTTCGGTGCGACGGGTCGTATCTGTTCCGCCTGCGGCCCGCCGCGTATGGCGCCCACACCACCGCGGCCACGTATCTGACCCTCGAAGTCAACAGCCTCTACGAAACCAACGGCGACTCCGAGGTCATCGTCGGCCCGGGAATCCTCTATGAAGCCCGGACCTTCGCCTTCGAGGCCACGCTGGGCCTGCCCGTGCTGCGGGCCGCAGACGAACGGCCGACGACGGAGCTGATTGTGGCTCTCGGTGTGCGGTTTCTGTTTTGACTGCGGGCAATGCCCTCCGACGCCGACTGTTGGCCGATTGGATATCTTCTACAATCATTCTAACGACCGGCATCGCCGGCCAGCGAACATGGCCGGGCCTTCACCCCGGCGAGGCGAGTGTCCCGGCCAGTGCGGCCGCTCCCCACCGCACCCCCGTGGGAAGCGACATCATGTTGTAAATGAACAATTTGGGCGATCCGTGTCGTCCCTCACCGCTCGGATTACTAATCCCGCTGTCCCTCCGGCCCCGGGAACCCTCGAGAGAATTTAATGAAGAAAACGCCTTCCGGCCTTTGACATTCTACAGAACCTATACAATATTCCGGCACGCTCGGGGGCCGATGGCCGGCAGCCGAGTGCGACAACGACAACAGCGAACGAACAACGACACCATGAAAAAGAACCGCATCCCCACCCTGGCCGCCGTGGCCGCAGCCCTCACCCTCACGTCCCACCTGATCGCCGGCGACTGCGCCGCGAGCAAGTGCGCCACCGCCAGCAGTTGCAGCGCGGGCAAGGATATCGTGGCGGTCGCCTCGGGCGCGGAGAACTTCAAGACCCTCGTGGCGGCCGTGAAAGCTGCGGGCCTGGTGGAAACGCTCCAGGGCAAGGGACCCTTCACGGTCTTTGCCCCGACCGACGCGGCATTTGCCAAGCTGCCCGCGGGTACGGTTGAAGAGCTCTTGAAGCCCGAGAACAAGGAGAAGCTGGCGGCCATCCTCAAGTACCACGTGGTGCCCGGCAAAGTGCTGGCCCAGGACGTGAAGACCATGGAAGCCAAGACCGCCCAGGGCCAGAGTGTGAAGCTCAAGGTATCGGACACGGGTGTGACGATTGACAACGCCAGGGTCGTCAAGACCGACCTCCTCGCCGCGAATGGCGTGATTCACGTGATTGACAGCGTGATTCTCCCCCGCTCATGACCGGCCATCGCCACCGAGGCGGAGGGCGGCCGGCGCGCCTCCGCCTCGGTGATTGCCGCAGGCTCCGGCGATGCGTATTCTGCGCCGCCATGCACCAAGCTCTAAGGACCCTTGCGGCGCCGGTCTTGGCCGTTGTTGTTCTTGGCGGGAACGCCCCGACGGAGTCTGGAACCTGGCCCCAGTGGCGAGGCCCGACGCGGGACGGCCAGGTTCCAGCCGCCAGCTGGCCGGACAAACTGGACGCCGGCCATCTCCAACAATCGTGGCGTGTGGAACTGGGGCCGAGCTACTCCGGACCGATCCTGGACGACCACCGCGTCTACACCACCGAGACGATCGAGAAGACGACGGAGAGGGTAACGGCCTTCGACCGCAGGACAGGCAAGCCACTCTGGCGCGCCCAGTGGGAGGGGACGGTCAACGTTCCGTTCTTTGCGAAATCGAACGGCGACTGGATCCGCTCGACGCCGGCGTTGGACGGCGACCGTCTGTATGTTGCCGGGATGCGGGATGTGCTGGTGTGCCTGGACTCCCGTGATGGGCGCCAGGTCTGGCGACAGGATTTCGTGCAGACACTCGGTTCGCCGGTGCCATCGTTTGGCTTTGTCTGCTCACCGCTGGTGGACGGTGACTCGGTGTACGTGCAGGCCGGAGCGTCGTTGTTGCGACTCGACAAGATGACCGGCCAGAGGATTTGGCGCACTCTCAAGGACCAGGGTGGCCTTTGGGGCGGCGTGTTCTCGTCACCGATCTTCGCGGTACTGGCCGGCCAACGCCAACTGATCGTTCAAACGCGCGACAAACTGGCCGGTGTGGACCCGGCCGACGGCACCGTGCTCTGGGAACAGCGGGTCGAAGCGTTCCGAGGCATGAACATCCTCACCCCCGTTGCGTTGCGCGACACGCTCTTCACCAGCACGTACGGCGGCAGGACCATCGGGTTCAACGTCACGCACAGCGACGGCAAGTGGAGCGTCACCGAAGCCTGGCGCCACAAAGCCCAGGGTTACATGAGCACGCCGGTGGTGATCGACGGCGCAGCCTACCTTCACCTCAGGAGCCAGCGTCTGATGGCGATTGACGTCGAGACAGGACGCGAATGGTGGACCAGCGATGCATCGTTCGGCAAGTACTGGAGCCTCATCGCCAGCGGCGATCGCATTCTGGCGCTCGACCAGCGCGGCGTGCTGCTTGCCCTCCGCGCCAACAAGGAACGACTCGAGATCCTCGATCAACGCCAGCTCGCCGACGCCGAGACATGGGCGCACCTCGCCGTGGCTGGTGATCAGCTGTTCGTGCGGGAACTCCAGGCACTATCCGCCTGGTTCTGGTGTCACGACACGGCTTCGCCGCCAGGATTGGACAAAGTGCCAGGTTCATAGTCGGCCGACGCCCGCAATGCGCCTTGCAGCCCCGCTCATCGTGGCTTCATCGGTTCATCATCCGGCGAAAACGGCCGATTCGTGGGTCTCCGACCCGGTCCGCGGACCCGGTCTGGACACCCCGTGGGGACAATGAGTCTGTCACCTTGTTTGCGGCACTCCCGCCTTCGCCAACGTGGGGACAATGAGTCTGTCACCTTGTTTGCGGCACTCCCGCCTTCGCCAAGGCTTCGGCGGACAGGCCCTCGATCCCTCCCCCTCCGCCTCCGCCAAGGCTACGGCGGACAGGCATCTCCGTAGTCGCAGGGGGAGAGAAGAACCGGCGCGCGGAGTCGATGCAGGAGTCGGCGTTCGCGAACTGCTGTTCGCCACAGGCGAACCCCATTTTCCCAGCGCAGTCTGGGAAAAGGGGTTGGGGGGGATGGGCCCGACCTGGGGGCGGGCTTCCAAATCCGCGAAAAGCCCGGACTGGGCGGCTCAAGGCGCTTCGTCCAGCCCGGGAGGTTGAGCCGCAAGGGAAGGTTACGCGCGGATTTGGGGAGCTGTGGCCTGGCCGGCGACGGGCTTGATCCCGGGGCCGCAGTCACCGATGCTCCCCCCATGACTCGATCGGATGATGCCTGGCGATGCGGAGGGGTCGGTTCCGGCCTGAGGCGGTCGCTGCGGTGGGTGGCCGTTTTGACCCTGGCGTGCCTCACCCTGGCCGCCTCCGAAACCGTGGGCCCGGTGCCCGATGCACTCCGGCAGCGGCTGGATCTGGCGCCCTTCTATCAGAAGCACCTGGATGCGGACGGTCTGCCCATCGTCGCCTCGTACCGGGTGGCGGATGCGGCGCTTCACGAAGCCGCCTGGATCGTGCGGCACATGATCGGCCACCGGCCGGACTTGATCCGGTCGCTCGCAGATCAGCGGGCACGGGTTGCCATCATGGCCTGGTGCGAATACACGACGGATCTTCCCGAACAGGCGGCCATGGAGCCGAAGGTCTTCTGGGACCGGCGCGCCCGCGGCCTGGGCGGCACGCCGCGCGCCCCCATCGTGAGCTGCGCCGAGGAGAACCTGCTTGATTATCCGGGGGATCCCTACTCGACGGAGAACATCTTCATCCACGAGTTCGCCCACACCCTGCACGGCATCGCCCTCCGCGCCGTCGATCCGACGTTCGTTCCCAGGCTCGAGGCCGCCTACAAGAAGGCCATCGGCCAGGGTCTTTGGAAGGGCACCTACGCAGGCAGCAATCCGGACGAGTACTGGGCGGAGGCGGTCCAGGACTGGTACGACGACAACCGCGAGAACGACGCGCTGCACAACGCCGTGAACACCCGCGCCGAACTCGAAGCCTACGACCCCGATCTTGCCCGGCTCTGCGCCGAAGTCCTCGGGGAGGGCCCCTGGCGCTACCGCCGGCCTCGCCTCCGAACCGCCTCGGACCGCGCCCACCTGGTCGGCTATGACCCGGCCCGGAGCCCGCGGTTCGTCTGGCGCGACGCCCCGCTCGTCCCCCAACCCCGCGTGCTCATCCAGACGGAATGGGGGGACATCGAAGCCGAACTGGACGCCGATCGCGCGCCGGTGACCGTGCGCAACTTCCTGCGCTACGCCCACGAGGGTCTCTACAGCGACGGCGTGTTCCATCGGACGGTGACGCTCGGGAACCAGGCGGATCAGGCCGTGAAGATCGAGGTCATCCAGGCCTCCGCGAACCCCGCCCGCGGCTCCGAAAGCCACCCGCCGATCCCCCTCGAACGAACGCGCGACACCGGCCTCAGCCACCGCGCCGGAACGCTCTCGATGGCCCGCGACGGTCCTGACAGCGCCACCCACGAGTTCTTCATTTGCGTGGCCGACCAACCCGAGCTCGATTTCGGGGGCGGTCGCAACGCCGACGGCCAGGGCTTCGCCGCCTTCGGCCGGGTCACGAGAGGCATGGAGATCGTCCGCCGGATCCACCGGGCGCCCGCCCAGGGCCAGACGCTGGCGCCCCCCGTCCGAATCCAGCGCCTGATCCGCACGCGATAGATTGACACCCCGGGGCGGGCGGAGTCACGATGCGCCCAGATCCGAGATCCGGAAGTGGAAGGACGCGCGCAACCTGATCGGCCCCATGAAGACCACCTGCAAGACGACCTTCAGCTACGGGACCTCGAGGCCGGACAGCATCGATATCGCCTGGGTGCAGGAGCGGACCACCGCCCGAGCCAAGTAACCGCACTGTGTACGATGAGAACCCTACTGAACTGGATCGCCAGCATAGCCCTTGGAGCGTCGCTGGCCCTCGCCGCACCCGCCACGGAACCGCCCAAGCCCTACGGTCCCGTCCCCACCGCGCGCCAACTCCGATGGCACGAGATGGAGTTCTACGGATTCCTCCATTTCACGGTGAACACGTTCACCGACAAGGAGTGGGGGTACGGCGACGAGGATCCCGCGGTGTTCAATCCCACGGACTTCGATGCCGACCAGATCGTGCGGACGGCCAGGGACGCCGGCATGCGGGGCCTGATTCTGACCGCCAAGCATCACGACGGCTTCTGCCTCTGGCCCAGCCGGCACACCGAGCATTCGGTCAGGAATTCCCCCTGGAAGGCGGGCCGTGGCGACGTCGTGCGCGAGATCTCCGATGCCTGCCGCCGGCATCGGCTCCGCTTCGGCGTCTATCTCTCCCCCTGGGACCGGAATCACGCCGAGTACGGTCGGCCGGCCTACATCGCCTATTACCGCAACCAGTTGCGCGAGCTGCTCACGCAGTACGGCGATGTGTTCACGGTCTGGTTTGACGGCGCCAACGGCGGGGATGGCTATTACGGCGGCGCCCGGGAGACGCGCCGCATCGACAACCGGACGTACTACGATTGGGGCCGCACCTGGCAGCTCGTGCGTGAACTCATGCCCATGGCGGTGATGTTCAGCGACGTGGGCCCCGATTTCCGCTGGATCGGCAACGAGCGGGGCATTGCCGGCGAACCCTGCTGGGCCACGCTGAATCCCGGCGACGGGGTCCCCGGGAACACGCGGGCGAACCTCAACCACGGGGAACGCCCCGGGACCCACTGGATCCCGGGGGAATGCGACGTCTCGATCCGGCCCGGGTGGTTCTATCACGCCAAGGAGGACCGACAGGTCAAAACCCCCGCCCAGCTGCTCGACATCTACTACCAATCCGTCGGCCGCGGCGCTTGTCTGAACCTCAACCTGCCCCCCGACCGGCGCGGACGAATCCATGAGAACGACGTGGCTGTTCTCCGGGAATTCCGGCGCCTTTGGGACGCGACATTCGCCCGCAACCTCGCCGCCGGCGCCCGGGTGACGGCGGCAAACACCCGCGGCGGGGGCGGGCGATTCTCGGCCCGGCAAGTGCTGGACGGGCGTCGTGACAGCTACTGGACCACCGGGGATGAGGTCGCGGTGACGGAGATCGTCTTCGAGCTCGGGGCACCCGCCACGTTCAACGTCGTCGACCTGCGCGAGTACCTCCCCCTCGGGCAGCGCATCGAAGCCTTCGCCCTCGACCAGTGGAATGGCGGCCAATGGAATGAGATCGCCCGCGGAACCAGCATCGGCAACCGCCGCCTCCTGCGCGTCTCGCCGGTCACCACCGGCAAGGTCCGCCTGCGGATCACCGCCGCCGCCTGTCCGGCGCTGAGCGAGTTCGGCCTGTACCGGGAACCGTGACGGGACGCAGCCAGCCTTGTCCAACGTCCTCGATAGCTGCCACAGGCGCCCGTGTGGTGTCTCACCAGTCTCACCACGCCAGGCGCGGATCTGGGATGCCTGTCGCCATTTGACCCATGCACGATTCGACTGCAACCTCCGGACGGGATGCACCTCAACCGTCACGGCCCGCATCGCAGCGGTGGGGCGTCCTGGCCGCTCTGGCGCTGGTGGTTGTCGCGTGTCTCGTTCTCGCGGTCCGTCAGCAGGCGCAAATCCGGGCGCTCGAGCGCCGCATCGAGTCCCTGAGGTCAGCGGGCACGGCGGCGGAAGCCACGCCGGCGCGGCCGGTCTCCTCCGCCGCTCCGGCGGTCCCGGGGGCGAACCCCGGCGGCCCGATCCGCGCTGTTGGCGGATCCGCTGAGCCCGGCGCCGGCTCCGGGCCCCTCGCGGCGCGCGGGGAGCTGGACCGGCTTCGTCGGGAAGCGGCCCAACTGACCGGCGAGGTCCGCCGGCTGGAATCGGTGGCGGCGGAGAACCAGGCGTTACGTTCCGCCCTGGCCCAGACGCCGGCTTCGCTGCCGCCCGAGCTCCAGCCGCTGGCGCAAGCCCGGGACCGGGCGCGATCGATCGCGTGCGTCAACAACCTGAAACAACTCGGGCTCGCCGCGCGCATTTACGCCAATGACAACCAGGACTGGCTGCCGGCGACCGTGGCGGCGATGTCGAACGAGCTGGTCACACCGAAGATCCTGGCGTGTCCGGCCGACCCCGCCCACCCGCCGGCGGCCGACTGGTCCGGCTTTTCCGCCGCGAACCAATCCTACGAGTACCTGGCTCCCCTGGTCTCGAATGTCGAGCCGCAGCGGGTGGTGTTCCGGTGCAGCCTCCATGGCCACGTCGGTCTCGGGGACGGCAGTGTGCAACAACAGCCGACCAACGGCGTCCTCCCGCTGGTCCAGCGCGGGGGCAAGCTCTACCTCGAATGAGCCGGATCGTGTCACCGCTGGGAGCGCTCGGGTTTGCAGGCGCCGCCGCGATGGCGGTGCTCGTCTGGCAGGGGATGCAAATCCGGCGACTCGAGGATCGCGCGCGAGCCGTCGAGCCGGTCCCGGCTTCACGCCCCGCGCCTTCCGCCCTCGCCCCGCCCGCCTCGGCACCCGCCCCGCTCAGCGAAGCGGAGAGGCTCGAGTTATTGCGGTTGCGAGCTGAGATCACGCGCTTGCGGGCGCGGCACGGGGAGCTGGCGGGAGCCGATGCGGAGAACGCGGCGCTGCGGGCGCGAGCCGCGGGCGGCAGCTCGAACGCTGCGGCGGCCCGCTGGCCGGTGGATTTTGTCCCGCGAGCCCGGGTTCCCCTGGCCGGGTACGACACACCCCATGCCGCTTTTCAATCCCTGCTGTGGGCCATCGAGCATCGGGACACCAACGTCCTTGCCCGGGCCCTGGGCGAGGGCCATTTCCAGCACCTCATGGCGATCGCCGAGCGTGAAGGCGCGGAGTCATTCTGGCAGATGGCGGCCATGATCCCGGGCTATCATTACCTGGGACAGACGATGCTGGACGACGAGACGGCGACACTGACGGTCGAGGTGCTGCCCGGTGATCCGACGGAGATTACGGTCCACCGGGTTGGCGGTGACTGGCGGGTGGACATGCGATAGCCGGCCCCGGGGGCCAGGCATCCTGCTCGTCCGCTCATCGAGCCCTCATCCTCCCGCGTCATCCTGTCCTGCGCCGATCAACTCCTCGAGCTTCTGTCCCGCCTTGCCGGAGTCGATCGTGGCCGCCGCGAGCTCCCAGCCCTCGGTCAGGGACGGGCTTCGCGCCGCCACCCAGAGCGCCGCGCCGGCGTTCATCAGCACCAGGTCCCGCCGCGGCCCGCGGTCGTCGCCTCGCAAGACCCGCCGGGCGGTGTCGGCGTTGGCCATCCGATCGCCCCCCTGCAGGTCTGCCAGCGTGGCCGGTTGCAGCGGGAACGCGGCCGGGGAGAGTGTGACCTCATGGACGTCATGCGCGGGATCGAAGACGGCCATGCGGGTGTCGCCGATCGACGAGATCTCGTCCATGTAGAGCGGTTCGCGACCGCCTGCCGAACCGCAGACCACGAGGCCCCGCTGAATGTCCATGGCCCTGAGCACACGCGCCAGCGGCTCGCACCATTCCGGCCGTGGCACACCCATGAGTTGGGCCGTGGGACGGACCGGATTCAGCAGCGGTCCCAGGAAGTTGAACACGGTCCGCTGCCCCCTTTCGGCGCAGAGCCGCCGTGCCGGGGCGATCTGCCGGAAGGCGGGGTGATAGCGCGGGGCGTAGAAGAAGGCAAAACCCCGTTCCCGGAGGAGGCGCATGGCAACGATCGGGTCGAGTTCGATCGGGATGCCGAGGGCGTCGAGGACGTCGGCGCTGCCGGCCTTCGACGTCACGGCCCGGTTCCCATGCTTGGCCACGAGGACGCCGGCCGCTGCGGCCACGATTGCCGCACAGGAAGAGACGTTGAACGTGCCCAGCCGGTCGCCTCCGGTGCCCACGATGTCCAGAATGCCGCGCGCGCGCAGGTCCGGATCGACCGTTGGCGCCACGGCCCGCTCGCGCAGCGCCCGCGCCAGGACGGCGATCTCGTCCGCCGTCTCGCCCTTGGCCGCCCATGCGGCCAGCAGGTCGGCTTTCGACGCTGCGCTCTCGGTTTCGCTCAGGAGTAGCGCCGTGATCCCCGAGACTTCCCCGGCAGTGAGGGTGCGGCCGGCTTTGAGCGCCGTCATGAGTTCGGTCAGCACGCGGCGCACTGTACCCCAGCGCCCTGCGGATGGCTTGTTCTTTGTTCGATCGCGCGGGGGACAGAGGGTGGGGAGAGACCGCAGGGTCTTCATGAGCCTGGGGCTTGGGGAGGGCTTCTGGCGGCTTGCCAAGCCCGGCTGCTGGCGCCATAGAGTCCTCCGAGACACGGGCTCGAAGCGATGAATCAACCCTTCCACACGACCGCGGGGTGGGAACCTCGGGAGCGCCCGGAGGCTGAAGCCACCGCGGGCCATGACCCGCCCGCGACGACGTCCGAGGTGCTGCGCACCGACACGCCGCAGCAGTTTGCCGAGGCGGTGCGGCGGGCGGCGGACTGCCTGCGCGCCGGTGAGCTCGTGGCCTTGCCCACGGAGACCGTCTATGGCCTCGCCGCCCCGGCGGGCGATGCGTCGGCGGTCGCCCGGATCTTCGCTGCCAAAGGGCGCCCGAGGCACAATCCGCTGATTGTCCATGTGGCCAGCGTGGCGATGGCGCGATCCTGCACAACGCGATGGACGGCGCTGGCGGGGCGTTTGGCGCGCGCGTTCTGGCCGGGCCCGCTGACCTTGGTGTTGCCGACATCCCGCCGCATCGCCGCCCCGGTCACTGCCGGGGGCGGAACCGTGGCCGTCCGGTGGCCGGCGCATCCGGTGATCCAGGCGGTGATTCGAGCCTGCGGCTTTCCGCTGGCGGCCCCGAGCGCCAACCGCGCCAACGCGGTGTCGCCCACCACGGCGGAGCACGTGCGCGACGATCTCGGACCCGCGGTGTCGCTGATCCTCGATGGCGGCCCGTGCGCGGTGGGGATCGAGTCCACGGTGCTGGACCTGACCGGATCCGCTCCGGCCATCCTGCGGCCGGGGATGATCACCGCGGAAGCGCTCGGCGCGGTCCTGGGCGCACTCCCCGTTTCAGCCGCGGCCACACCAGGCACCGCTCCCCTGCGGAGCCCCGGCCGTCTTCCCCGCCACTACGCTCCTCGGACTCCACTCCACCTGCTGGCGTGGCGGGACAAGGCCGATCTCCGCCGGCAATTGCGCGCGCGCGGACTTGCTCCGGGGAGATGCCACGTGATCGCCCATACGCGACTCCCGGACCCGCCGGGGTTTGCCGGCGTTGACGCCATCCCGCAGGGTCCGGAGGCGTTCGCGCGGGCGCTCTACGCGGCGCTGCATCGCGCCGACCGCCTTGGCGCGGCGGCGCTTGTGGTCGAGCGTCCGCCCGCGACGCCGGCCTGGCACGCGATCGCCGATCGCCTCGAGCGCGCGGCCACCCGCACCTCATGTCCCGCCTCAGGCCGCCGATGAACCCTCCGTCCCACCCCGCGCGAATCCTGATCGCCGACGATCAGGCGGACATCCTGGCTGCCCTGCGCCTGCTGCTGAAGGGCGAGGGCTACGAGGTGGATACGGCCCCGTCACCGGCCGCGGTGTTCGAGAAGCTGGACGATCGCGACTGGGACGCCGTGCTCATCGATCTCAACTACACCCGGGACACCACCTCGGGAGCGGAAGGCCTGGATCTCCTTGCCCGGATTCGGGAGCGGGATCCGATGCTGCCGGTGGTGGTCATGACCGCCTGGGGCAGCGTCGAGCTCGCCGTCGAAGCCATGCGGCGCGGGGCGCGCGACTTCGTCCAGAAGCCGTGGGACAACACCCGGCTCCTCGCGATCTTGGGCAATCAGGTCGAACTCGGCCGGGCGCTGCGGCGCGAGCGCCGCCTCGAGGACGAGAACGCCCTGCTGCGAAGGCCGCTCGAGGCCGAGTTCATCGCTCCATCGGAGGCCATGAGACCGGTGCTGGCCTGGATCGAGCGGGCGGCGCTCTCGGACGCCAGCGTGCTGATCCTCGGCGAAAACGGGACGGGCAAGGGGGTCATCGCCCGAGCGCTGCATGCCCGATCGCCCCGCGCGGACAAGCCGTGGGTTGCCGTGAACCTGGGCGCCCTGTCGCAGGGCGTCTTCGAAAGCGAGCTCTTCGGCCACGTGAAAGGGGCGTTCACCGATGCCAAGACCGACCGGGCCGGCCGCATCGAATTGGCCGAGGGAGGGACCCTCTTCCTCGACGAGATCGCCAATGTGCCGCTGCCCCAGCAGGCACGATTGCTCCGGGTCCTCGAAACGGGCGAGTACGAGCGCGTCGGCTCTTCCCGCACCCGCAGGGCCCGGGTCAGGGTTGTCTCCGCGACGAACGCCGATCTGGCAGCCGCCGTCGCCGCGGGCCAGTTCCGGCAGGACCTGTTGTTCCGGCTGAACACCCTCGAGATCCGCGTGCCGCCGCTGCGGGAGCGGCTCGAGGACCTGCCGGCCCTGGCGCTGCATTTCCTGGAACGCCACGCCCGCCACTACGGGCGTCGCATCGATGGACTCGCGCCGGACGCGCTCGAAGCGCTGCGGGCGCATCCCTGGCCGGGGAACGTGCGGGAGCTGAGCCACGCCATGGAGCGGGCCATCTTGATGGCGCCGGGCCCGCTGCTTCACGCCTCCGACCTGGCTCTGGGTCCGCCGGGCGCCGCGCGGCCCCGGATCGAGGACATGAGCCTCGAGGAAGTCGAACGGTTCCTGATCCGGCAGACCCTCGCCCGTTGCGGGGGCAACGCCATCCAAGCCGCCGCGGCCCTGGGCCTCAGCCGCAGTGCCTTCTACCGGCGGCTCCAGAAGCATGGCCTCTGACGCGCACCCTCGCCCCCCGGACGCCGGCGGAAGATCCCCGGGGCGGCGGCCGCGTTCCCGCGGATTGGTGGGGAAGCTGACGGGCTTGTTCTGCGTCGCCACCCTGCCGTTGTTCCTGCTGCTCGCGATCCTCATCTGGGGCGGTGCCTGGATTCCGAGCACCGGGCTGGGCGGCAGCGCGCGATGGTCCCTGACGGTGCTGGTGGCAGCGTGGTGGCTGGGCGGGTTGTGGCTGTTCCGGGAGCGAATGGTCCGGGCCCTGCAGACGCTCGCCAATGTGCTCTCCGGGGTGCGGGACGGCGATTTCTCGTTCCGCGTGGGAGGCGCCAGCCGGGACGATGCCTTCGGCGAGGTGTTTCTCGAGATCAACGCGCTGGCGGACACCCTGCGCGAGCAGCGGTGGGGCGCGCTCGAGACTACGGCTCTCCTGCAGACCGTCATGGCGGAGATCGATGTTGCGGTGTTCGCCTTCGACGCCGGGCGCCGGCTGCGCCTGGTCAATCGGGCCGGTGAACGGATGCTGCGCCAGCCGGCCGAGCGGGTGCTGGGCCGGTACGCCGCCGACCTGGGGCTCGGGGAGTGCCTGGCCGGCGACGTACCCCGCACGGCCAACCTGGGCTTCGGTGGAACACCGGGTCGCTGGCGGATCCAGCGGCTCACCTTCCGCCAGGGCGGGCTTCCCCACCAGCTCCTCGTCCTGTCCGACCTCAGCCGCGAGCTGCGGGAGGAGGAACGCCAGGCCTGGCAACGACTCGTCCGCGTTCTCGGCCACGAGTTGAACAACTCCCTGGCCCCGGTGATCTCGATCGCCGCGAGCCTGAGCCGGCTTCTGCAGCGGGATCCGCGGCCTGCCGACTGGGAGCAGGACGCCCGGGACGGTCTGCAGGTCATCGGGAGCCGGGCGGAATCGCTGCAGCGGTTTGTCGGCGCCTATGCGCAACTGGCGCGGATGCCCCGGCCCAGGCCTCAGGCAGTCGACCTGCGCCGCCTGGCCGGGCGCGTCGCCGATCTCGAGACCCGACTTCCCATCGTCCTCGTTCCCTCGCCCGATGTGCGGCTCGAGGCGGATCCGGACCAATTGGAACAGGCGCTGATCAACCTGGTGCGCAACGCCGCCGACGCGGTGCTGGAAAGCTCCGACGGCGCCTCCGTTTCGGCTCCGGGCGTCCGCATGGGCTGGACCCGGGTCGGGCCGGCGATCGAGATCTGGATCGAGGACGACGGTCCGGGCCTCGCCGCCACGGCCAATCTGTTCGTGCCGTTCTACACCACCAAACCCCGGGGCTCAGGCATCGGGCTGGTTTTGTGTCAGCAGATTGCCGAAGGCCACGGCGGCAGTTTCACTCTCGGGAACCGGACGGGAGCCCGGGGGTGCCGGGCGTGCCTTCGCCTGCCCGCCAGCACGGCCTGCGGGCCCGAGGCATAGGACGCCGTCAGGCGGCTTTCGGAAACAAGGGGCGCAGGAAGGCCAGGTTCGAGCGGTAGTCGGGCACGAGCCCGTTGGGCGCGGCGGCTTCGATCTGGATCCAGCCGCGGTACCCGATTTCATCGACCGCTTCGCGGACCCGTTTGAAGTCCACCCGCCCTTTGCCAAGCAGGAAGCCCGCATCCTTGAAGTGCAATTCGCAGAGGCGACCCTTGAGCGCCCGCAGCTCGGCATAGATGTCGTAGCCCTTGTCCGTCGAGTTGCCGACGTCGTAGTAGACCTGCACGGCCGGGGACCCGACCCGCTCGAGGATGTCGAGGTTCTCCGCCGCGCTCAAATAGTTCTCGAGGCCGAGGATCACGCCCATCCGCTCCGCCCGAGGAGCGATCTCCCGGAGAATCTCGACCGTCCGATCCACGCCGGCCTTGTCGTCCTTGAGCTCGCCTTTGTAAAACTGCGCCACCAGGATCACCCGCACGCCGAGCGCGCGCGCCACGTCCATGGCATCCATCAGCCAGACCGCGGCCCGGGGGTCGCTCTTCAGGGGAACGTTGTTCAGCTCGCCGAGCGCGAGACTGGCGATCTCGATGCCGTGCCGCCGGGCCTTCTCGAGATAGGCCTGCTGCATCTCGGGCTGGCGCAGCCACATCCGGTTGGCCGCCGATCCCATGTTCGCCTGGATGCCGTCGAGGCCGATCTCGCGGGCGACGTCCAGGGCCTCGGGCCCCGCCTTCTGCAGCGACCACTCACAGGCGCCGATCTTGAATCCGCGGCTCTCCGACGCCGCCCGCAGCGGACCCCACCCGGCCGCCACCGCCGCCACCGCCGCTGCATAACGCAATGCCGATCCCATGGCCTGTCGACGATTCAATGGCGTGTTCATGAGGACAATTCATACTGCGGGCTCGCCTTCGATCTCAAATCCGAAATCTCCGGTGCCGCAGCCGCAGGGCGTTGCCGATCACCAGGACGTCGGACAGTCCCATCGCCGCGGCGCAGACAATCGGGCTCAGGAACCCGAGTGCCGCCAGGGGCACGGCGGCCGCGTTGTAGAAGAAAGCCCAAAAGAGGTTCTGCCGGATGGTCCGCAGGGTCGCCTGCGCCAGGGCGAGCACTTCCGGGATCACCTCGAGATCCGATCGCAGCAGCACGACATCCGCCGCCTCCCGCGCCACGTCGCTCGCCCGGGCCACGGCCACGCCCAGGTCCGCCTGCGCCAGCGCGGGAGCGTCGTTGATGCCGTCGCCGACGAACGCCACCCGGACGCCCCGCTCCTGCAGTGCGCGCAGGCGGCTCGCCTTGTGCTCAGGCCGGACCTCGGCGAACACATGCGCGGCGGGAATCCCCGTCTCGACGGCCAACGCCAGGGCGGTCACCGCGCGATCGCCGCTCAGCAGGTAGACTTCCTTGCCGGCGGCGCGCAGCCGGGCCACCACCTTCCGCGCGCCCGGCTTGATCCGGTCCCGAAGAGCGAACAACCCGGCCAGCCGGTCCCCGATCGCCAGTCCAACGACCGTGGCGCCCTGTCCGCACGCCTCGACGGCCTGCCGCCCGGCTTCCCCGACCGTCACGCGGCATTCCTCGAGCCAGGGCAGGGCGCCCAGGCGCAGCACCTCGCCGCGCCATCGCGCCTGCACCCCGCGACCCCGTGACTCGGACCACTCCGCCACCGGGCATCCGGCGGGATCGCCGACGCGCGCCAGCACCCGGCTCAGCGGGTGTTGAGACGGCGCCGCCAGCGCCGCCGCCAGCGTTTCCAGCGGCACCGGCCGTTCCGGCGCCGGCCGCAAATCCTGCGCCGCCGCCAACTCGAGCCGGCCCTCGGTCAGCGTCCCCGTCTTGTCAAAGACCACGGCCGTGATCCGTCCGGTCTTCTCGAGCGCGACACCGTCCCGGACCAGGATGCCGCGGCTCGCGGCGGCGTTGGTGCCCGCCATGATCGCGACCGGTGTGGCCAGTCCCATCGCACAAGGACAGGCGACGATGAGCACCGCCGCGGCGTGCACGACGGCCGCCGCGAGGGGCGCGGCGGGAATCGAGACGGGCCAGAGCCAGGCCATCAGACTGCGCGCCGTCTCCCCGGCCGACTCGTATCCCAATCCCCACCAGAGACCCGTGAGCGCCGCGATGCCCACGACGACCGGCACGAACACGCTGCTGACCCGATCGCCCAACCGCTGGATTTCCGCCCGGCTCTGCTGGGCCCGCTGGACGACGGCGATGATCTGCGCCAAGGCCGTGTCCGCGCCCGTCGCCGTCACCCGCATCACCAGCCGGCCCTCCTGGTTCAGTGTCCCCGCATAAACCTTCGCCCCGGCTCGCTTCTCGACCGGCACCGCCTCCCCTGTCAACATCGCTTCGTCCATCGACGATTCGCCGTCCTCGACACTTCCATCCACCGGCACGCGGTCGCCCGGCTTGAGCACGACCCGGTCGCCCGGGGTGAGCGTGGCGACGGGCACCGCGGTCTCGGCCCCCGAGGGATCGAGACGCCGGGCCGTGGCCGGTGCCAGGATCATGAGAGCCTTCAAAGCGCCCGCAGCCCGGTCGCTGGCCATGGCCTCGAGCCAGTGGCCGATGCTGATCAGCGTGATGATCGAGGCGGCTTCGAGGAAGTACAGGTGGCCCATCCCCCCGGCAGCCAGCGCCCACGCGCTGTACAGAAACGCTGTGCTCGACCCCAGCGCCACCAGGAGGTCCATGTTTGCCCGCAACACCCGCGCCTGGCGCCATGCCCCCCGGTAGAAACGAGCCCCGCAAAACACCTGAACCGGCAGCGCCAACACCAGGGCTGCGAGCTGAAACCACCGTTCCATCCCCCAGTGGAAACCCCATTCGCCGATCATCAGCAGCGCCGTGATCGTCCCGCCGAACAGGACGTTGAACCGCCAGCCGCCCATCGCCGAATCCGAAGGCGCCCCGGCGGCGGATGCCGCCGAGGGAGGCGTCCAGACCCGGGCCTCGAAACCGGCCGACCGCACCGCGGCGATGACCGCATCCGTCTCGGCGGGCTTGCCCGGGCGCCAGACGACCACGGCCCTGCCTGGCGCGAGCTCGACGGTGGCGTGATCGACGCCGTCGACCGCCTCGAGCGCGCCGGTCACGGCCCGGGCGCAGCCCTGGCAGCTCATTCCGCCCACTTCGAGGACGCTGGTCTGAACGGCCGGCTTGTTCACATCCTCATTCGCCGATGATCTTCACCAGCACCCGCTTCCGCCGGCGACCGTCGAACTCGCCGTAGAAGATCTGCTCCCACGGGCCCAGATCCAGTTTCCCCTGGGTGATCGCCACCACGACTTCGCGGCCCATGATCTGACGCTTGAGATGCGCGTCCGCGTTGTCCTCGCCGGTCCGGTTGTGATGGTATTTCGTCGTCGGGGCGTGGGGCGCGAGCTCCTCGAGCCACACGTCGAAATCATGCAGCAGACCCTGCTCCGCGTCATTGATGAAGACGCTGGCGCTGATGTGCATGGCATTCACCAGGCAGAGCCCCTCCTGCACCCCGCTCTGACGCACCAACGCCTCGACCCGATCCGTGATCCGCGCGTAGCCCCGCCGGTGCGAGATCTCAAACCACAAATGCTCAGTCAACGATTTCACAGGCCCCATTCCAAAGGGATTCCGCCCGTTTTCAAGGGGCAAATGCTGAACCTGTTCAGGCCGTTACGGTCGCTGGCGCCTTGCGCTCCGCCAGTCTGAGCGGTAGAAACGGTCGTTCGTTTACGCATATCACTGGTGGACGTAGCAACTTTGTTGCGCGTCCACCAGCTCTCATGCCATCTGTCACCCCTAGAGTCCTCGACCTGTGGAATGTGTGGTCAACAGGTCACGTTCGTTCCCTGCCGTTCCAGCCCTGCCCCCCTGCCTTCGAGGACTCTACATTAGCGAGGCGCGGAGGAGGGGTGGTCAAGCACAGCAGGGTCTTCATGTGCCTGGGGACTCGACTGGGTCTGAGGCACGCCTCGCTAGGTTTTCCGGCGTTCGAGCGGGTGCCGGTATTTTCTCTTGAACCGGTTGCAGGAGGCCATCGAGGTTTTGCCGTCGTCGTTCTCCCAGACTTCGTCGAACCGGGGTTCGCGGGGCGGCGCGCGGAGGGATTTCTCGCCGAGAATCCGGCCCTCGTTGTCGCAGGAGACCTCGAAGTAACGGATCTTCTGATTCCGGTCGAGGCGGTTGGATAAGATCACCAGAACAGTGCGTCGCATGGATGGGTCCAGGGTGTGATCAGGTTGGTGTTGGTTCCGTCAAACTCAAGGCGCGATCGTCCGCACAAGGCGCGTAGGGTAGCCTCCCGCGTACTCCCGGCGGAAGTCGCGCATCAGATCCAGCCCGATCGCCCGTGCCTGGCATTCGATGGTATCGACAAAGTCCGTCGCCGTCTCGCTCTGGCGGTGGGCTTCGCAGCAGGCGGTGCAGACGCGGATCTCGAGCTGGCCGTTGTCGGCGGCGTAGACATGATACGGCCACCAGAAGCACTCGGTGGGTTTCACCCCTGCCTTGTGCAAGCGGCAGCGCCGGGCGCGATCCAGGAACTGGCAGCGGTGCCGCTGGTCGTACAGGTGGAAGCCCGCGTGGGTCAGGGGCATCATGCGCGCCTCGAACTGGGCGCGTTCCCCGGGGTGGTTGGCCTCGAGCCACGCGGCGAGCGCCAGGTACTCGGTATCGGGCAGGAAGAGGAATCCGCTGTGGCAGCAGGCGGCGCCGGCGGCCTGGCAGGCTTCGGCCAGCCGTTGGTTCAGGGGGCTGATGTTCGCCTCGTTCATGCGGAGGCCGTTGGGGAGGTGGCGGTCGGGGCCAGGATCGCCACCGACATGCCGTGAATGATCTTCTTGTCCGCCGGGCAGACTGTTGCCAGGCAGCCCCCAAGCCGGGCCTGCGCCGCGGCGCCGTCCCCGGCGACGAAGTAATACGGACAGAGCCGCACCCGGCCGGCGAGGGGGATGAGGGTATCCGCGCCCGGGTCATACCACGAGACCCTGACCTCGCGCGGCTTTCGGTATCGCTGCAGCACACGGGGTGACTCGTCGAAGCCCTGAATCGCGGCGTCGACGGCGGTTCCCCACGCTTCTGCGGAGAGGTCGTTACCCAGGGAAACGCCGTGGGAGCTATGGCTCTGGGGGGAGAACCCGGACACTTTCAGGACCAGCTCGCGGCCGCGCTGGGAGAGTGTCTTGAGCTGGCGCCAGTCGGTCAGCTCGAGTTCGGGGATCACGCCGTGCGGCGGGACCGGTGCCGGGTCCACAATCCAGGTATAGGGGACCACCCGCAGCAAGGTCTCGAGGGTCGTGTCCCCGAGTTCGCCGCGCCACCACGCCTGCAGCCGCGGGTTCCAGAGGAGGCCGAGGAGGATCTTCTCTTCGAACAGCGGTTTGGGCGGGGGCGTCAGCCGGATGGCGCCGCGGCAGGCGCGGTCCAGGAGATCGCGCGCGCACGGGACGTGGTCGACGTCGAACAGCTCGAAGAACCGGTAGACGGCGTCGCCGTCGCGGATATCCCGGGCGTTCCCGTCCTGGACCTGGCAGGTGACGGGAGTGTGCGTGTGCCCGGCCAGGCTGCGGCAGAGCCATTCCATTTCCGGGCGATAGGTTTGGGCCTCTTCGGACACGACGATGTGGATGCGGGAAGCGTCGGCGAACAGGGACTGGAATCCGTCCAGCATGCCGTGGGGTCCTCCGACCAGTCCGGGTTCCCAGGGGGCATAGACCTCGTTCAGCCAGGCGGTCAGGCCGATTCCTCCGGGCAAGCTGTCCAACTCCGTCAGCGCCATCCCCGTGTCCGTGAGCAGGAGGTCCGGGCGGATGACCCGCGGCACCTGGCCGCGCAGCGCCGGCGTCCGTTGCATGGCGACGAGCCAGTCAGGTTTGCCGCGGTCCAGCACGGAGGCCACCCATGGGAAGCGGCTGCCGGCGGCGCTCTCGCGATAGAGCCGGTCTGCCGCCTGATAGAACCGGAGCAGGACGGCCCCCAGGCGGTCAAGGTCGGCGGCCACGGCCGGGTCGATGGGGAATGCGGCGGGCGACGTCCGCCAGCGGTGTCCTGCGAAGAGGCCGCCTTCCGGCATCCTCTCGAGCACGCGGCGGGCGCGGGCGCGGTCCTCGAAGGCGTTCATCCTAGCGAGGCGCGCCTCGGACCAATGAAACATGCAGTCCAGAGAAACCGTGGGGGGCGGCGGGGCACCCTGCCTCCGCGCCTCGCTAATATGGAGTCCTCGACGGAGGAAGGGGAGGCCTGGAACAGCAGGGGCCAAACTTGACCTGTTTGCCACATATTCCGCAAGTCGAGGACTCTAGGGGCGCGGCACCCAGCCCTTGCGGTACTCCCGCTCCCACAACTTCCGGGCGGCGCGATCGCCGGCCAGGCGTCCGTTGCGCGGATCACACGTCACGGCGCCCGACGTTCGCCAGGCGATGTTGCCGAGATGACACAGCAGCGTGCTCCGGTGTCCTTCGTCGATGTCGGCCCGCGGCTGCCGACCCGACCGGATGGCGTCGAGGAAATCGCGCAGATGCGGCGCATCGCCGCCGGTTCCGGGCACCTTCTGGATCTCCTTGTCCGCGGCATCATAGATCCGGTAGCCGGTTCCGTCCGTGACCAGCGTGCCCTGATCGCCGTGAAACGAGGCGCCGAAGCCGGATCCTTCGAGGCCGTGCCGCTGGCAGCTCCGTCCTTCCCAGGTGATGGCGCGGTCTCCGAACTCGAAGGTCACCACTTGGGTGTCGGGTGTCTCCTGGTCGTCCGGGAAATGGTAGCGGCCGCCACCCGAGACCACGCGCTGGGGGAAGTCGACCCCCAGGCCCCACCGGCAAAGGTCGAGGGCGTGGATGCCATTGTTGCCCAGCTCGCCGGTTCCCCAGTGCCAGAACCAGTGCCAGTGGTAGTGCACGATGTTGTCCCGGAAAGGGCGCTCGGGGGCAGGCCCCTGCCACAGGGTCCAGTCCAGTCCGGCCGGTACCGGCACCGGGCGCCCCCGCCCTATGGACCCCCGGGTGTTTGTGTACCAGCCGCGCGAGAAGCGGACTGTCCCGACCGCGCCGGCGCGGACCCGCTCGATGGCCTCGATGATCTGGGGCATGGAACGGCGCTGCATCCCCACCTGCACGACGCGCCGGTGTTTTCGCGCGGCGGCGATCATCCATTCGCCCTCCTGCGGGTTATGGCAGGCGGGTTTCTCGACGTACACGTGCTTCCCCGCGCTGCAGGCGAGGATTGTGGCCGGCCCGTGCCAATGATCCGGGGTTGCCACCACCAGGGCATCCACGGACCGGTCGTCGAGCACGCGGCGCACATCCCGCACGCCGCGCGGTTCGCGGCCGCCGCCCTTGACCACCGTCTGCACGCCTTTGGCGAGCGCCCGGTCGTCGACGTCGCAGACGACGCCGATCTCGACGCCGCCGAGCTTCAGAAAGCCGGCGGCGAGGTCGCTGCCGCGGCCATTGGCGCCCATCACCGCCAACACGATCCGGTCGTTGGCGCCGAGGACGCGCGGACCCCAACCGGGGCCTGCGGCCCAGGCGATGCCTGCGGTGCCCAGCGCGGTTCGCTGGAGAAACTGACGACGCGAGAAGGGATTCATCGGGAGATCGTGCGCGGTTTCGGTTGGTAAGGTCCGTACGGCAGCGCGTCGGGCGTCACGCGGATCTCCGTGGTGACCTTGAACGGCGCGGGGGCGCCGACATCATACGTCAGCTCGACCCCATAAGCTTTCCACCCCTGGGCCGGAGGCTCGACCCGGCCGATGTACACCCCGCCTCCCTGATCGGCCAGCGCCTCGCTCGTCCACGCCGGTCCCAGGGTGTCGAGCCGGAAATCGCGCGCGGACGGGTTCGTGGCCTGCCACAAGCGGACCGCGACCGGCCGGTCGACCGTTTCGACCCGGAGTGTATTCGGGCCTTGAGCCCGCCAGGTGAACCTCGGGAGCGGGGTCTTGTGGAGCTGCATGTGGTACCAGGCCAGCAGGGTCTCCCAGGAATCGCTCTTTTTCATCGAGTGATCCGTGTTGGGAACGTACCGCAGGTACTTCGGCCCTTTCAGGTCCTTGAAATAGAACTGGGACGAGTCGGGCAGGAAGAACTGATCGCCGCACGCATTCAGCATGAGCTTGGGCATCGTCAGCCGATCCCGGTACTGGTAGGGCTCGACGAGATCGAGCAGTGTGCCGAACTCGGGCGTTCCCATCCAGTCCATGATGCCGGCATCGACATAATCCTGCACGGCGGGCGCGAAGAAACCGTAGACGCGGTAGTGATGCTCGAACGAGGGGACGAGGTTGAGGAGGTCGATGACGATGGGACAGATCGCGACCACCCGGCGGTCGACGATCGCGGTCGTCCATGTCGTCCAGCCCCGCTTCGATCCGCCCGCCACCACAAATGTCGTCACCGGCACGCCTCCGCCCTCCGCCCCCGCGCAGAAGGCTGTCATCGTGTCCATCGCCCGCACCGCCGCTTTGGTCATCGGCAGCCGGGCCGGCCATCGCTCATCGCCTGTCCGCAAGAAGCGGTCCCACGTGTAGGCGATCAGATCGTCTTCCACCCGTTCCCGGCCGTCATTCATGAACACCAGCGGTTGGTTGGGGACCATCCGCAGCTCGGCGACGACCGATTTCGTCGCCTTGGCCACGTGGAGGAGCTGCTCGGGCGGCTTGGGCAGGCGTGAGTCCTTGTTGTTGCCGCCGCCGATGAAGAGCAAGCCCGTCGCATGCTCGACGTGATCGGGCCGGGCCACCACCAGCCAGTGACGCCAGAGGGTCTGATTCACCTCGGCCGGCGTCAGCCACGATTGCGAGGTCAGATCAATGACCGTTACGGTGACGTCCGCCACGCGCTCGCTCGAAGCCACGCGCCAGCTGTAATTCGTGTCCGGCGCCGCCACATAGCGGTCCAGGGCGGTCTCGAGCTTCCGGCTCGTGCCCTGGGGCGAGGCGCAGCCCGACGCCAGCAACAGCAGCCCAATCCCTAGCGAGGCGCGCCTCAGATCCAACCAAGTCCGCGATCCCATGAAGCCTTCCTGCCTTTTAGGACCCCCTCTCCCGCGCCTCGCTAATGTAGAGTCCTCGACGGAAGGAGGGGAGGCCTGGGACCGGACCGGACCAAACTTGACCTGTTGACCGCAACGTTTCTCAGGAACATAGGGGGCCACACGCATCCCCTCTAAAAACGGCAGAAACCCGATCGTGTCAATGCGCGAGACAAGATGCCAGGGTGCGTCAGGGATTATCCAGCGCCGGCAGCGGGAATGCCGCGGAGGGGGTGTGCTGAGCACGGAGAATGCGTTCGAGTGGGTCGAGGACCTCCGGGTGGCGCGCGGCCACGTTGCGGGTCTCCGCCGGGTCGCTGTCGAGGTCGTACAACTCGGTGACAATCCGCGGTGGTGCCGCGGCGCCCCGGGTCCTGGCCGGCGCGGCCGGGGCCAGCTGCTGGCGCACGGCCTTCCAGTTGCCCTGGCGCACGGACTGCTGGCCGCCGTAACCGGCAAACTCGCGGTAGAGCCAGGGTCGGGGTGGCTGCGGTTCGCCTCGCAGTGTGGGGACGAAGCTCAGGCCGTCCAAGCCTTTCGGAATGTCCGCCGCATGCCCTGCCAGGTCCAACAGCGTTGGCAGCCAGTCCTCGAAGCCGGTGATCCGATCGGACTCGGTCCCGCGGGGGATGCGGCCGGGCCAGCGCACAATGCAGGGCACGCGAACGCCGCCCTCGTAGAGCGATCCTTTCCGCCCCCGAAACGCGCCTGCCGACTGAAAGAACTCGCAGTCCGTCCCCCCCAGCCGATTGTAGAGGGGTCCGTTGTCGGAGGTGAACACGAACACGGTGCGTTCATCCAGTCCGAGGCTTGCCACCAGGGTCATCAGCGACCCGATCTCGCGGTCCATGCGCGTTACCATGGCCGCGTAAGCTGCCCGCGGGGTCCGATGGGGCAGATACGCGCGATCCCCGACATACGGCTCTTCGGGGAACTGCCCGGCGTATTCGGCCAGGGAATCCTCGGGCACCTGCAACGCCAGGTGCGGCACCGTGGTGGGGAAGAAAAGGAAGAAGGGCCGATCCCGGTGCTCCCGGATGAAGCGGCGCGCCTGTTCGGCGATCCGGTCCGGTGCGTACTCACGGCCCGAGTAGGACCGATAGCTCTCCGGCTTCGTGGGATCGGCGTCTGCGGGGAGCTTGGCGTGGGCGGCAGACTCCGGGTTGTCGAGCGGCACTCGGCGATCATTGTCCCACAAATAGGTGGGATAGTAGTTGTGGGCGTGCCGCTGGCAATTGTAGCCGAAGAACCGGTCGAATCCCTGGCGGAGCGGATCGCCGGTCGATCCGGGTCCGCCCAGGCCCCATTTGCCGAAGGCGCCGGTGACGTACCCCCGCAATTGGAGCAGCCGGGCCACGGTTGCCGTGCCCTCCGGCAGGGGCCATTGGCCTTCCGGCCTGGCTTCGCGGTTGTCACGCACCGGCGCGTGCCCGGGATGGAGTCCCGTCATCAACACACAACGCGAGGGGGCACAAACCGCGTTGCCCGCATAATGCCGGGTCAGGCGCATGCCCTCGGCGGCGAGTCGATCCAGGTGCGGCGTTCGGATATGCTGCTGGCCGTTGCATCCCAGATCGCCGTAGCCGAGGTCATCCGCCACCACGAACACGATGTTGGGCGGAGGGGTGAGCTCGGCGGCTTTGCCTGGCAAGAGCGTAGCGCCGGCCAACAGAATCCATAGTGCCCGGGTTTTCATAAGAGAGTGGCCCTGTGGGACCGTCAATCGCCGAGCAGCCGCTTCAGGTTCGCCCGGGCCTCGGCGGCGCGATCCCGGTCCCCGGAAGGCGTGTACGCGCGCCGGGCGAAATCGAACCATTCGCAGTAGTTGGCCCGGTCTTTGTCGGCCACCGGCTCGGCGCGCGTCTCCCGGCACTGCTGCGCCCCCTTGGGATCATAATGCCGGCAATTGAGACAGACCCTGAGGTCGGCGCGGCATTGGTCGCAGGTGTCGTTTCGTCCCGGCGGCCGGTCAAAGGTCCACTCCCGTCCGCAGCGGTGGCAGTGTCGTGTCATGGCCGGAGGCTAGCCCTTCGGGAGCCCTACGGCAATAACGCGCCGCGCGGGTCGCGCGTTCCGCACTGGCGTTTCGGATGAACTGTTTTGCGGTTGACATCGAGTCCTCTGCGACGCCTTATTGTCGAGAGCGATCGTGCCGGCATCTGCCTCCGAGCCATCCGTCGGTGGCGGGCTGAAGTCGGCGGACGGGAAGGGGTCATATCATGAGCAGCATCCGAATGATCTGCGGAGGGGCCTATGCCATCACGCTGGCTGCGGCCTTGGTCGTGGGCAGCCAAAGCGCCCGAGGCGCCACGGTGGCCTATTGGCGGTTCGAGGAAGGTCCGCTTGACGGGCCCGTTAGCCATGGCGGAGTCGCCGACGGCGTCCACTATCCGGGCGCGCTGGATTCCAGCGGGAACGGCAATCACCTCTCCGTTTGGGCCGAAGGTTGGGCGGGCTTCGCCTACCGCAGCGATCTGGCCTCGCCCGTCATTCCGCAGACCGGCGCTGCCAACGCCTTCAGTGTCCAGAACTCGGGCAGTTACCCCGCCATGTTCACGGATTCGGCCGCGATGCGCACCATGACGCCTTCCGCGTTCACGATCGAAGTCGGGTTCAAGCCGGAGACCGGCGGGTACCGGACGCTCGTGGGCCGCGACAGCCGCGGTACGGCCACCATCAACGGCGATCTGGCAGCGCTCTACCTCCAGATCGTTCCCGGGGACGCCGTCGCCATCAAGTACTGTGACGTCACGGGGGTCTGGCACGAGGCCATCTCCGCCGGCGGCGCGGTCACCGGGTTTCCGTATCCCGACACGGCCGCCGGTCATTGGTACAACATGGCCGCGGTCAGCGACGGCAGCCTTCTCTCCTTGTACCTCATGGATGTGGGCGCGGGGACCGGGTACCAACTGGTGGCGTCGACGGACATGACGGGCTCGAGCACCGACACGGCGCTCACCGCCGGCCTGGGCAGCGGCGGCGACTGGGCAGCGGGCAACTGGTCCGTGGGCCGCGGCCTCTATGCCGGGGGCCACGGCGACCGTGCCTATGGCCTGATCGACGAGGTCCGCATTTCGGATACTGCGCTCACACCGGGGCAGTTTCTGTATTCCGTGGTCCCGGAGCCGAGCGTCTATGCGTTGGGCGCCTTGGGCGGCCTGGCCCTGATGTTGCGCCGGCGCCAGCGAGCGCGCTAACCCCGCTCTCCTTTGATTCCCGCAATGCCCGCAGCAAGCCATCCTGCGGGATGTGAATTGTTGTCCGGGGTCGTCTTCAACATCCAGAGGTACTGTCTGAACGACGGGCCGGGCATTCGGACCACCGTCTTCCTCAAGGGCTGTCCCCTCCGCTGTGCCTGGTGCCACAACCCCGAAGGACTCCTGGCCCGACGCGAAATCGTCGTGGTCGAGAACCGGTGCATTGCCTGCGGCGCCTGCCGCGACGCCTGTCCGCGCGCTGGCGCGCTCGAGGGCCGCGGTCCGCTGCCGGCGCGGGTCCCTGACTGCACGCTGTGCGGCGCCTGCGCCGACGCGTGCCCGACCGAGGCGCGTCACGTCATGGGCCGGACTCTCACCGTGGACGACGTCTTGAATGAAGTGCGCCAGGATCGGCTGTTCTACGAGGAATCGGGGGGCGGCGTGACGATCTCGGGCGGGGAACCTCTGATGCAGCCCCGGTTCCTGGTGGGCGTGCTCGAGGCCTGTCGCCGGGCGTTCCTCGGCACCGTCCTGGACACGACGGGATATGGCGAACGCGACCATCTGCTGGCCGCGGCGCGTCTGGCGGATCTGGTCTTGTACGATCTGAAGGCCTTCGACACCGCCGCGCATCAGCAGTTCACCGGAGTCTCGAATCGGCTCGTCCTCGAGAATCTCGAAGCCCTCGACCGGGAGCATCAGAACCTCTGGATCCGGCTCCCGGTGGTGCCCGGATTCAACGACGACCTGGGGGATCTGGACCGGATCGCCTCCTTCGTGGCCCGGTTGCGCCACGTGAGACGGGTCAGCCTGCTGCCGTTTCATCGCAGCGGCGTGCACAAGTACCAGCGCCTCGGCCTGGCGCACGCGCTTGAGAGTGCCGAAGCACCCAGCGCGGAGCTCCTCGGCGCGGTCGAGCGGTTGTTCAACGACAAGGGTCTGCCGACGAAGATCGGCGGCTGACCGGGGCGCGCCCGCCGGCATTGTCTCCGCCAGGGCCATTGCGGTAGGCTCTCCCCGTGCCCTACGAAGCAACCGCCTGGAACAAGCACATGAAACGGCATTCTGACGGAAGATCTCAGTTCAGAGGAACCCGCGGCGGCAACCCCCCGGGGGCCCGGGCACTGCCTGCGCGCGTTGGGGTCTGGGTGTGGGGTGCGCTGGTGTGCGGGGCGCTGGCCGGCGCAGCGACGCCCGAGACCCTCGATGTCGGCAACCGGCGCCAGGTGTTCATCGATGGTCGTTTCATGGCGGAGGCGCGGAATGTGACGCTCGAGGTTCATCCGCCCAGGAAGACGGGGGACCGGACCCTCCAGCCCGAACACGCCTGGGAGCGGGGCGGCATCGGTCCGTACAGCAACGTCCTTCACGACGGCGCGACCTACCACATGTGGTACCACGCCATGGACACTGCCGGATGGGACGAGGGCCGGACGAACGGTTCCATCTGCTACGCCACCTCGAGCGACGGCGTCGTGTGGCACAAGCCCGCGCTGGGCCTGATCTCCTATGCGGGCACGCGGGCCAACAACATCGTCATTGGCCACGGCGCGATGGGCGTGACCCTCGGTCAGGACGGGGGCATGGTGTTCCTCGACCCGAACGCCCCGCCCGAGAGCCGCTTCCGGATGCTCTGTCGATTCGGCGCCATCGGCGCCCCCGGCCTGCACCTCCTCTCCTCCTCGAACGGCATCCACTGGCAGCTCACCCACAAAAGCATCTGCACCTACCGGACCAACGAGCCCCATCACCATCTGGACTCGCAGAACATCATGTTCTGGGACGATCGCATCGCGAAGTACGTCTTGTACTGCCGCCGCAATCTGTTCGACGGGGGCGTCCAGGGAAGATCGGTCGCGCGCGCCGAATCAGCCGAGCTCGGCGGCTTTCCCGTGGTGCAGGAGATGCCGGTGATGATCGGCCCCGAGCCTGGGGATCGCTGGCTGGATTACTACACCAGTGCCGCGATCAAGTACCCGTGGGCCCAGGACGCTTACTACATGTTTCCACAGGCCTACTTTCACTACCTGGGCGGCGCCATCCCGGAGTTCCCACAGCAAAGCCCGATTAATGCCGGCCCCTTGGATACCCAGTTCGCCGCCAGCCGCGATGGCAGCGCCTGGCAGCGCTACGAACGCCGGCCTTTTGTCCGCCTGGGGATGAAGGGCGAATTCGATTGGGGGTCGGCCCGGATGATTCACGGTCTGGTTCCCGACACGTCCGGCCGGGGAATGTACCTGTACTACCGCGCGAGCGATTGGCTCCACGGGTGGGACCGGAACGAGAGCAACAAGCGCCTGCTGCGGGATGCGGGCCTGGGAGCGGAGAGGAACATCGCCGTGATCAGCCGCCTCGTCCTGCGACGAGACGGGTTCATCTCGGTGAGAGCCCCGTGGACCGGCGGTGAGCTGGTGACCGAGCCGCTGCGATTCCAGGGGCGCAGGCTGGTCTTGAACGCCGACACCTCGGCCGGCGGCACGCTCCGCGTCGGGCTGATGGGGGCGGACGGCGGGCCGATCCCGGGTTTCTCGTTGGGCGAGTGCGACCTGATTCACACCTGCAACGAGGTGAACCGCGAGGTCCGCTGGAAGGGGAACCCGGACCTGGGCGCCTTGGCGCAACAGCCCATCCGGCTGCGGTTCGCGTTGAGCAACGCGGATCTCTACGCGTTTCAGTTCCGGGACTAGTCAGTTGCCGTAGCGCTTGCGAAACTCCTCCTGGCGTTCCTGGCGCTCCTTGAGCTCGGCGGCATCCATCTTGTTCAGGTACCAGCGGTGGTTGGCGGAGTCGAGGACCTCGCCGATCTTGGTGCCGAGCGCGTCGGCGGCGGCGGTCTTCTTGGGGTCGCCGCTCTGGCGTCCGGTGTGGACGAGGTGTTCGAGCTCGGGGATCATCTTCGAGTAGAAATGTTTGGCGACCTCATAGGTGCCATGCCAGTGGGTGTAGTCGGGCCCCATCATCGAGGCCCCATGCCGGGCGCGGCGGCCCTCGTGATGCCAGATCTCATACCAGGTCCAGTCCAGCTCGTTCGAGAACTCGGCGGGCCGCAGCAGCGGCTTGGCCAGGTCGTACAGCGCGGTGCCGGGCTTGGCGAACTTCTCGTGGTACAGCTCGATCAAAGCGTCGTACTGCACGTAGAAATTGTCCACCCATTGCTGTTCGTGGCAGTTCATGCAGACGCCCTGCATCGTCCGCCGCCGCGTCTCCCAGTTTACGTCCCCGCCCGGCAGCCCCATCTTCTTGTCGCTGACCTCGGGCCGGACCGAAATAGCGGGGCGATTGTTCCAGCTGATGCGGAGGCCGACGTCGTGGCTCACCGGGAGGCCGGCGACGGCAGCGCGGGTCTTGGTGGCCGGCCGCGCCGGGGTGGCGCTCATGTGACACGTCGCACAGGTCGGCGCCAAGTTGTAGTCCTCGCCCACCACCCACTTCGACGAGTCCAGGTTCAGCTTGTCTTTAAACGCCCGGAACGCGATCCCGTGCTTCGACTCGTAGTAGATCTCCATCTGCGGATGGTCCGGTCCCATGTGGCATTTCCCGCAGTTGTCCGGGTTCCGGGCCTGTTCGGCCGAGAACGAATGGCGGCTGTGACAGGCCGAGCAGGACCCTTCCGAGCCGTCCGGGTTGATCCGGCCGATGCCGGTGTTCGGCCAGGTGGCGGGGTCGAGCTTGCCGCCGGCGAGCACCTTGATCTCGGAGCCGTGGCACTGCCAGCAACCGTTGACCGCCGCCGCGCTGTTGCCCTTGGGATAGGCCGGCGTGATCATCCCGCGGTTCCCCTCGACCACTTCCGCCAACACGTTGTCCAGGGAACCGAGGATCCGCGCCCCCTTCGAGTGATGCGAGTGCGCGAATTCCCCGGCCTCGCGCGTGTGACAGCGGGCGCAGTCCTTGGGGGAGACGATCGTGTTGATCCACTGGCCTTCGTGGACATAGGCGTCGACCTCGCCTTCCTTGGACATGTGGCACTCGAAACAGCCGACGTTGGCGCGGTGGTGTTTGCTTCGGCCCCATTGCTGGTAGACGCCGGCGTTGTCGATCCGGTGGCACTCGATGCAGGCTTTGGATTCCGCCGAGAGATCGGGCAGTCCCCAGGCCTGGGCGCGCAACGTCCCGCGGTGGATCGAGGACAAACCCCCGGCCAGCAGGGAGACAACAAGAAGAGCCGTTTGGGTTTTCATGGCATGGTTTAAGAGGATGGGACGGACCGGGGCGCAGGGACGGCGCCCGGCGCGGGGCTTCCCCATCGCCGGGCATGGGTGAGCTCCCCCGCCAGAACGGGGACGGACACCCGCACCAGAATCGTGTAGACGAGCAGGCCGAACGCCCAGATCCCGAGGCAGATCAGGGTCTCGTGCATCGTGGGCAGGTACTCGACCACCTCCCCCAACGGGGTCGGGACAAAGGCAGGGATGATCAGCCCCATCCCTTTCTCGATCCAGATGCCCACGATGGCGAGGAGGCACGCCGTGTTCAGCGTGCGCAGACTGCGCGAGGCGGGCAGCATCAGGAGCGCGGTCGCCACGAGGTTCATCCCGATCGCCACCCAGATCCACGGGACCAGCGCGTTGCGCCCGTGCAGCCCGAGGTAGAGGTAGTGCGCCGAGGCCAGATGCCGCGTGTCCGCGTAGAACTCGGTGAACACTTCGCAGGCGAGCAGGAACAGGTTGATGATCATCGCCACCTGCACGATCCGGCGCAGGGTGAGGAGGGCGTCGTCGGCCACCCGATGCCGGGTGTAATGGCGCACAATCTGCAGGGTGAGAATGATGAAGGCCGGCCCCGCCGCAAACGCGCTGGCCAGGAACCGCGGGGCAATGATCGCCGAGTTCCAGAACGGGCGTCCGCCGAGCCCGACGTACAGGAAGGCGGTCACCGTATGGATGCTGATCGCCCAGGCGATCGCCACGAACACAAACGGGATGTAAAACGACTTCACCGGGGTCCGGCCGCAATACGCGCAGTAAATCAGGTACCCGCAGATGTGGAGGTTGAGCAGCAGATAGCCGTTGAGCGCGATCACGTCCCAGGTCAGCATCGAAATCGGGAAGTTGAACCGCAGCAGCAGGTGCAGGAAACGATCCGGCCGGCCCAGGTCAACGGTCACGAAGAGCAGGCACATGACGATGACCGCCACGGCCAGCAGCTCGCCGAAGATGACCACGTCGTGCAGGTGCAGGTTCCGGTAGACGTAGACGGGGATCACCAGCATCGCCGCCGCGGCCGCGAGCCCGACCAGGTAGGTGAAGTTGGCAATGTACAACCCCCAGGAGACCTGGTCCGTCATCCCGGTGGTCACCAGGCCGTGCACCAGCTGGTGGCAGTAGGCGTAGACACCCCCCAGCGCCACCGCCGTTAAGATCGCCATCCAGAGATGGTAGCGCCAGTCGCCGACGAAACTCAGCCGGAAACAGTCCCACAAGAAGGCCAGATACCGCTTCACGAGGCCTCCTGGGGTCGCGCGGGGCCGGGCGGCTCCGCATACCGGCTTCCCCGCTCGTCAAAGTAGTAGAAGAACCGGGGCAACGTCCCCACGTCCTCCTTCAACACATAGACCCGCTTGTGCTTGAGGATGTAGTGGACTTCGCTGTTGGGATCGAGCACGTTGCCGAACTTCCGCGAGCCCGTAGGACAAACCTCGAGACACGCCGGCAACCGGCCCACGCGCGTCCGGTGCAGGCAGAAGGTGCACTTCTCCATCACGCCCTTCGGCCGGGGCCGGTTCGACAGGTAGCTGACGTTGGGATTGATCGATCCCTCCGGCAGCTGCGGTTCCGCAAAGTTGAATCGCCGGGCCCAGTACGGACAGGCTGCCTCGCAATACCGGCAGCCAATGCACCAGTCGTAGTCGATCACCACCAGGCCGTCCGGTTCCTGCCAGGTCGCCTCGACCGGGCACACCTTCACGCAGGGCGGATTCGCACACTGATGGCATTGCACCGGCATGTACCACTTGTCCGGCCGCGGCACCTGCGCCGACGCGTAATGGTGATCCGACGACTCGACATCAATGCTCCCCTTCTCCATCTCGAGCACCCGGATGTACTGGATCTCCGGCGACCGCGACAGGTTGTTCTCCTGAACGCACGCGTGGACGCACCGGCGACACCCAATGCAGCGGCTGATGTTCAGGCCGTACACGAACTCGACGCCGTCCAGCGGCGGAGGATCCGTGACCCGGACCTCGACACGGTGTCGGCGGCGCACCTGGCCCCGGATCCGCGCCAGCGCGCGGTCCTTGTCGGCAGGCGTCATCTCCTTGTAGTGCTTCTGCAGGAAATCCTCGAGGCTGGGCAGATCTTCCGGGGCGAGATGGCGCAGCGGCGAGAAGGCCGCGGCCAGGGCGGACAACCCGGCGACGGCCACGCCGCCCTTGGCCAGGAAGCCGCGGCGGCTCATGTCCGGCGGATTCGGCGGCGTGCCGGGGGCAACCGGTTGTCTTGAGGCGTCCGCCATGCGTCAGTCTCCTCGAGTCTCCCTCCGCGGGAGCGCGTCGACCCGCAGCGGATTCCGCGCAGGCCCTTCATCCTGTGATTCCTGCGGGCCCATCCGGAACGTGTTCGGCCCCGGGGCGGGCTCGAGTGGCGGGAACGGCGGGGTGTGGGGGTCGTGGCATTCGATGCATTTGCGGCGGGTCTGCGTCCCGCGGGCGGGGTCCCAGGAGCCGTTGGTTCGGCCGTGCGACCCCGCCTGCCAGTCCCGGTAGACCGGCCCGTGGCACTTCCCGCAGAGGCGCGGGGGATCAGCCCACGGGATCGGCTCGCCGAAGTCGTCGACCCACGCCTCTCGGTCGGTGCGATGATGGCAGTTGAAACAGCGCGTGTTCAGGCCGTGTCGCAACCGGATTTCCGTGTGCTGGACCAGCGTCCGGTCGGTTTCGGCCGGCGACGGAATGATCGCGTGGCAGTCATTGCAGCCGTAGGTGAAACCGGCGACCGAATACGCCGGCACTCCCTTGGGTTGACGGACCGGCGTCGGATCCGTCGCCCAGGCCGGGACCACGGTTGCTGCCGGCAGTTCGCTCACATACGGCAGGGGATTGAGCAACAACACTCCCCCCCACGCCAATAACGCGATCGGCACCCATCGGCTCTGCCGCAATTTCATGCCGTTGTCCGGATCTGGAGTGGATTCTAGGTCAGATGCTAAGGATGTGCTTGACTTAGGTCAAGCGGGAGACGCTTCAGTCAGCGCCCGCGGCTGCAGACAACAGGATTGCATCGGAACCCGCTCGGCGCTTGGATAGCGCCCATGACGTTTCCCCGAATTCTCCGGCCGTTGTCAGTCCTGGCGATGCTTCTCCTCGGGGCGGGCGGGCCGGCATCGGCGGCGGCCGCCTCCACCGCGCCCTCCGCCTGGACCGTTGGGACACCGATCGTCACCTACTGGTGCGGGCCGGCCCTGTCGGAGACCGTGGTGGCCCAGATGGCCGAAGGCGGATGGAATGTCCTCTGGTGCGGGCCGAATGATCTCGACCTGCTCGCGCGCCACCGACTGCGCGGCCAGCTCACCGACCCGCTGCTCTCCCCCGCCACCCTCGATGACGCGGCTCAGCGGGAGAAACTCGACGCGCTCATCGCCCGGGTCCGCAACCACCCCGCACTCTATGCCTACTACCTGCGCGACGAGCCCAATGCCAAGGATTTCCCCGCGCTCGGCCGCCTGGTCGCCTACCTGCGCGAGCGCGACCCGGCGCATCTGGCCTACATCAACCTCTTTCCCACCTACGCCACGAACGAGCAACTCGGCAACAAGGGCGACGTGGTGACCGCGTACCGGGAGCATTTGCGCCAGTACATCGACCTCGTCCGGCCCGCGCTGATCAGCTACGACCATTACCAGTTCTCGACCCGCGGCGACAACGACCAGTACTTTCTCAACCTCGCCCTGATTCGGCAGGCGTCGCTGGATGCCGGTCTGCCGTTTCTCAACATCGTGCAGGCCTGCACGTGGACGCCTTCGATGCGGGTGCCGACCCCGGACGAGATGCGGTATCTGGTGCACACCACACTCGCCTACGGAGCGCAGGGCATCTCGTACTATGTCTACCAGTGCGCCAACCACACGGGGGGCATCGCGGGCGCCGACGGTTCGCCCACCGGCCTCTACGAGGCCCTGCGCACCTTGAACCGGGAGTTTGCCGCGATCGCCGCCCAGCTCCAGCCCCTGCGGTCGCTGGGTGTCTACCACGCCGGCATGGCGCCCCGCGGCACCGAACCGCTGCCGGAGAAGGCCGCCTTCCGACTCGATCCGCCGATCAGCGCGATCGCCTATCAGCCCCCGGAGCGCGTCCGCGGCGTGGTGATCGGCCTGTTTGGCACGACCGCGACCCGCAAGGCAGCTGAGCCCACCCACGCCATGGTCGTCAACCTCGACTACGCCGCCTCGCGCGACGTCGGCATCCGCGGACCCGGCGCCCTCGAGATCTTCGATCCCCTCGGCGCGCAGTGGATGCCCGTCCGCGGACGCCGCGCCGAGGTCCGGCTTCCCCAGGGCGGCGGGTGCTTGCTGCGGGTCAAGCCCTAGCGAGGCGTGCCTCAGACCAATGAAACATGCAGTCCCAAGGAACCGTGGGGGGCAGCGGGGCTCCCTGCCTCCGCGCCTCGCTAATGGAGAGTCCTCGAAGGCGGGGGGATGGGTTGGGAACGGCAGGGACCAAACTTGACCTGTTGACCCCATATTCCACAAGTCGAGGACTCCAGCCTGCCTGCGTCACCGTGGTGGCGCCGGGGAAGATCAGCGTCTCCTGGCCCGGCTCTGAGGCGAAGCACTACAGGATCGTCGGCACAGCGGGAGCGGTGGTCCGCTTTCTACGGCCGCCAAGTGCCCCGGTAATTGAACCGCCGGTTGGGGGCGCTGTCGCCGGCGGTGCAGAGCGAGATCGGGTCCCTGAGGTCGGCGGGGTTGTCGCACCAGTGCCAGTCCAGCGAGAACGCGTTGCGGCTCAATCCCAGGAGTCTTCGGGGCACGGCCACTTCGAGGGCGCGGCCGGCGCAGCGGTAGGGCAGTCGCGCCTGCTCGACCCATGAACCGCCATTGGCGCCGGGCTCGAATCGCTTGAGCGTGGTGGTGTGATCGTCGACCACGGAGTGGTTGACGAGGACATCGTACCCGTGCCAGCCGGTGGCCGGGTTTTGGTCCGCGTCGATCAGCAGGAGCATCCAGTGGCGGCCGGTGTGCGGGGTTAGGGCTTCCCGGGCCTCGGCGTAGAAGTAGACGCGGGTGCGGTCCGCGGCGATCTTGCAAGTGACGAGATCGTTGCGGCCGGACGTCTCCGTGTAATGCAGCCCGCCGTACCCGTCGAAGTCGCGATGGGCGGTGTCACCGGCAGTATCCCGATACTCGAGTCCGACTTGCGCCCAATCGTCGAAGCGCCCATCGATCCTGATGCGCTGCCGGCCGCGCCATTCGGGCAGGGGCCGGGCACCCTTGTAGCGGCGGATGTTCCGGGCCATCTGCATGTAGTAATTGTCCGTGTAACCGCCTTTCATCGGCTGGAGGCAGCGATTGAACTCGGCGTTGTATTGGTCGACGAAGAAGTAGGGGCTGTCGCGGCGCATGAAGGGGGTTGTCGGGCGGCCGGTCGGGGAGTACTTGCCCGCGGTCCACTCGTTCCAGTCGTTGAGGTAGAGGAACTGCGGATTGGTTTCGAGCGCTTCATCCCAGCGCTGCTGGAAGTAGATCCCATAGCCTTCCGGGTTCCGGACGGTCTGGCCGAGCCACGGCACGAGAGTGGGCTCGGGCAGGTCGAATTCGTTGAGCGTCGGCTCGCCGGTCTCGCGGGTCCAGGACTTGCCGACGAGACTTGACGGGTGCTGGGCGGGGGTGACGGCGGCTTCCTCCTTCTGGCCGTTGTGTGTCGAGACCCGATCCTCCGGCGCCATCGCGGCAACCCGCTTGTCGCCCATGTCCAGGCCGAAGCTCCAGTTGTCCTCGGTACCGACGAACCGTTGGCCGGCCCATTCATAATAGCCCCACCACATCGTGCGGAGGGTGAAGAAGCGTTTCACCTCCTGGGTGTAGTCCTTGTAGAATTCCTCGGTGAAATCGGGGTCGCCGTGATGCGGGTGGCTGGGATCGGTTTTGGCGGCGGGAACGTAGTGCGGGTTGGGGTTGGGGGGGCCCTTGCCGTTGGCGTCCACGGCCGGGTTGCCGTTGTAGAGCAGGAGCGGCTTGCCATCCCAATGGAACCAGAGGTCGGCGTGCCTGCCCGGCTTGTAGATCCGGTCGTACAAGTCCTGCACCACGGAGATCACCGGGCCGTTGAAGGCCCAGAAGCAGAACTGCGGGACGCGGTTGCCCTCGGCCTTCATGGCCTGCATCACGGCAAAGAGGGCGTCCCACTCGTCCCAGTAGCGGACGGCGTTGGTGACGTCCATCACCAGCACGTCCACCCCGGCGTCGGCGAGCATCGAGAGGTCCTTGCGGATGACATACGGGTCCTTGCTGAGAAAGTAGCCCAGCTCCGGCTCGCCCCAATGATACGAGCCCTCGGTCCAGAGCGGGTGCCGCGCGTCGAGTCGCGCCTTGGGATCCGCGGCCAGCACGCGGGAGACGTCGGCGGCATAAGGACTCTTGAGGCGGTGATTCGAGTCGCTGTGCCACGTGATGTAGAAGATCCCCACCACGCGGCGCTGGTCCTGCTTGACCGGCCCCACGTCGGCGTGCGTCGGCAGGACGCGGCCCAGCGCGTCGTGCCCGACCCAGGTGTCCGGGAACAGATCGCGGCACGGTGGCGCGTCGGCCGCAAGCAGACCGTGCGCGGCGAACAGCCAACCCAGGCAGATCAGGAGGGGCCTCGCCCCGGGGCCGCTCCAGCGTGTATCGAGCATGGGCGGATCCTACACGGAAGCGGTCGCTTGACAACGGCCGAAGGCGGCGGCCTACGGTGCCGCCTTGGGCGTCGGCGGTTCCACCGGAAGGCGGAAATGATCGGGTCGTTCCCGGATCACGCGCCGCAGCCAGGCTTCCGGATAGCCTGGCTCCGCACTCTCCCCTTGGTCGGTGCGGACGTACCCGTCGTTATACTTGGTAATCAAATGCTCGGTCAGGGCGCGCCAACGTTCCACGGTCAGCTCGGCGTGCATCACGGAGTAGTCGGTCAGGTAACGCGTCGCCAGGCGCGCATCGGTGCCCGCCAGTTCGAGTGCGGTCTTCTCAACCGCCGGCTGGAGGGCCAGGAGATGGGACTCGATGTCGTTTTGGGCCGCCCGGATCTCGGGCACCATGGCAGAGGATCTGCCCCAGGCGTAGTTCGCGGCGAGATTGAACACCCACCAGGCCGAGTCCCAGGAGAACTTTGCCATCGAGCCGGCGGCGAAGCTTCTCGGCACCGAATCGAGGCAGCAATAGAAAGGCACGTAGCAGGTTGTGTAGCTGTCGTCCATGCCGTACCACACCAGGCCCCCGACGAAGCTCGGCAGCCCGGCTCGCGATTGGGAGACGCTCGAGAAAGCCGTCTGCTGGGTCGAGATGGGGCGTTCCCAACAATACTTGACGCCATCGACCATGAAGGTGAGCGGGCGCCAGCGGCGCGGCATGCCGAACGGCCCGGCGTCGATCCCCTGCGTCATATCGAACTCGGTTCCTTCGTAATGGTCGCGGAGCAGGGCGAACACGTCGGCCACGGCGAGTTTCCTGTCCGGCCTGACGCCGAGGGGGTAGGGTTCGGCGCCGGGCTTCGACCGGTGGTAATCGGGAGAGAAGTTCTTCGAGGGCGCCACCCGCCGCAAGAGGCTCCACACCCGGGCGTCTGTAACCCGCCGTGTTATCGGCGTTGCCGGACAGTAGGCATCGCAGAAGCGAAACGGCTGTCCCGAGTTCGGATCGTACCAGCCCTTGCTCACCGCCAGGCTCTCGACATTCTCGGAGAAGAGGCAGTTCGCGGGATCATTGCGGGGAATCTCGGCCAGCCGGGCATGATTGGCGTGACACGAGATCTCGCCGTCGGGCACCCGCACGGCGGCCCAGGCGGCGCCCTTGCCTCCAGGGCCGGTGCCCACGATCTCGAGGATCCAGGCCTCCTCGGTATCGGCGATCGAGATCGATTCGCCTTCGGATTGATAGCCGTGGTCAGCGACCAACCGGGTCATGACCTGGATGGCCTCGCGCGCCGTGCGGGCGCGCTGCAAGGCGAGCTGCATCAGGTGGGGGTAGGTGATCAGCCCGTTGGTGTTGATCAGCTCCGGACGGCCGCCGAACGTCGTTTCCGAGAGCGCCAGCTGGTGTTCGTTGATGAGCCCGCCCACCACCTTGTAGGTGTGCGGCACTTGCGGAATACGCCCGCGCGGGGCTTGGGTGACCGGATTGCGCGGGCCGATCTCGATCATCGCCCCCGGCGGGTGATCCGCGGCGGGCAGGACCGCAAGGGCGGCGAAGGCGCCGGCACTGTCACAGTGGTACGTGATCATGACCGAGCCGTCCGCGGAGGCCCCGCGCGTGACCAGCAGGCTGGTGCACGCGGCGGCCGGCAAGGCGGCGCCTGCGGCGGCCAAGCCGGCTCCGAGCAGCTTGAGGAAAACCCGGCCTGGGGCGATGTGAATGGGCGCATGCATGCCGGAAGCGTAGCGACCTGGCCGGGAGCATTCAAACCCTCCTGCACGACGCAGTCCTGGCGCAACGGCTTACAGCTCATGGCTGTCGGGCATGAGGCCGATCATGCTGTTAGCGGCGACGGCGGGGTCGTGGTGTTCGATGCCTTTCCTAGTGTAGAGTCCTCGGAGGCGGGGGGGCGGGTCTGGAACGGCAGGGACCAAACTTGACCTGTTGACCCCAGATTCCACAAGTCGAGGACTCTGGCAGGACGTCATCGCGGGCTGCTCCCGCAGCCGCGGGCGCTGACCGCAGGGGTGACCCTGACCGCGGGGTTGCCGGGTCTCGGCGGCCGGAAGACGTTCATGGCATCACGGACTGGCCTGGCTCTCAGAGCCTGCCAGAAGCCACTCGAACTTGACGGTGACGTCGTCGCCGGTCTTGATGAAGCTCATGCCGGGGATCTTGGGCGTTGGCGGCGTGATCTTGTAGTCGGTCATTTTGAGCTGCTTGGTGGCGCTGAACTTGATCTTGTCGTCGGCCAGGCGC
>Ga0209096_1000630_pt1 | contig 45087 bp, 36 predicted proteins | sample AD_UKC034_MetaG_FD_184407 | JGI IMG/M metagenome (GOLD analysis project Ga0209096, IMG submission 184407) | Active sludge microbial communities of municipal wastewater-treating anaerobic digesters from USA - AD_UKC034_MetaG (SPAdes) (version 2) | ecosystem: Engineered > Bioreactor > Anaerobic >...
CTATTGTGAATCCTGCTATTTGGCCGCTGTCTATTGATGAGCACGGGCAGGATTCACCCTGCCTGCCCGCCGTAGTCCGCCGCGGCGGACGAAGGTGGGAGCGACCCCGAGCTTGTCGAGGGGGAGTTGAAGGGTGAGGAGTGCTATTTGAAGGAGGTGTATTGAGTATGGAGTATGGGGTATTGTGTACGCTTGCTTAAAAAACCCTTCCATACCCCATACCCGATACTCAATACGCAATACCCAAAGCAGCATGCCATTTCGCATTTCGCATTATATACTCATCGTATGCAGCAGACCTGCCGCAACCCCTGGTGCGCTCAAGCCTTCACCATTACGGATGATGATCTCGCCTTCTACGACAAAGTCAGTCCGGTGTTTAACGGCAAGAAGGAGCCGATCCCGCCGCCAACCTTGTGTCCGGAGTGCCGGATGCAGCGGCATCTTGCATTTCGCAATGAACGGAGTTTACAAAAGCGAACATCATCATTGAGCGGAGCACCGATTGTCTCGATGTATTCTGAAGACAAGCCTTTCCAGGTGTACAGCCAATCGGAATGGTGGAGTGATCATTGGGATCCCCTGCAATATGGACAATCTTGGGATGCAAGCAGCAGCTTCTTTTCACAGCTGGCATCACTCCTCAGTGGTGTTCCCAAAAATTGCCTTCACAATCTGGAAGCAGAAAATGCTGAGTATGCCAATTATTGCTGGCACAATAAGAACTGCTATCTCATATTCGGGAGTGACAAAAATCAAGATTCCCTGTACTCGCTTTGGATTTACGAGTGCCAAAACGTTGTGGATTGCGCATTCTGTTACAATTCTTCTCTCCTCTATCAGTGCGTGGATAGTGTGCGATGCTATCAAAGTGTGCACTGCCAAGATTGTGAAGATGTTCGGGATTGTTGGTACGGATATGACCTCAAGGGATGTTCACGCTGTTTTGCTTGCGTCGGCTTACGACAGAAGGATTTACATGCATTCAACAAACCTGTAACTGAGGAGGAATGGAAAAGCCTGATACGACAGGGTATGACGAATCGGATGGAGCAAGCCTTTCTTGCATTGCGGCAGACAAGACCGCATCGGGCCGTACATCATATCAATACTGAAGATGCACAAGGGGAGTACATCGTGCATTCGAGTCGCATCATTAATTCATTTGATATTCGTAACAGCCAGGATATTCGATATTCACACGACATATTTGATCGAGGGAAAGACTGCGCACATTGCTCCTTCTCAGGCGAAGCCGAATTGTGTTACGAGTGCTACGAAGTAAAAGGACACGCTATTGCCTTTTGTAACCGCAATTGGCTGCCCTCGTCGAATTCCTTGTACCTGTGGGATTGTGATGACTGCCATCATTGCTTCGCATGTGTTGGTCTTCGCAAAAAAAGTTACTGCATCCTCAACAAGCAGTACACCAAGGAAGAATATGAGGCACTCGTTCCCAAGATCATTGCAAAGATGAGAGCGGATGGAGAGTGGGGAGAGTTCTTCCCTGTGACGATGTCTCCTTTTGCCTACAACGAAACCGTCGCGCAGGAGTATTTCCCGCTCACGAAGGAAGAGGTACTGGCGCGCGGTTGGAAGTGGCGCGAGCAGACGGATGAAATGCCAAAGGTGGAGAAGATCATTCCCGCCGCACAATTACCTGATTCCATTAACGATATCCCGGACGATATTCTCAACTGGGCCATCGAGTGCGAAGCGACGAAGAGACCCTTCAAGATCATCAAGCAAGAACTCGAATTTTACAGACAGATGCGCCTACCCGTTCCCCACTTCCACCCCGATGAGCGGCACAGGAGGAGGATGGCACTGAGAAACCCCAGGAAACTCTGGAAGCGCGAGTGCATGAAGTGCGGGAAGGCAATCGAGACGAGCTACGCACCCGAGAGGCCGGAGATCGTGTACTGTGAATCCTGCTATCTTGCCGCTGTCTATTGATGGGTTTGTGCAGGATTCACCCTGAGCGACCCCGAGCTTGTCGAGGGGGAGTCGAAGGGTGAGGAGTGCTATCTACAGGAAGTGTATTGAAGGGCGAATGAATTCGCCCGGTTTTCTCTTCCTGTCACCGCCGACTAAAGTCGGCGGTTAACGTACGGTCTTGGCAAAATAGGCCTCACGTTAACCGGCGATTTCAATCGCCGGACAAGGAAAGCCTCCAATACCCAATACCCCCTCCTTCAAAAAAGGAACCCTTGCGGATTCCTTGATTGCGCTGCCGCCCTCCGTACGCCGGGTTCTGTCTGACGCGGGGTGCGAAGCCCGCGCGAGATGATCATCTCTCTGGAGCGACCGTTGCCGATCGCTTCTCGTCGCTTGCATGCAAGCAAACGGTGCGGAGGGGTGCGGGGAGCGACGGAACCATCGCTTGATTCCTGCACCCATTTCCTCCTTGCTCCACCATGAGTTTACCGATCATGCATACACGTGTATTGCACGATCCCCGGTTCCCGGGGCGTTTCACCTCCATCCTCGGCCGAAACCGAAAACGAAGTTCGTCTCTGTGGCACTGGTCCTGCCGCGCCTTTGCCGAATATATGACGCGGCGACGGGTGTTACCCGCATGGCGTTCCGGTGGAGCCCGGACGTTCCTCCCAGCACCCTTGAGGCATTGCGCGCCAGCGCGCAAAGTGACGATACGATGCCCCAAGGGTGCTGGGCGATCATCGAAAGAGCGGTCCGTCCATTGTCGCATTTCTCTGATCATTGTGCAATGTACTACTTGGGTTTTTTTGATTTGGATTGTAGAGTTGACCCGGATCGCCGCTTTAGCTTCCACCTTCGTCCGCCGCGGCGGACTACGGCGGACAGGCAGTGGTTGAGTATCTGATCCTTATCACATCGCTTCCATCATCGCGCCACCGTAGCTCAGCGGTAGAGCAACTCACTTGTAATGAGTAGGTCGGGAGTTCGATTCTCCCCGGTGGCTCCATTCCCTCGTCCTTAGTCCTTCGTCCTTCGTCCATCCTTAGTCCTTAGTCCTTAGTCCTTAGTCCCCCGTCCCTCTTCCTCTGCCTCGTGGATTTCTTGTCGGCAGAGGATTTCACCGCTCCCGGCAACACAACCGTGAAGGTGGTACCCGCGTTTTCTTTGGAGGTGAATGTGATGGTTCCGCCCAGACGCTCAACGATGGACTTGCAGATGGAAAGGCCCAGCCCGTTGCCGTCGGTGTCGAACTTGCGGACGTTATCGGCACGGAAGAAGCGTTCGAAGATGCGTTTCTGCTCCGCCTTGGGAATGCCGATACCGGTGTCCTCCACGCGGATCACCACACCGCCACGCCGCGCCCCCACCGTGAGCGCCACCCGCCCCTTCCGACGGTACGACGAATATTTCACGGCATTGCTGAGGAGATTTTGCAGGATGATCTTCAGGAGAACCGGATCACTCCGTACCATGAGCGGCTGCTTCGGCCCGGTGAACGTGCAGGACACACCGGATTCTTGCGCGAACGCTTTGCACTCCCCGTGCGCATCCGAAGCAAGCGCGGAGAGATCGACATCCCGGATGGCTGGCTGCACGCCCTTTCCCTCGTACTGTGCGGCATGGAGGAGCGTCGTGAGCAGCGACAACATGCGATCACTCGCGCGTCGCATCTCGACCAGGTACCCGCGCTGCGCCGAGGTGAGCGATTTCTTTTCGTCAGCGAGCAGTTCCACGTACCACTGCAGAGAAGCGAGCGGCGTGCGCAGCTGGTGGCTCGCAAGCGTGACGAATTCCGATTTTCGTTCCTCCAATCTGCGCTCCTCCGTAACGTCCTGAAAGACGATGATGCCGCCGAACAGATGCTTTCCTGCCAGGAGCGGGCTTGCTATGTACGTCACGGGCAGCAGTGACCCATCCGCACGACGCACGTTCTCGAACGCCCCCGCCGGAGACCGGACGAGAGCACGCCTCTTCAAAGTCACCCCGAGAGGATGCTCCCCGTGTGCCTCCCCGTCGTTCCAACAGAGGAACAGCACATCGGAAGCCGCCCTGCCCCGCATCTCTTCCTCGGTGATACCGAGCATCGAAACGGCAGCCGGATTGCAGCCGGTCACCTTGCCGGTGCGATCCACGGTGATGATTCCGTAGGCGATCGTCGTGAGAATGGCGCGGTCGAGCACATACTGCTTCTTCAACGCATCGGTACGCAGCGCAATTTCCTCTTCCAGATGATCGTACAGGCGTCGCAATCGCACCGAGAGATCTACGAATACTCGCTCCAGTACGCCGACTTCGTCCTCCGTTGTCACCGTCCTTTGCACCGTCCACTGTCCTGGTCCCAGTCGCCGGACCGAAGCGGTGAGACTGCGCAGTGGCTGCGTCACCTGCCTGGCGAGCAGCAATGCGAGCGTTCCGGCAAAGACCAGCAGCATCGTGCCCGCCGCCGCATGGGCGAGAGCGAGTCGCCGCACGGCGGAGAGCGCATCGCGACGTTCCACCTCAACGAGCATGCCCCACCCCAGAACCGGCAGAGGCCGGTAGGCCGCCAGCGTATCGCGTCCGCGCTCGTTCTCCCTGCGCCCCACACCGCCGTCCATCATCAGGGTCCGCCGTTGTCGAAGATCCTCCGCTTCTCCCAACGTGAGCGTGAAGGATTCTTCCGGCTGCAACGACGAGAGGATCACACTCACACCGCTTTCCTCGGGGGGGAGAAAGGCCAGCCGTGCCGTGGGGCCGAGCGACGGAACAACGGTCACAATCGGCCGGAGCGCATCGCGCGCGTCAAAGCGCATCGCAACCGCACCCGCAACGCGTTCTCCCTGCCGCACCGGCACGAGAATGTCCACGCTCTCCCACCCCCGATCCGTGAGACGGGGGATGAGAGAGGAACGGGGGATGCCGTCCCACCTCAGTCCGTCCGTCTCTCCTCCGGTACCCGTCCGCTCCCCGCGACCGTTGAAAAACGCCATCCCCAGTAGCGCCGGCTCCTCCTCTCTCAGAGCATGAAACAGCGGTGTGATCGCACCGGTGGTCTCCCCGCGGCTCACCCACGTCCGCACATCTTCCCGCATCGCCGTAAAAGATGCCCGTTCGCGGTAGCTTCGCACTGTGCTGCTCAGAGCATCCTCCGAGACGACGGAGAGCGTGAGAAGCTGCGACCGAACGGATTGCTCCAATAAGGTCCGCGCGATCCAGAAGGAGAGCGTGGTGAGCACGACCACGACGAACGCCGTCAGAATGACGGTCTGCGAGACGATGCGCGTCTGCAGGGACAGTGCCGGAGCGGGGACTAAGCGGAGCGGAGGAGTCGCAGGCATGCAGAATGTGTGTTTTTCCTTTCCATTATACCAAAAAAGACGATTTTTCGCCAGACAGAAGCACCGCCCCGATGGTCATCGGAGCGGTGCCAAATACTCACAAGAAACCGCTTACCGCGTAACGCAGATTTCATCTGCACTCCCCAGAGGTTCGACCATGAGGGAACACACTTCGATGCGATTGCTGGCCGTTCTGCTGATGGTGTACTCCGTGCTGGCGCCTGATGCAAAGCGAGGATCTTTGGGAAGCGCGAGCAGGTAGGAACCGGTGAGTTCACGGAGATTGACGAGGGACGCTCCCGCCACATCCGTCCCACATTCGCCCGGAAGAGTCGCACCCGTACTTGCACAATCCCCTGCCTCACACACACAAATTTCATACCGGGTTCCGGCAACGCTATCCCGGAGATCCGGCGGATAGTTACCGCTGTTATCGATCGCGTACTGATACACGGCGCTGAGGATGGTGTTCACATCACTGCGGCGCTGCGAATTTCGTGCGTCTCCCAGCTGCTTCGTCGGGTTGATCGCGACGATCACGATGGAGGCAAGAATGGCAATGATGCCGATCACGAGGAGCAGCTCAATCAACGTGAACCCTCGTCGTGCGTGGAAGGCCTTGTGCATAAAAAAGGGGGGAGAAAAGAAAGAAAGATGGAACGGCCCCGCCGTTCTTCCGTGGCTCGTAGTATACCAAGTTCACGATTGCGTGCGTTTTTTCCGCTTGACGCTCATGTGAACGGTGACAAGTTATGAGTTTCATACCATCACTCACACATCAACGTGGTAGTCGCCTGTCGGCAGAATCCTTCCTGACACACCTGCCATCTTACATTGAGCGGATCGGTGCAGGCGGGCGGTGCGCAGGATGCACACATGCGTTCGGCGAGCACATCCACGGGCGAGAGGGAGATGGCGGTTGCAAAATCCCGATGGTACGAACGGGGTTGTTGCAGCCGGATGGTGCGCGACACGCGGAAGGTGATCGCAACACTGGGACGATCATCGGACACCGACGTATTGCGCACTTCAAAATTTTGCACCGCCACCTGCGCCGAAGTGATCGACTCACGCAATGTATGCTCAATGACAGTCACCCGTCCGTCATCCACGCCGATGAGCACGGGACTCTCCTCCTCACTGCCCATTTGCAGCGCCAGATACGAACCGGTCTGCCCCTTGGCCGGATGCACGATGCGCTCGGCTGCACGAATCCGTAAGGTGACGGTCTGCACCGCCTGCGTACCGTTCAATTCCACGAGCGCGATTGTCTGCTGGAGCATGCGATTCTCCGCACTGGAGAACAGGAGCGGAATCGTGAGGATCGCCACGAGACCAAGAATGCCCATATAGAGAATCAATTCGATCAGCGTGGCGCCCCGATGACTGCGCGGGAAGATCGTCACGGACAGAGCGGGACGGGAAAGGATGCCACCTCGGTCCACGTACGGACGCTCGTTGCGGGGAGCAGCTGATCGATTGCGATCTCGAGGCGACGCGTACTCTCTCCGTGCATGCCCGTGATACGAAGCAGACGATCCGTATTGCCGCTTCCGCAAATCGCCTCGATGGTGCAGGACCCCCGTTCGAATGTCTGCAGCTCACTCCCGCCGTAGCCGGAATCCTCCCGCAGTGCAAAGAGCGCCTGCTCCGCGCAGGCCTGTGCGTTGGCCAACGCTTGCGCCGCCTGTTCCAACGCTTTGCCGTTCTGTTCCGCCGCCCATCCCAGGAGCATCAGAGAGAACGACGTGGTCGACACGATGATGCCCACGCCGAGGACCGCAAGCAGGAAGACGTAGCCGGGGCGGGAGGAAGCGTGCATCACGGGCATGTGAGGGAAGCGGAGCCGGGACGCAACACGTACCATGCGCCGTCCGTCAGCATGTACGCACGATCACGATCGGTGTCGTAGACGACGACACGTCCGTCGCCCGCATCCCTGTCGAGCCATCCCAAATCCGACATGCTCCCCCCGATGCGCACCGCCTGAAATTCCTTCCCTCCCTCGTTATTGCCGACGGCGACGAATGCCACGCACGCCGTGGAGTCCATGGCCAAGTCTCTCACATCACCCCCGATATCGTGGGTGGGCGGTGCGGGATCCGGCGGAACAACGGGCGGCACGAACCCGGCGGGAGACATCGTCACACGCATCAGATCCTTGATTCCCGATCGCCCGAGCATCGCAACACCGGCTGCTGCCGCAATGTGCGTACCGGGCAAATCATCCAATGGATTGTACGATTCGCCGTCGGGAAGAGAGAAAGAGGTTTCTCGCGCGTCCGCCGCGCGGATCGGAACGTTGACATCGGAAGTAGCCAAGAGCGCCGACGTGCCGGAGACGGCGATCGAAAGAACATCGGCGGTGACATCAAGAGTGGAAGCGGCATTCACCAGCGCCAATTGATCCGGATCAGCAATGTCGAGGAGATACAGTTCCTTGATTCCTTCCTCCGCATCGTACGCCGCACCGACGAGCATCCGATCCCCGCGGAGCGCAAGCGAGCGGCCGCGCGCCTCCCTCTGCAGATTGTATGTTGTCACGGGTGCCGTCGTACCGGAAAGCAACGCGGGATGGGTGATGTCATACACTTTCAACTCTCCGGCAACATCATCCGTCAACACGTAGAGCCGTTCGCCGCGCACCGCAAGATCCAACCCTGCGGCGCCCAGATCGACGGACGTCGCCAACTGTGGATTGGAAAGCGACGAGAGATCAATGACGTAGAGCCCGTCCTCCTCCTCGCTCGTGGCGAAGAGATAGTCTCCTTGGAGCGCCGCGGCGGAAAACAGCGGCGTGACGCCTGCGATGGAACCGCTCCCCTGCACGATCACGGTACCCCAATCCCCCACGGCGGGCGGCGCGCGCCAGTCGGTGAGTTCACTGATGAGGAGAACGCTGCCCGAGCGATTGTATCCGCGCTTCCACTTCGTCTCCGCCCGGAGACGCAGCGAATCGTCACCCGCCTGCGTGATCGAAAGAGCCGTGCGGAAGCCCTGCGCATCGGTCACGGGTTCCGGCGTCAGCGTCCACACGCCTGTTCCTTCATCAATCGCCACTCCGCGCACATTTCCCGCTTCGTTCTCCAGTACGCCGAAGTCCGTATCGCGCAGGGCCCGGGCGGCTTCCAACGCACGTTGTGAGAGTCGAACGGCGTGAATGCGGTCGCCCGCCATGATGGTATTCTCCTGCCCCAGGAGCATACTCAGACCGATGCCGCTGAGAAATGTCCCCAGCAAGCCAATTCCGAGCATCACCTCCAAAAGCATGAATCCGCGCCGCCGGCGATGGAAGAATGGACAACGCATGAACGGACGTCAACTGGTACTGCCGAAGGAAGGGGCCGGAAGCGCGGGGACGCTCATTCGCAGGTCGGCTGGCCGAACTGCAGGAGGACGACGATGTCCTGGAAGTCCGCCGATTCACCCGTGAGTGACGCACCCAGCTCTCCCAAGAGCAGCACATCGTACTGGCCGATCGACACCTTCCCGTCTTCCGTCAGGTACCCATCCAGGAACGATGCCAGCTCCTGCTGTCCTCCGAACGCAGGGTAATTGGGCAGCGGTGCGCCGTTGCGGAAGACGCTGAAGTGTCCGGTCTCGTCGTTTGTGGTGTAAGATTCCTGGAACCGCAGCCAGTTGCGCTGCTTGTACTTTCCGTGCATGTTCACTGCGAAGCTCGCACCGGCCGGAATCTCGGGCGTCACCTCGCTCTCTCCGCCATCCACGTCTTTACCCTGGAAGAGACTCTTCCATTTGTTCCCATTCACCTTGTACGACAGATCCACATTGATCTCCGGTCCGCCCGCACCGAACGTGATCTCCGAACCGAGCACGGTGACAGTCACGGCAAGATCACCCCTCACCGTGATCAACCCGTCCTCGGCAATACTGAATCGATCCGTGCAGAGGGGTGCCGATACCGGCTCGTCAATCTCCTCCGCACACGCGCCCTCCGTGTCTCCATGCGCACGATGCACCGGCCAGGCCGACGTACCGACGCAGAGCGTGTGACGATTGCCGGGATTGCCCGGCGGCACGTGGCAGATCAGTTTCTCGCCCCGATCACAGGTGATTTCTTCGTCCCCCGGAACGCTGCTGCCACCCCCGACGACCAGCACGGAGGAAGCCGCTCCTGCGGATGCCGGGACGGAAGATGCCGCCTCGGATGCGGCGGGGGAATTCGTCGTTCCTTCAGACGCAACGGATGATGCGACATCTTCCGATGAAGCCGTTCCCTCGGATGCGGCTTCGGACGATGCAGAACCGATCACCGCCTCGCAGGAGCCATCCACGGGAAATACGGGGTCCGTCGGCACTTCATGTTCCTGGACGGCCACCGGCATTCCATCGATGCAAATCGTGATCGTATCCGGCGTCGTGACGGCGATGGATTGTTGGTAGACCTCAATGTTGATCGTGCGCTCCGCATCATTGATGGTGGTGAGGGTCACTTCCCCCGTCTCCGACGGTCTGCCATCCACCTTGGAATAGGCCACTTCATTCAGACCTGGCCGCACTTTGATGGTGGACGGCATCGGGTACACTTCGTCGAATGCAGGATCGCGGTTTTCGTAACTGTCTCCTTTGTAGAGAACGCCCGCCGGAACGTAGAACCCCCACGCATCATCTTCCGCACCCCCCTGCGACAGCAACCGCGCCCGCTCGATGCCTTGCGCCACTTGTTCGGTGGCAAGGTTGAGATCGCTCTCAATTTGATAATCGCGATAGATGGGAACCGAAAGCCCCGCCGTGACACCCAGCACACCGAGCACGATGATCATTTCAATGAGAGTAAAACCGGAGCGACGCATAAGGAGGGATGGAAGGGAAGACGACGCGGCACAGTGTATCGCGTCTTGCGTGCGCGAGCGCGGCGGAACGGAAAAATCACTTGACGATGGCTCCCTTCTACTCGTTGCTGCAACCCACGCGCGGATCGGGCGCATGACACTCTCCCAAGTAATCACCGTGATTGCTGTGCGCCGGCCACGCGGCTTCGGGAACATGGAGCGTAAGAGGCGGATCGGGTTCGCAGTGACAAATGGTCAGTTTGTCATCGATGCTCACGACGATTCCCTGTCTTTCGATGAGCACCGACACCTCTGCCTGCTCATTGCGCAACGACGTGAGAATGATGGAGCCGGTGACGCTGGGCACGCCTTCGAGCGGCGAGAACGTAACCTCCCCCAATCCCGACAGGGCGATTTCCCCGGGCAGAGCGAACAATTCGTCGTACTCCACCATGCGCTCCGCATAGCGTTTTCCCGCAAAGATCGTCGCCTGCGGCACCGAAAAACCCCACGGCTGCCCGGCCGTGCCCGTCTGTGCCAAAATCCGCGCGCGCGACAGCGCCTGGCTCACCTGCTCCGCGGCAATGTGGAGATCGCTCCGAATGCGATAGTCGCGGTAGGTGGGCGTGGCGATGCCCCCGATCACCGAAAGGACGCCCAGCACGAGGAGCATTTCCAGCAGCGTGAACGAGCGTCGCATCATGCGAGCATGATACTCCTCCCCCGTCACCCATTGATATTGCCAACGATGGAATAGATGGGAACGATGACGGCGAAGGCGATGGTCGCCACCAGGGCTCCTATGAAAATGAGCAGCATCGGTTCGAGAATCACCGGCAGTTTCTGCGCGGTCTCCGACGCTTTCTTGTCATAGATATCGGCGATCTTCAGCATGATCCCCGACAGTGATCCCGATCGTTCGCCCGTGAGGATGAGCTGCTGCACGGAAGGCGGGAGCAGCTTGCGACTGCGCTTGATGGTGACAAAGCTCTTGGCGAACGAATCGCCGACGGTGAGATGATCGAGCATCTTCTGGTAGAAACGTTTGTATCCCAGAATCGGCGTCACATCCACCAGCGATTGCATCGCTTCGATGACGGGCACGCCCGCCTGCAGCAACCCTCCGAGAATCACCCCGAAGCGCGCGATGGTCGCCTGTCTCGCCAACGATCCGATGCCCGGAATCTGGAACATCATCCACTGAATGGGGATGCGGAGCACCGTGAATTTGCCAAGGATGATGAGCAGCGCGAATCCGATGAGAAAACCGGGTACCGCCACGATGCCGTGATCGGTGAAGAAGGTGGAGAAAGCGATGACGATGCGGGTGACGAACGGCAGCGGCACATTGAGCGCAAAGAGCACCCCGATAAGGTTGGGAAGGACGAACATGCCGAGCACGATGATGATGACGAACATGATCACAAGAACGATCGTCGGATACATCATGGCCATCTTCACCTTGCTCTTGAGTTCGTGATCCTTCTCTTCCTGCTGCGCCAGGTACTCCATATTCTGCGCGAGGTTGCCGGCTTCCTCGCCGATGCGCACGAGTGCGATGGTGTGCATGGAGAAAAATCCCTGCGTGTCCATGGCACGCCACAGAGAACTGCCGTTCTCCACGGCGTCCAGAATCTTCTGGAGCAGTCTGCGCATCGACTTGGACCGCGTTTCCGCCTGCAGCGTGCGGAGCGTGTCGATGAGCGGCAGACCCGCCTTGAGCATCATGGCCGTATTCTCGATGAAGAGCATGCGTTCCTTGCCCATTCCCAGGTGGCTGAGCGCGGACGCAAACCGCTGGAGACCGCTCATGTGCGCATGCTCCTGCGTGCGTACCGCGCCGAAAGAATCCGTACGATCGGCGGCCGTCTTCTCTTCCTTCCTCTTCTCTTCCCCTTTCTTCCCGGAGATGCGGGACGCTCGTCTTCGGAAGAGAGAGAAACGGGCGCGAGGCGGGGAGGAAACGGGGGGGCGGGGAGGCGTCTGAGAAGCGGCGCTTTTTTGCGGGTCGGATGCATCCGACCGCGGCGCGGCGCCGACGCCCGATACGAACTCCTCCATTCCCGCAGCCTTCTCCAAAGCAGGCTCGGCGGCGGATGCCGGCGCGGGAGCGGATGGCCGGGGAAGCGCGACCACAGGGGTGCCTTTGCGCTTCGCGAGCATCTGGGCCGCGAAGCGGCGTGCATCTTCCTTCGATGGCGGTGCGGCATTACTCATCGGCGGCGGGATGGACGGCGGGGGCATCCGGTGGGGATGCGACGCGCAGGAGTTCTTCCATGGTGGTCACGCCGGTCTTCACCTTCTCCAAACCGTCCTCGAAGAGCGACTTCATCCCCTGCTTGCGGGCCTCCGTCTGAATCTCCGCGCTGGACGACCGTGCGATGATGAGATCTTCGATGGCGCCGGAAACGGCAAGCAGCTCGTGAATGGCGATGCGTCCCGAGTAGCCGATGCCGCCGCACGACTCGCATCCCTTGCCGCGGTAGAAGAGCGTGGCGCCCTTCTTGGGAAAGAACTTCTCGGCGTGAGGAAAGAGCCTGGCGACTTCGTCCGTCCCTACCGAAAAACTGTAGCGACAGTGCGGGCAGATGCGCCGGACGAGACGCTGCGCGATGACCACCTCCAGCGTGGATGCGAGGAGGAACGGCTCGACGCCCATCTCCAGCATGCGCGGCACCGACGTCACGGCATCGTTGGCGTGCAACGTGGAGAAGAGAAGGTGTCCCGTCAGCGCGGCGTTGACCGCGATGGACGCCGTCTCTCCGTCGCGGATCTCACCGACGAGGATGATGTTCGGATCTTGGCGCATGAGTGCGCGCAAACCGTTCGCGAAGGTCAGATTCGTCCCGGGATTCACCTGAATGTGATTGATGCCCGGCACTTTGTACTCCACGGGATCTTCGATGGTGGAGATGTTCACGTCGGGGTGGTTGCGCAGTTTCAGGAGCGCGTAGAGCGTCGTCGACTTGCCCGATCCGGTCGGACCGGTCGTGAGGATCATGCCGAAGGGTTTCCGACAGATGTGTTCGAGCGCCTGACGGTTCTCATCGGAAAATCCGAGATCGGCGAGCGTCAGCGAGCGCACGTACTCGGAGAGCAAGCGCATGACGATCTTCTCACCGTCGACAATGGGCACGATGGAGACGCGCACGTCCATGGTTCCGGTCCCGGTATCGTACCGAATGGCACCGTCCTGCGCCGAGAAGTGTTCGTCAATGTGCAGATTCGCCGCGATCTTGATGCGGTTGACCACGCCCTCGTAGTACTCGCGCGGAATGCGTCCGGCCTCGTGCAGCACGCCGTCCACACGAAAGCGAACGATGACGGCGGCCTCCTGCGGTTCGAAGTGGATGTCACTCGCCCTCAGGCCGATGGCATCGGAGAAAATTTCCTCCAGAATTTCCGGCGCGACCTTCTTCTGCGCGTCGATGATCTGCTGGAAACGTGTGGCGAGCGGCTTGCGGTAATGGACGAAGAGCGCCTCAATCGCTTTGCGCGATGCGTACACCAGCGTGACCGTCCCTGTAAAACGCGTGCGCTGGGGCCCTTTGCGCTTCAGTGAGAAATGCGCCGCGGCCTTGCGCGACGTCTGCTTCACGTCCGCAGTTTCCTCATCGGGAAAAATCGCGATCTCCTGTCCCAGGTTCATACGAACCGCTTCCTCCAGCAATTTGTGAGAAGGATCGGACGTCGCCACCGTCACCGCTTCATCGGTCTTGCTCACCACGGCGATGCCATAGGAACGAGCGATGTCTTCGGGGAGCAGCAGCACCGTCTCCGACGTGACCGGTGTCTGATTCGGGTCGAAATAGGCAAGATGGTGGAATTCGGCGATCGCACTCTCGTACAGATCCTGGTTGAGCAACTCCATCTCGCGCAGCGCTTCCTTCAGCGGCACTCCGTGCGCCTTGGCCTGCGCCTCGGCGGCGGCGATGTTCTCCTCGGAAACGTAGTTCAATTCCAGGAGGAGCTTCTTGAGTTCGGCGTCAGTCATGGCCATGGGAACGGGGGGAATCAGATAGTGGCTTTCACCACTTTGACGATATCGGCGAGCGGCACGTTGGACTTTACGAGATACTGTCGCACCCCATACTCCTCCGCCTTCTTGCGGTCCTCGTCCTGGCCGAGATTGGAGAGAATGATGATGACGGTGTTGGCTTTCCGCGCCTTCAATTCCTGCAGGATGGTGAAGCCGTCAATTTCGGGCAAAATGAGATCCAGCAGCACAAGATCATACTTGCCGGTCGCCGCCTCCTTGAGGCCTTGGGTTCCGGTGAATGCGACCGCCGTCTCATACCCTTCGTGATTCATTTTGAGCTCGAGCGCGTGCGCGAGCGGCTTCTCATCCTCGATGATGAGGATCTTCTTCTTTCGGGCGGCGGAGGATGTGTCTGTTTTTGGCATGGGTTTGCATCAAACCAATCGTTGTATTATAGCAAAAATCCCCCCTTCCCACAAGTCAGAGCCCTCTCACAGATTTCTGCGCCCTTCCAAAGCTTGTCGAAGCGTGATTTGATCGGCAAATTCGATATCCGCACCCATCGGCAAACCGTGCGCCAGGCGCGTGATCGTCGGCACAAGCGGCGAGAGGCGGTCGCGCAAGTAGACGGCCGTCGTCTCTCCTTCGACGTCCGGATCTGTGGCAATGATGAGTTCGCGGACGGCGCCCGAGGAACAGCGATCAACGAGTTCGCGAATCTTCAACTGCTCCGGCCCCAACCCGTCAATGGGGGAGAGCACGCCGTGGAGCACGTGATAGAGTCCCTTGTACGACGTCTTCTCAAACGCAACGACTTCCAGCGGCTCCTCGACGACGAGCACCGTGGACGCATCGCGTGAAGCATCTGCGCAGAGGACGCATCGTTCTTCCGTCGTCACCATCTGGCAGGTGCTGCAGAAACGCAGCTGATTCTTGAGCGTCAGTAGCGACTGGCCGAGCGCCGCGGGATCGGCGCGGGAACTGCGCAGCAGATGGAACACCAGCCGTTCGGCGCTCTTGGGCCCGATGCCGGGGAGCTTCTGGAACTCCTCGATGGTCTTGAGGATTTGGGGGGGAAGAAGAGACATGAGTAACGGGGATGAGAGTAACAGGGATGAGAGTAACAGAATAACAGGGAAGTTTGCCGCAAGAATGCAGCTGATTAATATAGCATCACAAGGAATCACTCTGTCATGTTCATTTCATAAGGCATGATGACCGGTGAGCTATTCTGTGACGGAATCATCCACCTATTCCTTCTATGCAATTCAAATCATTCGTACACATCGCCGTTCTTTGCCTTATATTCGTGGCGATCGGATTTGCATACTTCCAGCCGTTTGGAATGCAACCAAGCCTGCTGGAAGGAACGCTGGTGCAACAGCTACGCTTGCCCGTCGGCTCCATTGGAGCGCAGTGCACTGCAAGTCGGTGTACATACTGTCTCGTGACGAACAACAATAGAGACACTTGCATCTTCGCATCTATCAACCAATGCCGAGCAAACTGCGCCGTCGGGAGCAGCCAACCGCGTAGCAGTGCTCCGACTTCCAGCAGTTGGAGAGGATACCCTAGCAGTGCCCCACCCTCCAGCAGTTGGGGGAGATACCTTAGCAGCATTCCGACTTCCAGCAGTTGGAGAGGATACCCAAGCAGTGCCCCTCCCTTCAGCAGTTGGGGGGGATATCCCAGCAGCGCTCTCGCTTCCAGTAGGCAGATGAGTTCCACCGGATCTTCCGTCTGCCGCGGCGACGAGTGCGCTTTGAGCGGCGTTCGATACTGTGGAACAGGAGGATACGTATGCGAACAAACGAACGAACTTCCCTGCATGCGCTGTGTTCTCCGTCCCGCCTCCTCCGGAAGCAGCGCAGCCTCCAGCGTCCCGTCTTCTGCAAGCTATGCGGATCTTTCCATTATTCTCCATAACCCGCGCAATTCTTTCACGTCCGCGCTGAATGTGATAGCGACCACGTTTGAAATGGAAGTGTATAACAGAGGACCGAGCCATGCAGATGCTTGGCTCTTTTTCCATACCGGCGATCTTGTTTTCAACAGTGTTTCCCCCTCTTCCATCAAGTGCTTCCCTGTAAGTATCGGCTTCCCCTTTATACGTTGTAAAATAGATGGCTTGAGTCCCAATAGTACGTATCCGGTCTCCATCACGCTGCAGACTCCGCACAACTTCTTTCCTTGTGACAATAATTTCGCCGGCGTACGCCCGTTCTCAGCTGCCATTGCAACGAACCCCGAAGGTGTGAACCGTACAGCCGCCTTCGATATCTACCCACAAAATAATGTGAGTAATGTCGTTCTCCTCCCTTGCACGCCACAATAGTCACGATGAGAGAACTGAGGAGACTCTAATTATTACCCGCCACCCTGTCGTAATCTCTTCTCGATTTCCCTCTCCTTGATCCGCTGCCGCTTATCAAGCGTCTTGCGTCCGCGCCCGATGCCCAGAAGCACCTTCACGTGTTTGCCCGTCTGCACTTCCAGCGGAATGATCGCGATGCCCTTCTCGTTGCTCGCGCTTCGCAGCCGATCCATTTCTTTTTTGGAAAGAAGCAACGTGCGATCCCGCCCGGTTTCAAAGGCATCGGCGCGTGCAAAGCGATAGGGCGCGATGGTGCAATGCTTGAGGACGGGGGCGGATCCCAAAAAAGAAACGTACGCGCCGGAGAGATCGACATGCCCCGCGCGGCAGGATTTCACCTCTGCCCCATGAAGCGCGATGCCCGCGAGCAACGTTTCCTCGATGGCGTAATCGAAGCGTGCACGGCGGCTTTGGGCGACGGTCTTCATGGGGGGAGTATAGACGAGTTGTGCGTGATGAGTGGTGAAAGGGGAGCCGGGAGATGTGATTATTGTATGAGCAAGTCTATTCCATGAAGAAATCGCATCTGAATGCCAATAATACAGCCCCCTTGACAAGTTGCACAAAAGATATACTATGGTCTGGTCAGCACCGTATTCCTTGTCGGCGATCTCCTGTTCTTCCGGCAGGAGAATGGAAGATCGCCGGCAGCGGAAACTCCGTATGGAGTATCCGGGCTGGCACCAAATCAAAGACCGCTGCGCTTGTGCGTGAGCGGTCTTTTTGTGCCTGAACTTCCTACGCAATCACATCATCCCCGCATACACAATCACCACTTGTTCCCCCGCGATGAACGTGAGGAGCGCCCCCGCGACCAGGAAGGGTCCGAAGGGAATGTGCATGTGGCGCGCGGCGGAGCCTCTGCTGAGGAGCAGTCCGCCCGCGAACACCGCCCCGATCATGTACGCCAACCCCAGCGCAACGACAACGTACTCCCATCGTCCGACGAAGATCCCGAGCGCCGTCACGAGCAGCACGTCGCCGCTGCCCACCCATCGCCCCTTGCTCACCAGCCACTGCATCCCGAGGAATCCTCCTCCGACCGCGCCGGCGATCAGTGCGGAAACGAGTGCATCGGGCGCGTGCAAGAGAAGAGCGCCCAAGGCCAGCAATCCCGTGAGCACATCGGGGATCATCTGCGCACGGAGATCGGCAATGACGATGACGCCCATCGCCCAGAAGACGAGCCCGAGGGAGAGCGCCGGCATCCATGCATCGGTCCACGCCCAGCCCGTGAGGAACGTCCCCGCGCCGAAGAGTTCCAGGAGCGGATACCACAGTGCGATGCGCGCGCCGCATCCCCGGCACTTCCCGCGCTGCACCAGGTAGCTGACGAGGGGGATGAGTTCGACGATGCCAAGTGTTTTTGTGCAGTGCGGACACCGCGAACGCCCGCCGAGGGAATCCCCCGGCTCGGTCCGGGCGAGCACCATTGAGGAAAAACTCCCCATGCAGAGACCGATGACCGCGGCGAGGAGCGCGCCAAACAGCGTAGGAAGCTGAGCATCAAACACGCGCACAGTCTATCCCTTCACCGCGCACTGCGCGACTGTCGCGCTTTGCGGATGGCCACGCTGAGGAAGAGCGCAAGCAGGAGCATGAGACCCGGGCCGATGCCCGAATCGGGCAGCGCGGGCGCGGTGGCGGTCGTGGCAGGCGCCGATGCAACCACGTTCTGCGCAACGGTGGAAAGAGTCTCCGACACGACAAAGGAGTCTGCGGTTGCCGCGAATTCCTCGGTCGCATCCGTTGCTTCCGCCTCGAAGGAGTCCTCAGGCGGAGCCGGATGCATTCCTTCGACGTCCACGTCTTCAGGCAGCACAAACGCCGTCACCATCGGCGCGGCGGTGCGGTAGGCGGTGAAGAGCGTGAGCGCGACAAGCGCTCCCCCGGCGGCTCCCATGAGTTGCCGTACGATCCGGTTGGAGAGAATGGTTTTGAGCATGGTGTTCGTATCAGTATAGCAGGATAGATGCTTTATTGCCATCTCACCTATTTTGAACGACCGCTGAGCCGCTGCGGGACCGACCTCTCGCCCCTCGCCCTTCGTCCCTCGTCCTTAGTCCTTCGCTCTCCGTCCTTCTCGCAACACACTGCTCTTCCATTTCTCCGGCTGAAAGGCGGGCAGACGCTCGATCTTCGCCGGCAGGTCCTCCTCGCGAATGCCGGGCGGAAGACGCTGATCGTACCCAAGGACGAGAAGATCGGGCTTCAGATCACGGACGTGGTGGAGAAAATCCGTCGGGTGCCCGAGCAGCACCGTCGCCTCCGGCACGGCGCCGCGAATCGCCGCCGCGCGTTCGATCTCGGAAAACTGCGGCAACTTTCCTTTGATGCGCCGGACGTTGCCGTCCCGCGCCACCACGACGTAGAATCCGCCGTGATCCGACACGGACGGCCCCGCCCGTTTTGCCGCATGCTGCAGGAAATACCTGTGCCCCGGATGCAGATCATCGAAGGTACCGAAGATCATGACGCGCATAGGGGAGAAGTATGCGACTGAAGAGAGAGTGATGCAAATAGGTACCAGTTTCCAGAAAAAATATTTTTTTAGATTCTCATAACTCGTAACTCATCTCTCCGTCCTCACTGTCCCGCCAACGTCGTCACGTGCAGACGCTTCTCATCGAGCACGTAGAGATTGGACTCGTCCGCATCGACGTACAGATCACGCACCCTGCCGATGAGATCGCCCTCAAAGACGTACTGCCGGAGATAGGATGCTTCGCCCGTATCGCCCCCGTCGGAGAGGACGACGACACGACCGCCTCGGCCGCTCTCGTGGGGAACGAGAACGTAGAGATTGCGATCGGCAACTTTGAAGAGTTTGGTCGCGCCCTGCAGGACGCCGTCGGGAGCATTGCGCAAGCGGAACGGCTGCTCTTCGCCCCGGAAGAGTTTCAGGAGCGTCCCGTCACTCTTCAGCACGTACACGGAGACATCGATGGCGAGATCCGTCGCACCCGTGAGATCGCCGCTCACGTTGTACTCCACGGGAGCGGCAAAGCGATCTTGGAGCCGTTCGTACTTGTAGATCTTCTTCTGCTCCGGCGACAGAATGTAGATATTTTTCTGATACGCCTCCAGCGCGACGCCACTCACCCATCCTTTGGTGTCTTCCGTCTTCATCGTCTGTGCCTGCCCGTCCCTCCACTCAATGACGCTGTTGCCGTTCATGAGGAACACGAGCGACCGGAAGCGCGGGAAGGACGCTCCGTCCATCACGAGCACATCCTCGCTGATGCGTTTGGGCTTCTCGACGGAATTGAGCACCATGCGGTACAGATCCTGTCGATCGAACACCATGTACTCCCCGCCGCTCTCCGCGATGAGTCCCTGCGCGAGAATATCGGGGTTGACGGTGGTGAGATCGGCGACGGGCTGCCGTGGCTGGATACGCACGATGTTGTTGATCTTCTCGTGCGTGGCGCGAATGCTGCTGAGCAATTCGTTGGCCTCGATGCGGAAGAGTCCCGACTCGCTGTCCATCACCTGACGCGCACGCTCCTCGGCCCGCTGCAGAATGGCATTGGCTTCCTCCGTGCTCCCGAGCGCACGACGCGTCTCGGCGGTCTGAATGTCTGCGGTGACCAGCTCGACCAACGCTTCCAGTTCGGCGCGCGTCTTGCTCCGCCGGGCGCCGGTGAACAGTTGCACGGACGCCCACACGAGGATAACGAGGATGCCGGCGACCGCCAGGAGTAAGAGATGTGCGCGCTTCTTACGCACGGGATCCTGCAAATCCTTGCGTATCGAACGGATCCACCCGCGCACGCCCCGCCGTACGGATGTCACGCCTGCGAACCACCGCGGCGTTCCTTCTCCCGCGGCCTTCGCTTCCGTGGGCGTATCTGCGATGCGCCCTCCCGCCAGCATGCGCACCACGCCCGTGATCGCACGCATCACACCGTTCCCCTGCCGCACCGTGCGGCGAACAGCCGGTGCGCCGCGCCGACCCGATGCCGACGGCGCTTCCTCCTCCGGCGAACCGGAGACCACGTCGAGCGTCGCGAGCGCCGCATGTTCGGTTTCCGCCTCCAGCGCACGGATGAGCGTATCGAGCACCGCGTCTTTGCTGCCCGCGAGCCGCGCCATCTGAGCGGGTGTGAGGGTACGCAGCAGCCGCTGCGTGGAGAGGATGATCAGATCGTGCGGCGCCAGTTGGCCGCTGGCGATGTGCACAAACCCCGGCGTCGTGCGACCGCCGCCGTACTCCGTGATCTGACTGGCCGTCCCACGACGTACTACATACGCCTCACCGCGTCCGGCATGGGAGACGTGCAGCACGCCCGACGCATCCACGATGGCGAGCAGCATGTGCAGATCGTGCACCGCGCCGGACACGAGCATGCCCTTGATAAGTCCGTTGAGTTCCTTCAGCGCACCGTCAAGCCGCTCCGACGCATCCCCCTCCGTTTCCAGGAGCGCATGCTTCACCACCGCCTCGCACTCGCGCTCCACCGTGGTCGTCTCCCGCTCACGTCCGGTTGCCTCCAGCAGCAAAAAAACCTGTTCGCCGCGGATGGATTTGAGCTGCAGCGAAAGCAGAGCGATGTCTCTGGGCGCCTTGGTCGAACCTGTCTTGATGCGTACATCCATACAGGAAGACAGAGTAGCGAAGGGAACGCCCGGGGGAAAGGCGGTCCGATCACACGGCATTCGCCCGTACTTCTGCAAAAATTCCAACTAAAAATTTGTTTATCCCAAGCCAAAAACTCAAATACGTTACACAGAACACTTGCTTTCCTACTCCAAGAAGCGTACAGTGATCGTGACGGATCGATTTGATCCACGTTTCATTCCCAATCAGTACACATGCAATCGGTACAGAACTGGATGGCTGCCCGGACGGGCGGATCATCCCCGCAGCAGCCCGCAAGGTCTGCTTCTTCCTCCATACCTCCCGTCACACCTTTGTCGGGAGCCGCTCCCACTGCTCCCACGCGCGGACAACCCCAAAAACCCCCGCAAGGCCGACCACAGGGACAACCCTCTCGGAAGCATCATCACCGCAACCGCCACCATAACCGCCCGCCGCAACGGCCACCCGCACGAGCCCCCGGCACGCAGGTCCCGTCCCAGACGCAACCGCAGCAAGACAACGCCGTTCGCCGTGGCAATCTGCGCGTCTTCCCGCTCGGGGGATTTGAACAGGTCGGTCGCAACTGCTTTGTGATCGACGTCGACGGTGACCTCTTCCTCATTGACCTGGGTCTGCAATTCCCCGATGAAGACATGCTCGGCATCGATTATCTCATCCCGGATATCGCGGCGCTCAAAGGGAGGGAGAATCGCATCAAAGGTATTCTGTTCACCCACGGACACCTCGATCACATCGGCGCGGTACAGCACCTCCTGCCCGCTCTCCACTTCCCCCCGTGCTACGGCACCAAGCTCACCATGGCTTTCGTGAAGAAGCGTCTGGATGAAGAGCATCTCACCGGCAACGTCCGGCTCAATACCGTGCCCTACGGACAGAAGATCGTCGTGGGAAAAGTCAGCTTTGAATTCCTGCGCGTCACGCACTCTATCCCGGATTCCGCCGCCATCGCGGTCCATACGCCGTACGGCACCATTCTCCATACGGGCGATTTCAAGTTTGATCTCACGCCGATGAACGAACCTCCCGCTGACTTTCAGCGCCTCTCGGAGCTGGGGCAGAAGGGCATACTCGCCATCGTCGCGGACTCCACCAATGCCGCAAAACCCGGCTACTCCAAGAGTGAGCGGGACATTGCGCACACCATCAAGAGTCTCCTCACGCAGGCGGAAGGGCGCGTCATCATCTCGACCTTTTCGAGTCTCCTCAATCGCATGCAGCAAATTTTCGACATCGCGAAGGACAGCAGCCGCAAGGTGTATCTGGCGGGACGCAGCATGGAGACCAACGTCGAGATCGCCATGAACTTGGGCTACCTGAAGGCGCCGCGCGGCCTCGTGCGGAAAGCCGGACCCGGCATGGAGAAATTGCCGGATAACGAAGTCATCATCATCACGACCGGCAGCCAGGGGGAAGAAATGGCGGGACTCGCGCGCATGGGGCTGGGCACGCACCGGCATGTGTCCGTGAAGAAGGGCGACACCATCATCCTGAGCAGCAATCCGATCATCGGCAACGAGCGCGCCGTGGCCAAGGTGGTCAACAACCTGCACATGAAAGGAGCGATCGTGAAGACCAATCAGGAATTTGCCCTGCACACCACGGGCCACGGGCACGCGGGCGACATTCTGCTGATGCACCGTCTCGTGCGGGCACGCCACGTCATCCCGGAACACGGCGAACCGCACATGCGCTCCGCCCACGCGGACCTCGCCAAATCCATCGGCTATGAAGACAATCAGATTCACCTGCTCGGCAACGGCGAGATGCTGGAATTTGACGCCACGGGTGCGGCTCGCAGGAGCAAGCAGAAAATCACGTTCCGCGACGTCATCATCGACGGACGCGGGGCGGCGGGCGAAGGTGCGCGCGTGCTCACCGATCGCAAGATCATGAGCGGCGGCGGCATGATCGTCGTTCTCTTCAAAACCTACGCAGACAGCAAACGTCTGGTGGGCGATCCGGACATCATCTCCCGCGGCCTCATCTACGGATCGGAACAGACGGACATCTCGGCCGAGGTCATCCAGGCGGCGAAGAAAGCCTACACGGAAGAACTCGACCGCGGCGAAACCGACCGCAAGGCCTTCAAGCGCGCGGTGACGGGAGCGCTGTACCGGTACTTCGATCGGAAATTAGACAGAGAGCCGATGGTGGTGCCGCTGTTCGTGGAGGTGTGACGAGGGAGTAGGTTGTAGGGGGTGGAGGGGAAATAAGGATCCTGCCATGGGACACGGGCGCTTGGTCCTGTACACTGCGTCTTCCATGTCCTCCCCCCCTCTCCTCTCCCTCTCCGACCTTCGCGTCTGCGCGGGGGACCGTCCCATCGTGCACGGGATCGATCTGACGATCCACGAGGGGGAAGTGCACGCGCTCATGGGACCCAACGGTTCGGGCAAATCCACCCTCGTCTCCGCTCTGGCGGGGCATCCGGCGTACACCGTGACGGGGGCGGCACGATTCAACGGTGAAGATCTGCTCACGATGCCGCCCGATGAGCGAGCCATAAAGGGACTCTTCCTGGCCTTCCAGTACCCGCGCGAGATCGCGGGTGTTTCCCTGCGCAGTTTCCTCCTGGCCGCCCACCGCGCATGGAGCGAAGCCGGTCGCACGGAGCGACTGTCTCCCCTGCAGTTTGATCGTGCGCTGAAGAAGGAAATGGAAGCGCTTTCCATGGACCCGTCCTTCGCCGATCGTCCCGTGCACAAAAGCTTCTCCGGCGGAGAGAAAAAGAAAACGGAAATCCTGCAGATGACGATGCTCCGTCCGCGCCTTGCGCTTCTGGATGAAACCGACAGCGGCCTGGATGTCGATGCGTTAAAAATTGTCGGACAAGGCATCAACCGCCTGCGCGAAATGACCAAGCACCAAGCACCAATGACCAGATTCCCCAATCCCCAATCCCCAATCCCCAATCCCTTTTCCGCTCTCATCGTCACCCACTACGCGCGCATCCTGGAATACGTCGTGCCGGATTTCGTGCACGTGATGGTGCGGGGAAAGATCGTGGAGAGCGGCGGCGCCGATCTCGCGCAGCGGCTGGAGCAGGAAGGCTACGCGCGCTACGGCGTGACGGATGAAGGGAGGATTGCGCTGGGATGAGAGCGGGGAAAGATAGGAAGAGATGGATTCCACATACACGTGCATTACGAATGATGTGACCTGTGCGCCATTGAGTCGTATACTCTTCCGTATCAGCACTTCCCCCCTCTTCCCATGGAACCCGATCGCACGACGTCTTTTGTATCCCCGCTCCTGATTGCCGTCATCATCGGCGGACTGTTCTACCTGGGCGGACAGTGGATCCAAACCGAAAATGAACCGCAGCACGCCACCATTTCCGTCACCGGTGACGGGCGCGCGTTCGCGGTGCCGGACATCGCGGAAATCAGTGTCGGCGTGCAGACGGGACGGCAGACGACCGCCAACCGCGCGATGGAAGTCCTGAAAGAACGCATGGACCGCGTGATCGCGGAAGTGAAGGCGCAGGGGGTCGAAGACAAGGACATCCGCACCGAAAATTTCTGGTTGAATCCCGTCTACGATTACACCGAAGGACGGCAGATTCCCCGGGGATTTGAAGCCACCCAGAGTCTCCGCGTGAAGGTGCGTGACTTGGATAAAGCGAGTGCCGTGCTGGGAGCGGCCACGAATGCGGGCGCCAACCAAGCGGGCAACGTGCAGTTCACGTTGGATGATCCCGATGCCCCCCGTGACATCGCGCGGGAGGAAGCCATTGCGGAAGCACAGGCCAAGGCGGAGATCCTGGCGGATCAGTTGGGTGTCCGGCTGGGCAAATTGATCGGCTTTGGCGAAGGCGGCGGTAACGGCTATCCCGTTCCGATGATGGAAGCCTACGGACGCGGCGGCGCCGTTGACAGTGCGGTGCTGCAGGAAGTGCAGCTGCCTGCCGGCGAGCGGGAGATCACGGCGAACGTCACGCTGACGTACCAAATCAAGTGATGTGCTTGCGCACGGTGTAGAGCGTGAGCGGCGGCAGACTCCCTCGAATGCGCTCCATGCGCACCGATGGAAAGAAGGAGCGCAGGAACGAAACCACCACTCCGCGCACCAAAAAAACGATGAACACTCCGTCCTCCGCCAGCGCCTCAGAGGTCTCGCGGAGGATGTGCGTGCGCTCCTCCTCAGGCATGACGGAAAGAGGAATGCTGCAGAGAATCACATCGGCGCGCGTCGCTTGATGCTCATACAGAATGCGACGCACCTCCGCCGCACCCGCACAGTGCACGGAGACGCGCGGATCATGCAGAGTGCGGCCTAGCTCCCGCGCGAAGACGGGGTTCTTCTCGATGAGAATGAGCTGACTCCCTGTCCCCATCCCTCCGCTTTGTAACAGCATCCCGGCCAAATCGCCCGTACCCGGCCCGTACTCCACGATCACCTGTCCCGGCCGCCGAGGCACCGCGGCCACAATGCGCTCCAAGGCCGCTTTCGATGTGGGTGCCACTGCGGAAACGTCCAAAGGATGCCGGAGAAATTCCCGAAAGAAACGAAAAGCGGCATACATGACGGCAAAACAGTGTAGACTAAGCGACGAGAAACGTCGATACCGTCTTCCATCTGTGGATGGAACCCACCGCATGTCCCGCCGATGCGCGAGTGGAGCGCGCTGTGTTTTCCACACTCTCTACCCGAGTTTTCCACAATGACCTCCGAGGCGAGCGTGCCAAACGGCTGATCATGGTGGAAAATTCTCAAAGTTAGCAGGAGTTTTCCACAGAGGGTGTACGATGATGACGTTGTCCCGTGGAAAAAGTGCAGGATACTTCGACTCGGCTTACCGCTTCCTCTTCCGCCCCGCCCGCCATGCAGATTCGCTTCCCGCCGCAGAGCATCGTGCGTTTGCTCCTTCCGGTCGCCCTGGTCATGACGACGACCGCCCTCGCACTGGAACCGACCTTCTATGAGCCGATGCAGTTTACGGGGCCGACCCGCTCCTCCCTCTTCCGACTGCCCGTCGGGGAGACTGTCGTATTGACGGCGGGCGCGCAAGAGACGCTGCACCCGATCCTCCACGGCGGGGACACGGATGCCATTCGCTGTTCGCCGGTCGTAGCAACGGAGCTCGGTTCCGCGCGGTGGGAGTGCCGGGCGCTGCAAGAAAGCTCGCAGAGGAACGAGGTGTATTTCACGGTGGGAGACCGAAAGTCCCGCATCCTCGTGATTCAAACCGAATCCGCCCCGGACAGAACTCTTCCCCTGCCTCCGCCGGCGCTCTTTCCCGATCCCGTCCTCACAACGATCGCATCTTTCCGCAATCCCTTCCCGGATACCGTTCCGTGGTCCCTCGCCGGCCGCGCGGCCGCCGAACTGTTCCGTCGCAATGCGCTCAACGGGTTCCCGCCGGATGGCGCCTTCCGCGGGACGCTCCCGGTCAACCGTGCCGAAGCCGCCAAGATCCTCCTCAGTATCCGCAATATAGAAGCGACGAACGCAAACGGACGGATACCATTCTCCGATGTCTCCTCGGATCAATGGTTCGCGCCGTACGTGATCGCGGCCGCAGATCGGGGAATCATCGTCGGCTACGGAGACGGCACGTTTCGCCCCGGCAACGTCGTCAGCACCGCGGAGTTCCTCGCGATGATGTCACGCACGTTCGCCCTGCCCACCGACGGACCTCATTCCTACACCGATGTCCCGGAGGGCAGTTGGTTCGCCGCATACGCAGGAATCGCGCGGGAGTACGGGCTCTTCCCCGGGAGAACGAGCGAGTTTTTGCCCCATCAACCGCTGACGCGGGAGGAGGCGGCAATAGCTGTCTTTCGGTATCTGGAAAGACGAGAATAATGGGGATCGAATCATGTGATTCTCTGTTAGAATCCATGGTCCATGGCCATCTTCTCCGACCTCCGGCGCTCGACGTTCGATGAAGCCAATCCGTCGCCCTACGCGGATGGAGCGAAACGCGGGGTGGATGAAGAAGTGGTGCGGCGAATCAGCGCGGACAAACGGGAACCGGCGTGGATGCTCGCGCATCGACTGGAGAGTTTGCGGATCTTCCGGGAAAAGCCGTTGCCTGCCTGGGGTGCGGATCTGTCCACGCTCGATCCGGAGAACATCATCTACTACGCGCGGTCGGGAGCGGAAAATACGAGCGATTGGGGAAAAGTGCCGGAGGAGATCCGCAAGGTCTACGATCGCTTGGGGATTCCGGAAGCGGAGAGAAAAATGCTCGCGGGCGTCGGGGCGCAGTACGAGTCCGATGTGATCTATCACAATCTGAAGAAAGAATGGGAAGCGCAAGGCGTGATTTTTCTGGATATGGACGATGCACTGCGCGCGTATCCCGATCTCGTGCGACGGTACTTCATGCAGTGCGTGCCCGCCACCGACCACAAATTCGCCGCGCTGCATGGGGCGGTGTGGAGCGGAGGGACGTTCCTGTACGTTCCCAAGGGCGTGCATGTCCGCGAACCGCTGCAGGCGTACTTCCGCATGAATGCCAAGAACATGGGGCAATTTGAACACACGCTCCTCGTGGTGGAGGAAGGCGCGAGCGTGCACTACATCGAGGGGTGCAGCGCTCCGAAGTACGGTTCGCAAGCGTTGCATGCGGGCCTCGTGGAAATTTTCGTCCAGGACGGCGCGAAGTGCCGCTACAGCTCGGTCGAAAACTGGAGCCGCGATACGTATAACCTCAATACCAAACGCGCCATTGTACGGAAAGATGCCGTGATGGAGTGGGTCGGCGGCAACATGGGCAGCGGCGTCACCATGCTCTACCCGTGCAGCATGCTGGTGGGGGAAGGGGCACGGTGCGATCATTTGGGCATCGCGTTTGCAAATGCCGGCCAATGGCAGGATACGGGTGCGAAAGTGCATCACCTCGCCCCGCACACGAGCAGTTCCGTGACGAGTAAATCGATCAGCAAGGGCGGGGGAACGGCGGTGTACCGCGGGCAAGTGAAGGTGGGTCCCCGGGCGCACGATTGCACCGCTTCCGTACGGTGTGACGCCTTGCTTCTGGATGACGTGAGTCGCACCGATACCATCCCGGACATGCAGATTCGCAACAACGACGTGACCGTCGCGCACGAGGCGACGGTGGGCAAGCTCTCAGCCGAAGACATCTTCTACCTCACCAGCCGCGGCATCACGGAAGAACACGCCCGCGCGATGATCGTGAACGGCTTCATCGAACCGATCGTCCGCCGGCTTCCGCTGGAGTACGCAGTGGAGATGAACCGGCTGATTGAGTTGGAGATGGAGGGAAGTGTGGGGTAGGGATCGAAGTCCAACGTGTCTTTTATTCCAAAGAATTCAATTCATTCCTTGCTCTTTCCCTAAATAATTTCAACTGATCTCTCACATCAACTGGTGATTCTGCTTCACATTGCATGCTTTTTTCAAGAACTTCGTAAATAAGAGCTGATACGTTCGAATCACCCAAAATTATGCAAATTTGATACATTTGTTTCAGTTGCTGACGCAAATCGTTAATTTCCTGCATAATTAATCTCAATGCTTCTGTGTCCTCACAATCACGAGAATTGAGTCTCACCATTCTACGCGAATCAAATGTCGCAGGAGCTTTTTTTGAAGCAAAATTACGTTCACCCTTCTTCTCAGTTCCACTCGTTTTCAATTCGCCTATCAATGTAGTAGCTACAATCTGATTTTCCGCACAATCGGGCGGGAATGTTATCTGGTATTCCATAGTAATCATAAGGACTGAAGGAAAAAGTGTATTGATTATTCATGAATAGTATATATATGTCAAGTGCGCTTTTCAGACAGGAAAAGGGGGAATGCCATCATCCTGTATCATGTGGCAATTCGATATGCGTCAATCTTCCACTTTCCTCGGCTCCATCAAAATGGCACCACAAACAGCGCAACGAGTGTGGGGCACACTGCTGCCCGTGGAACCGGAAGCGAAGGGAACGGTGCTTTTTGTACCTGCAGGAAAAAGCCAGGATGTCGAAGCCATTGTCTTGGATGAAGCGAACACGCACTTGCTCATTCTGGCGGAGACGGGAGCACGGCTCACGGTGAGGGTGCGCATGCGCAGTGGCGGGGAGCGACGACATACAACGGAAATGCTCGTGCGGGACGGAGCGGTCTGCGCTGTTACGGTTGTGCAGGAATGTGACGACGGTGCACGTTTGACGATGCGCGAAGAGGCACGGATCGGCAAGCATGCGACGCTGACGTGGCAGACGCGCGCGATCGGCGCCGGAGACATCGATCACGCACTGCGATCCACGGTGGCGGGTGAGCAGGCGCGCAGCGACATCGTGTGGACATGCAGGGCATCGGGAACGCAGCGGCGCTCTCTGCGGGCGGAGAATGTGTTCCAAGCGGCACAAGGCAGCGGAGAGATGACGCTTCGGGGCATTGCGGAGGAGCGCGCCACCCTGCGCGTGCTGGGAAAAGTCATCGTCGGGGAGCACGGGAGCAGGACGAACACGTTCCTGACACAGGATGTGCTGATGCTCGATCCGACGGCGAAAGTTGATGCTGTTCCGGCACTGGAAATCAAAACCAATGACGTGAAAGCGAGTCACTCCGCCTCCGTCCGTCGCATCACACCCGAAGATCTCTTTTACTTCGGCGCACGCGGCATCGCACAAGAAACTGCACGGAACATGTTCATTCGCGGATTTTTGGGGATGGCGGCGGATGCATCAAGAGGGATAGAGTAGGCACATGTCACGCACCCCTGCTTCCGAACTCGCGCAGCATTCTTCTTCGCGTCGTCCCTTCACGCATTTTGCACGATGGGTTTCCGGCGCCATGGGACATCCGGCGACGTTTCTCTTCGCTTGCCTGATCGTGGTCGTCTGGGCGGTCGCAGGGCCCGCGTTCGGCTTCAACCAACACTGGCAACTCTTCATCAATACCTTCACGACCATCGCCACCTTCTTGATGGTCTTCCTCATCCAGAACACCCAGAATCGTGACAGTGCCGCCATGCAAATCAAGCTCGATGAACTCATCCGCTCGGACAAAGATGCGCACGATGCGCTGCTGGATCTCGAAGAACTGACGGAGCACGAATTGAATGTCATCAAGCAGCGATACGAACGTCTGGCAGAGCAGGCGCGGGAGAGGTTGCGCACGGGGAGGAAGGATACGGGGAAAATACGCGAAGTCGTATGAAAGGATCTCTTCGCACGCACCGGGTGCTGGGTTGGAGCGGGACCACCATCGCACTCGTCGATTACGGAGTGTTTGCGGCGGGATGGATCGCAGAGTTGTGGTTTTTCTCACTTGGCACCATCGCGTCATTGCCCCCCGCGTGAGCACTCTTCCGTGATCGTGTGGGGTACGGTGTTCTGCTGCAAGGAACGTTCATCTTATTGAATGTGATCGGAATGGTACGAGTGCTTCCACCCTTTCTTTGAGCGCCAAAGAAAGGGTGCAAAGAAAGGCGCCGCGCGCAATCACCCCTCCATCCGCCCCGCGCTTCGCCGTTTTCTCCTTCCAGGGCTTCAGTCGAAAACGGCTCGCACGCGCTATGGCGGCGGGGCTCCCCCTTCACCCCCCATGCGCGCGGACCCCTCCATCCCAACAGGATTGTTTACAGGAATTATGGAAAAAATGAAGGACATAGTATAGTGGGGGCATGCAAAATCCAATATGCTTGATTAATGATTCTCAATTCAAAAACGAGCCCATTCACTTTTTTCTGTTGGCTGGTTTGGCATAAAAAAAGGAGATTCAAAGGAGTAATGGAATTGTTGGGGGGCACCGCCGCCACAGGGGGGTGAAGGGGAGATGTACAACCTTGCCAAGCTGTAAAGAGTTGCGATAAAAGGGGTATTCCGCGAACGTCCATACCACAAAGGCACGTCCGGAGGTGATTTGGCGGCGGTCGCATTTTGGCGCCACCTTTGTTGCGACTGACAAAGGTGGCAAAGGGATCACACAATACAAATCAGCCGTTTTTCGACGCGCTCGGAAAAAACGACAAAATCACGCACACAAAAAAGCGGCGCTTTCATCCATTCGACAATCTCAGGATGAAAGAGTCGTTTTGAAAAACGACTCTTTCACACCATCGCGTAAGAGAGAGTTCTCCGGGCCGCGGCGCCCGCGAGCGAGATGGCACTGTCACCCGAAAGTGAAGTACCAAGACGCTTGCAAGCGCCGGGGATCATTCCCCGGGCAATCAAAGATATGATGAGATTGAACGATCGCTCAGAGCATATCTGTTGCTTCGCGAATGAATAGAAAATACTCAATTCGCTTCAGCGAGTTTCTCCCTGGTAAGGAGATGTTCCATCCGCAGGTTCTCCTACGGATACCTTGTTCATGATTCTCCTCATGTCGCCATGAGGCATGGACTATATCATCATCCTCTTCCGCAAAAATGTTCGCTTCCTCGGGTGCCATGTAGAGATCATCGAAATGAATGCAGTATGCGATTGCGTTCGAACGAAGAATCTCCAGTAATCGGGGTCAATCGTATTACTTGGATTATGCACCACTCCGCATCGTATTCCCTGCTCTTCGAGAATTGTACGAACGCTCCTGAGTTCCTCCCTGTTTTTCTGACAGAGCTGAATGTAGAAGCGAGCATGCTTCGAGTGGGGAATTCCTCCTTCGGCATCAAAGTAACCGCGGACGTATGCGATACGTTCCTCAGGTCTATGAAGCAAAAGAGGATCGAAATGCAGATCAAGAAATGATGCTGTCGTTTCGAGTGCGAAGACGTCCCGATTTTTCCCTTCACGGTAGATCCAGGCACACTCTCCGATCTTCCGAAGAAGAGCGCGAAGATGAAGAAGCCAGGATTTTCCTTTTTGGGAGAATCGGAATGTTCCATGCAATTGATTGAATGTCCCGTCGTGGATGGCACCAAGCAAGTAGGCTTGGATTTCTGCGAAATGAGGAGCTCGGCGTGTAGTCTCTGAGGGGTCACGCACCTGCTGAGTATGGCGCGGAGGACTTCCCTGCTGATTGCCTGCACTGGAAGAATTATCACTCACGGTCGTGTACGATTGTACACCGCTCCGCAAGTATCTCCAGATACACAGATATTCCAGCAAATAGCCAAGTTTTCCCAAGGGGATTTCTCCCCAAGAGTCGCAACAGTTCACGACTTACTCCCAGTCAGCAGTTTCACCGTGGTTCCGCCCCAGCACCCTTGCGATGTGAGATCATATCTTCACATCGATGCGAGGACTGTTTCAAGTCCATCGCAAGGGTGCTGGGTAACGGAGCTTCGGGTGCCCCTGCCTTCCATGAGTTGACGGGCGGTGAGTACAAGACCCAGGAACGTATTCACCGTGACATAGCTGATTCACGGTTACTAGCGATTCCAACTTCATGAAGTCGAGTTGCAGACTTCAATCCGGACTGAGATCGGTTTTGTCGGATTTGCTCCCCCTCGCGGGTTTGCCGCCGTTTGTACCGACCATTGTAGCACGGGTGTTGCCCCAGACATAAGGGCCACGCTGATCTGACGTCATCCTGACCTTCCTCCGCCTTGGAGGCGGCAGTCTCCTATGAAAAAACAACATAGGATCAGGGTTGCGCTCGTTGGCTGACTGAACAGTACACCTCAAGGCACGAGCTGACGACGACCGTGCAGCGCCTGTGTTAGGGTTCCTTGCGGCACTCCAACCTTTCGGCCGGATTCCCTACATGTCAAGTCTGGGTGAGGTGCTTCGCTTGTCATCGAATTAAACCCCATGCTCCACCGCTTGTGTGGGTCCCCGTCTATTCCTTTGAGTTTTAGCCTTGCGGCCGTAGTTCCCAGGCGGCGTGCTTACCGCGTAAGCTGAGGCACGGGAGCAGATTGAAGCTCCCACACCGAGCACGCATCGTTTAGGGCGTGGACTACGGGGGTATCTAATCCCCTTTGCTCCCCACGCTTTCGTCTCTGAGTGTCAGTACATTCCCAGCATCCTGCCTTCGCTTTTGGCGTTCCATCGTGTATCTACGGATTTTACCCCTACACACGACATTCCAGATGCCTCTGAATGACTCGATCTCGCCCGTTTCCGATCCGAGTACGGGGTTGAGCCCCGCAATTTGAGATCAGACGCGACAAGACACCTACAGACGCTTTACGCCCAGTAATTCCGAGTAACGCTTGCACCTTCTGTCTTACCGCGGCTGCTGGCACAGAATTAGCCGGTGCTTTCTCCTGAGGTACCGTCAAAAATTTCGTCCCTCAGAACAGAAGTTTACGCCCGTAAGGGCTTCATCCTTCACGCGGTGTCGCTCCGTCAGGCTTTCGCCCATTGCGGAAGATTCCTAACTGCTGCCTCCCGTAGGAGTATGGGCCGTGTCTCAGTCCCATTCTGGCTGATCATCCTCTCAGATCAGCTACCCGTCATAGCCTTGGTACGCCGTTACCGTACCAACTAGCTGATAGGCCACAGGCCCCTCCCGAACCGCTAAAGCTTTACCCCGCACCTTTTTGCCTTCTGCATGAAAGTCGTTTCTTCAATTCTGCAATGCCTTTTCCGTGATGTTTCAATTTCTGTTCACGGATGAGAGCATCGGATTTTTCTTCGTAGGCTTCATAGTACGTTAGTCTCCATGGAGCTCCGTACCGGGTAGAAGTATTGTTACCGGCATTATGAGCATGAAGTCTTTGGTCGAGATTGCTTGTTGAGCCTACATAGAATTTGTCCGTTGTCTCGCTGTAGAGCAGATAGACATAATGCATGTTTTCATTCTAGCAAAAGACAAAAAGGTGCGGGGACCATCCGGTATTACTCCGCCTTTCGGCGGGATATCCCTGAGTTCGGGGCAGGTACCCATGTGTTACGCAGCCGTTCGCCGTGGGTCTAAACCCACTCGACTTGCATGTTTTAGGCGCACCGCCAGCGTTCACTCTGAGCCAGGATCAAACTCTTCGAATGAATCCGTTACACCCCTTGCGGGATGTGCGGGCTTCGAGAGTGATTGTGCTCGTGGCACGTTCGATACTTCGAACATGCGGTGATCGAGTGATCACTTGGTTAAGTTTTTTAAGTGCCTTCGCACTGCCCGACGCCGCTCTTGCGAGCTTTGCCGGGTAAATAATTCCAAAGGAATTGGGGTCCGGCATTCGCGCTCCAAAGAGCGGAAACCGGCACTGTCATGCTGTGCAACGCACAGATGACTCTATCTCTCTTGACGCGATGGTGTGAAAGAGCCGCAAAACTTTCACCCTCCATTCCCGGAGGGCTGGCCTAGCTTACCCTTCGCATTGCGATCGTCAACAAGTTTTTCTTCATTGCACGGAGCGGGAGACGGACGTGGTACCATGGTGCCATGGCCGTATCACGCGGGCGCAGGACGCGCCGCCGCATTCTCATCGCACTGCTCCTGCTCCTGCTCCTCGTGGCAGGATGCAGTCTGTTGGAGGGATCTGCCGCAGGCCTGCTCTCCATCACCTTTCCCCTGAATGGCGATGCAAGACGTATGGTAGGAGAGAAACCGGTCATCGGCGGACCGGCGGCAAAGGACACAGGCAATGAGACTCCCACCCCCTCCGGCTCCGTTCCGTACGGCACACGGCTCGCGATCCATGGCGGAGGAGGAGTACCTTCGGTCAGAGCGCCCACGAACAACGTGCGTAACCCCGCAGCGGAAACATACCCGTCCGCGGGTGCCACCCCTCCCGCGACTCCTCCCCCTTCCGATCCCGCCCGCGACAATGGTGACGGAGGCGGAAACGGACCGACGGAGAACGGACGGGCGCCCTCGGTGCTGCTACGGGGCCCGCGGGGGAATACGATTGAACCGCACTATCACTTTGAGGACGGCGGGGCAACGATCAGCATGGATGACCGCCGCTTCACGCCGGGTTTCTACACGCTCCTTCTCACACGCACCAATCAACAGACAGGAACAGTCGAGACGACGGAACAGATGTTCCCATGGGGAGTGCTCGCCTTGAACACCGATGCCGATCGGTACCGCCCCGGCGATACCGGACACATCGCGATCGGCGTGCTGGACGCGTACGGTGAGATCGTGTGTGACGCGGCACTGCTGCTCACCGTCGTCGCCCCCTCCGGCACGACGACCACTCTCTCCACTGCGGCGGGCACCATTCGAAGAACGAATACCTGTGGGGAAAAAACGGTCGGCCTCCTCTCGCCCGATTACGAGACGGATGTCCTGTTTACGGAAACGGGGACGTACGCGCTGCGCCTCCGGGCCGATCGTCACACGGACGTGCACTCCCTCTCCATGATGGAAACAGAGGTGACCGTTGCTCCCGCGCCTCCCGTGATCATTACTCGCACCGCCGCCACCCGCCTCTACCCGTTCGGCCCGTCTTCCATGACCGTCACCGTGGAGTTCTTCGAGGACTTTGAAGGAACGATCACGGATACTGTTCCCGATGGATTTGTCCTCTCCGACATTTCTCCTATCAGTCATGAGTTGAGAGTCTTGCGTGATGAGAACAACGAAACTCACAACTCTCAAGGGCAAACCATCAGCTGGCAGGGGTCTTGGAAGAAAGGAGAAACCGCCACCTTCAGCTACCTCTACGACGCGCCGGATATTTCCCCGCAGTTTTATCTGATCGGCCCCTTGCGATTGGATGCCATGAACAAAACGAGCGACCCATCGCTGCACGAACAGCGCACGTGGCAAATCGCAAATGACGCCGCGGTCACCATCGATGACAGCGTCACGACCACCACGGCGGCGCACATGAATGAAAATCCCTTGGTTGTCTGCGTGACGGATCTCGTCTGCTATGCATTCTATGTCGACGCCACCAACGCCAATGATGCCGTCTATGCCAAAACAACGGACGGCGGCGCCAACTGGGGAACACCCGTCGTCCTCATGGCGGGCACCGTGGTCGGCATGGCCGTCTGGTACGATCGCTGGACGCCCGGCGACACGACCGGCAACTTCATCCACATCGCCATGATCGATTCCGGGACGGACGACATTCACTACGAACGCATCGATACCTCGAGCGGCGATGCGCAACTCGGCGAAACGAACGTGACGAACGTGACTGCTGCGCTGGGAGTAACCAATTCCGTTTCCATCACAAAATCCACCGACGGGAGACTCTTCGTCGTCACCTCCGAAGCGGATACCGACTACGATGCACCGCTCGCCTGCACCATCAGCGGAGATTCCTGCGGCACTGCAAGCAATTGGGCGAAGGAAGGGACGGGTATTACGGATCAGGCGGATGATGCCGTGATTCTCCTGCCGCTCCCCGGCGGAGATGTCCTGCTGCTGAACCATGATATTTCCGCAGAAGATGTGCGCTACAAGGCCTACGACAGCACCGGGGACGCGTGGACGGCAGCATGGCAGACCATTGATGCGGAAGCGGCGGACAACACGACCTATGCGAAGACCATCGCCGCCACTCTCCGCAGATCCGATAACACGATCTACCTTGCCTACCTCGCGGATATCGCCACCATCGGGACGGATGACGACATCCGTACGGCGACGGGTGCGTACAACACTGCGACATCCCTCATGAGTTGGACGACGAAGACCGATGTGATCACAAACGGCAGCGTGCTCGACGTGGTGCTCTCGCGCGATGAAAACAATGGAGACATCTACGCCGTCTACCAAACCGGAACGACGTCCGCGCATAATGTCGTCTACAAAAAATCAACGGATGGCATGACGACCTGGGGGGCCGAGAGCGCCGCACTGAACAGTTCCGCAGCGGATCTGCGCAACGTTACCGTGAACCTGATGTCCGATGAGCGCATCTGCGCGACGTGGACTGATCCTGCTCCGGACGACATCTTCGGCGAAACGGTCGCAAACCCGATGTCGCCGCGCCACCCCATCACCGGCCGCGCGTTCAGCGACGAAGGCGTGACGCCTCTCGCCTCCACCACCGTCTCCCTCAGCATCGGCGGCCTCTCCGACGCCGAATCCGTCACGACGGACGCACAAGGTTGGTTCACACTTTCTGGCGCCGGCCTGCAGGCGGGAGCGGTTGCAACCGTGTACCTGAATAACAATGCCAGCCCGCAGGGCGTGACGGTCACCATATCTTCAGGATCGACGATGACCGGAGTGAACATCTACCAGAACAGGCTGATCGTGCGCAGCGAGACGGGGGGGACGGTGACGAACGCGCACCTCGCCGCGGCGGATAACGTCGGCGATACGGATATCGGCGCAATCTACCGGATGACAGATTCCGATGCCACCTTGCAGCTTGCCTCAGGGAAGGAGCTTTTTGTGTGGGATTCTTCCATCTACGGCGCCACGGAATTCGTGCCGGGGGGCAGAGTGAAGACGCATGACCTCACCGTCCTCGGGAGCATGGCCATGGGGACGAACGGACTCACGGTCAGCGGATCGATTGTGACGAGTGCCGGAACGTTCACCACTTCTACGGGGACCTCCTTGATTGCATTAGACGGCGACGCAGGAGCGCCCGAGCAATTGACCATGGGGAGCAATGCGTTTCGGAATCTGACGATTCACAACGGCCTCGTCGGCTACTGGAAGTTTGATGACGGATCGGGGAGCACGGTCGCGCGGGATGATTCGGGGAATGGGAACAACGGAACGCTCACCAACTACACGGGTGTGCAGACCTCTACGGGCTGGGTTGCCGGTGCGCCTGCCCTCCGAAGTTTCAACGCAGGAGGGCTGGAGTTCGATGGAGTGGATGATTATGTGGACGTTCCGCATGCAGCCACTGTCAATGTCGGGAAAACTGTTCCCGCAACGTGGAGCCTCTGGATCAATCTGCAAGAAATAAATGGTGATTTTTTGGGCAAAGGAGAACCGTACACCAATGATTTGCGTTATGAGGTTGGGACCAATGCTTCAAACCAAATAGGATTCTGCACATATTTGAGCGGATGGCACTGCTTATACTCTTCGGCAACCGTCGCGCTGGGAGAATGGACGCATGTTGCTGTCACCTATGACAAAACCGCCATTTCATTCTTCAAAAACGGCATCGGGGAGACCCCGCAGACATACTCGTCGTCCAATTTCCCGGAAACGACAAAGAATCTGAATATTGGCCGATACCAAAATAATCAAAATGATCAGACGTCATACAATTATCTGGACGGTCTCCTCGACGACGTCCGCATCTATAACAGGGCACTTTCCGCTTCGGAAGTGGCATCACTCGCCAGCGGAGCACCGGTGACAGGGAGCGGCATGTATGTCCTCGGGAGCGCGCTGGACATCAACGGCAGCCTCCGGCTCTATGATGCCACGCTCGATGTCTCGAGCGGTAATTACGGCATTACCGTCGCGGGAAACTGGGTGAATCAAGGAGAATTTACTGCGAGAGGCGGAACCGTGACGCTGGATGCCGCGGACGGCGTGGCACAGACCGTGTCGGGCAGCACGATCTTCGGTAGTTTCACAAAAATGGTGACGGCGGCCACGACCCTGTTCTTCGATCACTCTGCGCGACAGTCGTTCTCAGGAGCGTTGAATCTGATGGGAGTCGAGGGGGGATTGCTGAGCGTGAGAAGCACAAAAACGGGAAGTGCGTCGAATCTGTTAGTGGACGGAGACAGTGGGACGCAAGAGTTCCTCAAGTACTTGGATGTGCAAGACAGTGACGCAAGCGGGGGGCAAGAGCTCGTGTGCCTCACCGACTCCGAAGATTGCGTCGACAACGGGAATACGACGAATTGGTTGTTCGCCGCCACTCCCCCCACTCCCCCCACCATCCTCTCTCCCGTCACAGGTTCTTCCACGGGTTCCGCGACCCCGATCCTCACGGGAACCGGATCGGAAGCAGCCAATGTGCTGAAAGCGTACAGCGGCGCGACCGTGCTCTGCCTCACCACGGTGGGCGCCGGCCCCGACTTCGCCTGGAGTTGCACCACCTCCACACTGACGGATCAAACGTACGTTTTGCACGCCAAGGAAACGAGTGCAGTGGATATCGAGAGCGCTGCGAGCAACACCGTGACGCTGACCGTGGATACGGATGATCCGGATCTTCTGTCATTTTCCTCGGGAACAGCGGATGGCACGTACAGCTCCGGGGCGACCATCGAAATCATCGCAACCTACGATGAAACACTGTCGGAGAGCTCCGTGCTCACCGTCATGCTGGATACGGGAGAAAGCGTCGTTCTTTCCACCAGACAGGGCACGACATTGAGCGGCACGTACGTTGTGCAAGCCGGAAATGAGTCCGCGGATCTCACGGTGAGCTCCATTACCAATCAGAGCGCCCTGGATACGGTGGGCAACGAACAGACGACGACGACGCTCCCCGCCACGAACATCGCCGACGGAAGCGCGATTGTGATCTACGCGGGACATGACATCAGTGCACTCCCTTCGAACGATCACGATGCGGTGCTGGCAAACAATATCTCCGTCGACGTGACGCAGGTGCGACAGGTGGGAGTGCAAACGGTTCGCCTGCTGTATCTATCGGGAAGAGTGGCGGACGTATCCTTTGATTTTGACACAGGGGAACTGGATTTCAGCACACTCACGATCCTGCGTGACACCTCTCTGTTCTCCTCCGTATTCCACGGCGCAACCGTGCATGCCGGCATCACCGTCCCCTATAGCCTTGCAGTCCCCAAGAGTGCTGAGCACAATGCGCTGCGCATATGCAACGGCAAGGCGACCATCGGATGTACGGACGAAGACGATTGGAGTTTCCTGGCGAACGAAGAAGGGGAAATCATTGAAACGGCCGAGGGGGTCAGCACGGAGGGTATTACTGTGTCCGTTGAGGGAGAAGATTGGGTGATAACGGGTTTGTCCGGCACGGCCGGCCAGGGAGAATGGCAACCGCTGTTGAGCACCACACATCAATTGTCACCGGATGTGATCGCTGCCGGCGGCGGGGAGGCGGCACTCTCGAGCAACTACCTCCTGGCCGACACGCTCGGCGAACCGATCATCGGCCCGAGCACATCCGATACCTACGTATTGGACGCGGGCTACCGGCAAGAAGAGTCTGTATCCTCCGAAGTCTCTCTGAGCTGCGCGCTGCAAGCCGCCATCGGGAGCATCCTCTTCAGCGGCACGGCGGACACGACCTTCCTCTGTACGGTCAGCACCACGAATCCAACGGGATACAGCTTGAATTGGCAAGTGCTCTCTGGCAGCGGCGGTACCGCGACCGGCTCACTCATCGATCCGTTGGAACACACGATTCCGCCGTACCGGCCGACAACTGCCGACGTGCCCGAGACGTGGTCCGTCGCTGAGACCGCATCGGCGTGGGGCGGTCGTCTGCGCTCGGCGAGTACCGATACGGACGCCAAGTGGGGAACCGATTCGACGGACGAAAAGTGGCTCAATGTCGGCACGGGATCGACCGTAGTCGTGAGTCGTGACAGCGCCACCGACCCGAGCGGATCAACGGAGCAGCTCTCCCTGCGCGTCGAAATCGGTGCGCTGAAGATCCAGCCGAGCGGCACCTATCAAACGACGGTCACGATCACGGCGAGTGCGCTCTGACAACGCATTCGGTACGATGCACGCATGCGAAGATTGTTTGCCGCGTTCACTCAAGTGCATGGCGCATGGTTCCCGGTGGGATGCGTGATCCTTTTGGCAGGAGCATGGCTGCGTTTCGCTGATTTGGGATTGTATGACCTCTGGACGGATGAAGCATGGGTGGCGCTCAGCATCGATGCGCCGACACTGCGCGACATGCTGTTCCCGGACTGGTACGCCCAGTCGACGCCGCCGCTCTTTCTGTTGATCGTCCGTTGGATCACGGGAGTGCTGGGGTACTCAGAGGCGACACTGCGACTCCTGCCGGCCATCGCGGGGGTCGCGTCCGTCGCGCTGATCGGTCGGCTGACCTACCTTTGGTCTCACAGTCTCCCCGCCTCATGGATCGCCGCTCTGCTGTGGGCGTTCCATCCTCTGGCTCTTCTGTACGCGCACGAACTCAAGCAGTATTCCACGGATGCATGCGTCCTGTTGGCGCTTTTGTGCATCACGGAGCGGCATGCGCGCGGAGGAGGATGGCGATCATGGGTGCTCCTCTTGCTCGCAACGTGTCTGGGAATCGGGTTGTCACATCCGGCGATCTTCGCAGTGCCGATGATCTCTCTCCGTCTCCTTTTGCGTGCGGATGTTCTGCCGCAATGGCGCAGATGGGGGGAAACGGCGTTCTATACCTTGGGGGCGGGGATGCTGTTCGTTCTTCAATTCTTCTTCATTGTCCGGCCGGAACAAACGCCGTGGCTGTTTGATTACTGGGATCAGATCGATCAGTTCCTGCCTCTCCCCTTCAGCCCCTCCGCCATGATCGTCGCCGTACGGCAGTTGTGGCAATTTGCCCTGTACGGGTTCGGACAGGCTGCTGCTTGGCACGCCGTACAGCAGGGCGTCGCAGTGGCGGGCGTAGTGCTGACGGGCATAGGATGGCTCCACATGTTTCGTCGCTCTCCTGCGGCGAGCAGCGCGCCGGTGGTTCTGTTGGCAACGACGGTGGGTGCATCCATGGTGCGCCTCTATCCCTTCGGAGGGATGCGACCGTCATTCTTCTTGATCCCGCTGGTCATCAGCATCGCATCCATCGGTCTGGAGCGCGTCGCACGCAGCATGGGGAGCGCCGGTCCCGTCGTGGCGTTCACGGTGCTGGCTCTGCTGATTCCTCCGCTCAATGCGCACACGGCCAATGACAAATTATCCTGGATGATCGCGGAGATGCAGCCGTTACTGGCGCGTTTGGAGCAGGAGCGTCAGCCTTCCGATCTGCTCCGCGTGCATCCGACCGCACGATTTTCCTATCGCTATTACACGCACACCGCATTGCGGGATCTCGCACTCATCGGTCAGTGGGAAGATATGAAGCCGACTGTCACGTTCGAAGCGCTGAAGGAAGATCTGCTGCATGTGTGCCAAGAGCGTGCTCCCCTGACGCGCGTGTGGGTCGTGGTGGCGGGACGCGGCACGCTGGGCGGCGACATACTGGAGCGTGTGCTCCGCCCCCGCGTCACCGTCGTGTCCGTCCTGCGGGAGCAGGGCGCTGCGGCGTATCTGTTGCAGTGCGAGCATCCGCACGTACCTGCCGGCTGACGGGAGCCATGGCGAAGCGTATGCCGGAGAGGCGAGTGAGGCCAAAAAGGCTTGACGCTGCCTCTCTCCTTTTCTATAGTCGCCGTCCAGCGTTTCCCATGTGCCGCTTGGGTACATGGTTTTACCCACGAACCGCCCCATATGGTTAGCTACACCCCCACCTCCGAGGACGTCCGTCTCTACGAGATCGCAGTCCTCTACCCGTTCCCGATGCATCAGAAGGAAGAGGCCGAACTGTTGAAAGCAATCGACGGCATTTTCGCCGATGCCAAAGCAAAGGAAATCTTCCGGGATGTTTGGGGCCGCCGGGGACTCGCCTACAAGATCGGCGGATGTGCGGAGGCAAACTTCATCATCTACTACCAGGAGCTCGACCCCCGCAAGCTGAAGGACATCGACCAGCAGCTGCGGATCCTGAAAGGCGTCCTCCGCCACATGATCGTCAAGCCGCCGGAAGGTCTGGAGATTCGCTCCTTCGCCAATGCCGAGAAGCAGTGGAAAGAGAAAGCGCGCCTGGAAGATGCCACCCGCATCTCGGAGAAAGAGGAACGTCTCAAGAAGCAGATGCTCGACAAGGCAAAGCGCAAGGCGGCACCCGCCGCTGCCAAGAAAGAGAAACCCGCCGTCACGGGCGAAGCCCTGAACGCGCAGCTCGACAAACTGATCTCCGACAAAGATCTGGACATCTGACGAGTTCTCTGCCCCCAATCCCTAGTCCCCAATCTCCAATCCCTAGTCCCTAGTCCCCCGTCCCCGTCCCCCCTCCCCCATGGCTTCCCCTTCCCGCTCTTCCCAGAAGCAACAGCAGCGTGGCGATCCCCGCCTCAAAAAGTGCGCTTTCTGCGAGAGCGGCACCGCGCACATTGACTACAAAGATTACGGTGTCCTCAAGCCGTTCATCGATTACTTCGGCAACATCCGCAGCCGCTACTACTCCGGCGTGTGTCTGCGTCATCAGAAGAAGCTCCGCGAAGCCGTGGAACGCGCGCGATTTCTGGGTATGTTGGCGTACCGGAAGTAAGCGTTACTTCGTTTCTTCGTTATTTCGTTCCTTCGTAGTGGCATGAGGGATCATTCGAAATAACCAGATAACGAATCAACGAGGATACGAATTTGCGATATACTCCGATCACTCTTTCCTCCTCCCAATGTCCGGGCACAGCAAGTGGCACCCTTCGACTCGCTCCGCTCGCTCAGGGCAAGCAACATATTTCTTTTCCTCATGATCCATGTCCGGTCATAGCAAATGGCATAATATTCGGGTCAAGAAAACCGCAGCGGATTCCGCTCGCGGGAAGATCTATACACGTCATGCCAAGCTGATCCAAATCGCGGCCCAGCGCGGCGGCGATGCCGACATGAACCCGAGTTTGCGCACGGCCATCGACAACGCCAAGGCGGACAACGTTCCCAATGCGAATATCGAGCGCGCCATCAAAAAAGGAACGGGCGCATTGAAGGGCGATCAAATGGAGGAGGTCCTGTACGCGGGCATCGCACCCGGGAATGTCGCGGTCCTTGTGGAATGTCTGACGGATAATAGGAACCGTACGCTTTCCGGCGTGAAGATGATCCTGACGAAGCACGGCGCCGTCTTCGCGGAATCCGCATCGGTGCTCTGGATGTTTCAGCGGAAAGGCGTGGTGACGGGGAAGGATACGAAGCACGGAACGCGGGAGAGGAATACGCTGGAACTGGAGCTCATCGATTTCGGTGCGGAAGATCTGGAGGAAGAAGGGGATGTGCTGACGGTGACGACGGGCATGGCGGATTGGTCGCAAGTGCGGGATTTTCTGAAGAGCAACGGGTGGGAAATCCTCTCCGCGGGACTGAAGTTCGTCCCCGTGCAGAAAGCAACCGTCAAAGACCTGGAAACCGCCCGCAAACTGCTGCACATCATCGAACTCTTGGAGGAAGACGACGACGTCTCCGAGGTGCACACGAATGCGGACATCGCGGAAGAGCTCCTTCCCTCTCTGGAGGCGTAAGGGAAAGTATTCGACTCCCTCGCTCATCAGGCCTCACACGGCAAGAGCTCTCGTTTCGGCTACTTTCCGAGCAGAATTCTGTTGCTCCGTGGCGACATCCTGTCTTAATTTATTCTCAAAAAATTCACGCTGTTGCTCCATGGGTAGTCCATATACAAATGCACCTTCTCCGGATCGCTCGTGAAATTCGCCCAAGTTTCTCATGACCTGTTTTTCAGCAGGCGTGGGAAAAAAATCATCCGGACCCGGCAATCGTGCAAATTTTGACATTTTTAAGACAATAGGGGGGAAATATCCGCATCATACGCCGTGTTCGCATATTGGCAAGAATCGATTGTTCTGCTACAATATCCAGAAATACTCACACCCACCCCCATGCAATCGCGCCTGCGTTTCGGCCTGGTTCTCCTCACGATGCTTGTGATCCCGACGGTGGCTCTGGCCGCACCGGGCAACGTCACGGGCATCACGACGATAGTGGAAGCAGACGGCGTGCGCGTATCGTGGCAGCCGGTAACGGAGGACGTCGCCTCGTACCGCATCTTTTACAGCACGCAATCCATTCTGGACCATGGCGGCCTCTTCGACGATTTTGAAGTGGTGGACGGATCGGTCACGACGCATCTGCTGCGCAATGTCCCTCCGGCTCAGTCACTGACCGTCGCGGTGCTCGCGGTGGACGCACAGGGCGAGGAGAGCCCGTTCTTCGTGGAAGAGGCGACGATCACCCTCTCGTCGTCTTCGCTCCCGTCACTGGAGACCACCCCCTCGCTCGCCCCCCCGGGAATCGATACGGACGCCACGCTCCACCTGCTACAAGCGGAGAGCCTCTCGCCCACCGACCTGCTCCTCACCTTCTCGCACGCCGTCTCCGTGCCGCAGGACCGGGCGCTTGAGGCACTCATCATCGAAACATCCGGCGGCGTCCGCCTGCCCCTCTCCCGGGTAACCGCCTCGGGAATGACGCTCCGCATCACGACCGCCGAGCAGAAGGCCGGCGTCATCTACCGCGTGCGACCGGAGATGGACGTCACCGGGACGGACATTGACGGCAAAACCATTGCGATCTCCCCCGATCAAATGCCGATGCTCTTCACGGGGCGCATTCCTCCCCCCCTCCCTTCCCCCTCTCCC